>Ga0181525_10003365_pt1 | contig 12708 bp, 9 predicted proteins | sample PEATcosm2014_Bin_48_FD_121100 | JGI IMG/M metagenome (GOLD analysis project Ga0181525, IMG submission 121100) | Peatland microbial communities from MTU Mesocosm Facility, Houghton, MI, USA - PEATcosm2014_Bin06_10_metaG | ecosystem: Environmental > Terrestrial > Soil > Wetlands > Peat | place... | reverse complement strand
CAACCTGGGCCTGACCAACAAGGCGGCCAGCGCCATCGACACCTCGTTCGACGACGGCCTGCCCACCACCGGCAGCTTCCGCTGCAACACCGCCACGTACAACCTGTCGACGCCGGATACCAATGTCGGCGGCAACTGCGTGATGACCCTGTAAGAGCCGCCTCCACGGCCATCGAAAGGGACCCGCCAGGGTCCCTTTTTTCATGGGCCGCGCGCGGCCAATGCGAATCCCTCTCAATTGCCTTCGCACCCGGCCGGCGGCGCCTTGCGTGCACCGCGGCAAAGGGCCGCGCTGCGCTCCCACCCCCTGCGCAACTGGGAACTTGTACGTCGGTGATCTACAGTAGCGGCCGCGCCATCCGTCAACGCATACCCAGAAACAGGCCGGCGAGGAGAAAAGACCATGTGGCAACAGGTGTACGACCCGCTCAGCAATCCGCTCGTCTCCACGCTGCTGGCCGCCCTGCCGGTGGTGGTGATGCTGGTCGGCCTGGGATTTGCCCATCTGAAGGCCCACGTGGCGGCCGGCGCCGGCCTGCTGACGGCACTGGCCGTGGCGATCTTCGTCTACGGCATGCCCGCCTCGCTGGCCGGTAACGCCGCGCTGCTGGGCGGCCTGACCGGCATGCTGCCGATCGGCTGGATCGTGCTCAACATCATCTTCCTGCACCAGCTCACCGAGAAGAACGGCTCGTTCAAGGTGCTGCAGGATTCGGTGGCCGGCATCACCCAGGACCGGCGGCTGCAACTGCTGCTGATCGCCTTCTCGTTCGGCGCCTTCTTCGAGGGCGCGGCCGGCTTCGGCACGCCGGTGGCGGTGACGGCGGCCATCCTCATCGGCCTGCGCTTCTCGCCGCTGGCGGCCTCGGGCCTGAGCCTGATCGCCAATACCGCGCCCGTGGCCTTCGGTGCGCTGGGCACGCCGGTCATCACCCTGGCCAAGGTCCATGGCTACGACGTCTTCGCGCTGTCGGCGATGATCGGGCGCCAGCTGCCGTTCTTCTCGCTGCTGGTGCCGTTCTGGCTGATCTGGGCCTTTGCCGGCCGCAAGGCGATGCTGGAGGTCTGGCCGGCAATACTGGTCTCGGGCCTGAGCTTTGCCATTCCGCAGTACCTGGTGTCGAACTTCATCGGCCCGGAGCTCGTCGACGTGATCGCCGCGGTGATCTCGATGGCCGCGCTGGTCGGCTTCCTGCGCGTATGGCAGCCGCGCACCGTGTGGACCTCGGTGGCGCTGGGCGGCAGGCACGGCGAAGGCGAATCGGTGGCGGTCCCGCCGCCCCCGCCGCGGCACTCGCGCAGCGCGCTGCTGCGCGCCTGGATGCCGTGGGCGATCCTCACGCTGTTCGTCTTCATCTGGGGACTGCCGGCCGTCAAGGCCTTCTGGAACGGCATCTACGCGCCGGCGATCCCGCTCGCCGGCCTGCACAACCTGGTGCAGAAGATGCCGCCGGTGGTGGCGCAACCGACCAGGGAAGCGGCCATCTACACCTTCGCCCTGCTGTCGGCCACCGGCTCGGGCATCTTCGTGGCGGCCATCGTCGGCGGCCTGGCGATGCGCTACCGCTTCACGGAGCTGCTCGCCGCCTACGGGCGCACGATCTGGCTGGTGCGCTACTCGCTGCTCACCATCGTCCTGATGCTGGCGCTGGGCACCGTGACGCGCTTCTCGGGAACCGACACGACGCTGGGCCTGGCCTTCGCCAACACCGGCGTGCTGTATCCGTTCTTCGGCACCCTGATGGGCTGGCTGGGCGTGGCCCTCACCGGTTCGGACACGGCGTCCAACGTGCTGTTCGGCGGCATGCAGAAGGTCGCCGCCCAGCAACTGGGACTGTCGCCCAACCTGATGGGAGCGGCCAACAGTTCCGGCGGCGTCATGGGCAAGATGATCGATGCGCAGTCGATCGTCGTGGCGTCGACGGCCACCGGCTGGTTCAACCACGAAGGCGAGATCCTGCGCTACGTGTTCTTCCATTCGCTGGCGCTCGCCAGCCTGGTCGGCGTGCTGATCACGCTGCAGGCCTACGCCTGGCCGTTCACCTTGCTGGTGGTGCGCTAGCGATGGCGACCGTCACCTGCGTCGAGGACCTGCGGCTGCTCGCGCGCCGGCGCGTGCCGCGCATGTTCTACGACTACGCCGACTCGGGCTCCTATACCGAACAGACCTACCACTCGAACGAGGCGGCCTTCGAGCGCATCCTGCTGCGCCAGCGCGTGGCCATGAACATCGCCAACCGCAGCACGCGCAGCCGCATGGCCGGCGAGGAGGTGACGATGCCGGTGGCGCTGGCCCCGACCGGGCTCACCGGCATGCAGCACGCCGACGGCGAGATCCTGGCCGCCCTGGCCGCACGCGAGTTCGGCGTGCCGTTCACGCTCTCGACGATGAGCATCTGCTCGATGGAGGACGTGGCGGCGGCCACGCGTGCGCCGTTCTGGTTCCAGCTCTACCTGATGAAGGACCGCGGCTTCATGGAGCGGCTGATCCGGCGCGCACAGGCGGCCGGCTGCAGCGCCCTGATGCTCACGCTCGACCTGCAGGTGCTGGGGCAGCGCCACAAGGACGTGCGCAACGGCCTGTCGGCGCCGCCCAAGCCGACGCTGGCCAACCTGCTCAACCTTTTGACCAAGCCCGCCTGGTGCCTGGGCATGCTGGGCACGAAGCGGCGCTTCTTCGGCAACATCGTCGGGCACGTGCAGGGCGTGGGCGACATGAGCTCGCTCGCCTCCTGGACCGCCGACCAGTTCGACCCCAGCCTCGACTGGCGCGACGTCGAGTGGATCAAGCGCCAGTGGGGCGGCAAGCTGATACTCAAGGGCCTGATGGACCCGGAGGACGCGCGCCTCGCGCTCGATTGCGGCGCCGACGCGCTGATCGTCTCCAACCACGGCGGGCGCCAGCTCGACGGCGCCCCGGCCTCGCTCGACGCGCTGCCGCCTATCGTCGCCGAGGTGGGCGAGCGCATCGAGGTCTGGATGGACGGCGGGATACGTTCGGGGCAGAGCGTGCTCAAGGCGCTGGCGCTGGGCGCCCGCGGCACGCTGATCGGGCGGCCGTTCCTCTACGGGCTGGGCGCGCTGGGCAAGGCCGGGGTGCGCAGCTGCCTGGACATCATCCAGAAGGAACTGGACGTGACGATGGGGTTTTGCGGCTGCACGTCGATCGACCAGATCAACCGGCGCGTGCTGCTGGGCTGAGCGCTGCGGGCGGGACCTTGCGGTCCCGCCGTTCAGGCTTCGGCGAAGCGGAAGGTCGACACGGCCTCGAGCAGGCGGTCGGCCTGCTCGGTGAGGCTCGCCGATGCCGCGGCGGTCTGCTCGACGAGCGCGGCGTTCTGCTGGGTGACCTTGTCCATGTCGGTCACGGCCTCGTTGACCTGGCCGATGCCCGAATCCTGCTGCTGCACCGAGGTGGCGATCTCGCCGATCAGCGAGGCGACCTGCTGCACCTGCTGGACGATCTCGCGCATCGAATCCTCGGCCGAGTGCACGCTGCGCGCGCCGGCATCGACGCTCTCGACCGAAGTCGCGATCAGCGCCTTGATCTCGCGCGCAGCCACCGCGCTGCGCTGCGCCAGGCTGCGCACTTCGCTGGCGACCACCGCGAAGCCGCGGCCCTGTTCGCCGGCCCGTGCCGCCTCGACGGCGGCATTGAGCGCCAGTATGTTGGTCTGGAAGGCGATGCCGTCGATGACCGAGATGATCTCGCCGATCTTGCGGCTGGACGAGGAAATCTCCTCCATCTGCGCCGTGACCTGGCCGACCACTTCGCCGCCATGAACCGCGGCCGCGCTGGCGGCAGCGGCCAGCTGGTTGGCCTGGCGCGCCGTGCTGGCCGTGGTCTGCACCGCCGCGGCCATCTCCTCCATCGAGGCGGCGGTCTCCTGCAGGTTGCTCGCCTGGTGCTCGGTGCGCGACGACAGGTCCATGTTGCCCTGGGCGATCTCGCGCGAGGCATTGTGCAGGCCGCCGGTCTGCAGGATGACGTCGTCGATCAGCGTCTTCTGGTTGGCGCTCATCTGGTTGAGGGCGCGCAGCACCATGCCGATATCGTCGATGCGGTCGAGCTCGGCCGCGACCGTGCCCTGGCCGCCGGCGCATACCTGGGCGTGGCGCGTCACCGCGGCCAGCGGTCCCAGCACCTGGACCTCGAAGACCGCGTAGGCGCCGATCGCGCCCGCGGCCAGCGCCCCGGCCAGCAGCGCGCTCGCGCCTGCCGGCAGCCCGAGCAGCGCCAGCGCGATGCCGGCGGGCAACAGCCCCAGCACCAGGCCCGCGATCGCCCGCGCGCGGCTCGACGCCAGGCGCCCGGCCGACAGCCAGCGCAAGGCACCGGTGCGCACCAGCACGCCGCGCACTACGCCCAGCGAGGTCTTGCCGCTGCGCATCAGCCGGTAGAGGGCTTCGGCGCCATCGATTTCGCCGCGGGTCGGCTCCGTGCGCACCGAGACGTAGCCGATGATGCGGCCGTCGCGCTGCACCGGCGTGGCATTGGCGCGCACCCAGTAGTGATCGCCATTCTTGCGGCGGTTCTTTACGATGCCGGTCCAGGGCACGCCCGCCTGCAGGGTCTTCCACATGTCGGCAAAGACCGATGCCGGAATATCGGGGTGGCGCACGATGTTGTGCGCCTGGCCGGTGAGTTCCTCGCGGGTGAAGCCGCTGACCTCGACGAAGGCGTTGTTGGCGAGCCGTATCCGCCCCTTGGCGTCGGTGACCGACATGAGCGTGGCTCCGCTCGGATACGGGTATTCGCGTTGGCTGACCGGCTGATTGTTACGCACTGGGATCGCTCCGTTTCCGCATCGGGGCGGCGAACGCCGCCCCGTTGGGAAAACTATCAGCGATCCAGTCACTTATAACGGGCGAAAAGACCCGCTATGCCGAGCAAAACCAGGATAGGAAAACTATCCGCCGGGCGCTAGACGCGGCGGCGGTATTCGCCCGTACGGGTATCGATCTCGATCTTGTCGCCCTGGGCCACGAAAATCGGCACCGGAACCTCGAAACCGGTCGCCAGCTTGGCCGGCTTGAGCACCTTGCCCGAGGTATCGCCCTTGACCGCCGGTTCCGTCCAGATGATCTCGCGCTCCACCGAGGTGGGTACTTCGACGGAAATGGCCTTGCCCTCGTAGAACACGACCTCGACGGGCATGCCGTCCTCGAGGTAGTTGAGCGCATCGCCCATGTTGCCGGCCTCGACCTCGTACTGGTTGTAGTCGGCGTCCATGAAGACGTACATCGGGTCGGCGAAGTACGAGTAGGTGCAGTCCTTGTGGTCGAGCATCACCTGCTCGACCTTGTCGTCGGCGCGGAACACGACTTCCGTGCCGGTATTGCTGAGCAGGCCGCGCAGCTTCAGGCGCACGGTCGCCGCGTTGCGGCCCCCGCGGCTGTATTCGGCGCGCAGGACGATCATCGGGTCTTTGCCGTGCATGACGACATTGCCGGCACGGATTTCTTGGGCGGTTTTCATGGTGGTTGTACGGCCGCGCGAGCGGCGATTGGATACTTCGACAATTCGGTTCCGCGCCCGCGGGCCTGGGGTATACGGCCGGCGCGGGTACGAAAAACTCTGCAAAGAATTCGGCAGCCCGCCATTTTAGCGATTTTCCGCGATAAACCGTAGCAGGCGCGAAACCAGGTCGGTCTGGCCCACCAGGCGCCGCCGCGCCGCCGCAAGGCATGGGCCCCAGGCCTCGAGGTCCCAGGCCGGCGCCGGACCGGTTTCGATCCCGTTCCACCACCGAAAATAGTGTCGCAGGCTGGCCGGCGCATCGCTGTCCAGGACATCGAGAAAGGCTGCCAGCTTGGCATGGTGGGCCTCGTCGTCCTGCGGATAGAGCTGCCAGAGGAACGGCCGGCCGGCCCACAGGGCGCGCACCGGCGTATCCTCGCCGCGGACGACATTCACGTCGGCCGACCAGAGCAGGTGGTCGAAATCGACCTGCGTCAGCGCCGGCAGGAAGTGCCAGCGCACCGACTGGCGGGCGTTCCAGCCGGGCGGAAGCCGCGCCAGCGCCGCTTCGAAAGCGGCCCGCGAGCGTCCGTAGGTGACCAGCAGCGTGACGCCGCGCGGGTCGCCCGCCAGCGACGCCAGCCATGGCGCCAGCGCCGGCGGCTCGTAGCAGAAGAGGCTGATCACCCGGGCGCCCGTGTCGGCCACGCCGTGCCCCGCCAGCCAGGCGCCGCGGTCGAAGCGTGCACGGCGCTGCTCCAGATCGGGTTCGCGCAGCAGGCCGCCGGTATCGGCGGTGAAACCCGGGTAGAAGAACCACTTGCGCACGCCGGCGGCGGCGCCGCCGAGGACCGGCGAGGCCAGGCCGTGCGAGCGGGCCGCATACGGCTCGGCGCTCAGGTATTCCAGGTTGATCCAGGCCACGCGCCGCCCGCCGGCGCCGGCCCGGGCGATCGCGGCCTCCACCGCCGCGGGCAGCGCCATGCCGAAAGCCTCGACGACGACGTCGCCCGGCTCGTAGCCACTGCCCGGGTCCAGGCCTGCCAGCACCGTGACGCCGGCGCAGCCCTGCGGCGCCATCCACGCCAGGGCCGATGCGCCATCGGTCCACAGGCGCACCGCCTGGCCGCGTGCGGCCAGCTGCGTGGCCAGCCGCCAGCACACGCCGATATCGCCGAAATTGTCGACGACGCGACAGTAGATGTCCCAGCGCAGCGCAGGTTCGCGGGTTTCTGGAATCGGCATCGCCATTCGTTCTTCCGGGCCGCGTAATATGGATTCCCGCGATCGACCGCAGGAGAATATCGTGCGCAACAAGCTCAGCGCCCTCGAGGCCGCCAAAGGCCTGGCCGCCCTTCCGCACTGGCGCCACGATACCGAGCGCGATGCCATCGTGCGCGAGTTCATTTTCGCCGATTTCAACCAGGCGTTCTCGTTCATGACCCAGGTGGCACTGGCCGCGGAGCGGCGCGACCATCATCCCGAATGGGCCAACGTCTACAACCGGGTCAACATCCTGCTCACCAGCCACGACGCGGGCGGCCTCACCCAGCGCGACTTCGATCTCGCGGCCTGCGCCGACGAGGCGTTCAGCCGCTTCGCCCTGGTACCCAGCACGCGCTAGCGCGCGTCAGCGCGGCGGCGCCAGCACGCAGGCGACGCCGCGGTCCAGCGCCGCGGCGCTGCAGTCGATCGCTTCGTAGGGGTTGCTGTTGCCCGCCAGCGGCACGAAGGCGACCATCGCGCTGGACTGGCCGGCACACAGGTATTCGACCACGTAGCGCTTGAGGTGGTCTTCCTGGCCGACCAGACGCAGCTGCGCGATCTCGCAACGCACGCCGTTGCGCGCCAGAGCGTCCTTGTAGACCTGCAGGCCGGCCGGCGCGTCGGCTGGCGGCGGCGCATCGCTCAGGCGGCACTTGATGCCGCGGCGCGCCGCGTCGGCGCAGCCGAGCACCGTGGTCTTCGCCGGCGTGCCCGGCACGGCGGTCCCCAGCACATAACCCTTGCCGTCCTGGCAGGCGATTTCCGCGTATTCGGTGCCGGTGGTCGCGCTGCGGCCGACCCAGCGCAGGTCGCGCACGGTGCAACGGTTGCCGGCCGACTCGAGCAGGGCGGCCACGCCAGCCCAGACATCCCTGTTTTTCGGGAGCGCGCAGAAGTATCCCGGCTCCTTGCCCTTGGCCGCGTCGACAGCGCGCGCGCTTTCGGCCGCGACGCAGGAGATCACCAGCGTCTTGTCGCTGCCCTGCGCCTCGAGCAGGTAGCCCAGCCCGGCGGCACAGGCCACTTCGTGGACGCTGGTCGGCACGTCGTGGCCGTCGACGGTAACGCTGCCCTCGACCAGCAGGCGCGCATCGACGACCTCGCAATCGAGCCCCACGGACTTGGCGATCCGTGCGGCCTGGGTCCTGGCCCTCGCCCGTGCCGCGGCCGTCTCGTGGCTTGCGTCGCCCGCGCCGTCCTTGGCCCCGCCCAGCTTTTCAACGTCGGCGCGCGAAAAGGTTCCGGTCATGCCACCACGATCGGCCGGATCCTGGTTCGGTGCGTTCTGCGCGACTGCCACCGCGCCGCAGCCGATCGACAGCGCCAGCGCCAGCATGCGGAGCAGGTGCGGCATCCGTTGGTCCGTTGGGGTCGTCATCGCGTCATCTCCTCCGTGGGGGAATGCGGGGCAAGGCGGCATGGCGCTATGGGCGCGGCGGCGCATCCGGCGGGGCCTCGAGTGCCATTTCGGCATCGAGGCCACCGTCGGGGCCGGCCACGTGCAGGAGCAGCCGCCAGGGTCCGGCCGCCGCGTCCATCGACGCGGTGTCGGTGAAGCGTTCGTCGAACGACTGTGCGGCAGCACCGTCATCGACGGGCCGCCTGCCGCGGGCGACCGGCTTGCCCTTGGCATCGAGCAGTTCCCAGGACAGCTGGTGGTCGTGCAAGGGACGGTACGGCAGGTCGGCGGAGCTGCGGGGAATCACCGTCGCGGTAAAGCCCACCGTCCGCCCGCCGCGGTCCAGGCGCCAGCGCGCCTGTACCTGCGCCGGCGCGTTCAGCGCGCGCCATATGGCATACGAGGGCTTGCGCTGGCGCTCCTCGTCGACCAGGCCGTGCTCGACGTATCCCTCGGTCTGGCCCGGCCACAGGTTGCGCCGCGATCGGTAGTCCTGGTAGCACCACAGCATGGCGCCGCCGATCCAGTCGCGCGCCGCCAGCACCGGAATCTGCTCCTGCAGCGTGCGGATGCGCATCCGGTCGGCCTCCTGCGGTCCGCTCGCGAACACGCCCGCGTACCCGAACTCGGAGATGATGGCCATCTTGCCGGGAAACAGCGCGTCGACCCGATCCAGGGCGGCAGGCAGCGCCGAGGACGGTCCGTGCCACGAACCGAAGTACTGGTTCATCATCAGGAAATCGGCGTCGTTGGCCGCCGAGTCCTGGGCCCGCTCGAGCTTGGGCAGGTTGTCGTCGGCGAAGCTGACATAGCGGTCGGGATCGAGTCGCCGGATCAGATCGCGCATCGCGCGAAAGTAGGCGATGCCCCCCGGCGTTCCGGTGGCGCTCTCGTTGGCCACGCTCCAGGCGAAGATGCTCGGGTGATTGCCGGCCTGCTCGATCATCTCGGTCATCTGGCGCTGCGCCAGCGCCAGCACCGCGGGATCGGCCAGCTGGGCCTCGCTGAACTGCCAGACCGGGATCTCGGGTATCAGCAGGATGCCGTGGCGGTCGGCGTAATCGAGTATGTACGGATTCTGCGGGTAGTGGACCGGCCGCGACAGCGTCGTGTGCAGCGCCTTGAGATCGTCCCAGTCGCGCAGCATCGTGCCGCGCGTTTCGGCCAGGCCTTCGCCGGGCGAATCCTCGTGGCGCGCGATTCCGGTCAGGCGCACGCGTTCGCCGTTCAGGAGCAGGTGCCGATCGCGGATCTCCACCGTGCGCAGGCCGAAAGTGTCGACCTGCGAGTCGAGGATGCGTCCCCGGTCGTCGCGCAGTTCGGCCTCCAGGCGGTACAACTGCGGCCGATCGATGCTCCAGCGCTGCGGGCGCGGCACGTCCAGCGATGCGTCAAGCTCCGACGATCCGGAAGCCAGCGTGGCGCGCACGTCGCGGCGCACGGCGACAGCGCCGCCCGGATCGTAGACCGTGAGCCGCAGCCGTGCAGCCGTGCGTGCGCCGCTGCCGATCACCAGGCGGTCGGCCACCTGCGCATGATCGTCCGCCAGCACGCTGCGGATGCGCTGGCGGATGATCCACGCCGGCCCGGTCTGCGACAGCCAGACGTCGCGAACGATGCCGCCATAGGCCCACCAGTCGTACCACGCATCGGGCGCACCCCGCTGGCCGTAGCCCGGTATGGTTGCCGCGCCCGGGCGGTTGTCGAGGCGCACCACGAGCAGGTTGCGCTCGCGCAGGTGCGACGTGATGTCGAAAGAATAGGCGGTGAAGCCGCCCTCGTGGCCGCCGAGCTCGACGCCGTTGAGCCATATCCGGGACCGGTAGAAGGTCGCGCCGAAGTGCAGTTCGACGTGATCGCCCACGGCCCGGGGCGCCAGGTCGAAGGACCGGAAATACCAGGCAACGCCCAGGTAATCGTGATCGGGCCCGACGTTCCAGGTATGCGGCAGGTCGACCACCCGCGTCCCGGCCGGCGGCGTGCTGCTCCAGCCGGCCGTCTCGCCCGTCGCGGCGGGGTCGATGCGGAATTGCCACCCTGCGTCCAGGTCGATGCGCGTAGCGGCGGTCGCCGCGGTCGCCAGCGCCAGTCCAAGCAACGCAAGCTGCGCGGCGCGGTGGATGCCCTGGGTGATGGTTTTGAATTTTAATCGCATTTATATTACAATATCACCATTCACGGCCTTGCGTCTTCTCCGGCCAGCACTCCGGCCAGCGAACACGCATGTTATATTGATCATATTAAAAAGCGACACGCGTAGAAGGCTTCCGGACCGATGGGAATAGCACCTCATGAGCAACAGTAAGAAGCCGCTCCGGAGCAGCCGCAGCTATGGCGCCAAGGACAAGGACGGCTTCATCCATCGAAGCTGGATGAAGAGCCAGGGACTGCCTGCCGACGTGTTCGATGGCCGCCCGGTCATCGGGATCTGCAATACCTGGTCGGAACTCACGCCCTGCAACTCCGGCTTGCGCGACCTCGCCGAGCACGTCAAGCGCGGCGTCTGGGAAGCCGGCGGCCTGCCGCTGGAATTTCCCGCGATGTCGCTGGGCGAGACCCAGATGCGGCCCACCGCCATGCTGTTCCGCAACCTGCTCGCCATGGAAGTCGAGGAATCGATACGCGGCAATCCGATCGACGCGGTCGTGCTGCTCGGCGGCTGCGACAAGACCACGCCGGGACAGGTGATGGGCGCCGCCAGTGTCGATCTTCCCACCCTGGTCGTCTCCACCGGGCCGATGCTCAACGGCAAGTTCCGCGGATGCGACATCGGCTCCGGCACCGACGTGTGGAAGTTCAGCGAGGCGGTGCGGGCCGGCGAGATGAGCAACGACGATTTCATGTCGGCCGAATCGGGCATGTCGCGCACGCCCGGTACCTGCATGACGATGGGCAGCGCCTCGACCATGGCCTGCATGATGGAGACCATGGGCATCGCCCTGCCCTACAACGCGACCGCGCCCGCTGTCGACGCGCAGCGGCGACGCATCGCCCACGAGAGCGGCCGGCTGATCGTGCGCATGGCGCGCGAGGACCTGCGCCTGTCGCGCCTGCTGACGCGCCCGGCATTCGAGAATGCCATCCGGGTACTGGCCGCGATCGGCGGATCGACCAACGCGGTGCTGCACCTGCTGGCGTTTGCCGGCCGGCTGGGCGTACCGCTGGAGCTCGATGATTTCGACCGGCTGTCGGCCGACGTGCCGCTGCTGGCGAACCTGCAGCCGTCGGGAAAGTTTCTCATGGAGGACCTGCACTACGCGGGCGGCCTGCCCGCCGTGCTCAAGGAACTGGCGCCGCTGCTGCATCTGGATACGCCCACCGCCTGGGGTACGACGCTGGGCACCGGCCTGGCGTCGGCCGAGTGCCACAACCGCGCGGTCATATGCGCGCTGTCCGAGCCGGCCAAGGCCGAGTCGGGCATCTGGGTACTGCGGGGCAACCTGTGCCCCGGCGGCGCGGTGCTCAAGCCCAGCGCGGCCAGCGCGACCCTGTTCCGCCACCGCGGGCGCGCGGTCGTCTTCGAGTCGATCGAGGACCTGCATGCGCGCATCGACAGCCCGGACCTGGATGTCACGCCCGACTCGGTGCTGGTGCTCAAGGGCTGCGGGCCCAAGGGCTACCCGGGCATGCCGGAAGTCGGCAACATGCCGCTGCCGCGCAAGCTCCTGGAACAGGGCGTGAAGGACATGCTGCGCATCTCCGACGCCCGCATGAGCGGCACGGCCTTCGGCACGGTCGTGTTGCACGTCGCGCCGGAGTCCGAGGCCGGAGGGCCGCTCGCGCTGGTACGCAACGGCGACGAGATCCTGTTCGATGGGCCCGAGCGACGCCTGGAACTGCTGGTCGCGCCCGAAGAGCTGGCCGCGCGCGCCCTGGCCTGGCAGCAGAACCGCACGCCATCGCGCCACCAGCGCGGCTACTACCGGCTCTATGTCCAGCATGTGCTGCAGGCCGACCGCGGTTGCGACCTCGATTTTCTCGTCGGCGCCAGCGGCAGCGTCGTCGAGCGCGAGTCGCACTGATGGACACGCCCCGATTCGTCGCCGGCGACTGGGGCACCAGCCACCTGCGGCTCTACCTGTGCGACGCCGCCGGCACGGCGCTCGAGACGATCGAGGGACCGGGCGTGGCCGTGGTGCGCGAGAACTTCGGCACCGTGCTCGGAGCGCTGCTGGCGCCGTGGGAATCGCGCCACGGCAGGCTGCCCACGGTGCTGTGCGGCATGGTCGGCTCGACGATAGGCTGGACACCGGTACCGTACATCGATTGCCCCGCCCTGCCCGAGACGATCTTCGGGTCGTGCGTGCCAACCGGCGACGGCCGGGTCCGCATCGTCCCGGGACTGCGCTGCCGCAACCGCCTGGGAGCGCCCGACTTCATTCGTGGCGAGGAGACGCAGGTGCTGGGGGCGACGCGCCTGGACCCGGCACTGGCGCGCGGGAGCCACCTGCTGTGCCTGCCCGGCACCCATACCAAGTGGGTCGTGCTCCGGGAAGGGCGAGTCGCCGAATTCCTCACGGCGCCGACGGGCGAACTTTTCTCCCTGCTGCGCGAGCACAGCGTCCTGCTGCGCGGCACCGAT
>Ga0181525_10003363_pt1 | contig 12710 bp, 11 predicted proteins | sample PEATcosm2014_Bin_48_FD_121100 | JGI IMG/M metagenome (GOLD analysis project Ga0181525, IMG submission 121100) | Peatland microbial communities from MTU Mesocosm Facility, Houghton, MI, USA - PEATcosm2014_Bin06_10_metaG | ecosystem: Environmental > Terrestrial > Soil > Wetlands > Peat | place... | reverse complement strand
ATGTCCATGGGCGAGACGACAACGCGGTTGCGTAACACCATGTCACGCAAACGGATCGAAGTGAACATTGGCGGGACCGGCGCTGCGGGCGTCATCCCACCGTTCGGCCGCACCTCGGCATGGGACCGCTGTGCGAACCACCCTTCCATCCGCTCGACGTAAGTACTATCGCGCAACCTGAGATTTTCGTGACCGATGCGCTGGCTGCGGGTCAGCAGGCTATATGCGAATTGCTCGGGCGGCAAGTTTGCATAGCGAGCTACGTTCTCGAACCATTCGGTCGAATTGCGGGCCGCGTTCTGCAGCTTGAGCACCTCGACCGAGCGCACCGCCTCGTACTCCCGCAATGCGGCCGAGACATCGCCGTGGACGGTAAGCGCGTCGGCCAGTCCGATCGCATCTTCAAGCGCTAGCTTGGTACCCGAGCCAACCGAAAAATGCGCGGTGTGGGCGGCATCGCCCATTAGCACGACGTTGCCGTCAAACCAACGCCGATTGCTCACGCGAGTGAAGTTCAGCCATTCGCGCCCGCGCAGGTGCGCGCTGTTGGCCACGAGCCGGTGTCCGCGCAGGTACGGCGCGAACATGCGCTCGCAAAATGCGATCGTTTCATCCGTGCCGGCTTTATCCAATCCATGCGCGAGCCAGGTTTCCTCGCGGCACTCCACGATGAACGTACTGGTGCTCGCGTCGAAGCGATACGCGTGAACCGTGAACCATCCGTGCTCCGTTTGCTCGAAGAGAAACGTGAACGCATCCAGCGGAAGCGTCGTTCCGAGCCACACGAAGCGGCAGATGCGGCGATCCAGGTTGGGCTCGAACGCCTCGGCATACGTCGCGCGCGTCCGGCTGTTGATGCCGTCGCTTGCAACCAGCAGGTCGCACGACTCGCGTTCCGCGGCGATATCCTCGACTTCGGTCTGAAAGCGCACGTCAACGCCGAGTTCGCTCGCGCGCTCCTGTAAAATCTGCAGCAGCCGCTTCCGGCCGATTCCACAGAAGCCGTGGCCGCCGGAGCGCATCGTCGCGCCCTTGAAATGAATCTCGATGTCGTCCCAGTGTGCGAACGAATCGACGATCGCCCGCTGCGTCGGCGCGTCGGCAGCTCGCAGATTGTCGAGCGTGGCGTCGGAGAAGACGACGCCCCAACCAAACGTATCAAGCGGACGGTTTCGCTCGTACACGCGCAGGTTCCATGCCGGGAATCGCTGCTTTGCGAGAATGGAGAAGTAGAGACCGGCGGGACCTCCCCCGATGACGTGCACGCGCATTAGGGAGCCGGCGCCTCGGGATCGGGGCCTTCACCGCCATCCGGCCCATAGAAGAACACCCACGTGGCGAACTCTTCGCTGAATGCAAGGAAGTGATGCTTCGCGTGCGCGGGAACGAAGAGCACGTCGCCGGTCTTGGCCGAAAAGCGATTACCCTCGATGTCCAACACCGCCGCGCCGCGGGCGATCACGTAGATTTCGTCGCGCAGGTGGGGCTTCTGATCGTCGCGACTGTGGGGCTGGTAAAACTCGACCTCGACCGAGCCATACGCCAGCATTGCAGCGCCGCGGTTCGGACGTTCCGGGATCGCACGCAGCGCGTCGGCAAGAGCGATGCCCGCCGCCGTACGCTTCGGCCGTTTGGTCATCGCTTCAACGCCACTAAGAGCCCGTCACCGATCGTAAGCAGCGACTGATCGACCCGTTCGTCATCGCGCACCTTCGCGTTGAGAGCCCGCAGCGCAGCCGTTTCCTCGTCGTCGATGGATGGATCCGCGACGGCCCCGTCCCACAAGACGTTGTCGACCAAGATCGCGCCGCCTCGGCGCAACAAGGTGAGACACCGTTCGTAGTAGCGGTCTACATTGCGTTTATCCGCGTCGATGAATGCCATGTCGTACGACCCGCTCGCGCCCTCACGTATCAAGCGATCGAGCGTGTCGAGCGCGGGCGCGAGTTGCAGATCGATGCGATCCTCGACGCCCGCCTCGCGCCAGTACCGCCGGCCCACCGACGTCCACTCGTCGCTGACGTCGCAGGCCGTTATCGTTCCGCCCGGCGGCAGCGCCAGCGCAACGCTAAGCGCGCTGTATCCGGTGAACACGCCGATCTCGAGATACTTCCGGACGCCGAGCGCCTTCACCAACAATTGCATGAACTGCCCTTGGTCGGGACCGATCTGCATCATCGCATGCGGGTGATGCGAGGTCTCCTCGCGCAGCCGGTCCTGTACGGCGGTCGTGCGCGTCGTCGTGCCGACATACGTTTGCACGCGCGCGTCGAGGAAAGCACTTCTCGCTGTCATAACTACCTCGTTCACATGCAGCAACGCCTCCGCCTTCTCTTGGCTGCTATCCCAATCACGGCGCTGACGCTCGCGGTGCCATTCGTCAACCGCATCGAGCCCCGCATCCTCGGGTTACCGTTCGTGCTCGCGTGGATCATGGGATGGGTGGCGCTCGCCCCCCTCTTCGTCTGGGGCATCGGCCGGGTCGAGCATCGCTGGTGACAAGCTTCGCGCCGCTCGCCATCGTCGTCGCCGTGGTGGGTGGCACCCTCCTCTTCGCGTTCTCGAGCGTCCGCCACATGCGGATGTCGCCACAGGAATATATGGTCGGCGGCCGCGGGTTCGGCACGGTGTTCCTGTGGGTGTTGCTGGCGGGCGAGATCTACACGAGCTTCACGTTCCTGGGCGCCGCCGGCTGGGCATATAACTTTGGCGCGCCGGCTTTTTACATCATGGCGTACGGCACGGTCGGCTACATTTTTTGGTACTTTTTCTTACCTTGGATCTGGCGCATGGCCAAAGAGCGCGGCCTGCTTACGTCGCCGGATTTCTTTACGGCACGCTATAACAATCGCGTGCTCACCACATTGGTCGCACTCGTGTACTGCGTCGCCATCGTTCCCTACGTCACCTTGCAACTGTCGGCCGTGCAGATTTTCCTTACGATCGCCGGCTACGGAGCGATCGACGCACAACTGGGCGCCGTGATCGCTTTCCTCATCATCACCGGCTTCGTTTTTGCCACCGGCTTGCGCGGCACGGCCTGGGCGAGCATCGTCAAGGACGCGCTCGTGATCGGCGCGCTCGTCTTTGCGGGCATCGCCATCCCGATGCAATTCTTTGGGTCGCCGGCGGCTATGTTCGATCAGCTTATACGAGCGCACCCCGACCATCTCGTGCTCGGGGGCTTAACCGCTCCCAAAGGATCGCTGTGGTACGTCTCGACCGTCATGCTCACCGCACTCGGATACTTCATGGGACCGCATTCAATCTCGGCCGTGTACAGCGCGAAAGACGAGAACGTGCTACGACGCAACTCGATCTTTCTTCCCCTGTATCAGTTGGTGATCGTGCTGGTGCTCTTCGCGGGTTTCAGCGCGCTGCTCATCGTCTCACCCGCACTGCACGGCCCGGCAGCCGACCAATCGTTCCTGCTCGTAGTTCAGCACTTCTATCCGCCGTGGGTCCTTGGCTTTATCGCAGCCGGCGGGGTGCTGTGCGCGCTCGTGCCCTCGACCGCGCTGCTCCTGAGCGGAGCCGGCATCGTCGCCAAAAACCTCGGCGGCGACCTGTTTGGAATGGCACTCGACGACCGTTCGCGCGTGCTCGCGACCCGAACGATGGTCGCGGTCTTGGGCCTGGCAGCGCTGTTCCTCTGGCTCGAGTACCGTACCCAGCTCGTCGACCTGCTCTTGTTGTACTACAACGGCGTTTCGCAGTTCATGCCGGCCTTTGTGTTCGGTGCGTTGTGGAAGCGCACGTCCTCGTGGGGAGTCTTCGGCGGAATCGTCGTAGGTCTCGCCGTCGCACTCGGGCTGGCCGCAACCGGAACGTCGCCCTTCGGTCTCAATCCGGGCTTTATCGGCCTGGTCTGTAACGTGGCCGTTCTCGTGGCGATTTCGCTTTACGTCAACCGCTTCGATCCGACGGCGGCATCGAACATCTCTTCAAAAATATAGAGCGGACCGATCAGGAGGTACACGAGGTTCTCCAAGAACTTCGGCTTGCTGCCTTCGAAGCGGTGTCCCACCAGCTGGAAGATCCACCCGACGATAAATGCGGTGAGCGAAAGCGGCCAAGACAAACGCTCGCCGACCAGATACAGCAGCGCAAAGACGACCGTGCTCAAGAGCGCGCCGCGCACATCGAGCGTTGTGTAGTAGATCAGCACGGCGACGGCCGCCACGACGGCAAGGTCGATTGGACCGATACGCACCATATGCCCGAGGCCCATGAGACCGAGCACGATTAACGGAATGCCGATGGAATGACAGACGCGATTCCGCCCGTCGGCGTGATACGCGCCGTATTCCCGGAATAATTCAACTTTGGTCAAGGATGACGCCCTCCACGCGGCGTGCGGCGGACTTCCCGCACGTGCCGCAGAAGGCCCTCCTATGCCACCCACGATTACCGTTCCCCGGCCGCTCGCGGACGACGTGGTGCTCATCCGTCGCGACCTGCACATGCATCCCGAACTTGGCTTTGCCGAGCACCGCACCGCCGGCATCGTCGCGGAGCGCCTCCGATCCCTCGGCTATGAGGTGCACACCGGCGTCGGCGAGACGGGCGTCGTCGGCGTGATGCGCGGCCAAAAACCGGGTCGCACGATCATGTTGCGCGCGGACATGGACGCGTTGCCGATCTTGGAGGAACGCGATCACGCGTACCGGTCGCAGACCGACGGCACGATGCACGCGTGCGGGCACGATGGCCACGTCGCGATTCTGCTCGGTGCCGCCGCGCTTATTGCGGATCGTCGTGACGAGCTCGGTGGAACGCTCGCTTTGGTCTTCCAGCCAGCCGAAGAGGGGCTCGGCGGCGCGAAAGTCATGATCGATGACGGCCTCTTCGAGCGCTTCGGAATCGAGCGCGCGTACGGGCTTCATTTATCGACAAAGTACCCGACCGGGACGCTCGGGTTTTGCGAAGGCCCCATGTATGCCTCGAGCGACTCGCTTGAAATCGACGTGGTAGGAGTGGGCGGGCACGGTTCGTCACCGCACGATGCCATCGATCCCATCTATACCTCGGCGAATTTTATCACGTCGGTGCAGCAGGTCGTCTCGCGACAGGTCGATCCGCTGGAGCCCGCCGTGGTCACGATCGGCGCCATTCACGGTGGCACGACGCACAATGTGATTCCGCGAACGTGCCGTATGCTCGGAACGGTGCGCTCGTTCGACGAGAGCGTGCGCAACGCGATGCCGCAGCGCATCGAGCGCGTTCTACGTTCGTGCTGCGATGCGAGCGGCGCGAGCTACGAATTCAATTATCAGTGGCGATATCCGGTGACTGCGAACGATCCGGCACAGACGCAGTACGCGCGCGAACTCGCTCGACGCACGGTTGGCGAAGCGGTCGTGATCGACGCCTCGAAGCTCATGGGGGCCGAAGACTTCTCCTTCTTCGCGCAGCGCGTGCCGTCGTGCTTTTACACCCTTGGGTGCGGCGGTTCCGACGAAACGCGTCACCCGCACCATTCGAGCCTCTTCGATATTGACGAAGCGGCGCTTCCGAACGGCGTTGCGATGATGACGGCGCTCGCTCTCGATGCCGCAAGAAACGCCCCTTGACACTCCGGTCATTCCGGAGGTCATCGGTCCGAAAGGCACGCGCGACTACTTGGAAGTGATGACGCGTGCCGTCTTTCAGGCCGGTGTAAGCTGGGCGCAGATCGCACGCCACTGGAACGCCTACCGGCAGGCATTCGAAGACTTCGATGTCGCCAAGGTTGCGGCGTACGACGACATCGACGTCGAGCGCGTGTCGGAGGTGCCCGGAATCCTGCGCATGCCGCGCAAGATCAAAGCGACGATCGCAAACGCAAGGGCGCTGGTCGAGATCGAGCGCGAATTCGCCGACGTGCCTTCGTACCTCGCATCGTTTGCGGACTACCCGTCGCTCGTCAAAGCCCTTAAGAAGCGCTTCGCTTTTATGGGCGATATGAACGTGTGGTACGTGCTCTTTCGCACCGGGCACCGGGTTCCGCGATTTGAAACCTGGGTTCAGACCATTCCCGGCGAACATCCGCGCATGCGCGAGATGGTCGAGCTTGCCCGCGCCTCCGGTCGCTCGCCCGAGGAAAAGCCCTGAATGCGCGTAGGATTGATCCCGACCATCACGGACCCCAGAACCATTGCGGTCGACCTGGATGACACGCTCAACAATTTCACGGAAACCCTGCAGAACGGCGAGTTCCCTTACGATGCGGGCGATTCGCTTTCCGAAGCCACGTTCCAGCAGTATCTGCAAAGAATCCGCAACGGAGAACCCGAGTCCGACGATCTCCTGAGCACCGGCTACAACTACTGCCGTTTCAAAATCCATCTTCGCTGCTATCAGACGGCGCGCGCGCGTCCCGACGGCGTCGAATTCATGCAATGGCTCAAGCAAAATCGATGGCGAGTCGTGATCTGCACCAAGCGCGACCTTCGGCGGGCGAACGACTGCACCAAGGCCTGGCTGAAAGAGAATGACATCCCCTACGATTATCTTTTCATGACGGCCAACAAGATCGTCTTTTGTAAGGCCTGGGGCATTCGGCATCTTATCGATGACGCACCGTTCAGTATCGTTCACGGCGAGCAGTACGACGTACGCGTCTACTATCCGATCATGCCGGCTCACGCATCTCTGCCTGCGACGAACGCCCGCGGCTTTCAGGCATTCGACGACGTGAAGCGATGGATCCAAGAGTAGCCCTCCTCAAGGAGTTCTCCTCGGGATTCGTCAGCGACAAAGCTAAGGTCGAAAGCGAGCAATTTGGTTTCGCCTATTTGGACCGGTTGCTATCCGGCGGCGGCACGCTCGAATATGGATTCCTGGCCGATACGCGCTTGCTACACAAATATAAAATCGTCGACCTCACCGGCCACAGGATGGACGAGCTCCTCGCGATGCACGTCATGAAGGAGTGCAACGTGTGCCGGTACTTCAGCGCCGATAAAAACGACGTACTCTGCTTCAACATGGATGACAAGTACCGGAAAGGCGACTCCGCAATCACTGAGGAGATGAGCATGGCGCTGGACGCGTTGAGCGCCTGTCTCATGGGCCTTGGCTGCGAGCCTCTGACCGTCGTCAGCGGGCGCGGATACCACGTGTGGTTGCGATTGGCCGAGCCGCTAGAAAACAAGCTGCTCTACAACTTCATGGTTCAGGCGGCGGCCCGCGCCCTTCTCCCGCTTCTCGTCGCCGGCCGGGATCACCGCGCCATCAGGTTCCGCTTCTACCCCGACGTCGCGGTCAACGACGCGCTCTCACTTCGTCTGTTCGGCTCCGAGCACGCGAATACCAGGGTATTCAGTCACGTGCGGACGCCGGAAGCACTGCTCGACGAGGATGACTCCTGGCACTATTTCGAGCGGTTCGTACGAAATAAGACGACGGCTACGGCGACATTCAGGTCGGCGCTCGACGAGTTGCTTAGCCCGACTCTGAATCCGCTCACGCAGGGCTAAGGGCCAGGCGACGCAGCGGCGTTCGGTTGACGCGGTTGCTGCGGCGGCTGCGGACGGATAAGGTAGAGTCCGTACGAAGCATTGTAGTTGAGCTCGGGTACCATCATCCCATCCCATCCCTTCCCGACAACGTCTTGCGGCACGGCTGCGGCCACGCGCCCGCAAAACAGGAGTGCTCCGACGATCGCCGGATCGCCCGGCGTGAGATCGTACCACGTGCCGCTCTTTGCAACGTGCGGTGAAATTGTCCAAAGCGACGCTTTGGCGCCATTGGCAAAGTATTTTTGCAATTCGCCGAGCGCTTCGGTCGCGGTATTGCGCAGGTCGCCGGTACACTCCGGCGCCGTCCGCACTTCGAAGGGATTCTTCGGCGGGACCGACGGCAATGCGTAGACGCGGAAACTCTCTTGGCCCGCCTGCTGCGGACGCTGCTCGACGTACAACCCGACCGCCGGCATGAACGTGATTTGCGGAGCCGCAAAGATCCCGCTCGCCGGTGCATATAAGTGACGCGATGTGATGTCGGCCGGCTGCGCCGTGTGCAGCGGCAAGCATCCGAAGAACACGCGGAACGCGCCGCCGCGGCCGCCTGCGGCACCGGTTCGCGTCGCCGTGCCCGACGTCTGCTGCGCACGTGCTGCTGCATTTTGCAGTTCCTGCGATGCGAGCGTTCCGCCCTGCGCGCTCTGGAAGTGCGGAACGATCGTGAGCGCATAGGCCTCGCCCATCCCGTGATAGGTCACGGTCGCGTCGGTAATTGGCGGCGCCGGCATCGTGGCCGGATATCCGGCTGCGGTTTTCGCCGCCTCGATTTGCGCAACGTAGGCTTTGAGTTCCGTCGAAAGCGTCAACGCGGTCGCGTGCGCGTCCGAAGGACACACTTCGCCGTTTGAGGACACGTCAAGCGGATTTTCAGGCGGCGAAGTTGGCAACGGCGTAATCAAACCGCGGAAACCGCCGCCACCGCCCGCGCCGCCGCCACCTGGACCGCCACCGCCGGGTCCGCCGGCGCCGCCACCGCCGCCATAGCGACCGCCGCCGCGCGACGACGTCGAACGGTCGAGCTGCGTGTGGCCGAGCGCTCCCGGCCCGAATTTTACCGAGTACGTCACCAGGTAACTGCGCGGCGTCAGGGGTCGTGCGATCGTCGGCACGATGCTGCCGTTCACGGTGTAATACGGAACGGCGCCCTTCGTGCTCGAGAAAATGCCCGAATCGGTATTCGTGAAGTTTGAGACCGTGAACGTCAGCGATCCGGCATTCAAAAGAACGTTTGCCGCGGCGTCGTACGAGGTGTAGGCCGGGAGATTATTCGAGTTGTTATTTCCGGTGTATTCCGCATCCGCGAGCCACTCGAGCGACGAGTGCGGCGCCTTATAGTCGAGCACGAGGCCGGCGCGCTGGAGCGGGACGTTCGGGAGTTGTTGCCCGGAGATCGTGATCGAATACGGGTTGTTGAGGTAGATCGAATTCGATATCGCCTTCGATACCGTCGTATCCCAGAACGGTTGAATCACGAGATTTCCGACCGTCGCATAGCCGGTCACCGATCCACCCTCGTAGACGCGCTGAACGCCAGCGATCGGCGTGCTGTAGTAGAGTTGGGCGGGGCTAAATGGGACGTTCGCCCCGCAGCCGGCCGGGCTTTGGAAGATCTGTTGCACGGCAGTGAGGTATGCGGGCGACAGCGTTCCGTTGTTCACGAGGATCGTGCCGTTCACATTGGTCGGCAGCAACACGTCGAGCTGGCTCTGACGGTAGAGTTGCACGGTCATGTTACCGCCCTTAAACGTGCGCGTGTAGCCGACGCGTGCGGAGGTCGAGGAACTCGACGAAGGCGACTCGCCCGGTGCATTACCAAACGCGACGCTGTCGTCGCCGTCGCACGTATAGCGAAGCGCGGCCGGGTCGCTAAGAAGGGTCGAACGCGACGAAGCAGCCGCCGAACCGCTCATTGCATACGACGCTTGATAGGTGTCGGATTTATCCGGATGCCACGTTGCCGCGAAATTTTCGAGCACGCCGCCGTAACCGAAGGTCGATTGGGAGAATCCAAACGACTCGGACAGCGTGAGGTGCTGATTGGAATGAATGGAATCCACCACTTGGAGCGACGAGTAGTTGGAGTGCTGGGCATTGGTGTAATACGGAATGCCCGACACGGTGAGCGGAAACGATTGGTTGGTGCTCCAGCTCCCTTGGGCCTGAACCGAAATCGTGTGCCGGGCCGCGGCGGGCAAGATGGCGTTGAGCGTAAACCCGTCGGTGCTGGTCAGTCCCGACGAACCGCTCGGCGACGGAACACCGTTGACGTAACGCGCAAGCTCGTCGTTGAGTGAAGTCGAGCCGATCGAGTAGATCGACCCTTGAAGCGAGGTCGCGCCGATGAGGGCATCGTCGGTGAGAGAATAGAGACCGATGCTTCCGGCGGAATAGTTGTTGGGACCGTATCCGCACGGAATATCGTCGTACTGGAGACGCGCGCAGACGATGTCCGTGCTGCGAGCCGAGCTGAGGAACATGCCGCTGATCGACTGCGAATCGCTCAACTCGTAGCGTAGTTTTATGAACTGCCCGGTAATATCCGAGTCACCGTCGTGGACGTAGTCGAGGCCGCTTGCATCGAGATATTTTAGGCCGGTGAGCCAACTGGTGTTCTCCCGGCCGACGGTCTCGACCGCGATCCCAAGTTTCCCATCCGAGCCGGTCTCTGCAAAACTGTAATTATAGCGCCCGTTCGTTCCCGTTCCGAGCGAACCGTACGACTCCCAACTGAGCGTCGGTTCCAGCGTGGTAAAGTTGACGCCGCCGCCGAGCCCGCCAAGTTGCGGCCCATTGCGCACGCTCGCGCCGGTGAATAAATCGGTGGCGAAGGCACCGATATTGCCGGCCGCACCGGGCGCGTTGAGCGGAATGCCGTCGAGCGTGAGCGCGGTCTGACTTGCGTCGTGCCCTTCAAGCGAGATCGTCGTCTCGGCGTCGCTGTCGTCGCTGCTCGTTTGAACCGAAACGCCGGAAAGCTTGCTGAGCGCATCGACGAGGTCGCTCGAGAGCTTGCGCTGCGCCGAGTCGGGACCGATGGATGACGTCGAAATACTGGCCGTCGACTTTGCGGTCACCGTCCCAATGACCTTAAGTTGGGTGGAGAGCGCCATCGTCACGGTGACCGTCACGTAATTGCCGTTGATCACCTCGAAGGACGAGGACGTGATCGACTGATAGTCGCGCCGAATGACTCGCGCCCGGTAAATCCCATCGGGCACGTCGGTGAAGAGCACCTCGCCCTTCTTATCCGTCAGCTCGCTCGTGATGACGGGTCCGTCGAGCACCACGCGCGCCAGCTCGAGGGGCGCCTTTCCGGTCTCGTCGTTCACCACGATACGTATCGAGCCGGTGTCGTCTTGTTGAGCGACGACACCCGCGGGTGAGACCGCGACGATGCATAGAGTAGCTAGAACGGCCGCAAGAAGGCGCTTCATGATTCGCAGATGATTCTACCCGGTGCTAGCTGGAAGATCGCTGAGCGCTACAGCGTGATCGTTACGGTCGTGCCGCGGTTGGGCGCGCTCGCTAGATCGATCGTGCCGCCCGCACGCTCGACCGCGCGTTTGGCAATGGCGAGCCCGAGCCCGCTTCCGGTAATCTCGCCGCGTTGATCGCCGCGGTAAAAGCGCTCGAACGCGTGCAGGCGCTCGGACTCGGACATGCCCGGACCTTCGTCGCGCACGACAATGGTCGCATGACCGTTCGACTTGGTGGCGCGCAAATGCACCGGAGAATCGGGCGCATACTTCAGAGCATTTTCGACGACGTTCCACAGCGCTTCGCTCAGTTCGAAGCGATCGGCGACGACGGACTCCACCCCGTCGACGCTGTAGTCGATCTCGCGAGTTTCGTCGAGACGGCGCGCGGCGTCGCATTGGTTGCGCAGCAGTTCGGCCAGATTTATCGGTTCGGCCATCGGCGGCGTTTCGGAATCGAGACGGGCCAATCGAACCAGCCGGTCGATGAGGCCGCGCATGTGCTCCTTCTCGATCGACATCGTGCCGAGAATCTGCCGCGCGATCGTCGGTTCTGCGACCGCTCCGCGGCGCAGCACGTCGATGTATCCGCCGATGACGGTAAGCGGCGTGCGCAGTTCGTGACCGGCGTCGGCGACGAACTGACGCATGCGCTCTTCCGTATGGCGACGCTCGTCCATCGCCGCGGCGACGCCGGCTGCGGCATCGTTGTATGCGAGGGTCAGCGTCCCGATCTCGTCGCCGCCGGTCGACATAAAGCGACGCTGCGTGAAATCGCCACTTGCAAGCGCACGCAACGACGCGGTCACCTCGGAGATCGGGCGTAGCGCCTGTCGCGCGAACAGGCGCCCAACGAACCACGACAAGGCGATCGCGATCACCGCAATCGTCACAACGACGCGCCAGTACGGCATCAACGAAAGCCAGAGCAACAGCGGCGACGATTGAAACGCTACATAGCCTCCGTCAATGGCCGTCACCGTGGCAAACGGCTCGGTGCGCACGGGGCCGAAGCCCCCTCGGGGGCCGCCGGGCGGCAACGATCCCGCCGGAGGCCGAATAAGCTCGATCGGCTCGCCCATTCGGGAAAAGGCCAAGGGCGCCGGACCGCCGCCCTTCACCAATCGATCCAGCATTGGCGGATGTAGCGTGCCGTCGCCGGCTAGAAAGTGTCCGGCGCGGTCGTAAATCGCAACCCGCGTGCCGAGGCCGTTTAACTGTTTCACGATATCCGGCGCCGCCTTATACAGCGGCTCTCCGTCCAGGCGATACTGTTCCGTCAGCACGCGCGCCTCTTCGTGTTTGGCGATCATCATATCGCGGGACGACAGCTCCAGCACGAGTGCGACGCTCGACGCAAGGATGACGAGAACGACGGTAATGCCGAGCAAGCTGGCATATAAGCCGGCTAGGCGCGAGGCGAGTGACTGCTTGAACATCGACTACGGTTGTTGCGACAGACCGTATCCAACCCCTCGAACCGTTCGAATAAACGATCCGCGCTCGCCCGGCCGATCGATTTTGGCGCGCAGGTAAGAAATGTAGGTCTCGACGATATTCGGGCCGCCCTCGAAGTCGTGACCCCATACGATCTCAAGGAGATGGTCCTTACTGAACACGCGGCGCGGCTCGCGCATGAACACCGAGAGCAATTCAAATTCACGCTGGGTAAGTTCTATGGCGTCCTTGCCTCGCCACATTTCGTGCGTTTGCGGGTTCACCGCGACGT
>Ga0181525_10003362_pt1 | contig 12712 bp, 12 predicted proteins | sample PEATcosm2014_Bin_48_FD_121100 | JGI IMG/M metagenome (GOLD analysis project Ga0181525, IMG submission 121100) | Peatland microbial communities from MTU Mesocosm Facility, Houghton, MI, USA - PEATcosm2014_Bin06_10_metaG | ecosystem: Environmental > Terrestrial > Soil > Wetlands > Peat | place... | reverse complement strand
TGTCGCTGGAAGTGGATTTGATCACACCCATCGCCATGGATAAGGGGCTGCGGTTTGCGATCCGGGAAGGCGGCCGGACGGTAGGCGCCGGGACCGTGGCAGAGATCGTCGAATAGTTAGTTTTCACAGGCTGAAGCCTGTGCCACGGAGCAGAACACAGGCTGAAGCCTGTGCCACGAGCAGAACACAGGCTGAAGCCTGTGCCACGGAGCAGACACTGTGGCACAGCCTTTAGGCTGTGAAATTGTGTGGCAGGAGTTGAGCAGATAATGTGGCACAGCCTTCAGGCTGTGTGGGGTCGAAAGAATTTTGAGATAAGGAGCGCAGTATGGCGCGCGAGATTATTCAGTTTCAATGCCAGGAATGCAAGAATCGGAACTATAGCAATACGAAGAACAAGAAAACGACAACCGAGCGGTTGGAGTTGAAGAAGTTCTGTCCGTATTGCCGTAAACACCAGCCGCACCGCGAGACCAAATAAGGGAATCGCAAGAGCTCCTTCGCGGCGACAGTGGGCGGCTTTCTGGTAGGCTGAGTGTTGGGGTCAAGAAACACAGGGGCATAGGTTTAACGGCTAGACCAGCGGTCTCCAAAACCGCGAGTGGGGGTTCGAATCCCTCTGCCCCTGCCAGACTTGCGCGGCGGACGGCGAGACTACGGCGCGCGAGTCAGGGCACGATTCTTCGGGGCGGGGGCCCCACGTGCTGCGAGTCGACATCCCCAAAAGATATATAGTGATCGTTCAGTAAAGTTAGTTAGGAACCCGATGGAATTAGCGAAGTTGCCGCTGGCGACAAAAACCTACGTTGAAGAGCTGCAAGCTGAGATGAAGCGCGTCACTTGGCCATCCTGGCCGCAGGTGCGGGCGACGACCGGCGTAGTCATTGCGGCCGTGTTTCTGTTCGCGGCGTATTTCTTCGTCGTGAACTACGGTGTGAATATGGCGATTACTAAGCTCATTGGCCTCTTTGAAAAGTAGCGCGGACGGAACGGCGGGAATATTGTATGGCCGAACAGGACTTGGAACATGAGCAGGACCACGAGATGAGCGTCGAGGGGAACCCGGCGGTGGCGGAGTTGCCACCGGCGTCCGAGCTCGAGCACGCTGGTGAAGATGCAGCGACAGAGCCTGCCGGCGACGGCGGGGGAGTTCCCGTTTCCGATGTCCCCAAGAACTGGTACATTATTCACGCCTACTCGGGCTTTGAGAACAAAGTCGCCGAATCGCTCCGCATGCGAGCGCAGGCATTCGGTTTTGCGGACCGCATCGGCCAGATTCTGATTCCCACCGAAGAGGTGGTGGAACTGAGGAACGGCAAGAAGGTGACCAGCAAGCGCCTGCTTTACCCTGGCTACGTGCTTGTGGAAATGGAAATGGACGACGAGCTGTGGCATGCCGTGAAAGATACGCCGCGGGTGACCGGCTTCGTTGGGGGTGGAACCAAGCCCGTGCCGCTTTCGGCGGATGAAGTGAATTCGGTTCTGTATCGTCAGGCGCCTGAGCGGCCGCGGCCGAAGCTGAGTTTTGAAAAGAGCGAGAGCGTCAAGATTATCGACGGGCCGTTCACGAATTTTTCCGGCAAAGTGGACGAGGTCAACATCGACCGCAATACGTTGCGCGTATTGGTGACGATCTTTGGACGCTCGACGCCGGTGGAGTTGGATTTCCTGCAGGTCGAGAAGATCTGACCTGCCATACGAGATTGAGATAGGAACAAGCAAATGGCGAAGAAAGTAACCGCGCAAGTAAAGCTGCAGATCCCGGCAGGCAAGGCAACGCCGGCGCCGCCCGTGGGCACGGCGCTGGGACCTCAGGGTGTGAACATCATGGAGTTTTGCAAGGCCTTCAATGCGAAGACCTCGGCAAAGGACCAGGAAGGGCTGATCATCCCGGTGGTGATCACCATTTTTTCCGACCGCTCATTCACCTTCATTACCAAGACGCCGCCGGTGGCGGTGCTGGTGAAGCGCGCGGTGAATCTGGCGAAGGGATCGGCCGAACCGAACAAGATCAAGGTTGGCAAGATCACCCTGAAGCAGGTCGAGGAAATCGCCAAGATCAAGATGCCCGATCTGAACTGCATGACAGTGGAAGCGGCGATGGCGCAAGTGAAAGGCGCCTGCCGCAGCATGGGCGTCGACGTCGTTTAGGTGCGCCCCTTTCCCTGGTTGTGCCTCTCGAGTAGCGCATCCAGTAGGGCTTCGGGAACTCTGAAGTTGGTCTGACGAAGTGTTTCCACCGCATGCACGAAGTCCGCGAGGCCGCGTTGCGCCGCGAGATCGAGAACGCCCAGCGTGCCTGTCACGCGAAGCCCCTTGCGTTGCGCCGCGTTTACGCCTTTGCGATCATCCATCAGCAAGAGATCGGCGTTGAGCGAGACCGCCAATTGAATTGCCGCTTTCTCGCCAGCGTCAATTCCTTTTAGCGAAACATCCTCGGCTTGGCCGACAGGAGAATTGCGAACCTCCAGCCAAGCCGGAGAGCTAGCAGCCCAAAGCCGTACGACCGGAGGAGCCTTGCTGGAGCCCAACTCCTCTTGGACAGTCGTCGGGAGGACTACTTTTTCGAACAGGAGCGGAAGGAGGTCGATCTGCCCGATCAGAATCAGATAATTCACCGGGCCCGTGTCGGCGATAACGAGCCGCACCCCTTCACAACCCCAAGGCGTTTAGTGCTTCCCGCTCGCGCTCAAAATCCTCCATGGTGTAGTCCTCGTAGACGTTGTGCGCCTTCAAGAAGCCGTCAATCTCGTAGCCGGTTTCAAAGCCAAGCAAACGGCGCAGATCCGGCTTGTTAAGGTGACCCAGCCGGTACTCTTCCGCCAACAAAGCCTCGAGGGCGCGGCGAGAAAGATCACCATTCACGCTGTCGCCGAGCCGTTCGGCGATGTCGTCGGGAATGTGAACCGTGAGCTCCATACCCTCTATCTTACCTTTCGCCGCCGAGGCAGGAAACTTCACTGCCCCTAGGCGTACAGTATGAGGAATGGCAAACGACGAAGGTTCTGACCGCCGGGCATTCCTGCGGCGCGCGGCGCTGGGCGTGGCGGCGGCGACCCAGGTAGCCCAGCCGCAGACTCCCGTAAACAATCCGAATACCTCCGCCGCACCCAGTGCGCCGGGGCATATCGAACCGGACTACGCGCCCGCGCATGGCGTGATCTCTTATCCGCGCGTGTTCACGGGCCGGCAGCTCGAGCAGATCGCGTTTCCGCTAGGGGGCGTCGCGGCGGGGAGCTTGAGCCTCGGCGGGCGTGGACAGCTGCGCGATTGGGAAATCTTCAATCGTCCCAACAAGGGCTTCTCGCCTCCGTACGCCTTTCCGGCGATCTGGGCCCAGGCGGGCGACGCGAAGCCGGTGGCGCATGTGCTCGAGGCGCGAGTGCTGCCGCCTTACACCGGAGAGTCTGGCCTCGGTTCGGACAATGTGCCGGGCTTATCACGGTTGGCGTCAGCACGATTTCGCGGCGAGTATCCGCTCGCGCACATCGACTTCGAAGATTCGACACTGCCCGTAGAAGTGTCGCTGGAAGCGTTCTCCCCGTTCATCCCGCATGACCCGGAGGATTCGGGATTGCCGGTAGCGATTCTGCGCTACCGCGTGAAGAATCCGGGGCACACTGCCGCCAAAGTGTCGATAGCTTTTTCCATCGATAACCCGGTAAAGGTAAGTGACGATCATGGCGACGTGGCGGCCCTGCACAAAGACGAGCGCCTGAATGAACTTAGAGAGGCGTGGGCGCTGTCGGGGATTCGATTCGGCAACCCTTCGATTCCGGCTACGGATCCGATGTATGGGTCATTCGCGCTGGGCTTTATAGGAGATGACAATGCGGCGGTGACCCGTTGGCGCGGCTGGCCGCAAGGGCGCTGGTGGAACTCGCCGATGCTGTTCTGGGACGAGTTTTCAGCGCACGGCACATTGGGGAACGAACCCGATCCACGTAGCGCAATCGGCGCGTTGTGCGCGCAACGCACGATTGCGCCCGGGAAAACCGGCGAGTTCACGTTCGTCATGGTTTGGTATTTCCCCAACCGAACGCCGAACTGGTGCGGCTGGTCGGCGCCGAAGGGTGAAGGCGACACGATTATTGGGAACCATTACTCGGCGCGGTTCGAAGACGCATGGGAGATCGCCGGCTACGTGCTCGGGAATCTGGAGACGCTGGAAGCGCGCACGAAACTGTTTGCGCAAGCGATGCGAGAGAGCACGTTGCCGGCGGAAGTTAAAGACGCGGCCAGCGCCAACCTTTCCACCCTGGCCTCCACCACCTGTTTCCGCACGGCGGACGGCGAGTTCCATGGCTTCGAAGGCGTGGATGACCACCGCGGCTGCTGCTTCGGCAACTGCACGCATGTGTGGAACTACGAAACTGCAACGGCGCATTTGTTCCCGACCTTTGCCCGGTCACTGCGGGAAGCCTCGTTCGGCTACTCGATGGATGATGCTGGCGCCATTCACTTTCGCCAACTGCTGCCCGGCGGGCACGGCGGGCGATGGGGCTACGCGGCCGCGGATGGGCAGATGGGGCAGATCGTTCACGCTTACCTGGATTGGAAGCTGAGCGGAGATAACGAATGGCTCGGGCGAATGTGGCCGCGCGTGAAAAAGGCGCTGGAATTCGCGTGGGTGCCCGGAGGATGGGATGCCAACCGCGACGGCGTGATGGAAGGCGTGCAGCACAACACCTACGATGTGGAGTTCTACGGGCCGAACCCAATGTGCAGCATTTACTACCTGGCGGCGCTGCGTGCCTGCGCGCGAATGGCTCGCGTGATGGGCGACGCTGCATCAGCCGATGAATATGCGCGGTTGGCGGACGAGGGGAGCAAATGGATTGACGCGAATCTATTCAACGGCGAGTTCTATGTGCAGAAGGTGCGCGGCTTCCGGAAAGATGAAATTGCCCCTTCGCTGGTCGGCGACATGGGCTCGGCCAATACGGAGAAGCCGGAGTACCAGGTGGGCGAAGGATGTTTCCTCGACCAATTGATTGGGCAGTATCTGGCCGATGTTGCGGGATTAGGCCCGCTGGTCTCTGTTCAGAACACGCAGAAGGCGCTTGAATCGATGTGGCGCTATAACTACAAGCGGTCGTTTGCGCAGCACGATTCGGTGCAGCGAACTTATGTGCTGAACGACGAGGCTGCATTGGTGGTCTGCGATTACGGAAAAGCGGAGCGGCCGCGGATTCCGTTCCCTTACTACGCCGAATCGTGGACGGGCCTGGAGTATTCGACAGCGGCGCTGTTCGTATATTCGGGCATGGTGAAAGAAGGGATTGAGTGCGTGCGAAACGCGCGTGTGCGCTATGACGGCGAACGGCGGAACCCCTGGGACGAACCGGAATGCGGCCATCATTACGCGCGCGCGATGTCGTCGTGGTCGCCGCTGCTCAGCCTGAGCGGTTTTCGCTACGACGGTCCTGAGGCTGCGGTGGTGATGACGCCGCCCGGCGGCGCGAGGCCGTTCCAGTGCTTCTGGTCGTCCGGCACCGGCTGGGGAGTTTTCAAGCTGAGTTCGGGCGGGGCTTCGCTAAAAGTGCTGTTTGGCGAGCTGAGGGCGAGCGCTGTCGAATATCTCGGCGCGCAGAAGCCTGGTGTTGTATCGCTCGGCGGCAGCAAGCTGAAGCACACGTCGGAGGCGAAGGCGGGCCGCGTAACGGTGCGGCTTGGGGAAGTGGTGACGATCGACGAAGGGCAAACGCTGGAATTAGGCGGGTAGTTTCGCGAGGGCGCATTTGGTTTCGACATGCAGGCGCCTGACGAAGCTATCCTGGAGGTGACAAAGGCTTCCAGCGACTTGGCTACACAAATCAAACCCGTGCTTCCGCGGAACCGGCGGCCGGCCATGACGCGGCGCATCGCCGAACTGGCCAGCGAGCCATCGCTGTTTGAAGCCCAACGCTGGTTCTCGCGCGAGCGTGCGTGGACCAACGAGCGCCATTTGCAAGTCTGCCGCATCCCGGCGCCGACATTCTTCGAGCAGCGCCGCGCGGAATGGTTTTGCGACCAGCTAAAGGGGCTGGGCTGGCAGGCGCGGCTGGACCGGGCAGGCAATGTGCTGGCGGCATTCGAGGAAGCACCCAATAGCGGGAATCGTGGCGGTACGCCGTGGGTAGCTTTGACGGCGCATCTGGATACCGTGCTGTCGCCGCGGCCCGACGATATTCAAGTGAACCCGGACGGGAGGCTGACGGGCCCCGGCGTCTCCGACAACGGCGCGGGCCTGGCGGCTTTGCTCAGCATGGCGCGCGTGCTGGCCGAGATTGAGGACCTGCACACACTGGCGCGATCAGTGCTGCTGGTGGCAAATGTCGGGGAAGAAGGCGAAGGCAACCTGAGCGGGATGCGCTACCTGTGCAGCCAGCCAGCGTTGATGGCGCGGATTGACGCGTTCATCGTGCTGGATGGGCCGTCGCTCGAGCACATCACGTCGCAGGCGCTCGCTAGCCGGAGGTTCGAAGTGGTCTTCACCGGGCCGGGCGGGCACAGCTGGAACGACCACGGAACGCCGAATCCAATTCACGCTTTGTGTCTGGCGATCACTTCCTTCACCCAGGCAGCCGATGCGCGAATCGCAGGGGCGAGCCCGGTGCGTTGCGCCTACAACTTTGGAATCATCGATGGTGGATCGAGCATTAATTCGATTGCTTCGAGCGCGCGAGCCAAGCTGGACCTGCGGTCGGAAGATACGTTGCTGCTTGAAGAGCTGTCGGCAACTCTGACGCACGCCGTCGAGCGATCGCTCGAAACCCACAACCGGGCGGGGCGTTCGGTGCGGATGGCGGCCAAAATCAAAGAGCTTGGGTCGCGCCCCGGCGGCAAGCTGCCGGAAGGTTCACCGCTGCTCGAGACGGTGGAGGCAGTGGACGCGTACCTGGGGATTCGCACGCGCGTGGACTGCGCCTCAACAGACGCGAACATTCCGCTCTCGATGGAACGGGCGGCGATCTCGATCGGGACCGGCGGCCAGGGCGGCGGCGCGCACACGGCGCAGGAATGGTACCAGCCGGAAGGCAGGGAGGTGGGCCTTCGGCGCATTCTCCTGCTGGTGGCGGCATTGAGCGCACAAGCCGTTGTGCGCGATTCCAAAGAGTCCGCACAAGCCGTTGTGCGCGATTCCAAAGAGTCCGCACAAGCCGTTGTGCGCGATTCCAAAGAGTCCGCACAAGCCAGTATGCGCGAGGCAAATGACGAGAGCCCGCTCAACGGGCATTCGGAGTAACAGCCATTGGGTTCGGTGCAGCAAGAGGATGCTGACAACAGGTGAGAACACCTATGGCCGCCGATGAACGCCGATCAACGCTGATGAAAAAGAAATGGCTTATCCCCGTTCATCAGTGTTTATCGGCGGCTAAGAATTTCATTCCTGGAGTTTTTCATCATCCTGTTAGGAACCCCGAGGCGGAGAGGGCGTGAGCCAGACGCCGGATTTCACTCCGGGGCTCATCCCGGATTTCGACCAGCTTACCTCCAACCGGTCTGATACGAGGAACACTGCCGGCCCCAAGCATTGGAAGGCAGAAGGGGCGCTGGCCATGGTCGCGCTGGTTTGGGGCACGACCTTTGTGGTGGTGAAGCAGGCCCTTGGGCACATCTCCACCGTCTATTTCCTTTCCATCCGATTCTGGCTGGCGAGCCTCTGCATGCTGGCGCTGTTTGCGAGGCCGTTTCACCGATCGGGCGCCGCGACGGTGATTGCGGGCCTTCGCGGCGGCGCGATTGCCGGGGTGTTTCTTTGGCTGGGATACACGCTGCAAACCTATGGCCTGAAATACACGACAGCCGGGAAATCAGGCTTTCTCACTGGCCTGTACATCGCGCTGGTGCCGCTGCTGGCGGCGGCCAGATATCGGCGGTGGCCGCAAACTTCCGAGCTGGTCGGAACCGGGCTGGCTGTCGCGGGAATGGCGGTCTTGACGCTGCCCTCCGTGTCGCAAGGCGGATTCACGATGAATCGCGGCGACATGCTGACCATTCTCTGCGCGGTTGCTTTCGCGGTCCACTTGCTGGTCTTGGGCCACTTTGCCCAACGCGCGATGGTGGAGGCGGTGGCTTTGGGACAGATTGCGTGCGCGGCGGCGCTTTCGACGCTACTGCTGGCAGCCGAGCCGCCACAGGCCGACTGGTCGTTTCCTGTCATATTCGCCCTAGGGCTGACCAGTGTGTTCGCGACGGCGCTGGCGTTCACTTTGCAGACCTGGGGCCAGCGGCACACATCGGCGATCCGGACGGCCCTGATATTCGCGCTCGAGCCAGTCTTTGCGCTGGTTGCGGCAGTTCTTTGGGGCCATGAGGAAGTGACCTGGAATGCGCTTGCGGGTGGCGCTCTGATACTGGGAGGAATTCTTTTTGTTGAGCTGAAACCCAGCGGAACGCGGTGACATCGCTTTGAAAGAAGGCCAATTTTGCGCTGCCGGTTTGAATCAGGCTCCGGGCTCGCAATTGTTTCCCTATACTTGTAATGTGCCTTCGTGTTTTGAAAGGTCTCTCTTATGCCGTTCCTTAAGATGAAGAAGCCGCAATTCGTCAGTGTTGCGCTTCTATTCGTGACGCTGATTCTTGGAGTCATCCTCGGCCAGTTGCTCGACACTCACGTTCGAGCAGCGCGGGACACGGGATCCGTTGCGCCCGACGCCACGCCCTTGTCGATTCCGCAGGCGATGCCGGTTGGCAATGAATTCACGAAACTGGCCAAGCGGCTGGAGCCTTCGGTGGTCTACATACAGGCGGACTACCTTGCGAAGACGTCGGTGGTCAAAAAGGGCCAGCAATCCGAAGAAGGGGCCGAGGGAGACGATCCGCAGGGCGGCGATCCGGGCGACTTGCTGAAGAAATGGTTCGGAGAAGGCCAGGCCGCGCCGCGCAATTTCCGGCAGGAGGGTTCCGGGACCGGATTTGTGGTGGATAAGAACGGGTACATCATCACGAATTTCCACGTGGTTGACCATGCCGACCGTGTGAAGGTGAGGCTGCACGGCGACGACAACGAGTATCGTGCCCGAATCGTCGGGTCGGATGCGGAGACCGACATCGCGGTGCTGAAGATCGACGCCAAGAAGCCGCTGACGCCGGTGCAGATGGGCAATTCCGATAGCGTGGAAGTGGGCGATTGGGCCATTGCGATCGGCTCGCCCTTTGGGCTGGAGGCGACAGTGACGGCGGGTATCGTGAGCGCCATGGAGCGCGATGTGCGCGAAGCGAAGGCTTTCCAGCACTTTATTCAGACTGATGCGGCGATCAATCCGGGAAACAGCGGTGGGCCTCTGGTGAATATCCGCGGAGAAGTAATCGGCGTGAACACCATGATTGCCACGCAGACCGGGTCCTACATGGGAATCGGATTCGCACTGCCTTCGAACATGACCGTGAAAGTGTATAACGACATCATCCGGGGTGGCCGGGTGGTGCGCGGTTCGATTGGCGTACGCTGGCGGAGTGCCGAGCATCACGAGACCTTGCAGGCGTTCGGGCTGGATCACGGAGTAGTCGTGGAAGACGCGCCGAAGGATGGGCCGGCGGGTAAGGCTGGCGTAAAAGAGGGAGACGTGATTCTCTCGCTCAATGATCGGCCTGTGCGCGACGGCAACGATTTGATCTCGAGGGTAGCTGATCTGCCGATCGGATCAACCGCGCTGTTGACAGTGGACCGAAACACCAAACGGCTGGATTACAAGGTTGCGATCGAGGAACGCGCCTCGGTGTGGCGTGAAGAACTGGCTGAGGCGGGTGCGCCCGCGGCGAAACCCGAGGCAACCGGAACTCAGGCTCCGGAACCAAAATTCGGCATCACGATTACTAAGGTGACCGACACCGAGCGCAAGGAACTGGGTGTCACGGACAAGACCGGGGTGCGCGTAGTGAGCGTGGACCCGGGGTCGTTTGCCGATGATATCGGCCTTACGGAAGGCGATGTTATCGTTTCGATCAATCGCCAGGATGTGGCTTCGCCCGCTGATGTGCTGAAGATCCAGGGCTCGCTCAAAGCCGGCCAGGCGGTGGCGTTGCGCGTGGTGCGCGCAAGCGCGGCCCGCGGGCGGAAGGCTGAGCCATTTAAGCTATGGGTCTCCGGACGCTTGCCAGGTGAATAGGCTCAATGTCTCTTATTCTTAATAACTACAGTGATGCGGCATAACGCGTGGGGCGTTCTCCGAGTCGGAGCAGGACCCCCTGGTCCGCACGGGTCCCCCTGGCGCCGCTCCGCGATCGAAGAATCCCGAGCGGTTTTATTGATCGCGCATAACGGCCCGTTCCTGGTCCGCACGCTTTTGGCTGCGGCTCTAGGCGCGGGGCTAGCGGCAAACGCTGCGGCGGCGACCGCCACTACTAAAACCTCCACCACCAAGAGCCTGGCAGCGCACGCGCCTAGCAAGGCCACAGCCGCCAAGGCCGCCACGGCGAGCTCGACGACACATAAGGCGGCCACGGGGAAAACGGCGACGGGGACGGCTCAACCCAAAACGGCAGTGCATTCAGCCGCCAGCCGGACGACGAAGAGCACCGCGGCCGCCAAGGGAACCCGTCCGAAGACCACCGGCAAGAGCGGAACTGCGCTCGCAAAGAACCGGAAGTCGAACTGGCAGCCGCGGCAGCGCCTCCAGGCAGCGCCTACTCCCGAACGATACAAAGAAATCCAGCAGGCTCTGGCGGATCGAGGCTTCTACAAGGGCAACGTGAATGGGGCTTGGGGATCGGACTCGGTTGCGGCGTTGAAGGAGTTTCAGGCCTCGCAGAAACTGGCTGACGACGGCAAAATCAACTCGCTTACGCTGATCGGCCTGGGACTAGGGGCCAAGCATACCTATGTGCCCGGCGCGCCACCCGCACCTGGCCCGGCGCCTGCGCCCGGTACACCGCCACCAGCCGCCCCGAACCCGGGTGGCATCACGGGTGAGAGCACAGGTCCAGGTACAGGTACGCCTGGCGCTCCGAATAGTGGAGGAACCGCGAATCCGCAGCAGCCTGCCGTGCCCGCATCTCCCGCTCCAAGCGCTGTCCCATCAGGTCCATCTGGGCCGGGCGGGTCGCCGCAGCTGCCGGGCGTCGCTGGATAAAACAAGGGGGATTCGAAGATGGTTATCGGCGTTCCGAAGGAAATAAAAGACCACGAAACGCGAGTCGGATGTGTGCCGAGCATGGTAACGGCGCTACGCGACCACGGGCACGAAGTGCTGATAGAGACCCGGGCGGGTTTGGGCAGCTCAGTGACCGATCACGAATATGTGGAAGCCGGCGCGCAGATCCTGGACTCGGCGGCCGAGGTGTGGCGACGTTCCGACCTGGTGGCGAAGGTCAAAGAGCCCCAGCCGTCCGAGTATGGCTATTTCCGGCCTGGATTGGTGCTGTTCACTTATCTGCATCTGGCGCCTCTGCCGGAATTGACCGACGCATTAGTGAAGGCGCGGGTGAGCGCTGTAGCCTACGAGACGATTCGCGAGAAAGACGGGTCGTTACCGTTGCTGACCCCGATGAGCGAAGTAGCTGGCCGGATGGCGGTACAAGTAGGGGCCCAATATCTCGAACGCCCCAACGGCGGCCGCGGCATTCTCCTGGGCGGAATTCCTGGAGTGGCGCCGGCCAATGTCGTGGTGTTGGGAGGTGGTGTGGTGGGGCATAACGCGGCCAAGATGGCCTGCGGCCTGGGCGCCCACGTGACGCTGCTCGACCGCAACCTGAACCGCCTGCGCGAGCTGGAGGATATTTACGGCAATGCCCTGCTGACTCTGGCCTCGAACATATACACGATTCGCGAGACTGTGCGGACAGCGGATCTGGTGATTGGGGCGGTTCTGATTCCCGGAGCGTCTGCGCCGAGGATCGTGCGGCGGGACATGATCAGCCAGATGAAGAAGGGCGCGGTAGTAGTGGACGTGGCCATCGACCAGGGAGGCTGTTTCGAAACATCCCACGCCACCACCCACACCAACCCGGTTTACGAAGTGGACGGCGTGGTTCACTACTGCGTCTCGAACATGCCGGCGGCGGTACCGCACACATCGACGTTCGGGTTGACCAATGCGACGGCGCCATATCTTCTAGAACTGGCAAATAAGGGACTGGAGCAAGCCTGCCGCGACAGCCCGGCAATCCGCGAAGGCGTGAACACCTATCAGGGCGCAATCACCTACCGCGGTGTGGCCGAATCGCAAGGCAAGGAGTTCCGCGAGCTGGCCTCAGCCGTGTAACATTGCAAGCCGCCTCAAACCCGAGGCAGCGCATCCAAAACGCGGTCTATATCCGATGGGCTGATGTAGAAGTGTGGAGACATCCGCACCCAGCCCTGCCGCGGCGCGGCGGTGATGTTCTGGCGCTTCAAATCGGCGACGATCACGTGGCAATCGATCTCCGGGTGCTTGAAGCTGACGATGCCTGAGCCGGTGTCGGCCGTGCGCTCGACTAGAGTTTGATAACCGCGGTTCCGGACGCCTTCGTAAAGGCGGCTGGCAAGGGAATTGACGGCGGCCGCGGTGTTTTCGATACCCACCTCGAGCAGCAATTCGATGGCAGCGCGGTGACCAAAGCAGCCAATGGTGTTGAGGGTGCCGCATTCGAAGCGTCCGGCATCGGGGCGCAGAGTCATGTCGCGCGAGGAGTAGTCAGCATATTTGGCCGGATTGGTCCAACCGAACTCCACCGGTTCGATGGAATCGAGCACTTCTTTGCGCACATAGAGAATGCCGTTGCCTTCGGGCCCGAGCATCCACTTATG
>Ga0181525_10003359_pt1 | contig 12718 bp, 13 predicted proteins | sample PEATcosm2014_Bin_48_FD_121100 | JGI IMG/M metagenome (GOLD analysis project Ga0181525, IMG submission 121100) | Peatland microbial communities from MTU Mesocosm Facility, Houghton, MI, USA - PEATcosm2014_Bin06_10_metaG | ecosystem: Environmental > Terrestrial > Soil > Wetlands > Peat | place... | reverse complement strand
TGTCCGACTCCGCTTGGGCGGCTACTTCTGCCGCGGCTTTTCCTGGCAGGACGGTTGCTGCGCGGCACTCTGCCCTGGTCCGCGTTACGCATTGGATCACCACGCTGTGTTTTCTCGCCTTGCTCGTCACCGGGGTTGAAATACTGATCTCGCATCCGCGCTTCTATTGGGGGGAAGCGGGCAACGTAAACACTCCTCCGCTTTTCAAAATTCCGATCCCAGCCTCGCGGGCACTGGTGCCCACCGGATACGGTTATGTGCTGCCGGACCAGAACGGCTGGAGCCGCTATCTGCATTTTCAAACTGCCTGGGTAGCGGTCTTGACCGGATTATTGTATATAATCTACAGCTTCTTTAGCGGGCATTTACGGAAAAACCTGCTCCCAGCCGAGCCCGACCGTTCGTGGCGCGCCCTTGCGTCGGAAATCGCCAACCATGTGCGCTTCAAGCGTCCGGCTGCGGAAGAAGCATGGTCCTACAACCTGCTTCAGCGGATAACTTACCTAGTCGTGATTTTCGTCTTGTTCCCCCTGGTAATCTGGACCGGCCTGGCGATGTCGCCCGCCATCGCGTCGGTATTTCCGTCCCTTGTCAGTGTGCTGGGCGGCCAGCAATCCGCGCGCACCATTCATTTCTTCGTCTCCGTGTTCCTTTTCCTGTTCCTATTGGTACACATTGTGATGATTTGTCTGGCCGGATTCAGAAGCCGTATGCGGGCGATGATCGTTGGCAGCTATGCAACAGATGAAGTTGATAAAGATAAGGAGCGCGCATGAGCAATTTTTCACGCCGTAAACTGATCACTGCCGGGATAGCGACAGCCGCCGGCGCGTCCGGCCTGGCCGCAGCCAGCGTTCTTGCCAAGCGTTCTGGACTGATCCCGCCGGATCATGCCGGCCTCTATGGCGCCGGCGAAACGCTGACCTATGCAGCGCAGCGGATTCTCACCAGCCACTCCACGGCACGGGAGTTCCCTCCGGGCGAGATTTCAAAACCTCCCTTCGTGAACGAAGTGGCTCCATTAGGCGACACGTTCAAGCGCCTTCAGGAAGATGGTTTTGCCGGATGGCGGCTCGCGGTGGACGGCTTGGTGGCGCGCCCGGCGTCGTTTTCGCTGGCCCAGCTCAAGAGCTATCCTTCCCGCAGCCAGATCACACACCTGGCTTGTGAAGAGGGCTGGTCGTATATTGCCGAATGGAAGGGCGTGCCACTCTCTTGCGTCCTGGACGCAGCGGGGGTTCTGCCTCAAGCCAGATATATCGTCTATTTCTCGTTCCAAAAGGACTGGTGGGACAGCGTCGATATGGCCGACGCCTTGCATTCCCAGACGTTGGTCGCCTATGGGATGAACGGCGGCGAACTTCCGGTGGGAAACGGCGGGCCGCTTCGTCTGCGGGTTCCCCGCCAGTTGGGCTACAAGAACGTGAAATATATCACGCGTCTGACGGCCACCGATAACCTGAAACAGTTCGGGCAAGGCTTGGGCTCTTCGGCGCCTGAAGCCGGCTACGCCTGGTACGCCGGGATCTGACGGTCGCGAAATCCTTTGCGCAACGCCGGAGAGCCGGGTTTATGGCATCTGAAATACCTTGCGCGGCATGCTGTTAGCCGCAGCCCAAACGTGTGCAACTTCGGAGAGCGGGAAGGATTGGGTCGCGATTTCGAAGCCGGCAGGTAGGGTTGCCTGCAGTAATTCGCCGATGGATTTCATTATGCGGTCCATCGGAATGCTGCCGATGCCACTTCCCATGAGCGTGATCGCCGAAGAACGAAGGGCCGCGCTGGAAAGCGTAATATTCGGCGCGCTCACCGCGCCGATCTGTACGAACCGGATGGGTACCGCGTCTTTTCCCGCCTTGGCCCCTGCAATAATTATCCGCTCGGCGCTCTGCCCCCAAAGGTAATCCAAAACTACATCGATTCCATCGCCGCCGAATTGCTCCTTCAAGGCGTGCTCAAACGACACGCCCGCGTCCCCGAGCGGGATTGTCACATCGGCGCCCAGGCCACACAGCACTTTCAGAGCCTCCGCATTGCGGCCTGTCGTTACTACCTTTCTGGCTCCCAAAAATTTTGCGATCTGAACGGCCAGACGGCCCGCCGCGCCTGTGGCTCCATTTACAAGAACGACTTCCCCTGCCGTGAGCTTGGCGCGTTCTTTGTACGCAGCCCATGCCGACATGCCCGGATTGGCTATGGCGGCCGCAGTCGCATCGTCCAGATCGGCCGGCAGCGACACACATTGAGAAGGTGGAACTACTGTCTTCTCCGACATGCTTCCGAACGGCGCTCTCGGAAGCGCAAAGTACACACGCCGCCCATCGTCGAGGTGCCCCACCCCGTCAATTCCCACGACAAAGGGCAACTGACCAGAGGAGCTATAGTGCGTGCCGGATGCCCTGCTTTTGACCACGTTGCTTAGGGCTGCGGCGCGGACCGTTACTGGAATCTCGCCATCCCCGGCGACCGGTTCCATGAAATCTCCGTAGATGGGCGTCCTGCCCGCTTCCAACACGATGGCGGCTTTCATATCGTTAGGTGCTCACCCATTGTCATGTAACGGAGGAGAACGATGGCAGATCTTCTGGGCAAAACCGCTCTGGCAGGCAAAACCGATCTGGCAGGCAAAACCGCTCTGGTTACCGGGAGCGTCCCGCGGCATTGGGCGCGCTAGCGCAGGCCGGCGCACGGGTGGTGGTTCACTATGGTGCTGGTAAGGCCGAAGCGCAAGCAGGGGTGGCCGAAATTCGCGAGTCCGGCCAGGCTAAAGCAGTGCGGTTGATAGGTTGACAACCCCCGGTTGACAGGTTGACAGATGGCGAAGGCCAAAGAGCAAAAAGAGCAAAAAGCCCCGGCGTCGAAGATCGTCCCGCAATCCTACGAAATGGTCGCGGTCGGCGATTTGAAGCCGCACCCGAAAAACGCGCGAAAGTCGGACAACGCCGCAATCGACGAGAGCATCGCTTCCAACGGTTTTTTCGGCGCCGTCTGCGTGCAGCGTTCTACCGGGTTTATCCTTGCGGGCAAGCATCGCTGGGAGCGGGCCCAAACCGCCGGCATCGATCACATTCCGGTTCTGTGGCTGGATGTGGACGATAAAGCCGCATTGCGGATTCTGAGCGCGGATAACCGCGTTCTCGATAAGGCGGGCTACGACGAAGAGGCGCTGGCGAAGCTGCTCACGAGCATTCAGTCGGAATGCGGGAGTCTCGAAGGAACCGGCTATACGCCGGAAGATTACAGCGACATCATCGCGCAGGTAGGCGATGAGATCATGCGCCAGGCCAAGGACCGAGTGCGAGAGCTCGCGCCGCCGGTCCCAGAGCCCGAGACCGTTTCCGAGCCCGAAGGCGAACAGCGGGAATTCGTGGTTGTCATCCGTTGCGAGGATGAACCGGCGCAATTGGCGCTTTTGCAAAGACTGTCGGCCGAAGGGCTAAATTGCACTGCGGCTTGTTCCAAGCCATAACGCGAGATTCGCATATCCGCACCTAAAAGGGGACTTTCTCCATGGACCAATCTATTATCGACGCCGTTCGCTTTTTGCTCTCACAACACCTGGATCACTTTCATCCCAAAGTCCGGGCCCAGGCTCAGGAGTTGCTCAGCCGAATTCCCGCTGAGGCTGAAACGCCAAAGGCCGCGCAAACCGCCGAGCAGAGCAAAACCTCAGAAAGCAAGAAGTAGCGCCCAAAGCTCAGCTTGGCAGAGCTAACCGTAGCGGAGTGGGCGAAGCAGGAAGGGATATCGCCCCAGGCCGCCTACAAGCGGATCAAGTCCGGCCGCGTCAAGCTCACAGCCAACGGCAAAATCGACTCGGACGAAGCCGGCAAGCAATGGGACCGGAATAAGAATCTTCGCCAGCAGCTCCGCGGCGCCCCGCAACAAGCCGCCAGGCCGAAAGCGCCCGAAGCGCCGCAACGCGCCGATTCGCTCGCCGACGCGCAGCGCGCCCGCGAATGGCTCAAGGTCGCCAAGGACAAAATCCTTCTCGATCAGCTGCAGGGCTCGGTATTGCCAAAGCAGGAAGTCGAGCGGGCCTGGTCGGCGATGATTTCGGCGGCCAGATCGCGATTGCTGCTTCTACCGGACAAAGTGGCTCCGCGAGTCGCCGTGATTTCCGAGGTGCTCGAAGTGCGGGCCGTGCTCGATGAAGCCATCCGGGAAGCCTTGAGCGCGCTGAGCGAGCAGGAAGAATGAGTTTCCGTCGTCTCGCGCCCTCCTGGAACCCGGGCGCGTTGGGGAGATCGCTGGTAATGGATGAACTGCAAGATCGTATACCGGGCCGCGAATCCCCCGGTTCGCGCCACGCTGTGTGTGAAGAGTCCCCGTGGCTGCCACTACGCGATGTGCCGAAGCCCTTCATTAAGCAGTCCGAGGAGTACTGGATCGGACTCAGAGCACGCCTAATCGAACTCAAGACCGAGGATTTGCGCTGGTCTTTCGATGGCGGGGCGCAATTCACAATCAAGTCCAAGTACGGATTTGAGAGGACGGAGACGGTAGACCCGTTCCCTTGCTATGCGCACGATTTAGCATTGGTCACCTCAATCGTCCGTGGGGTGGAAGCGGCCTTCCCCGTGGGATTCCTTCCCACTTACTATATCCTCCACCACGAAGTATCGGACCGGACCAATGGACATACGAATCTAATCTTCGACACGAATGGCAACTTGCGGAATTGGGATCCTTACATCGTTCTGTCTGGCAAGCGGATTCCCTTACACCCAGGCATGACGCGATCTCTGATTGCTCATGAATATGGTCTGGTCGTTCGGTACTGGATCAACCGCCAACACAGCATCAGCCCGGTAACCGCTTTCGACCACGAATATCTCGCACTACGCCCTGAAGCGGAAACGGGAGCGCCGCGCGGTCGAGAGTGGCATGCGCAACTGGTCGAGTTGATTGCCGACGATTTTAGAATTTGCGTCACCGGAATCGACCGGGAATACTGGCCGCATCCCGGCTTCAGACATCCGGATATGATTCCCGATATCCGCGAATTCTGGTCGCGGATGGTAAAAGAGTTCGCTTACAGGCCAGAGATCACATCCATGGGGCTCCCGGACAAAGGCGGCTTATGATTCGAAACTTTGCTATGTTGCGTGCTGCTTAGGCTATCATCGAAGCCGATTCGCTAGTGCACATATCCAAGAATCAGGCCTAGTTTCTGCTCCTCCTGATGTTAAGACTCCGCGAAAGAAGCGCGTACTCCGCTTCCGTTAGAGGAGTGCGTTCTATCGGGACGCCTTCGGAATTGCATACCTGAAGTTCATAAAGATACTCGCCCGACCCGTTCGGATCTAGGAATTTCGCAAGTCGTTGGGTGTGACCCCCTATTGGTTCGTCTTCCATGTATGTGTAGATCCTTACTGCGCGGATTCCAGACGAAGCGCCTAAAACAAAAATACAACATCGCAGATTGCAGAAACCCAAATGAGTTCGCCCGTCGCCGAGCTGGCCGCGCACGTCGCCAGGCTTTGGGCTCCTCCGCCCGAGTTGACGTGCTCGGAATGGGCCGACAAGTATCGTTACCTGAGCCCGGAATCCTCAGCGGCTCCCGGCAAATGGAAGACGCTGCCCTATCAGCGGGAGCCCCTGAACGCGGTCTCCGACAGCCGCGTGCGCAGCGTGGTGATTAAATCCGCCACGCAGATGCTCAAAACGGTAGTGATCGAAAACGCGATCGGCTACTTCGCGCATCAGGATCCCGGACCGATCCTGGCTTTGCAGCCAGGCGGCCAGGACGCCAAGGATTTCTCGAAAGAACGCATCGCCCCGATGATCCGGGATACTCCGGTGCTGAAGGCGATCTTCTCGGAATCGAAGAGCCGGAATTCGGACTCGACCATCACCGAAAAGCTGTTTCCAGGCGGGCTGCTCGCGATCGCGGGCGCCGGATCGGCGCGCAATGTGGCGCGGCGCGCCATTCGCATCCTGGTAGCCGACGAAGTAGATAAGAACAAGGACACGTCGGAGGGAAATTCGCTGGCGCTGGCGCGCAAGCGTATGGCGACCTTCGGACACCGGGCGAAGGAAATCATCACCTGCTCGCCGACGCTTCCCAAATCGGAGATCGACCGGAACTACGAAGCCTCCGATAAGCGCGAGTTCTTCGTTCCCTGCCCCTTCTGCGGAAGATCGCAGAGCATGATGGGGAAGTTCCACGCCCAGGTGCGCTGGGAGCGGACGCGGGAGGGACAACCCTTAAGCCGGGAAGAACAAGCTCTGACGGCGCGTTATCACTGTGAGTCCTGCGACAAACCCTGGGACGACGCCCAGCGAATGGCTGCTGTCGAGCGCGGGGAGTGGATCGCACAGGCGGCATTTACCGGAGTCGCCGGATTCTGGATATCCGAACTCTATAGCCCCTGGAAGCGATTGAGCGCGATTGTGCTCGACTTCCTGCTGAAGAAGGATACGCCGAGCGAACTCGTTACCTTCGTCAACACCTCTTTAGCCGAAAACTGGGTGGAGCATGGCGAAGCCCCAAAGTGGAAGAGCCTCTACGATCGGGCCGAGCTGTATGAAGTTGGGGTTGTTCCCGATGGCGGGTTGGTGCTGACAGCCGCCGTCGATGTGCAGGAAGATCGGCTGGAGTTTGAAGTCAAGGCCTGGGGGCGCAGAGGCCGGGAAAACTGGTCGGTCTATTACGAAGAGATCGCGCCGACGCGCAAGGATTCAGAAGGCAGAACGATTCCCTGCCGGACTTCGGATCCCGAGCCCTGGGCGAGACTCGCTGAACTGATCGCCCGAGACTGGCCGGTCGCGGGCGGAGGAACGCTACCGCTGATGACGGTTGCGATCGACACCGGTTACAGGCCCGAGCATGTCTATCGTTTTTGCCGCAAGTATCCGCAACCGGCACATGGGCCGGCCGGATCCAGAGTGCATTCTTATCGCACGGTGATCCCGGTAAAGGGCGGACATAGTCCCTTCAAGCTGATCGAAGGTGTTTCGCCGACCGACGCGGCCAAAAAACGGCTGGGCCTGAAAATCATCACGATTGGAACGCATTACGCCAAACAGGAGATTTACGATGCGCTGCGTATCGAATCTCCCGTAGACGGCGGCGAGTTTCCGCCGGGTTACTGCCATCATCCCAAGTACAAAGCTTCGTACTTCCAGGGCTTGTGCGCGGAAACCCGCATCGTCAAAACCAACGGGGATGTGGAATGGCGCAAGGACGGACGAAACGAGCCGCTCGATCTGCACGTTTATAATCGCGCCGCGGCCGAACTGTCGGGCATCGCTGGCTATAACGACGCGGCGTGGAATGAATTGGAGCGAAGATTGAGAGCCAGCGCGCAACCCGCCGCGCCGCCGGACTCGCCCGAGAAGACCAAACCCAAACGCACCGATCAGGTCAGTGGTTTTTACGGGGAGCCGAAACAGGAAGACACGAAGCCGTTGCGGCCCGTGCGGTTCAAATTCGAAAGCTGAAAACTTGAAGGCGTAAAGTAAATGCCCTGGACATCGAGTGATCTTGCCACCGTTGACGCCGCGATCGCATCCGGCGCCAAGGTTGTGCGCTTTCAGGATCGCACCATCGAATACCAGTCCATCTCGGATCTGATGAAGGCGCGGACTGAAATCAATAATTATTTGATGTCGCTGACCACGCCTCCACCGACACGGCAGATACGAATCTTTACCGAAAAAGGGTGGGGCTGTTGAATCTTTTGTTCTGGCGCTCCTCTCGCCTGTCGAGCGTCGCCAGACTCGATATCCGTTCGCGCAAATGAAGCGTTCCGAACAGCGATGAGACTGCGGGATCTCAACGCCCGGTTCTTGAAATGGTCCGGCCACGGATCGTTCATCTATACGGATCTGCTCGAAGGGGCGGATGGAATCTGGTTTCTTTGCCCGAAATGCTTTCTCGATAACGCTGGAGCAATCGGTACGCATGCGATCATCTGCTGGTTTCGTGGCCGCGTTCCCGATAGCGAGAGTCCAGGGCCAGGCCGCTGGAACCCTTCCGGGACCGGATACGACAATCTCACTTTCGTGCCGCCGGGAGTGGTCAGCGTCAAACTCACCGCTGGCTGCGGATGGCACGGGCACGTCAGCAATGGAGACGCTGCGTGAATTGAATGGCTTTCGTAATATACAAGAGCGCCGATTTTAGAAAAAGCGCGCCAGTAAAAACACACAACCGGAGAATTTGCAAATGTTTCGAGTCGTCAGCCAGTTCGTCGAAGAACCGTTTTACATGCTGCTCTGCGATGACTTCCGCTGTAGCACGATGTTTCGGCATCCTCTTCCTCCCGAGCAGAACGCCACCGAAGGCGAAGCGATGAAGGCCGCGCAGCAGCAGGGCTGGATCGTTTCGCTCGGCAGGCAACTCTGTCCAGGGCATAGTTCGCAGTTGCGGCAAATCGAGGAACTGGACCGTATCCAGAACAGCCGCATCCTCAAGCCGCGCCTTTCGGTTACCGAAGCGCGCGCCATCCCCGCCAACAACGTCCGCCTGTCGCCCGCCGTTCTGAGGAAACAGTGATCGCGCGGCTGAAGCAGCACGCGGACGGCTTCGATCTGCGCGACATGATCTTTCTCGCGTGCGGCGCGGCGGTGACCTGGGGCATTCATCTATTGTGCGTCGCCGCGGCTTGGATCTTCGCCGGAGCCCTCGGGATGTATCTGACAGTCCAAAGCGCTCCGCCGGAACAACCCGAAGAGCCCACGGCGGATAAAAGATAAGTAATCGGATCGAGCCGCGCACGCTGGGGCGCTCGCGGCCTGAAGGAGAAAACGGAATATCGTGACAGCAACGCGCGTTGTAGAGCTGAAGACCGAAGACCTGGGCTGGCCGTTTGAGGGCGGCTCGCAGTTTCGCGTTGGGCCCAGAGGCAGCTATCGGACAGTGAAAGCCGACCCCTTCCCCGGTTACGGTCACGACCCGATGCTGGTCCGCGAGATGGCGGAGCGCGTCGAGAACGCTTTCGCGGTTGGCTTCCTGCCAACCTATTACGTGCTGCACCATGAGGCCGAAGAGCGCACCAACGGTCACGCTAATCGCGCCTTCGATTACGACGGACGCAAGAAGCCCTACCCGTGGGAACCGTGGATCGTGCTTTCCGGCAAGCGCATCCCGCCGCACCCGGCTATGACCCGGTACTTGGTAGCGCACGAATACGGCCACGTCGTCCAGTGGTGGATCGAGCACCAGCGCGGCATCGAGGACCAGGCGCAAACCACGTTCGATCACGAATACGTCAAGATGAGGCCGGGTGCGAGCTTCGAATACGGCGCGCGCAACTGGCACAGGGAAGTCGGCGAGCTGATCGCCAACGACTTCCGCATCTGCGTCACAGGTATCGAATCCGAATTCTGGCCACACGAAGGTTTCGAGCATCCGCTTAAGCTGGACGTGATCAGGGGCTTCTGGGCGCGCATGAAGGAAGAGTTCGCGTTCCGCCCCGCAGTGCAAGTCGCGCAAGGGCCGGGCGTCTGCAACGAGAAGAGCGGCGAGAAGAAGGCAGCGTGATCCGTCAAGTCTTATTGACTCTGGCGCTCAAATGTTAGTCCAGGCTCTCCAGCGCAAGCCTCGCGCTCCCGGTGTCTCAATCGCGCGCGTTCCCCCGCGGCTGAAACCGCGGGCCAGCATGGGCGCGCCCTTCGACGCGGCGGGACAGGGGCGCAGAGCGGCGGGATGGGTGACCACGCGCCTGGGGCTGAACACGCTGCTGTTCTCCTCCGGGGAAACGCTGCTATCGAGAGCCCGCGATTCGGTCCGCAACAACCCTTACGCGGCGACCGCCATCGACTCCTACGTCTCGAACGCCATCTCGACCGGGATACGCCTGCAGAGCCAGCACCCGGACTTAGATATCCAGAAACAAATCATGCAGGCCTGGGGGCGCTGGGTAAAGGAAAGCGACGTGGAGTATGAGCCGGCGAACGTGTCGAGCGGCCAAACGAATTTCTATGGGCAGCAGGCGTTGGCTCTGCGTGAGGTGGTGGAGGCCGGCGAAGTGTTCGCGCGGTTCGTAAACCGGCCATATGAAGACCGGCTTTCGGTCCCGCTGCAACTGCAACTGATCGAATCCGAGCAGTTACCGCTCTATCGGAATTCGCCGGGAACGCAAATCCCGGACGGCAATACGCTGCGCATGGGGATTGAGTACCGGCCGGACGGACGGCGGGAGGCCTATCACTTCTACAAGGCGCATCCCTACGAAACGATGTTCTATCCGCAGTCGGGGCTGGAAATCGACCGCATCCCGGCCACCGATGTCCTGCATGTCTACAAGCAGGTGCGCGTGGGACAGATGCGCGGCATGCCGTGGATGGCGTCGGTCCTCGCCACGCTGTATGAGATCGATCAGTATCAGGACGCCGAGATCGTGCGCAAGAAGACGGCGGCGATGCTCACGTTCTTCATCACCAAGACGACGCCCGAGGGGCAGATCCTTCCCGAGAGTACAGACGGGCAGTACTTCACTCCCCCGCAGCCGGGCGCTCCCTACGACCCGATGTCCGCGATTTCGAAGCTTGAGCCGGGCACCGGACAAGTTCTCTTCCCCGGTGAAGACGTTAAGTTCACGCAGCCGACGCAGGACGGGGATTTCCCGACGGCCATCGAGGTGGGGTTGCGAGCTTTTGCCGCGGGCGCGGGCATCACTTATGAGCAGCTCGGCGATTTATCGAAGGTCAATTACAGCTCCATCCGGGCCGGGCTGATCGAGTTCCGCCGCAAGTGCGAGCAGTTCCAGCATCTCACCTTCATTTTTCAGTTCTGCCACCCCGTGTTCCGGCGCTGGCTCAGGGAGGCGGTGATCTCGGGAGCGCTCGATCTGCCGGGCTTTCACGATGACCCGTCGCCTTATGAAGACGTGCGGTGGATCACGCCCGGCTGGCCTTGGGTCGATCCATTGAAGGATATGCAGGCCTCCACTCTCGCGGTGCGCGGAGGATTCAGCTCGCGCGCGCAGGTGGTTTCCGAGCAGGGCTTGGATGTGGGTGTGATCGACGCCGAAAACGCGGCCGACAACGATCGAACGAAACAAATGGGCCTGATCTACGATTCCAACGCCACTGTGGTGCTCTCCTCGCACGAACAACTCACCGGAATCTCACCCAAGAGCGATCAGGAAGCAGAGCAAGAGGGCGCGGCCGACGAAGGCGGCGCCGCAGATACCGAGTAAGCTTCGACATTCTCATGAGAGGGGACGGCGCTTCGATGGGCCGATGAGTGGAATCCCCGTGCCGTTTCCCCGGCGCGCCCACGGTACGCAGGGGCGCAACAGTCCCGCACGACCCAATATGCCCAAGCATCTGCTGCCGCATCTCGCCGCCAAGGCGATTAACAACCCGCTTGCGATCATCCCGGAAAAGCTCGAGCTAATGCTGCGCATTGCGGGCGACCGCATGATGCTGGATATCGCGGCCTTCCAGGATGACGAGCCGCTGCCCAAGAGTCAGGCCGATGTTTTGCGCCGGGATCGCAAGCAATACGAGGTGTCTGAAGACGGGGTGGCCATCCTGCCGGTGCAGGGCACGCTGCTCAAGAAATGCTTTGGACTCTGGGCATCGAGCGGTTTCTCCTCCTATGAAGGCCTCCGCAATCAGCTCGCCCAGTGCATGGCCGATTCCTCGGTCCGCGGGATACTGCTCGACATCGACTCGCCGGGCGGCGAAACGGCCGGCTGCTTTGAGTTGGTCGATTACATCTATTCGCTGCGCGGCGAGAAGCCCATCTACTGCTCAGCCAACGATCTGGCGGCCAGCGCGGCGTATGCGATCGCGAGCGCCTGCGACCGCATCTTCGTTACGCGCATGGGCTGCGTGGGATCGATCGGGGTGTTCTGTCTGCACGCCGATCAGTCGGGCTTCGACAAGCAGATGGGGACCAAGTTCGAGTACATCTTCCACGGCGAGCGGAAGGTGGACGGCAATCCGCACGAAGCGCTGAGCGATCCGGCGCGCAAGGCGCTGAAGTCCGAGATTGACCGCCAGGGCGCGATTTTCGAGCAGACCGTAGCGCGCAACCGCAAGGCCAAGCTGGCGGCGATACAAGCCACCGAGGCCGGCTGCTTCTATCCGGGCAACGAACTGAACGACGCGCTTCCACTGTTAGCCGACGAAGTCGGAACGCTCGAAGACGCATGCCTCGCGCTACGCGAAAAGATCACCGGCTCGAAGGTCATCACAATCGGAGCTGCCGCTCCTAAGGATTCAGAAATGCCCGCTATTCCACCGCACAAGACCGCTACTTCGGATGGTCCCTGGGATGGCCCCAAAGCCAAGCGCAATCTCAAAACGGATGGCGAGGAAGCCTACTATCGCAAAGCCTACGCATGGCGGAACGCCAAGGGCGATCCGGCGACCAAAGAGGCCTATCGATTCATCCACCACGAAGTGTCGGAGGGGGGCGACGTCGGCGCCGCCAACCTAAAGGGTTGCAGCACCGGCATTGGCGTACTCAATGGCGGCCGCGGCGGAACGGTAATCCCGAAGGCCGACCGCAAGGGCGTTTATAACCACCTCGCTAAACACATTCGGGACGCCGATGAAGAGCCGCCCGATTTCACGGGCGAATCCTATGTGGGCCGAAAAGTCTCGTTCGAGCGTGAGAGCACGACGTACGCGGCCGTGATCGAAGAAGAGGCCCGCGACATTTTGTTTGTGACATGCGAGATCGGCGGCAAAGCGGAGCAGTTCACTTTGCCGTGCGCTGAGTGCAGTCTCCTCGACGAGGAGGAATTCGCGGCGA
>Ga0181525_10003358_pt1 | contig 12719 bp, 11 predicted proteins | sample PEATcosm2014_Bin_48_FD_121100 | JGI IMG/M metagenome (GOLD analysis project Ga0181525, IMG submission 121100) | Peatland microbial communities from MTU Mesocosm Facility, Houghton, MI, USA - PEATcosm2014_Bin06_10_metaG | ecosystem: Environmental > Terrestrial > Soil > Wetlands > Peat | place... | reverse complement strand
TTGGGGCTCAAGACGGCAATCGTCGAGGGGGCGAAGGAAATGGGAGGGCTCTGCATCCTGCGGGGCTGCATGCCGAGCAAGACCCTGATTGCGAGCGGCGACTTGATGCACGAGATTCGCGAATCGGGGGCACTCGGCGTTCGCTCCGACGAGCCGCGTATCGACTACCGTGCGATGATCGAACGCAAGCGCGAGGTCATCAAAGGCTTTGCTGATTACCGCATCGAGGGGCTCGAGACGTTCGATCTCTACTACGGGAAGGCGTCGTTCATCGACGAGCATGCGCTCGCCGTCGGCGAGGACATCGTCCTACGTGCTCCGAGCTTCGTCATTGCAACGGGTAGCGTCGTTGCGCCGCCGTTTTTCCCCGGCCTAGCGGAGACCGGATACATCGACAGCGATGCGGCACTTGATCTGAATGCGCCGCCCGGTTCGATCATCGTGCTCGGTGGCGGCTACGTCGCGGTCGAGCTGGGACAATTCTTTTCGCGCGTCGGCGTCGCGACGACGATGCTCATTCGTAAGAAGCGCTTGCTCAGCGACGTTGACGACGACGTCGCGACCGCGCTGACCGAATATCTGCGCGACGAAGGGATTCGCATCATCGGGGAAGCGACGGTCTCTCGGGTCGAGCGTAACGGTCCCAACAAACGCGTTGTCTATCGCAAAGACGGCGAAGAACACGCGATCGAGGCGGAAGAGATCTTCAATGCGCTTGGCCGCGTGCCCAATACGGCCGGACTCGAGCTCGAGCGTGTAGGCGTCAAATCGCATCCGATGTCGGGGATCGAAATTGATGCGACGCTGCGGACCACGAATCCGAACATCTACGCGATCGGGGACGTCGTCGGGCGCTATCCGCTCGTGCACGTCGCGATCCAACAAGGCGAGATCGCGGCGCGTAACGCGATCCGCGGAACGCGCGAAGCGGTAGACTATTCACTGTCCAAAGCGCATACGATCTTCAGCGATCCGCAAATCGCCGTCGCCGGTGAAACGGAGCAGGAGCTCACCGCAGCCGGAAAGCCGTTTCTAAAGGCGACCTATCTGTTCAGCGATCACGGCAAGGCGATCTCGATCGGCAAGACCAAAGGTTTCGTGAAGATGCTGGCTGATCCCGAAGACGGATGCATTCTCGGCGTACAAATTCTCGGCGCCGAAGCTTCCGATTTGATTCACGAAGCGATCGCTGCGATGCATTTTCACGCGACGGTATTCGACTTCGTGCGCATTCCGCATCTGCATCCAACGCTCGCGGAGATACTCACTTATCCGGCCGAAGAGCTGGTCGTGCGGCTCGAGGGCGCTCGCATGGCGGCGCAGCGCGGCGATCTTCCGTTGGCGGCCGCGGTACCGTGAAGATCGCGATCGTTCAGACCAAGCCGCGCAAAGGCGACCGCGACGCGAACGTTCGCGACCTCATCGATGCGTTCAAGCAGCTTCACGCCGATCCGCCGGATTTGGTTGCGTTGCCCGAAGCGGCGCTTACCGGATATTTTCTCGAAGGCGGCGTCTACGAGCTGGCCGAGACTTCCACGGCGTTCGCGCGGCGGCTCGGCGCGGCGTGGCACGCGTCGGGCGCGCACAAGCCCGTGGAGATCGTCAGCGGATTCTTCGAGAACGACGATGGGACGTACTATAACAGCGCGGTCTACGCGAAGCTCGATCCGTCCGGATCGGCGCAGATCGTCCACGTCCACCGCAAGCTCTTCCTGCCGACCTACGGCGTCTTCGATGAAGAACGCTTTCATTCACGCGGAAAACGGCTTGAGGCGTTTCCGACGGCCTTCGGCCGCGCCGCAATCATGATCTGCGAAGACGCGTGGCACGGCATCGTTCCGACGATCGCCGCCGTAAAAGGCGCGCGATTCTTTTTGATTCCGAGCGCGTCGCCGGGACGCGGCATTCGAAGCGCGGGCGAATTGGAAAGCATCACGCGCTGGCGCTCGCTCTTGCAAAATTACGCCAGCGAGCACGGCGTGTTCATTGTGTACGCGGGATTGGCCGGATTCGAAGGCGGCAAAGGGATGACCGGCAGCTCGCAGGTGATCGGTCCGCGCGGCGAGGTCATCGTGGCCGCGGGTCCGCTGGACGCGTGCATCGTGCGCGCCGACGTCGACCTCGGCGAGATCGACGTCGCACGTGCCGGCTTGCCGTTGCTCGGGGATTTGCACGCGGTACTTCCTGACTTGCTCGCGGAGCTCGATATGCCCAAGAGCGAAAGCGCCGAGCTGCGCCGATGACGCTGCCGATCATACAAGCGCCGGCGGTCGATCCATATGCGTCGGTCAAGAGCGATCCGGAAGTTACGGCGCGTTGGCTTGAAGCGTTTCTTGCTGATGAGCTCGTGCGGCGCCGCGGCATTCACAACGCCGTACTCGGCCTCTCGGGCGGCGTCGATTCTGCATGCGTTGCATATCTCTGCGCACGGGCGCTCGGTCCGAAGAACGTTTACGCGATTCGTATGCCGTACAAGAAGTCGAGCCCGTCGTCGCTTGCCGATGCGCAACTCGTCGTCGATGCGCTCGGCATCAACGAGCGTACGATCGAGATCACGGGTGCGGTCGACGGCTATCTGCAACTCGAGCCGGACGTCGATGCGCGCCGGGCCGGCAATGTGATGGCGCGCGTGCGCATGGTTGTGTTGTTCGATCAGTCCGCGAAGCTGAACGCGCTCCCGATCGGCACCGGAAACAAGACCGAGCGAATGATGGGCTACTTTACGTGGCACGCCGACGACACGCCGCCGGTCAACCCGATCGGAGATTTGTTCAAAACGCAGGTGTGGGATCTGGCGCGCTATCTCGGGGTTCCGTTGCCGATCGTCGACAAAGCGCCCAGCGCCGATCTCGAGGCGAATCAAACCGACGAAGGCGATCTCGGCATTACGTACCGCAAGGCCGATGCGATCCTGGCTGCGATGCTGCAAGGCTTCGATGACGACCAAATCGCGCGCATGGGTCTCGCGCCGGAAGAAGTGCGCATCGTCCGCAAGCGCGTCGACTCGACGCACTGGAAGCGGCACTTGCCGACGACGGCGATGCTGAGCAGCACGGCGATCAACGAGTTCTATCTCAGGCCGGTCGACTATTAGTCACGACCCGCTCCCTCCGGCGTTCTTCCCAGTTGGGTTGAACCTCGAGGGCCGCGATTGCGTCGTCATCGGTGCGGTAAACGACCCGGAGGCGATCGAGAAGACGCGCGCGCTCGAAGAAGCCGGCGCACGCGTGCGCTGGATTCAGGATGCAAATTCGTTGCGCGACGAGGACGTCGCCGAGGCATTCTTCGTGATCTCGACGCCGCTCGATGAAATGCTATCGGCGCGATTGCGCGCGCTCGCAGACCGGCACCACTTCTTGTTGTGCTGCATCGATCAGCCCGTATACGGTTTCGTCGCGATGCAAGCCGTTGCAAAGGCGGGACCGGCCCGCATCACCGTGTCGACCGGAGGCGTCTCGCCGGCGGTCAGCAAGCGCTGGCGCATTGCGATTCAGCGCGCGCTCGACGAGAAGTTCGCGCGCTTCATGGCCGCATTGCGCGTCAGACGTACGGCAAATCGCGCGCTTCCTGATGCCGAGGCGCGCAAAGCGGCCGGCCGCGAGGCCGCCGAGGGATTCGACGTACAGATCAGCGTACGCTATCCCGACTGGTTCGAATCCGGGCCGGCCAAATGAGGAGCGCGGCGTGGCATCGCTAGAGATCGTGACCATCGGGACGGAGCTGCTGCTCGGTCATCTCGTCGACACGAATTCTGCGTTCGTTGCGAGCGCGCTCGCGGACATCGGCGTTGATGTCTACGCCAAGCACTCGGTCGGCGATAATCCGGAGCGATTGGAAGCGATGTTGCGGGGTGCGCTCGATCGAGCCGACGGCGTGATCACGACGGGCGGACTCGGCCCCACCGTCGACGACCTCACGAAAGAAGCCGTTGCTGCAGCGACCGGTACGCACTTGGAGCTGCACGAGCCGTCGCTGCACGCGATCGAAGAGCGCTTTGCGATGATGAACCGGACGATGAGCGACAACAACCGCCGTCAAGCTATGTTGCCCACGCCGGGCGTCGTGCTCGATAATCCGCACGGTACGGCTCCCGGGTTCATCGCGATGCGCGAGGATGGAAAGTTCGTCGCGGGTATGCCGGGCGTGCCGCGCGAGATGCGCGCGATGATGAAGGATACGCTCGTGCCGTGGCTGCTCGAGCGATTCGACTTGCACCAGACAATTACGACGCGCACGATTCACACGATCGGCATCCCCGAATCGGAGCTCGATCGGCGCATCGAAGATCTTTTTCGGTCGTCCGAGAATCCGAAGATCGCGGTTCTCGCGCACGGCGGACGCTGCGACGTGAAAATCATGGCGAAAGCAGAGAGCGTCGAAGCGGCAAAGGCGATGATCGCGCCGATCGAGCGCGAAGTGCGCGAACGTATCGGATACGGCATTTATGGCGTCGACGAGCAAACCGTCGAGAGTCAAATCATCGACGCGTTGCGGCGGCGGCGTCAAACGATCGCGACAGCGGAGTCGTGCACGGGCGGTGCGATCTCGGATGCATTGGTGCGTGTTCCGGGTGCATCGGATGTTTTTCAGGGTGGAGTCGTCGCGTACAATAACACCGTCAAGCGCTCGATGCTCGACGTTCCGGCCGACATCTTGCGCGAGCACGGCTCGGTCAGCGTCGAAACGGCGATCGCGATGGCGCGCGGGGCGCGGCGGCGATTGGGCGCGGACGTCGCGATCGCGACGACCGGCGTTGCGGGTCCTACCGGCGGGACCGAGGAGAAACCGGTCGGCCTCGTCTGGTTCGCGCTCGTCGCCGACGGTGAGCCGCGCACCTATCGCGCGACGTTCCCCGGCGACCGCAACGACATCCGCGTCCGAGCAACGATGGCGGGCCTCTCGGCGATCTGGCGCTATCTCGAACGGGCCGACACGAGCGTGCCGATCACGCCGTTCATGTCCGAGGCGAAGCGCTGAAGATACTCGTCACCGGCGGCGCCGGCTACATCGGCCTCGAGCTCTGCCGTCAACTTGTCGCCCGCGGCGACGACGTTCGCGTCGTCGATCGATTCTTTTTCGGACGTGCGATGCCCCCGGGACTCGAGCGGGTCGAGTTCATCGCGGGCGACGTCCGGCGATTTGACGTTCGTTGGCTCGACGGCATCGACGTCGTCAGCCACCTCGCGGGTCTTTCGAACGATCCGACCGCCGAGTACAATACCGACGCGAATTGGGAGATGAACGCGGTCGCGACGGAGGAACTTGCACGCGCGTGCAAGCGCGCCGGCGTCGGGCGGCTGATCTTCGGCTCGAGTGCGTCGATCTACGACGGTATCGGAGCCGGAACGTACGACGAGACCGCGGACGTGAAGCCGCGGGGTGCATACTCGCTTTCGAAAAAGTTCGGCGAGGAGAAGCTGCTCGAAGCGGCCGACGATAGTTTTACCCCGGTGATCTTGCGGCAAGGAACCGTCTACGGATACAGCCCGCGCATGCGCTTCGATCTGGTCGTCAATACGTTCGTCAAAGATGCGGCCGTGTTTGGGAAATTGTTTTTGCATGGGGGTGGCTGGCAGTGGCGTCCGCTCGTCGATGTGACCGACGTGGCTCGTGCGCACATCGCCTGCTACGGAGCGAAGCGCGATGACGTGCACGCGCAAATCTTTAACGTGATGCAGGAGAACTACCAAATTCGCGAGCTTGCGATGCTCGTGAAGGGATCGCTCGAGATGCGGCTGTCCAGCCACCGCGTCGACTTACAAGAGACGCCGCTCCCGAAGATCGTACGCGACTATCGGATGACCAACACCAAGATGACGTCGCGGCTCGGATTTACCCCCGAAGTGACCGTGCTTGAATCGATCGACGACATGCTGCAGAAGATCCCGCTCACCGACACCAGCCAGCTCTTACACCCGCGCGGCTACAACATCGCGTGGATGACGATTCTTGAAGAGGCACACGCCACCCAAGCCGACTTCGAATCGATCTACTAATCCGCTGTCATCCCTCGTCCCTCGTCTTCGCTCGGGATAAACTCCGTCGAGGGGACGCTACTTTTCGTAGCCCACTGCCGCCATGACGCGCTGCACGAGCAGCCCGTCTTCGAACGTCGGCAGCGTGTTCGGTTTGCCCTCAATTGCCGCCGCGAACTGATCGAGCAGCCCTAAGAAGAGCGGAATGTTCGGTTGCGCCGCTTTGTAACGATGGTAGGGTGAGGACACGAGCTCGAGCTCCGACGTTTCCTCGGCGTCGATCGTGAACAGCTTCGACCACGCCAGGTTCTCGCCACTTGCGGCCGCCGTGCGATCTTCGCCGTAGACGGCAAGCGTCGAGCTGTTGACGACGTTGGTCGCGTCGAGCGTGATGCGGCCGGCGAGACCGTCACCGTAATCCAACAGCACAAACATGCCGTCGGCGACCGTGCTGGTGAAGCTGCCTTGATCGTCCTTACGCGTCACGTTCGCCGTTCGCGAAAATCCGGTGTAGCTACGCGGCGGCCTTCCGGCGAGCCACGTCACGCTGTCGATCATATGCGAGCCGATGGCTTGGATGATGCCGCCGCCGCGCTCGTATTCGAACCACCAGCCGCGCTTTCGATCGCCGTCGCGCCGGAGCATCGTCGTGAGATGCGTGAATTCGATCTCCCGAAGCGGGCCGAGGTGATTGTTGGTGACGAGCTCTTTGAGCGCTTGCCGAGATGGATCGAAACGGAATTCGAACGGGATGCCCGTCACCTTACCGGATTTCTTCGCGGCGGCGACCATTGCTTCGGCTTCTGCGACCGTGCGCGCCAGCGGCTTCTCGCACAGTACGTGCTTGCCGCGCGCAAGCGCAAGTATGACGGCATCGTGATGCCCAAAGGGCGGCGACGAGATCGAGACGGCATCCAGCTCGACGCCGTCAAGCATCGCTTCCAGCGACGGAAAGGCTTTGGGGATATTGCGTTCTTTAGCGATGGCGTCCGCGCGATTCGGCGAGGCAATTGCGACCAGCTCGAACGCGTCATGCGCCTGATACGACGGCGCATGCACGATACCACCAAAACCCGAACCAACAATCCCGACGCGGATCTTCGCCACGAACGCTCCGATTTCTAAGCCGACTTTTGAATAGCTTGTTCGAGAAGATCGACCGCGTGCATGAGCTGTCCTTCATCGATCGTAACCGGCGGCGCGAGCGTAATGACGTCGCCGCGCACACCAGATGGAAGGACGATCGTTCCGAGCCGCAACGCCTCTTTCGTGACTGCAAAGGTAAGTTCGGGGCTTGGAAGCTGGACGCCCCAAAGCATTCCGCGTCCGCGAATAGCGGAGACGAGCGGCGTGCGTTCCGGCAGGTCGCGTAACCGCGCGCCGAGCTTTGCGCCGAGCGAGGCTGCACGCTGGACGAGTTCGCGTTCTTCAATCTCCTTGATGTTGGCGAGCGCGGCGGCGCACGCGAGCGGATTGCCAAGATACGTGGACGTGTGCAGCGCTTCGCCGCTCGAGGCTTCCCACGCGTCCATGGCTTTGCGCGTCCCGATGACGGCGGCAAGCGGCACGCCGTTCGCAATCGCTTTGCCGACACAGAGCAGATCCGGGACGACGTCCTCGTAGTCGAGCGCAAACATCTTTCCGGTGCGTCCGAACCCCGTGTAGATCTCATCGAAGATCAACGTGGCGCCGTAGAGATCGCAGAGGGCGCGCAAGCCGGCGAGCCAGCCGCGCGGCGGGACGATGACGCCGGCGCGTCCCTGAATCGGTTCGACGATGACGGTGCCGGTCCGGTAGCCGCGAAATTCCATTTCAAGCGTGTGCAGCGGTGTTGGAAACGGCGCAAATCGCACGTCGCCCCGGATGAACGGCGCAAATGGCTCGCGGAATTTGTCGATCCCTGTAACGCTGAGCGCGCTCGACGTCAAACCGTGGTAGCCGCCCGTGAAGGCGAGAACCGCCGGGCGCTTGTTGCGCAAGAACGCGGTCTTGAGCGCAAAATCGACGGCCTCCGAGCCGCTATTGCACAGGTAACTCACCGATAAGTCGCCCGGCGCGATGCTCGCGAGTTTTTCGAGAAGCTCGACCCGCATGCGACTGGGATGCACGTCGCCGAGTCCGTGCACGAGCTGCTTCGATTGCGCAGCGATCGCGTCGCCGACGCGCGGATTGGTGTGGCCCGCGGTCGCGACGCCGAACGCCGATGTCAGGTCGATGTACTCGTTTCCGTCGACGTCCGTGACCAGCGCATCGTGCGCCGATTCCCAAAAAATGGGAAAATCCTCGGACAGAAACGTGACACCGCGTGATTCATGTTTCCGCAGCCGCTCCGCGAGCTCGCGCGAACGCGGTCCGGGAATCTGATTCATGCGACGTCCGCCCAACGGATGAAATCGCCGATCCGTGCGCGTCCGCCGTGATGCAGGCCCGGACTCGGTGCCTGCATCTCACCGAGTCGTGCGATGCGCGATGCCCCGAGCCGTGCACCGAGATCCGCGAGCGCTTCGTTCGGAACTGCGAGCGCAAATGCTTCAAGTGGAAGGCCGTGGCTGCGCACGAATTCCTCGCATTCGTCCGGCTCGTCGACGGAATACACCGGAAGGATGCGCGGCAGCAGCGGCGGCGGTTCGTGCTGCGGAGGATCGAGCACGAGCGTCGTGTCCGCGGAGGGCGTGCGCAACACGCTTCCGCGCCCGAGTGCTGCGCGAAATGCCGCTCCGGTGCAGTACGTCACGATGCGCGGATCGAGTTTCCCCGCCGGAAACTCAACGGACGCGCTCGTTGCCGCATCGATCAACAGGCGTGCGAAAGCATCGGTATCGACGTAGCCGCCACGTTCGACGAACAAGGCATGCAGCGACATACAGCCTTCGCCGTCGTACAGCACGAGATCGCGAGCGGCGCCTTCGGCCGCACGGCGTGCGGTGGCTTCGTCGTCCAGTGCCTCACGGCTAACGTAACCGATGCTCGCACGATGTCCGTATCCAACGAAGTGCGCGCCGGGGCGGAGCACACGTCGAATCTCAGCGAGCGAATCGTCGCGCCCGAAGGCGACGACGGCGTCGGCGAGACGGAGGTCGCGATCGTGTTGTGGATCGCCGCCTTTCCACCCGCGCGCTTGCGCGCGCTTGCCGAGCTCCGGATGCTCCTCGGCGAGCGTCGCAAAGAATGCGGCGACCAATCCGTCTTCGCGATCCTTGACAAGGACCGGGCACCGTGCGCAAAGCGCAAACACCGCGGGAACGATCGAGACGCCGATCGTCGTCTCGCTCGAAACGATGACGACGTTGCCGACCGGATAGGCGCGCGACGCAACCCCGTCGCGTTCGACGAAGCGGTCGAGCGCATCAAGCGAGCCCAACTCTTGTGCGATCGCACGTTCGAGCGTCGCGGCGCGCATCGGGACGAACAAACGATCGAGGGCGTAGTCGACGACGGGGATCGTATAACCCGTACGTCGCGAGATCGCTGCCGTCGCGCGCACGCGCGGCGGAAAGTCGGCGTCGCTCCAGCGCTGCGCGGCATCAGCGACCGCACCGATCACGCTAGTTGCGTCGAGCGAGTACGTCTTCGACATCCAGCGAGCATCCGCGCAGATGCGCATCGGGATCGCGGCCGAGCAATACGAAACCGCCTTCCCCGACACGTCGAGCCAGATCTTCGGTTTGAATTGCAACGACGGAGCCGCGGTTGGCAAGGTCGACGTGTCGCAGAATCCCGATCTCGCCGTCGGCAACGGCGCGTCCGGTTGCATCGACGATCGACGGCCGCAACCACGGCGGGCCGATCTTGACGCGTTCTCCGCCCGAACGCGACCACTGCGCATCGTAGTACTGGCTGGTCAGCTCGGTCATCCCGTACTCGGCAACGATGCGTTCCGTTTCCAGCGTGAAGCAATGTGCAAGCTGCGCGTAGAGCTCGTCGCGCGCGATCTCACGGGTTCGCCCTTTGAAGCCGCCGGTCTCCATGATGCGCGATCCCGGACGCGTCGGAAGAATCCCACCGTCGAGATCGTCGAGAAGCGCCGCGAACGCAAACGCCGTCCCCGCGATACAAACAGGAACGTGTTCGTCGAACGCAAGCGAAAGGGCTTGCTGGAACGCCGCAACGTCAAGCCGCTCACCCGCGGCATCGACGAACGTTCCGCCCTTACCGTCGCCGCGCTGCTGCGCGACGTGCCGCATCATGTATCCGAGCGATGAGCTCTTGCGGTCCGGAACGAGCAGCAGATAGCGCAGCGGCAGCTGCTCCCCGCCTCCGAGCATAAAGTGATCGAATGCCGCAAGGAGCGCAGTATCGTAGAGTCCGAGCGAGCTTTCTTCGAAATAGTGCTTGCCGGATTCTGCCGCAGTCGTGCCGCTCGTTTCGAAGACGATTTGCGCGTCAATCGGATCGAACGTGGCGAGCGTTGCGTCTTTGAACGCCGTCGTCGGGACAGCCGGTATCTCGTGCCACTGCTCGGGAAGCTTGGATTCGTCGAATCCAAGACTGCGCGCAAACGCCGCATACGGCGCATTGTAGCGAATTTGGTGTGCGAAGATGTCGCGCGCGAGATGGCTGAACTCGTGCTCTGTTAGTGCTATTTCGCAGATCGCGTGGCGGATTCGCGCGTCGAGCTCAGCCGCTTCGCGGAATCGGGTCAGCGCAGCCCTCCGCCGGAACTTTGCGGTCCGAGACGCCGGCGCGACGTGATCAGATGCGTGTTCAGGCCGCCGAGCGCGAGACCACCGTCGAAGCGCGCAGACTCGACTTTGATGCAACGGTCGACGACGACGTCGAGCCCCGCTTGGTCGGCGCGCTTGATGGCGTCTTCGTTGATGACGCCGTATTGAAACCAAATTGCGGGCGCGCCGACCACGATCGCTTCCTCGACGATCGGCATCACTTGATCCGGCCGGCGAAAGACGTCGACGATATCCGGTACGCCGCGCTCGGCCGCGTATGCGGCAAGCGACGGGTAGGATTTGACCCCATCGATCGCATCAGTGGTCGGATTGATCGGCGAGACGTCGTAGCGACCGCGCGTTCGCAAGTAGGAAAAGACGAAGTAGCTCGGCCGAGTCGTGTTCGGCGATGCGCCGATCATGGCGACGCTTTTCGAGCGGTCCAGCAGCGCGCGGCGCTGCGCAATCGTCGTGAGAATCATTTCACCGCTGTCCCGGCCGTCGCGCGTGCGGCGCGCAGGCCGTTTTCAAGATCCCAAATGAGGTCTTCGGGATCTTCGAGGCCGACCGAAAGACGAATCATCTCCGGCGTGACGCCCGAAGCGACAAGCTCTTCGTCGGTGAGCTGCTGATGCGTCGTCGTCGCCGGGTGAATGACGAGGCTCTTGGCGTCGCCTACGTTTGCGAGATGGCTCCACAGCTCGAGGGCTTCGATGAACGCGCGCCCGGCTTCACGTCCGCCGCGCAACCCGAACGTGAAGATCGCGCCGGCGCCGCGCGGGAGATACTTGCGTACGCGCTCGGCTTGCGGCGAATCCTCGAGGCCCGCGTACGAGACCCACGCAACCTCATCGCGGCCTTTCAGCCACTTTGCGATCGCAACGGCGTTCGCGCAATGCCCTTGCATGCGGTACGCGAGCGTTTCGAGACCTTGTACCAAGAGCCAGGCGTTCATAGGCGACAGCGCCGCGCCGACGTCGCGCAACACTTCGGCGCGAACGCGCATCAAGAACGCGTATTCGCCGAACGTCTCGGCAAAATTCATATCGTGATAACCGGGACTCGGCTGCGAGAGCAGCGGATGGCGTCCAGAATTCCAATCGAACGTTCCGCTCTCGACGATGACCCCGCCCAGCGCGGTACCGTGACCGCCGATGAATTTTGTCGCCGAATGAATGACGATGTCGGCGCCCCATTCGATCGGGCGGCACAGATACGGTGACGCAAACGTGCTGTCGACGACGAGCGGCATGCCGTGTTCGTGCGCGACGCTTGAGAGCGACGCAAGATCCGCGACGTTCCCGGCCGGATTCCCGATCGTCTCAGTGAACAGCAGGCGCGTGTTGGGACGAATCGCCGCCGCGAGACCTGCGGGCTCGCCGCCGGGGACGAGCGTCGCTTCGATGCCCATTCGCTTGAGCGTCACGGTGAACTGCGTTACGGTGCCGCCGTACAGGTTTGCCGATGCGACGATATGATCGCCGGCTTGCGCCAGCGCCAGCACCGTGCAGAGCTGCGCCGATAACCCGCTCGCCGTCGCCACCGCACCGAGGCCGCCTTCGAGACTGGCCATGCGTTCCTCGAATGCAGCGACGGTCGGATTACCGATGCGTGAGTAGATGTTGCCGTAGGTCCGCAATGCGAACAGCTCGGCGGCGTGCTCTGTCGAATCGAAGACGAAGCTCGTGCTCATATAAAGAGGAAGAGCGCGTGCCCCGGTCGTCGGATCAGGCGGCGCTCCCGCGTGCAGTGCACGAGTGCGAAAGCCAAAGGTGTGGTCGTTCATGCCGTATGCCTAGATGCTGGGCGTCACGTTTTGCAAGAAGTTCGACTTCTTGCGATGCTGTGCCGTGAACGGCAAGTCGTTTTTGCCATCCGACACCATCCCGACGATGTCGCTGTAGTTCTCAACGTAGCCGGTGAACGTGTATTCGTTTGCTTTCAGGGTCGCGGTGAGTTTGAATAGGCGGCCGTCAAAGGTGCCCGTAATCGGCAGCTTCTTGGCCGGGTTTCCGCCTTGATCCCAAATGCCGGAGACGTCGGCTCCCTGCGCACCGCTTTGCCGCAGCGTGAAGTGCGA
>Ga0181525_10003356_pt1 | contig 12721 bp, 11 predicted proteins | sample PEATcosm2014_Bin_48_FD_121100 | JGI IMG/M metagenome (GOLD analysis project Ga0181525, IMG submission 121100) | Peatland microbial communities from MTU Mesocosm Facility, Houghton, MI, USA - PEATcosm2014_Bin06_10_metaG | ecosystem: Environmental > Terrestrial > Soil > Wetlands > Peat | place... | reverse complement strand
CTCGACCTGTGGGCCGCGAACCAATCCGTGCTGCAAGAGGCCGGCGTCCCCGCCGCCCAGATCCACGTCACCGACATCCCCACCGGCCCCGCAGGCAACGACACCTTCTTCAGTGACCGCGCCGCCCGCCCCTGCGGCCGCCTGGCCCTGATCGCCAAGCTCGGGACAACGTAATGTCGTTCCGCTACCAGAACTGGACCGCGGACGCCGAGCAAGGCACGCTGACCTGCCGTTACTCGCTGGACGGCAGGGACTTCGCCGAACGCGTCACGCTGCCCCCCGGCCCGCGCTGGCACACCGAGGCGGCCCGCGCCGCGGCGCGCCTGGTGTTCCTGCTCGCCGGCGTCTCCTACTACAAGACCGTGGCGCCGCCGCTCATCGACCTCGGCGATACCGCGCTGACCGATACCGAACTGGCCTTCCTCCGCGAGTACTACCTCCAGGGCCTCGGCGAGTTCGCCTACCGTAACGACCTGGACCTGTCCGGCCTAACCGTCCAAGCACCCCGCGCCCCGCACGCCGCGCCAGCCAAGGCCCCGGCCGACGGAAGAAGGGCACTCGTCCCGTTCGGCGGGGGGATCGACTCGATCGTCGTGGTGGAGCGGGTGCGGGCGAAGGCCGACGTAGCGCTGTTCGTGGTGAGCAGGCCGGCCGACCGGTTCGAGGCGATCGAGGCGCCCGCGGCGGTGGCCGGGCTGCCGGTCGTGCGCGCCGAGCGGGAGATCGACCCGCAACTGCTCCGCTCGGCCGAACTCGGCTTCCGCAACGGGCACGTGCCGGTGACCGGGATCCTGTCCGCGATCGCGGTGCTCGCGGCCGTGCTCACCGGCAGGGACACGGTGGTGATGTCCAACGAGTGGTCGGCGTCCATCCCGACGCTGGAGTACCAGGGGCACCCGGTGAACCACCAGTACTCCAAGAGCGCCTCGTTCGAGGCCGCGTTCCGCGGCGTGCTGGCGCAGAGCCCGGTCGGGCTGCCGGACTACTTCTCCTGGCTGAGGGACCGGACCGAGCTGTGGGTGGGGCGGGAGTTCGCCAAGCTCGGGCAGTACCACGGCTCGTTCCGCAGCTGCAACAAGGCCTTTTACGCCGATCCCGCGCGCCGGCTCGATCACTGGTGCGGGCAGTGCGACAAGTGCTGCTTCATCGACCTGATCCTCGCGCCGTTCCTCCCGGCGGCGGAGCTCGGCCAGATCTTCGCGGCGACGGGGGAGCCACTGCAGGACGCGACGCTCGCCGGGAAGTTCCGCGCGCTGCTCGGCGCGGGCACCAAGCCGTTCGAGTGCGTCGGCGAGGTCAGCGAGTGCCGGGCCGCGGTCCTGCTCGCCGCGCGGCGGGACGACCGCCAGGCCGACCGGCTGCTGCGCGAACTGGCCGGCGAGGTGGCTGCCAGGCCGGACGTGCCGACCGACGCGGACGCCGCGGCGATGCTGGCGCCGGTCGGCGAGGCCTTCATCCCGGCCGGGTACCGATGACCGCGCAACCGATGAACGCTGCCCGGCCGAAGCTGTCCTGGTCCGACCTGGCAGGCGCCAGGGTCGGCGTCTGGGGCCTGGGCCGCGAGGGCCACGCCAACCTCCGCAAGCTCCTGGCGCTCGGCGTCGAGCCGGTCCTCGTCGACGACCACCCGTCAGCGCACATCGATGGTCGGCCAGTGCTGACGACAAGCGACGATGGGCTGGCCGCCCTGGAAGACTGCGACGTAGTGGTCAAGACGCCGGGCCTCAGCCGCTACCGCCCCGAGGTGGCCCGGCTGTCCGGCCTGGGCATCCCCGTCGTCGGCGGCCTCGGCCTCTGGCTGGCCGAGGCCGACCTGCGAAAGGTCGTCTGCGTCACGGGCACCAAGGGCAAGAGCACCACGGTCTCCGTCATCGGCCACCTGCTCACCGGGCTCGGCCTCCGGTGCCTGGTCGGCGGCAACATCGGCGTCTCGCCGTACGATCCGCAAATCGAGGGCGACTTCGACTACTGGGCCATCGAGGTGTCCAGCTACCAGGCCACCGACCTGCCCTGTTCGCCGCCGGTGGTCGCGGTCACCTCGCTGCACCCGGACCACCTGGACTGGCACGGCGGAGTAGAACAGTACTACCGGGACAAGCTGTCCGTGTGCTCCCAGCCGGGCGCCGAACTCACCGTGGCCAACGGCGACAGCGACCTGCTCGCCGACCGAGCGGCGCTGCTCGGCCCGCGGGTGGAGTGGGTCCGCGCGAGCGACGAGCCCGCCGCCGACTGGATGCAGAACCTCGGGCTGCCCGGCAGGCATAACCGGCGCAACGCGCTCATCGCCCGCCGCTGCCTGGTCGCGCTCGGCGTGCAAGGCGCCGGCGACGACGCCGCGCTGAAGGCCGCCGCGGCCGGCTACCGCCCGCTGCCGAGCAGGCTGACACCGATCGGCACCATCAAGACAGTCACCTTCGTCGACGACAGCCTGTCCACGAACGTGCTGCCCACGCTGGCGGCGCTGGACGCCTTCCCCGGCCGCCGGATCGCGCTGATCGTCGGCGGGCACGACCGCGGCATCGACTACGCGCCGCTCGCGGCCGGCGTCCTGGCCCGGCAGGCGCCCACCCTCGTGCTCACCCTGCCCGACAGCGGCCCCAGGATCCGCGCCGCGATCGAGGCGGCCTCCGCGCAGCAACCGGCCAACGTGACCGACTGCCCGGACCTGGAGGCCGCCGTGGCGGCCGGGTTCGCCTGGGCGCAGCCGGAGGGCGTGGTGCTGCTGTCGCCCGCGGCGCCGAGCTTCGGCCGGTTCCGTGACTACTCCGACCGCAGCGAGGCCTTCGCCCGCGCCGTGCGCACGATTTCCTGACCGGCGGCCCAACCGGGACGCCGCTGCGTCGTCTCAGTGCATAGCAGCAAGGAGATGAGGCAGACATGCGGGCGTCTGGTTGGGTTGGCCTGCTCGCCGCGGCGGCGGTGACGGCGGGCCTGGCGGGCTGCGGCACCGGTCACGCCCAGCCGCCCGCCGCCGGGTCGTCGGGCAGCACCGGGGGAAGCACCACGGCTCGTTCGGCATCAAATTCACCGGCGCCGACGCAAGCCGGCACGACGGCCCCGGCCCGGCCCCAGGGCGGCCCGGTGCCAGCCCGCTTCGCGGCGACGTCGGTCACCTGGGTGTCGCCGGACGAGGCGTTCGTGCTCGGCACCGCCCCGTGCGCGCACGCGCCGTGCACCTCGATCATCCGCACCCTGGACCGCGGCGCGAGCTGGGTCGGCCTGCCCGCTCCCGTCGTGCCGGTCGGGGAGCCATCGATCGGCACCGCGCCGGTGGTGTGGGGGATCCGGTTCGCCACGCCTCAGATCGGGTTCGTGTTCGGCGACGGCCTGTGGCAGACCACCGACGGCGGCGAGCGGTGGACGCAGGACCACACCGCGCCCTCCGGCTCGATCCTGTCCCTGGCTATCGTGCAGGGGCAGGTGCTCATCCTCACCGCGCAGTGCACCGCCGACGGCGGCTGCGCACGGGAAGGCGTGCTGGTCCGCAGGCCGCTGGCCGGCGGTCCGTGGACGGGCGTGATCAGGCCCGCCGTCACCAACATCATCGACCCGGATGACCTGATCGACACCCAGGCCGGGGTGGCCGCCGTGGTGGTCGGCAACGACGTCTGGGTCAGCCACGACGGCGGGCTCACCTTCACCCTGCACCCGGTTCCCTGCGACCCGCGATCGGGCTCGCCCTCGGTCGCGGTGACCTCGGCGACCGGCCTGGTCGCGCTGTGCACCGGCGAGGGCTACACCGGCCACACGATCAAGCAGACCTTCGTCAGCGACGACGACGGCGCCAGCTGGACCAAGGCAGGTGCGCCGAGCCCGGACGGTGACGGCGGCGTCCTCGCCGCCACCCCGGCGGGCAACGTGGTCATCGCCACCGCGAGCGCCGCCAGCTGGCTGTTCTACTCGCCCGACGGAGCGCAGACCTGGCGCACCGTCAACGAGCAGCCCGACGGCGGAATGGGCTGGGCGGACCTGGGCTTCACCACCGACACCGACGGCGTGGTGATCCACGGCCCCGCCGTCAACGACGCCAACACCCAGCAGCGCCCCGGCCAGCTCTTCCTGACCTCCGACGGCGGCGCCAGCTGGCACCAGGTCCGCTTCTGACCGCGCTGCCACGCCGGGCCGGGCGTACTCCCACCGCACAGACCCCTTTCCTCCCATCCGTATCAGTTCTGAGCGGCCATTCAGGTAGTGAACGTGCCGTTGTGTACCGAAAATGGTATGCAACGGCACATTCACTACCTCCCCAGTTCCGAGCGGGCACGGCACTCATGTCTCAGCGGCCGCAGGCGCCGCGTCAGGCACGCCGGTTGCCCGCGGCGCCCAGGTCAGGCCGGTCGCTGCGGCCCCGCCAGCCACCCGCAGCCCCACTGGCCCCTTCAGTCGGCGACGGTGATGCCCAGATGCAAGGCGAGCCGGGGAGCCAGCGCGACAAGCTGGACGCTGTCGATGGTCGCGCCGCGCAGCGACTCGTAGCCCGCCGTGATGCCGAGCTCGGCGCCCCGCAGGTCCACGTCCACGCAGGTCACCTTCGTGAAGTCGGCGCCCGACAGGGTGCAGCCCGCGAAGCTGACCCGCTGCAGCCGGGCGGAGCCGAAGTCCACGTCCCGCATCAGGCAGTTCTCGAAGGTCACGTCGGTGAGCGTGCCGGTGCGGAAGTTCACCGAGTCCAGCTTGCAGTCGCGGAACGTCACCCGGACCAGCGACGCGGAATAGGCCTGCACCCCGGCCAGCGCGCAGCCGGCCACGATGCAGTCCTGCCACGCGGTTTCGGCCAGGTCGGCGGCCACGAACCTGGTGTCGGTGATGGTCACGTCGACCAGCCGGCACTTCCGCAGGCTGGCGCCGCCGAAGGACACGTTGCGCAGCGAGCAGTCAAGGAAGCGGCTCCGGTCCGCGGTCGCCTGGTCGAAGGCGACGTCGGAGAACAGCACGCCGTCGTAGTCACCCTCCGGCTCCAGGTCCCCGGTAAACGCCCCGCCCGCCGGGTCAGCGCCGCCAGCCATGCGCCGACTCTATCGGCCGCTGCGCCGGCCCGCCTCGCCCCCGCACCGGCCCTGGTGGCGTAACCTCGCTCCAGGCAGCCAAACGGCTCCGCATCCCGACATATCCGGCCAGCAAGGGGACGCCGCATGGACATGACCGAGCCAGTCGTCCGCACGGCCGCCGGCCTGGTCCGCGGCCGCCTGCACCCCACCGGCATCGCCACCTTCCTGGGCATCCCGTTCGCCAGCCCGCCGGTCGGCGCCCTGCGCTTCCAGGCGCCGCACCCGCCGGCGCCCTGGGACGGCATCCGCGAGGCAACGACGTTCGGTCCCCCGCCGCCCCAGTCGGCCCTCGCGTTTTCCGCCCCGCCGCCCCCCGCGCCGGGCCGCGACCCGCATGACTGGCTGACGGTCAACGTCTTCTCGCCCGGCCTCGGCGCCGCCGGCCTCCCCGTCATGGTCTGGATCTACGGCGGCGCCTACCGCTCCGGCGCCTCCAGCCTGCCCGGCTACGACGGCACGGTGCTGGCCGGGCAGAACGTCGTGGTCGTCACCTTCAACCACCGGATCGGCGTCGAGGGCTACGCCCAGCTGCCCGGCGTGCCGGCCAACCGCGCCCTGCTCGACCAGGTAGCGGCGCTGCGCTGGGTCCGGGAGAACATCGCGGAATTCGGCGGCGACCCCGGCCGGGTGACGATCTTCGGCGAGTCGGCGGGGGCCGGCGCGGTCGCCGCCCTGCTGGTCATGCCGTCCGCCATCGGCCTGTTCGCAAGGGCAATCGCGCAGAGCGTGCCCGCCACGTTCTTCTCGCCCGCGCTGGCCGCCGACGTGACCGAGGCGATCGCCGCGCAGGCCGGGCTGCCCGCCACCACCGAGGCCTTCGCGGCCGCCGACCCGGCCTTCCTGGCCGCCGCCGCCGACGCGGTAAGGCCCGGCGACCACGCCGGGCGCTGGGGGCCCGTCGCCCACACCAGCGTGCCGTTCTCGCCGGTGGTGGACGGCGAGGTGCTGCCCGCCGCGCCGTGGCGGGCGGTCGCCACCGGGGCCGCCAGGAACGTCGACCTGATCGCCGGGCACAACCGGGACGAGTTCCGGCTGTTCACCGAGGCGGCCGGGCTACGCGGCCGGGTGACCGCCGAGATGGCCTCGGCCGCCCTGGCCGGGCTGCTCGAGGACTCCGGCGGCGAGAAGGCCTACCGCGTCGCCTACCCGGACGCGGACCCCGAGACGCTGTTCGAGCTGGTCAACTCCGACTGGCTGTTCCGGATGCCGAGCCTGCACCTGGCGCAGGCGCACGCGGCGGCGGGCGGCAAGACGTTCCTTTATGAGCTCGACTACCCCGCGGCGATAGGCGGGCTTGGTGCCTGCCACGCCATCGACGTGCCGCTGGTGTTCGGCGACTACCGCGGGCTCGGCCAGATGCTGTTCGGCACGCCGCCGCCGGAATCCGCGCTTGCGGTCGGCAACCTGATGCGCGAGCAGTGGGCGGCGTTCGCCGCCGACGGCGACCCCGGCTGGCCGCAGTACACCCCGGGCCGGCGGATGACCCGCGTCTTCGACGACCCGCCGGACGTGGCCCCGTACCCCGAGGAGGCGTCCATGCACCTGTGGGACCAGCACCGCTTCGGCGTGATCGACCTCGAGCCACTAGCCTGACCTGGAGACCCGTACCAAAAGAAAGGCGCCCCCGTGCCGATCTACGCCCTGGGCGACGACGAGCCGGACATCCACCCGACCGCGTTCGTCCACCCCGACGCCGTCGTCATCGGCCGGGTGCGGATCGGCGCCGAGGCGTCCGTCTGGCCCTGCGCCGTGCTGCGCGGCGATCACGGCACGATCGAGGTCGGCGCGCGGACCTCGGTGCAGGACGGCACGGTGGTGCACACCACCCGCGAATGGCCGACGATCATCGGGGCCGACTGCGTAGTCGGGCACAACGCGCACCTGGAGGGCTGCGTCGTGGCGGACCGCTGCCTGATCGGCTCGGGCTCGGTCGTGCTGAACCGCGCACAGGTAGGCAAAGGCGCGGTCGTGGCCGCCGCCGCCCTGGTGCCCGAGGGCTTCGAGGTGCCGCCTGGCGCCCTCGTGGCCGGGGTGCCCGCCGTGATCAAGAAGACGGGCATGCCCGGCGATCTGGTCGACTATTCGGTCAAGACCTACATCGAGACCGCCCGCGTGCACCGCGCCGGCCTGCGCCGCCTGGACGCATGAGCCTCGACGGGCTGGCCCTCGTCGACGCGCACATGCACGTGCCGAGGCTGAGCACGGTGAGCGCCGCCTGGATGGACTGGGCCGCAACGTTCGGCAAGGACTCCGGCTGGCGCGAGGTATTCGGCGCCGACGGCGATCCGGTCCCGGCCCGGCTGGATGCCCACCTGGACGCCGAGGGCGTAGATGTGGCGCTGCTGTTCGCGGAGTACAGCCCGCGGGCGACCGGGATCCAGCCGGTCGAGGACCTGCTGCCGATCATCGCGAACCACCCGGCCAGGTTCCGCCTGGTCGCGAACGTGAACCCGGACCTGCACCGCCCGCCGGCCGCGGAGGCCGAACGCCAGCTGGATCTCGGCGCGGTGGCGGTCAAGGTGCACGCGGTGCACGGCGGCTTCCGCACCGACACCCCGGACATGTACGCCGTCTACCGCCTCTGCCAAGAGCGCAACGTCCCGGTGATCACCCACACCGGCCCGAGCATCTTCCCCGGCTCGCAGCCCGAGGCCGGCGACCCGAAGCTGATGGCCCGGGTCATCGAGGACTTCCCCGACGTCACGTTCGTGCTGGCGCACGGCGGCCGCGGGCCGTGGTACGCCGACGCCGCCCGGCTCGCGCTGAGCCACGACAACGTCTGGCTCGACCTGGCCGGGCTGCCGCCGAAACGCCTGCCGGACTACTACAAGGGCTTCGACCTGGACCTGCTGGCCCGCAAGTGGATCTTCGGCACCGACTGGCCTGGCGTACCCGGCGTGGCCCGCAACGCCCGGGCCGTAGCCGCCCTGGGCCTGCCCGCCGACGTGCTGGCCGGCGTCCTGGCCGGCAACGCCGCCAAGGTCTACGCCCTTGCCCGGCCGCCGTAAGCCCCGGCCGCCGCAAGCCCCGGCCGCCGCAACGGCCCTAGACGGGCACGTCCCGGCTGCCGTCCGCGCCCTCGGGAGATCCGGACAGCAGCCGCTGCAGCAGGACTACCTCGTCGCTGTCCAGGTCGGAGGTGACGGGAAGCCTGCGGACCTGTTCCCTGGCCAGCGCCAGCGAGCGCTGCGCCTGAACAAGCTGCTCGCGCAGCCTGACGTTCTCCTCGGCCAGCTTGCCGTGCTTGGTCCAGGCGCTGGCCAGCTCGTGCTCCAGCCCGGTGACCGTTTCCCGCAGCGCGGCCGGGTCCAGCGGTCCAGGCTCCGGCTCGGTAGCCGCGAGCCGCCGAACGACCTGGACCAGCAACCGCCGGGCCAGCTCGTCGTAGTCGAACTCACCGGCCCCATCCACAACACCGGCAACCCCAGGAGCCCCGACAACCCCAGGCACCCCAGGAGACCCGACAACCCCAGGCGCCCCAGCAGCCCCGATAAGACCAGCAGCCGCACCGGCGGAAACGGGGCGCCCCGGCCGGCCCAGGCGCGCCAACCCCATCGCCTGCGCCCGGCCCAGGCTGATCCGGTACGTCCGCTTGCCGCGTACCTCGCGGTCGATCAGCCCGGCTCGCTCCATGCCCGAAAGGAGCTGCGCGAACGCCACGCTCGAGCCCGGATAGCCGACCGCGGCGGCCAGCTGCGTGCTGGCCATCCCGTTCTGGTCGAAAAGCTCCCCGACCTCCACGAGGTAGGCCAGGATGTGTTCGCGCGTCCCCACGGCCCGTTTTCTGGCCGTCCTGTTCCCGTCCCCCACGTCAGCACCCTTTCCCATGGCAAATCACGCCTGCCGACTATTTCATGATAGTACGGACCGCCTGGCCGCCGCAGGAGAGCGTGACAGCCTGCAGCACTGGGCAGATAACAGTTGGGTGCCAATCATGTCGTGGGGGAACTATGAGGTATGGCCGTCGATGCAGGCCACAGGACCGCAAGGCGGGCTAGCATACGATGAATCGCCCGTTGGCATGGTGTTTCGCGCCGGGCGGGGTGGAGAGGGGAAACCAGCCGTCGGCCGTGCACGTTGTTGTCAGTGAAGTCCGCATACCAGGCGCCGAACGAGGGACAGCGCAGGCCAAATACGCAGCATCGGTAGGGACAGGGCACCGTGGACCTGGACGTGAACTATGCGACCACGCTCGTGGCTGCCGTGTTGCTTGGCACCGGCTTCGTGCTCCAGCAGTACGCCGCCGAGCAGGAGCCCGACTCGCGGTTCCTCAGCCCGCGGATCCTGGCCGACCTGCTGCGCAAGCCGAGGTGGCTGCTCGGCATCGCCTGCATGGTGTCCGGCTACCTGGTCGCGGCCTGGTCCATCGGCCACCTTGAGCTGACGCTGGTGGAGCCCCTGCTGACCACCTACCTGGTGTGGGCCCTGGTGCTCGCGGTGCCGATGTCCAAGCAGTCGGTCAAGCTGACCGAGGTGGCGGGCGCGGTCGTGCTGTGCGGCGGGGTGGCCCTGCTGTCGTTGTCCCGGTCCACCAAACCCATCGGCCTTTCCTTCGGCTCGTTCTCGCACTGGCCCGCGGCGGCGATCATCGCGGGCATCGCGTTCATCTCGGTGGAGATCGGACACCGTAGCCGGGGACAGCTGCGGGCCACCCTGGTCGGCCTCGGCGCCGGCCTGGTCTTCGGCATCCAGGACGCGCTGACCAGGCAGACGCTGGAGATCCTGCAGGGGCACCCGGTCACCGTCCTGTTCACCAACTGGCCGCCCTACTGCCTGATCGGCGCCGGGGTGGTCGGCATCTGGCTGATGCAGAACGCGTTCAGCGCCGGCCCCCTGCACTCCTCGCTGCCCACCATCGCCGCGGGCGAGCCCGTCGCCGGGATCGCGCTCGGCATCGTCGTCTTCGGCGACCGGATCCAGGTCACGCCCGGCATGCTCGCGATCGAGGCGGGCGGGATCGCCGCCCTGATCGTCGGCACGGTCGCCGTGGCCCGCTCGTCGGCCTTCGGCGGCCTGCGCAAGATAAGCAAGATCACCGACATCCTGCCAGGATCGGACTCCGCCGGGTCCGCCGGCGGCTCCCCGGACCAGCCCGTGCCTGCCTCAGCGGATCCCAGCCCAGCCCAGAACTCGGCCGAGCCGACGCACGTCCACCCGGTGGCGCAGCGGCTATCCCGCGCCCTGGTTACCCGCAGGCAGGCGCCCGGTCAGGCCTCAGGCGGCGACGGCGGCTGAGCGGGCGCGGCGGTGCCGAGCACGCCCGCCGGCGACCGCCCCCAGCTTCCCCGGTCTGCCCAGCCGCCCCGGACCGCCGTGCCCCGGCCGAGCACCTTGTCCAGCGCCGCGCTCACGCTTCCCTCGTTCGCCATCATCCGCCTGATCACGACGATCATCGCGGGCATGGCCCAGAAGTCGCCGCACACCCACAGGATGGCCGCGCCGATCTGCTGGTCCGCGAACGGCGGCAGGGTGACCCCGGGCAGGTGATCGTAGACCGAGTACACCGAGTGCGAGGAGAAGATGCTCAGCGCCATCGCAATGAAGATCATTACGAAGTTGGTGCCGAGCAGCGCGGCCGCCTGGTACAGCGGCGGCATCCGCCGGATGAACGGCGGCGACGGGATGAACTGCAGCCAGAACAGGATCCCGGCGGCGAAGAAGCTCCCGTGCATCAGCCAGATGTGCACGGCCTGGTTGCGCTCGGCCAGGTCGTAGGGCCCCGGCAGGTGCCAGACGATCATCACCAGGCTGAACAGTCCCACCGCCACCCACGGCCGGCCGAAGAACCCGCCCACCGCGCGCAGCGGCGCGGACCAGCCGCCCGCCAGCACGCCACGGGTAACGCGCTGCCCGCCGTGCCCGGGCAGCGCGCCGAGCAGCGGCTGCCACGGCGCGCCGGCCACGATCAGCGACGGGGCGGCGAACATCAGCAGCAGGTGCTGGATCATGTGCACGAAGAAGTAGTAGTCCGCCCAGTAGTCGATCGGCGACTCAACCGCGAGCAGCAGCACCACCAGCCCTGCGTAGAACCACAGGGACCGGAGCCTGCGCTCCCGGGTGCGCTCCGGCCGCGACCGCCGCGCCAGCCGCCGCAGCCCGACCTCGTGCCACCCGGCGACGACGATCGCGAGGATGAGAAACGGGTCGAACGACCAGTGATCAAGAAGGTAGCTCATGGCGGTCCCTAGCTCGACGAGCCGTACTCGATCGGCACGGTGATGGCCTGCGCTTTCGTCCAGGCCGGGGCGGTCGGCCCGGCCTGCCAGACGGTCAGCCTCGAGCCCGCCACGGCCAGCGCGTCAAACGATCCGGCGGCGCCCGGTGCCAGCGTGGCGGTCCCCGCGGGCACCGTCGGCAGCCCGCGCCAGCCATCCCCAGGGCCGCCGATCGTCTCGGCGCGCCCGCCGCCCAGCAGCACCCACGCGCTCCCGCCGGCGCCGAACCCGACCGCGCGCACCCCGGCCACGCCGCCCAGCACGCCCGACGTGCTCCAGCCGGACCCGGTGGACCACGCCGCGATCAGCTCGTTCCCCGCGAGCAGCAGCGCCACGTTCCCCCCGGCCGTGCTGCCGAGCCCGAGCACCTGCACCTGCCGCCCCGCCCAGCTCCCGGGCACCGCGGGCCCCGCCGCCCGCCACGTCCCGCCGTTATCGGTGAAAACCCCGGCCACACCCGGCCGCTCACAGCTACCCGCCGCCACCGGATCTGTTTTATCTGGACCGAACGAGACGGCGTTCAAGTCCAGCAGACCGCACCTGCGCCCCGGGGTGCTCGCGGCCAGAGCGTCCCGGGTGGTCAGCGCCGACCACCGTCCCGCGGCCGCCGCGGCGGCGGTTCCTGCCATCTGGATCGTGCCGTCGCTCAGCAGGGTGAGGACCTGGCCGGAGGGCGAGACGCCGATCCCGTCGGGAACATCGGCGAGAGCCGCGTCGAGCAGGCCGGGGGTCCAGCTGTGACCCGCGTCGGTGCTCGTCGCCAGCGGCGAGAAGGCAAGCCCCTGACTGGGCCTGAACCCGACGAGCATCGAGGCGGCGCCGCCGGCCGCGACGAGCCCGCCGTTGTCGGCCACCCCCGGCGGGGTGACCAGTGACCAGCGGCTGGCCCCCGTCGGCCGCACGAACAGCTGCCAGAAGTTGTTCTCATCCGCAGCCGAACCGCCCATCACCGCGATCGCCCAGGTGCCCTGCGGGGTGACCAGCGAGGTGTTCAGCGACGCGGTCACCGGCGGGGGAGTGGCGACGGTGACCCGCGCGTGCTGCGACCCGCAGCCCGCGGCCAGCCCCGCCACGGCCAGCGCGGCGAGCGCGCGGCGCACTACCTTCGGCGCGGAGCGCGGTGCCGAGGACCGGTTCACGAGCTCAGCGCCTGGCGGGCGTACTGGCTGAGCAGCACCGAGAACGAGGACTGGGTGCTCGCGGTCCCTGGCCCGGGGTCGGCGCCAACCTCCTCGCGGATGTTGCCCGACCGGTCGATGACGATCGCCAGGTCGTTGTGCGCGGACATGGCGCCCGCGGGCAGGTTCGTCACGCTGACCCCGTAGTCCTGCCAGACCTTGCTGAGCGCGCTGAGCGAGCCGGTCAGGTACAGCCAGTTCGGCACCGAGGTAAGCCCGTCCTCGCGGTCGAAGGCCCGGGTGAACTCGACGGACCGGTACGTCGGGTTGGCCACGATGG
>Ga0181525_10003355_pt1 | contig 12723 bp, 11 predicted proteins | sample PEATcosm2014_Bin_48_FD_121100 | JGI IMG/M metagenome (GOLD analysis project Ga0181525, IMG submission 121100) | Peatland microbial communities from MTU Mesocosm Facility, Houghton, MI, USA - PEATcosm2014_Bin06_10_metaG | ecosystem: Environmental > Terrestrial > Soil > Wetlands > Peat | place... | reverse complement strand
GGGGTGAAAGCTGCGCCTCTTACATGGATGTCGAGATGGCGGGACGCGGCGAGCCGACAGCCTCGCAGACGGCCTGGGCGCTGATTGGTCTTCTGGCTGTCGACCGTCCGGAGGATCGCGACGCGATCGAGCGCGGATGTCAGTTCCTTCTCGAGCGCCAGGTCGAAGGATCGTGGATCGAACCCGAATATACGGGCACAGGATTTCCGGGTTACGGCGTCGGACAGACCATCAAGCTCACCGATCCCGCGCTGCAGAAGCGCCTGATGCAGGGCCCCGAGCTCTCCCGCGCCTTCATGCTGCGCTACAATCTCTATCGTCACTATTTCCCGATGACAGCGCTCGCACGCGCGCAACATGCGCGACGGCAGGATGGCGAAGCGGTGCCAGAGCGCGCTGCGCGACCGGTCGCGTCCACCGACGCCCTCATGCAAGGCCCCGAACTCTCCCGCGCCTTCATGCTGCGCTGGGATCTCTATCGGCAGTTCTTTCCGGTCATAGCGCTCGGCCGCGCACAGAAAAAGGCAACCTCAAAGCCAGCAACACATAGCGCGTCGAATTCTGGGGTCTAGCGAGTGACCGATAAGCTGCGACTGCGCGCGGACTACAACGGTCTATTTGGAGACATCCTGTGCCTGTCGCACGATGACACTTGCGACGACGAATTCGGAAACGCTGTCGAACTCAAAGCTGGATTGAGTGCAATTGCGTTTGACGAAGACTCTGACGAGTACGGGCAACGCGACGATCTCTTTGCTTCTGGGGTCGTTGAACCGAGCCCGACGTGGCTTCAATGCAAAGGCTCCCGCTGGTGTCTAAAGATCGACGAATTCGGCGTGCGGCATCAGTCTGATATCAAGCCGGCTCGCGCGGACTAGTGGGCGGGATAGAGGCTCTAGGACAGCGAATCCCGTCCAAGCGATTCAACTATAATTGTACAAAAAGCGCGCCCCTGTGACGCGATTTACCGAAAAACGCCAATAAAACCGCGGGTTAGGCGCTACTTCTGGTAATCGGGATCGATTCTTGCCTTGTGCGCGCGGCGCTGATACCGCATTCTCGCAAACGCGAAGCGCAGCCCCTCTCGAGCGTGTCGAAACCCATGATCGTTGCAGTGACCGGTCTGGACCGCGAAGCGAAATTGATCGCGCGGCCCGACATCACCACCGTAGTCGGCGGCGGCGATGCCGTGGCGTTGCGCGCGCGAATCCAGGGCGCGCTCGACGCAGGCGCCAAGCGCGTTCTTAGCATCGGCATTTGCGGTGCTCTCTCTCCAACGCTCGAAGTGGGCGATTGTGTCGTCGCTACCGAAATCGTGACCAGGGACGAGCGCCTGGCGACCCACGGCCCCTGGGTCAAGGAATTGCTGGAGAACATCCCCTACGCGCAGCCCGCCTCGCTCGCCGGGACGGACACCATTCTCGCGAGCAGCGCGGAGAAGGAATATCTCTATCGCACGACCAAGGCGTCTGCGGCCGACATGGAATCCCATGTCGCGGCGCGGGTCGCGGTCGAATGCGGCGTGCCCTTTGCGGCTGTCAGAGTGGTTTCGGATTCCGCCGGCCGCGCGCTGCCGCCGGCAGCCCTCGTCGCCATGACCAAATCGGGTGGAGTCGACATTCTGGCCGTGTTGCGGTCGCTGGCGACGCAGCCCACACAAATCCCCGCGCTGATCAGGACGGCCTGGGAAGCAGAAAAAGCCTTCCGCGCCCTGCAGCGCTGCCGGCACGTCCTTGACCCGCGCTTTGTTCCCGCGCCGCTCGGCGAGCTTTCGCTGGACGTGGGTTAGAGCGCGACCTTCCGCCAACCCCTCATCACCCGGCGCGCGCGAACGCGCGGCCTTGGGTAATGAAACGTTGAAGGGATGTTACTCCGCCGCTTCCGTATGTTCCGGCGCGTTCTTGCGCTCACGAATCTCGGCGAGCTTGTGCTCGACGTGCCGCGAAAAAACAAACTCGGCCGGCCGCTGCTTGTCGAGCGGAATGTCCGGCGCCATGGGGCCGTCGGTCTTCACGCCGCGCAGCGCCAGCGGAATCATCTTCCACGGATGCTTCACGGAATCGGTGACGGCCGTGCCTTCAAAGCCGCAATGGACCATGCAGTTGGCGCATTTCTCATACTTGCCGACGCCGTAGAGATCCCAATCGGTGCCTTCCATCAATTCCTTGAAGGTCTTGGCGTAGCCTTCGCCCAAGAGATAGCACGGCTTCTGCCAGCCGAAGACGCAGCGCAGCGGCATGCTCCACGGCGTGCATTCATAGGTCTGGTTGCCGGCGAGGAAATCGAGAAACAGCTCGGACTGCGTGAACGCCCATTTCTTGCCGCCATTGCCGCGCTTGAGGATGTCGCGGAACAGCTGCTTGGTGCGCTCGCGGCTGAGGAAATGCTCCTGGTCCGGCGCGCGCTCATAGGCATAGCCCGGCGAGACCGTGATGCCGTCGAGGCCCATCGCCATCATATCATCGAAGAAGTCGGCGACGCGTTCGGGATCAGCGCCGTGGAAGAGCGTGCAGTTGATCTGCGTGCGGAAGCCGCGCGACTTGGCAAGCTTGATCGCATCCACGGCCTTTTCATACGTGCCGTCGAGGCAGACCGACTTGTCGTGCATCGCCTTGTCGCCGTCGAGATGGATCGACCAGGTGAAGTTCTCATGCGGCTGGTATTGATCGATCTTCTTGGCGAGCAAGAGCGCGTTGGTGCAGAAGATCACGAACTTGCCGCGATCGAGGAAGCCTTTCACGATCTGCGGCATCTCGCGATGGAGCAGCGGCTCGCCGCCCGCGATCGATACCATCGGTGCGCCGCATTCGTCGATGGCTTCCATGCATTCGTCGTAGCTGAGACGCTGATTGAGGATCTCGTCTGGATAATCGATCTTGCCGCAGCCGACGCAGGCGAGATTGCAGCGGAACAACGGCTCGAGCATCAGAACAAGCGGATAGCGCTTCTTCCCGGTCAGATGCTGCTTCATGATGTAGGTGCCGACTTTCGCGGCCTGATGGAACGGAACACCCACGGAAATAGCCTCTTTCGTTCTGGCGCGGAGAATACCGCGCGGCTTGAACCTAATTTCTCAATTCGGCCGGCAGGCGAAACTCGATATGTTCCTTCTTGCCGTCCATCTGCGAAACCTCGACCGCGCCGTTCATCCGGCGGAGCGCCTCGATGACTTCGCTCACGAGTTCTTCCGGCGCCGACGCGCCCGCGGTCAGCCCGACGGCCTTCTTGCCGGTGAGCCACGTCTCTTCGAGCTCGCCCGCATCGGCGATGAGGTAGGACGGAACGCCCTCCTCGCGGCCGATCTCACAAAGCCGGTTCGAGTTCGAGCTGTTCTTCGCACCGACGACCAAAATAACGTCCGCGACCTTGCAAAGATCACGCACCGCCGATTGCCGGTTCTGCGTCGCGTAGCAAATGTCCGACGTTTCCGGCCCGACGATGTTCACAAAGCGGCGTTTTAGCGCAGCAATGATATTGCGGGTGTCGTCGATCGACAGCGTCGTCTGCGTCACATAGGCCACGGGGATGTCGTCGGCGAGATCGAGCGTCTGGACGTCGTCCTCTGACGATACGAGATGCACGGGCGCGTCCACCTGCCCCATCGTGCCCTCGACTTCCGGATGGCCGGCGTGACCGATCAGGACCAGCGCGCGTCCCTGCCCGGCATAGCGCTTCCCCTGCGCGTGCACCTTCGAAACGAGCGGGCAAGTTGCATCGAGGACGGGAAGGCCACGGGCCTCTGCTTCGCTCACGACCAGTTTGGGCACGCCATGCGCGCTGAACACGGTCACGGCGCCTTCGGGCACCTCCGAGAGCTCGTCGACGAATCGCGCGCCCTTGGCCTTCAGGGCCTCCACCACGTGGCGGTTGTGCACGATCTCGTGGCGCACGTAGACGGGTGCCCCATACTTGTCCAGCGCCCGTTCGACGATGTCGATCGCCCGTATGACGCCGGCACAAAATCCCCTTGGTTGTGCCAGGATGACCTTCATCGCTTGTTCTCTATTCCCTCACTGGCCGGTGGCCCGGCCGAACTCTGTGTCAACGTATAGAAACTAAAAGCGGCCCCACGCAACCGCTTCACTCAGGCCCTTGCGGAGCCTCGGTTAATCTCGGAAACCAATCCCTGCCGATCCCTCGGCCCCCCGAGGCCGCGACGGGGACTGTTCCTTGCCACTCGAATGTATTATCGGATCATGACATCACAACATCCTGCCACAGACGAACCAAAATCGCCGCGAGTGGACCCATCTCCGTCAATTTGCCGTTGAATCCCCGGTGAATGTGGTTTGCAGTGGCCAAGAGCGTGAACGAAGACCCGCGTATCAGCATGGATAAATCCACCGAATCCTCTCCGAGCTCGCGGCGCGCGGCCCTTTCCGTCGCCATGACCGACGCTGCCCGCGATGCGGAGGCGGCGCTGGGCGAGCTTCTGCCCAAGCCGCACGGCCTCCACGAACGCGTCCATGAGGCCATGCGTTACGCCACGTTCGCAGGCGGCAAGCGCCTCAGACCATTTCTAGTGCTGCATTCTGCAAGGCTTTTTGGCGTGCCGGACGCGCGCGCGCGCCGTGTCGCGGCTGCAATCGAGGCCGTCCACACCTATTCGTTGGTCCATGACGATCTGCCCTGCATGGACGACGACGATTTGCGCCGCGGTCGCCCCACGACTCATAGGGCCTTTGACGAAGCCACGGCCGTGCTCGCGGGCGATGCGCTTCTCACCATCGCCTTCGAGATTCTGGCAGACCCGGCAACCCACGAATCGGGTGAAGTCCGCTGCCGCCTGATCGCCGGCCTGGCCCAGGCGGCCGGCAGCAACGGCATGATCGGTGGGCAAATGATCGATATGCAGGCGCCGACGAAAGCGTTTAGCGCCGACGATGTGATCCATTTGCAACGCCTGAAGACCGGCGCTCTGTTTGAATATGCGTGCGAGGCCGGAGGCATTCTCGCGGAGGTTGGTGCGGATCAGCAGAATCGGTTGCGGCAATACGCCCGCGATCTCGGTCTGGCATTCCAGATCGCCGACGATCTCCTGGATGTGACCGGCACAACCGAGCAATTGGGAAAGACGGCAGGCAAGGACGTGGAGCAAGGCAAGGCGACGCTTGTTTCCGTCTATGGCGTGGACGGCGCGCGAGCCGAGGCGAACAAACTGGCTGCCAGCGCTGCCGCCCAGCTTGAGGTTTTTGGAGAGACGGCCGGGATTCTCCGGGAGTTGCCGTATTTCATTGTCGAGCGGGAGTCCTGATGTCGTCGTTTACACCGCTTCTTGACGCGATCGTCACCCCCGACGATCTCAAACGCCTCGACACGGACGATCTCGTCCGGCTCGCCGCGGAATTGCGGACAGAACTGGTGGATGCCGTTTCCGTCACCGGCGGACATTTCGGCGCAGGCCTCGGCGTCGTCGAACTCACGATCGCGCTTCACTACGTGTTCAATTCGCCGATCGACCGGGTCATCTGGGACGTCTCGCATCAGGCTTATCCCCACAAGATCCTCACCGGCCGCCGCGACCGTATCCGCTCGATCCGCAAGGGCGACGGTCTCTCCGGCTTCACCAAGCGTACCGAAAGCGCCTACGACCCCTTCGGCGCCGCGCATTCCTCGACGTCGATTTCCGCAGGACTCGGGATGGCGGTGGCGCGCGACCTGACGGGCGGCGACAACAATGTGATCGCCGTGATCGGTGACGGCGCGATGAGCGCGGGCATGGCCTATGAGGCGCTCAACAATGCCGGTGCACTCAAAAGCCGGCTGATCGTCGTGCTCAACGACAACCAGATGTCGATCGCACCGCCCGTGGGCGCGATGTCGGATTATTTCGCGCGCCTGCAGACGTCGCGGCCCGAAGTGAGCTTCTTCGAAGAGTTGGGCCTCACGCATATCGGCCCGGTGGACGGGCATGATCTCGCGGCGCTTGTTCCGTTGTTCGAACGGCTGCGCGACGACAAGGAAACGGGACCGGTCCTCGTCCACATCGTCACCGAAAAAGGCCGTGGTTATGCGCCCGCGGAGAAATCGGCGGACAAGGGACATGCCGTCGGCAAGTTCGATGTCGCGACCGGCGTTCAGGTCAAATCGCAACCCAAAGCACCGACCTTCACGCGCGTCTTCGCCGACGCGCTCATCCGCGAAGCCGAAGAAGACGACAAGATCGTCGCCATCACCGCCGCCATGCCGTCGGGAACGGGCCTCGACGTGTTCGGCAAGCGCTTTCCCGAGCGGACATTCGACGTCGGTATCGCCGAGCAGCACGCCGTCACCTTCGCGGCCGGCATGGCAACCGAAGGCATGAAGCCGTTCTGTGCGATCTATTCGACGTTCCTGCAGCGCGCCTATGACCAGGTCGTGCACGACGTGGCGCTCCAGAATCTGCCCGTGCGTTTTGCGATGGACCGCGCAGGACTCGTCGGCGCCGACGGCGCGACCCATGCGGGGAGCTTCGACCTTCCCTATCTCTGCTGCCTGCCAGGCATGACCGTCATGGCCGCGGCGGACGAAGCGGAGCTCGTGCACATGGTGGCAACGGCTGCCGCCTACAATGAAGGCCCGATCGCGTTCCGCTTTCCACGTGGCGAAGGCACGGGTGTGGCACTTCCCGCGCGCGGCGAAATCCTCCCCATCGGCCGCGGCCGGATCATGATCGAAGGCGAGGACGTCGCGATCCTGAGCCTCGGTGCGCGACTCGAAACCGCGCTCGTGGCGGCGGAGCGTCTGGCAGATTCGGGCATCGGCGTGACGGTGGCGGACGCACGGTTCGCCAAGCCCATCGACCAGGACCTCGTGCGCCAGCTCGCGCGCAATCATGCGATGCTCGTCACCATCGAAGAGGGTTCCGCGGGCGGGTTCGGCGCGCACGTCCTGCACTTCCTGGCGAATGAGGGCTTGCTCCGGCCGGGCCTCGAAATCCGCACGATGACGCTTCCCGACGTCTTCCAGGATCACGACGATCCGGCCAAGCAATATGCGGCCGCCGGTCTCGACGCGGACAGCATCGTGGCGCTTGTCGCCGCGCGCATCGTGAAACGCGCCCGCAAACACGCCTGAAACACGCTCCACCCGGCAAATTTTGCCGATCGCAGTGGGAAGTTTTTGCCGGGCCCGGCAAAACTTTCCCGCATGTGCGCGAACGCGGCAAGAATTCGCTAGGAAAATAATTCGCAGGGGCACCCACAAGACGATTGCTAACGAAAAGTAACCGGCCTGCGGCACGCGGCTTGCCATTGGCTGTACGGGGCAAAACGCCCCCAAAGCAAAATGCTTGAATGGAGGCCTAAATGATTAGCGTCAACACAAACACCGACGCCATGACGGCGTTGGAATACCTGAACAAAACCCAGGGCAGCCTGGCGCAGACGGAAAATGCGATCAGCACCGGCTTGACGGTTGCCACCGCAAAGGACAATGGCGCGATCTTCGCCATCGCCCAGAACATGCGTGGCGACGTTGCGGGTTATCAGGCCGTTACGCAGAGCCTCGAGAACGGCGCTTCGACCGTTGACGTGGCGCTGGCAGCCGGCCAGTCGATCTCCGACCTGCTCATCCAGATGAAGCAGCAGGCGCTGTCGGCATCGGATACGTCGATGAATACGTCGAGCCGTCAGGCGCTGAACGACAACTTCACGGCGCTTGTTCAGCAGATCAAGACCGTCGTTACGAACGCGCAGTTCAACGGCGCCAACCTGATCAACGGTTCGACGAACCAGATCATGGCGCTGGCGTCCGCCGACGGACAGCATCGCATCACGGTGCAGGCCCAGAACATGAGCCTGTCGGGTTCGATCGTCACGATCGCTTCGAACGCGTCGATCTCCACGCAGTCCCAAGCGTCCGCGATGGTCACGACCATCGAAAACTCGCTCACCAACGTCGACGCGTCGCTCGCGACACTCGGTTCTGGTTCGGCGAAGTTCTCGATCCAGGCGACGTTCGTGCAGAACCTGTCGGATACGTTGACGACCGGTATCGGCAACCTGGTCGACGCCAACATGGCGACGGAAAGCGCCCAGCTCACCGCGCTGCAGACGAAACAGCAGCTCGGCGTGCAGGCTCTCTCAATCGCGAACAGTGCGCCGCAGATCGCGCTGTCGCTCTTTCACTAAGGGTTATAAGGGTGGGGCATTGGCGGGGCCGCGCAAGCGGCCCCGTTCTTTTTTGCGATCAAAGGGCGCGCGATTTACAGGCGTTGCCGTTCTGATCGCGCCTGACCATTTCCCTGGTATCAGGGCCAGGATCAGGGCGCGGAAAAAAGCGTCCACCGGGCCGCGTGCATCCGAACCGCATTCCGCAACGCTTCTTCGCGTGCGCGCGGCGCAAAGCATGGACGTTATCAGGGAAGAAACAGGGAAACATTCGTCCGTGTGCGGTGTAAGTGATTTGGCGCTCCCAACGCGATTCGTCATGGCCGGGCGGATGGCCGGGTTTAACCCGGCCATGGACCCGGCCACCCATCCCACGCGCGTCGCGCGTGAATGACTCATTCATTTGATGGGTGGTCGGCTCAAGGCCGACCATGACAAACTTAGAAATGCGCGCGACGCGTTTGTTTGTGAAGAGCAACATTTGGCGGACAGCGAAGAATTTTTTTGCGCTGCTGCGTACAAAGCGGCGACGTCGCACGAACCAAGCGGCTACGGCGAATATTCCGCGCCGCGAAACGCGCGATCACGGCATCCAGGACCAGGTCTTCTCCGACGCCCGCAGGATGCCGAGCTTCTTCGTGCCGAACTGCACGTCGACGCGACCGCGCAATTCGCCGCCCGGCTCGATCTCAAGCTGGCCATAGGACACCTGTCCGTTCAGCCGCCCGGTGCGACGGATGATGAGCTTGCCCGTCGCATGCAGTGTGCCTTCGAAGCGGCCGGCGATTTCCGCATCTTCCACTTCGGCGCGTCCGATGAAGCCGCCGCCCTGCGCGACCACGAGCTGGCGCGACTTCAATTGCGCCTCGACTTCGCCTTCGACCATCAAGGTGTCGCAGGACGCGATCTCGCCCTTCAGCTTCACGCCGGCGCAGGCCATCAGATCGCCGTCAGGCGCCTTCAGGCCGGGCGTGGACCGGACGGCCCCGTCGGTCCCCGACTTCGCCGCCGTTCTGCGCGCGGGATAGGCCGACCGCACCCACTCCGTCGCGTCCTCCGCCACGGGATGGGCTCCGTTGGCCGCCTTGGCGACCGGCTTGTTCTCGGAGCCCTTGCTCCCGACCCGATCCGTCGACATCTCACCCCTGACCCCGGCATGGCGCCCCCATCAAGGGACGCTTCCGCCCGGCTTTTCCAAGACCACCCCATTGACCAGAATTCACGCGGCAGGAGAGCAGGAGCCTTTGGCTTCGATCCGCTGCAACCGCCGAACGCATTTATTACCTGCGTTTCATGTCAACCATAAGTCGAATTATCCACAACAACTATCGTGGAAGTGACAGTCCAGAGCTTTCGCCAGCCCATTCACGGTGCCGGACGACCGATCCGCCGTCCGTGTTCGTCTATCACCTGCTCGCCATCTTCCTTCGTAAAAGCGCCGCGCTGCGGATTGGGCAAAATGTCCAAAACGACTTCAGACGGGCGGCACAACCTCGTGCCGAGCTGTGTGGCGACGATCGGCCGTTCGATCAGGATCGGATGCTCCACCATAAAGGCCACGAGCTGATCGACACTCCATTTGGGATCGTCGAGACCGAGTTCTTTGAACGGCGTGCCTTTCTCGCGCAGCAACTCGCGCGGACCAATTCCCATGTCCCGAATCAGCGTGCGCAACGTGTCGCGCGATGGCGGATCCTTGAGGTACTCGACAATTTGCGGTTCCTCGCCCGAGTTGCGGATGAGGCCCAGGACATTGCGCGACGTGCCGCAACTGGGGTTGTGGTAGATCGTGATGCTCATTCAGCGACGGCGGCGTGAACGTGCAGGCGTTTCATGGCGCGCTTCCTTCTTCGGCTGGCAACATTGATCGACGATTTCCGCGCGCGGTGCGCGCAATTCTACGCGGCCGCCGCAGCGATCCTCAGTAAGATAGATGAGAAGGTCGGAGATCGAAATCAGGACGAGGTGTTGGCCGCTCTCGCGTTCTCCAGCGCCTGCACCAGATAGTCGCGCAGTCCGTGGACGTTGTCTTTCAAGGTCCCGCCAAGAAGCCCCTGGGTGCGACCGTCGATCGAGATGCGGCAGCGGCGCCCCTCGCCCGGCTCGAGCTGAACGGCCATCTCGCCGCCATAGGTCGACATGCTGGCGGGAATCTGGACCTTGCACTGCGTCGGCGACTGACCCTCGACCCCCTGCCCCTTGGCGCGGGTGGCCCACATCTCGCGCGCAGCCTTCTGCCGATAGCCGCCGAAGGCGTTGCCCGAACCAAACGACTGCGCGAGCGCGGACGTGCCCATTTGATGGCTTTTGGCCCAATGGGCGACCGCGGCCGCAAAATTGTTCCGGGCATCCTCGTAGGGGACGAACACCTCGAATTCGATCTTCAGCTTGGCCATGGAAACGAAACCTCCGAGCGCGCCCGGACAGGCTAAAACCGGAAGATTAAAGGCCGGTTGGAGAGAAAGGTGAGAGTTGCGCCGTCCGTCCCAGCGGTTATATTTAGAACTGACAAAATATCAGGGACAGGGACATGGCGGTCGACAAGCAGGCGCTTCTGGAGAAATACCGGGCCGAACGGGACAAAAGGGTCCGGCCGGACGGCAACGACCAGTACCTGCGCCTCGAAGGCCAGCTCTCGCACTATCTGGACGATCCCTACACGCCTTTCGTGCCCCGGGAGCCCAGGACCGATCACGTCACCTTCGCCTTTGTGGGGGGCGGATTCGCGGGGCTGGTGACCGGCGCACGCCTCGTGGAAGCGGGCATCAAGGACGTCCGCATCATCGAGAAGGGCGGCGATTTCGGCGGCACCTGGTACTGGAACCGCTATCCGGGCGCGCAATGCGACACGGCCTCGATGGTCTACATGCCCCTCCTCGAAGAAACCGGGCACAGGCCGAGCGAGAAGTATGCGCACGCGCCGGAAATCCTCGAACAGTGCCGGCGCATCGGCAAGCAATACGGCCTCTACGACAACGCGCTGTTCCACACCATCGTCGAAGATCTCTCATGGGATGATGCGAAGAAGGTCTGGGTGATCCGCACCAATCGCGGCGAGGCCTTCACCGCGCAATTCGTCGGCGTCGGCACGGGACCGCTGCATGTTCCGAAGCTCCCCGGCATTCCGGGCATCCAGAGCTTCAAGGGACATTCCTTCCACACGAGCCGCTGGGACTACGACTACACGGGCGGCGATCCATTGGGAGCGCCGCTCTCGAAGCTCAAGGACAAGCGCGTCGCCATCATCGGCACCGGCGCCACGTCCGTGCAGGCCGTGCCGCATCTGGCGCGCGCGTGTCGCGAACTCTACGTCTTCCAGCGCACGCCCTCCTCCGTCGACGTGCGCGCCAATGCGCCGATCGATCCGCAATGGTTCGAAGGCATCGCTGCACCCGGCTGGCAGCAGCGCTGGCTCGAGAACTTCACCGACAATCAGGCGGGCGGCGCCGCCGACGAAGACCTCGTCATGGACGGCTGGACCGATCTCTCGCGCCGCATCCGTGCGAAAATCATGGGGCTGCCGCGCGATCAGATGACGCCGCAGGCCATGCTGGCCGCGTATGAGGATTCCGACAACGAGAAGATGGACGAGATCCGCAAACGCGCCGAGACCATCGTCAAGGATCGCGAGACGGCGGAGAAACTGAAGGCGTGGTATCGCCAGCTCTGCAAGCGCCCCTGCTTCCACGACGAATATCTGCAGGCCTTCAACGAGCCCGGCACGCGTCTCGTCGACACCGACGGCAAAGGCGTCGAGAAGATCACCGAGAAGGGCGTCGTCGCCGGAGGCAAAGAATACGAAGTCGAATGCATCATCTATGCGTCGGGCTTCGAAGTGGGCACGGAATTTACGCGGCGCGCGGGCTTCGATCTCACGGGACGCGACGGCGTGAAGCTGTCGCAAGCCTGGGCCGAGGGCATGCGCAGCAAGCACGGCATCCATGTGCACGGCTTCCCCAATCTCTTCTTCGTGCAGCCGACACAAGGCGCGAACCTGATCTCCAACGTGCCGCACAATCTGACCGAAGCCGGAAAGACCATCGCGACCATCATCCGTGCGGCGCAGGATCGCGGCGCCAAAGAAGTGGAAGTCACCGCCGAAGCGCAGAAAGCCTGGGTCGATCTTCTGCTGACCGGACCCGGCCGGATGATGATCGGCTCGCCCGATTGCACGCCTGGCTACTACAACAACGAAGGCCACGATCCCGGACCGGCCGTGAAATACAATGTCGGCTATCCCGGCGGCGCGAGCGCGTATTTCAAATATATCGACCGCTGGCGGCGTTCGGGCGAGTTCGAAGGGCTGGCGTTTCGGTAGCCGTCAAATCACCGTCGGCGGCCAGCGGCGCGCGGTGTGGACAAGCGTGAGAATCCACACCACATCGCCGTCGATTTCATAGACCAGCCGATAGCTCTCGTGCGGAATCAACTCGTGTCCCGGCAATAAGACCGACACGCCCCATACGAGGATGGCTGCTCAGCCGCGCCGCTGCAATGCCGAATAGCTCGTCCATTTGCACGGCTGCTCTCGGATTGTCAGAAGCAATATACGCGAAGATGTCAATGCGATCCTGTTCCGCCTCTGGCGTCCAGATGACGTTTACTTCTTGTCGGCGCCCCGCGATAGATCTGC
>Ga0181525_10003354_pt1 | contig 12729 bp, 11 predicted proteins | sample PEATcosm2014_Bin_48_FD_121100 | JGI IMG/M metagenome (GOLD analysis project Ga0181525, IMG submission 121100) | Peatland microbial communities from MTU Mesocosm Facility, Houghton, MI, USA - PEATcosm2014_Bin06_10_metaG | ecosystem: Environmental > Terrestrial > Soil > Wetlands > Peat | place... | reverse complement strand
TGCACCGCCCCGACCTGCCGAAGGCCAGCTTCCCAATGTGATTTCGAGCATAACACGCCCTATGAGGCTGGTGGCCGAACGTGTGAGTGTAACGGCGGTCCTAAATGCAGATATCACCATCGCCTCAAGCAGGACCCGCGGTGGCAGGTGGAGCAACCCACCCCGGCCGTCATCCACTGGAGAACGCCCGCCGGCCGCCTCTACACCACCGAACCAACTCGCTACCCGATCTGAACCCCAGACGGCACCACGACCGTCCGCAGCCTCGATGGCACCGACATCCTGTATAGCTACGACCACACCGGCTCGGGTAACCGGCCCCGGGCATGGTGGCCGGCCTGGAGCGCAGGCTGGCTATAACAAGGCTCGCTTCCTGAACAAGGCTGGCTTCCCGCAGTGATCCTGCGCGACGAACGTATTCACCGGCGGTCTAGCACTCGATGACGTTGACGGCTAGGCCGCCGCGGGAGGTCTCCTTGTACTTGTCCAGCATGTCGCGGCCGGTGACGCGCATCGTGTGGATGGCCTTGTCGAGGGAGACGAAGTGGCGGCCGTCGCCGCGCAGGGCCATCCGGGCCGCGCCGATCGCGTTGATGGACGCGACGGCGTTCCGCTCGATGCACGGCACCTGGACCAGGCCGCCGATCGGATCGCAGGTCAGCCCGAGGTTGTGCTCGATGCCGATCTCGGCGGCGTTCTCCACCTGCTCCGGCGTGCCGCCGAGCACCTCGGTCAGCGCGCCTGCCGCCATCGAGCAGGCCGACCCGACCTCGCCCTGGCAGCCGACCTCGGCACCGGATATCGATGCGTTCTCCTTGAACAGAACGCCGATGGCCGCCGCGGTCAACAGGAAACGGGCCACCCCCGACGGGGACGAGCCGGGTACGAACCGGTCGTAGTAGTGCAGCACGGCGGGGATGATGCCCGCGGCGCCGTTGGTCGGCGCGGTGACCACCCGCCCGCCGGCCGCGTTCTCCTCGTTGACGGCCAGCGCGTACAGCGTGGCCCAGTCCATTGCCCGCAGCGGATCATCGCCGTCGCGCTCGCAGGTGAGCTGCCGGAACAGGCGAGGGGCGCGGCGCTGCACCCTCAGCCCGCCGGGCAGTATGCCGTCGGTGGCACAGCCGCGCTCCACGCAGGCCCGCATGACCTGCCAGATGTCCGCCAGGCCCGCGTAGATCTCGTCGGCGGTCCGGCCCAGCGCCTTCTCGTTCTCCAGCATCACGCCGGAGACGGGAAGGCCGCTGTCGGCCGTGTGCGCGAGGAGTTCGGCGCCGGTGGTGAACGGGTAGGGCAGTGCTGGTCCCGTCACGGGCCCGGCCGCCGGTCCTGCGGTAGACCCGGCCGCCGGTCCTGTCGCGGGTGCGCAGGACGGCGCTCCGGTCTCGTCGGCCACGAAGCCGCCGCCGACCGAGTAGTAGGAGCGCTCCCTGATGGCCTCGCCGTCGCCGTCGTAGGCGGTGAAGCGCATGCCGTTCGGGTGGTAGCTGAGCTTCTTCTTCCTGTTGAACTCCAGATGCTCGGCGACGGTGAAACCGATCTCGTGCTCGCCGAGGAGGCGGACCGCCTTCCGGTCGGCGATCGCGGCCAGGCGCGCCGGTATCGCGTCCACGTCGACGGTGGCGGGATTCTCGCCTTCCAGGCCGAGCAGGACGGCCTTGTCGCTGCCGTGCCCCTTCCCGGTCAGGCCGAGCGAGCCGTACAGGCACACGCGTACCGCCTCGACCTGCGGCATCAGGCCATCCTCGCGCAGCCCCTCGGCGAACATCCTGGCCGCCTTCATCGGCCCGACGGTGTGCGAGCTTGACGGGCCGATGCCCACCTTGAACAGGTCGAACACGCTGATCGTCATGCACCCACTCCAGGGACGCTGGTCCTAACCGAAGACTACGGTCCGGTCGCCGTTGGGGAGTACCCGGTGCTCGGCGTGCCAGGTCACCGCGCGGGTAAGGACGCGGGCCTCGACGTCGCGGCCCGCCTCGGCGAGCCGCTCGGGCGAGAGCGTGTGGTCCACCCGGATCACGTCCTGCTCGATGATCGGCCCCTCGTCGAGGTCCGGGGTCACGTAGTGCGCGGTCGCGCCGACCAGCTTGACGCCGCGCGCATGAGCCTGGTGGTAGGGCTTGGCCCCCTTGAAGCTCGGCAGGAACGAGTGGTGGATGTTGATCATCCGGCCCTCGACCCGCTTGCATACCTCGCCGGACAGGATCTGCATGTACCTGGCGAGCACGATCAGGTCGGTACCGGTCTCGTCGATGATGTCCAGCAGCCGGCTCTCGGCGGCGGCCTTGGTCTGCGGCGTGACCGGGATCAGGTGGAACGGCAGCCGGTAGGAGCGGGCCAGTTCGCCGAACTCGTCATGGTTGGAGACCACGCCCACGACGTCCGCCGGCAGCGATCCGGTCTTCCAGCGGAACAGCAGGTCGTTCAGGCAGTGCCCGAGCCGGGAGACCATGATCAGGGTGCGGATCCTGGTGGCCGTGTCGTGCAGTTGCCAGGACATGTGGAACGACTCGGCCACCCAGGAGAAGCCGCGCTCGAGGTCGGCCAGGTCCTGGCCGGGCGGCGGCACGGTGAACTGTACCCGCATGAAGAACCGGCCGTCCGGGCTCTCCCCGTACTGCTGGCTGGCCAGGATGTTCGCGGAGTGCTGGACGAGGAAGCTGGACACCGCGTACACGATCCCCGGCCGGTCCGGGCAGGACAGCGTGAGCACGTACTCCCGACCCGCCGCCACGCCCATAAGCCCGCCCGTGTTGCTCACTATGCAACTAAATCCACTATATGCAACATGGTTTCAGGGTGCCGTATCGCTGTCAAGAGGACGAGAACCTACGAACCCGATTGCCTGGTCGGCGTCGATGCGGGCGAGCCCGGCCTGCATCTCCGCCTTCGCCGGGCTGGGCGGCCAGTCCCGCAGGCTGTCGGCGATGGCGTGAATCCCGTCGGCCGCGGCCAGCCGGTACCGACCCGCGGCGGTGGCGAAATCTGCGCCGTCGTCGGCCAGCCGCAGCAGTTCCCCGGCCCATGAAATGTACGCCCGGTTCTTGGCCGGCAGCGTCCGCCACAGGTCGCGCTGGAAGTCCGGTCGCTGGATGGCGTGGAAGACCAGGCCCGTCACCGGCCAGAGGGCGACGCTGAACCGCCACATCCAGTCCCGCACGAACCAGACCCGGGCGTCGGCGTAGCGCCACGGGTCCGCTGCCGGGGGGAGCTCGCCATGGTCGCGCTGATACCTGCGCGCCAGGTAGGTCCCCTCGTAGGGGATCAGCTCGTTGAAGTTGCTCACGTGCAGATACGGGTTGTCCAGGCAGGCGTCCCGCAGCCCGCGCAGCGACGTGCGCAGCTCGTCGAAGGTCGCCTTCTCGTGGAACGGCAGGAAGCCGAACTGCGTGTAGATCTCCAGCTCGCCGAGCAGCCGCAGCGCCCTGGCGTTGCCTTCGGCGGAGGCGTCGGACCCCTTGCCGATCGCCAGCAGCGCGGAGTCCGCGAAGCTCTCGATGCCCAGGTAGACCTCGCAGAGCCCGGCCTGCTTCAACAGCGCGAAGGTCTCCGTGTCCACGTTGGCGGAGCGGTCCTGGATGACGAAGCGCACGTCGATGCCCTGGGCGATGATCTCGCGGGCGATCTCGCGCCCCCGCTCCAGATGCGAGCCGTCGGCGCTGAAACCGAGGAAGATGTTGTCCACCATGTAGACCAGCGCGCCCGGGTACCGGTCGGCCAGCAGCTTGAGCTCGGCCACCAGGTGCCCGGCCGGGCGCGGCCGCCAGGTCGTCGCGCGGGCCTCGCAGAACGTGCAGCCCGCGTTGCAGCCCCGGCTGGCCTCGACCTGGATCGCGCCGCCGAGTGCCAGCACCGCATCCAGCTGGCTGCGGGTCGGGAACTCCAGGTCCCCGAGTTCCGCGGCGGGCACCCGCGCGACGACCGGCGGCCTGCGCAGGCCGAGTTGCGCGGCGGTGCGGCCGCCCGCGACCGGGGTCCCGTCCTCGCCCCGCACGGCCAGTTCCGGTATTGCCCGGAAATCGCCGCCCGACTCCAGGACGTCGAGCAGCCGGAGGAAGACCCGGTCTCCCTCGCCGATGCAGATGCTGTCGACCTGCGCGATCGAGCCGAGCAGCAGCTCCCAGGCGGAGGTCGGCCACATCCCGCCCACCACGATGTGACATCCGGGAGCCAGCCGCTTCAGCGTGGCCGCGAAGGTGGCGGTCCAGTCGCGCTGTCCCCGGTAGACCAGCGACACGCCGCACAGGACCGGAGCGGCCGCGGCTACCCGGCGGGCCGCGATCCTGGCATCGGTGAAGTCATCGTCGCGGCAGCCGCGGAGCTCCGGGTCGATGATCGCGTTGATCAGGGAAATGCCGACGTCCGGCCGGGACTTGCGCAGGGCGGCGTCGAGATAGGCCAGCCCGAGCGCCTCGCCGAGCTTGACCTCCTCTTGGCTGCGGCCTCGTCCGAGGACGAGCGCGACGTGGCTCACGCGGCGGCGTCCCCTATCGTGTCGAGCGCTCAGGCGGACGGGCACGATGCTAGCAGTCACGCTCGACGGGTGGTTGGGGCGGATGGCGGGGTGGTTTCGGCCGATAGTGTTGCGCCATGGACAACAACAGGCCGGGCTGAGCGTGCCCGATCGGCAGGATGCGGGACCCATCCAGTCGGTGGACCGGGCCGTGGCCATCCTGGAGATCCTGGCCAGGGACGGGGACGCCGGGGTGACCGAGATCGCGGCCGAGCTCGGCGTGCACAAGTCGACCGCGTCCAGGCTGCTGGCCGCGCTGGACCGGCGCGACCTGGTGGCCCAGGACTCGGCGCGCGGCCGATTCCGGCTCGGCGTGGGCATCGTCCGGCTCGCCGGGGCGGTCGGCCGCGGGCTCGACGTGGTGCGCGAGAGCCGCCCGGTCTGCCAGGCGCTGGCCGGCCGGGTGGGCGAGACCGTCAACATCGCCATCCTGTCCGGCCGCGACGCGCTTTACCTGGACCAGGTGGCCGGGCCCGCGGCGCTGTCGCCGCACAACTGGGCCGGGCAGCGCATCCCGCTGCACGCCACCTCCGACGGCAAGGTCCTGCTGGCCTACCTGCCCGCGGCGCAGGCGCAGGAGTGCCTGGCGGCGCCGCTGCCGCGCTTCACCGAGCACACGATCACCGATGTCGGCGAGCTCGCCAAAATTCTGGCCGAGGTGCGGCAGCGCGGCTACGCGACCGCGGTGGAGGAACTTGAGGCCGGGCTGACCGCCGTGGCGGCCCCGGTGCGCACCTTCGAGGGGCGGGTGATCGCGTCGATAAGCGCGTCGGGCCCGAGCTTCCGGATTCCGCCCGATCGCATCGCCGAGCTGGCCGAGTCCGTCCGCCTGGCGGCCGCCGAGATCTCCCGCCGCCTCGGCTGGACCGCAGAGCCGCGAACGCACCGCTGACCCTGGGCGCCCCCGAGATGCCCAGGGTCACAAGAGGGCTTACAGCCTGGTGCGCACGGCAATCTGGTAGAGCTCGGGCACCTTCCGCTCGGCCACCTGGGCGGCGATGACCACGCCGGCCCAGGTCAGCGCCAGGCCGTACACCGCGGCGCCGAGCACCAGGACCGGCATCCGGACCGCGGCCGGCGCGGTGTCGGTGAGGATCACGCCGAAGATGACCGGCAGGGCCGCCACCAGCACGGCGATCATGCTGAGGAAGACCACGCCGGCCGACAGGCCCATGTACCCGTCGATCGGCCGCGGCGTGGGAGTGCCCGATCGCTTTTCCACCGGGTAGGGGAACGCGGCGGTGAAGATGTTGGCCAGCGCCAGGCCCGCGCCGATGCCGACCAGATCCACCGCCATGGCGAGAAAGCCGTCCAGCGGGTGCCCGGCCACCGCGGCCAGGCCGAAGGAGACCGCGGTGAGCAGTGGCACCGCGATCACGCCCATCGCGAGGTTCTGGCCAGAGAAGTAGGCCCGCATCGAGCGGCGGCCGTTTAGCGCCATGGCCTCCAGGCCGAAGGCCGGCCCGCTCAGCCCGATCGCGTTGGCGTGGAAGTTGCCCACGAACGCGCCGCCGAGGAACCCGCCGATGATCAGTCCGACCATGTACCGCGGGGTCAGCACGGTGCTGATCGACGCGACCACCATGATGATCGCGATGATGCCCCAGTAGATCAGCGAGAGCGGATCGCGGCGCTGGTAGATCCAGAACCTGGCGGCCACCGTGCCGCGCAGGCCGAACCGGCCGAACGGCAGCGCCGTGCCGTGTACCGCCGCTGACTGCGTGGTGGTGTCGGCGGTGACCAGGGCGCGGCCGAGGGCGCGGACCCACAGCCAGCCGAGCACGACGATGACGCCGGCCAGCAGGCCCAGACGCGCCAGCGCGGTGCCGGGATGCCCGTCCGAGGCGTCCTGGATCGCGTGCGCGGCCAGGCCGGGCGGGATCCAGCGCAGCCAGGTGTCGAGCCCGGCGAAGCTCGCCGCGGTCAGCCTGCCCGAGGCGGCCAGCCTGGGCACGATCTGTATGAAGCCCTCGTACAGGGCGAAGATCGGCAGGATGAGCAGCACGGCGAAGTCCCGGCCGCGGCGTGAGCGCAGCATGCCGGCCAGGGCCGTGGTCACGAACCTGGCCAGCGTGATGCAGAACATCACCTGCAGCAGCACCGCGAGCACCGCGATCAACACGCCGAACCCGCCGCTGGCCAGGCCCACGGTCACCCCGAGCAGGCCGATCACGTTGGCCAGCGGCCACGGGCCGGTGGCCGAGGCGGCCAGCAGCCCGACCGCGAGCGGGCGGGTCCGCAGCGGGTACAGGGCTAGCGTGGCCGGATCCAGCGTCCCGTCCAGGCCGAACGTGATCAGCGGCACGATCAGCCAGCCGAACGCGAACACGGTGAAGATCACCGTGGTCAGGTCGACCGACGCGCCGTTGCCGCGCAGCAGGGCCAGCACGATGAAGACCAACGCCGCCACCGCCAGGGCCAGGACCGTGCTGACGATAAACCCGACCTTGGCCCCGTTGGAGGCGCGCAGCGCGTTGCGCAGCAGGCGGAGCTTCAGCTGGACGAGGAGCCGAGCCATGTCAGTCCCTCCTCACCGGTTGACTTGGACCCGACCAGGTCGATGAACGCCCGCTGCAGCGTCTTGCCGCCGCGGACCTCGTCGATCGTGCCGGTGGCGACGATCTCGCCCTTGTCGATGACGGACACGTGGTCGCAGACCTGCTCGACCAGCTCCATCACGTGGCTGGAGAACAGCACGGTCGAACCTGAGTGCGTGTAGCGGGTCAGCAGCTGGCGGATCACGTCGGCGGATACCGGGTCGACACCCTCAAGCGGCTCGTCGAGGAACAGCACCGAGGGGTTGTGGATCAGCGCGCAGCCGAGCGCGACCTTCTTGCGCATGCCGGTGGAGTAGTCAGCGACCAGCCGGCGGGCGTCCGCGGCCAGGTCCAGCACGCCAAGCAGCTGCGCGGACCGGTCCCGCGCCTCGGCGGCCGGCAGGCCGCGCAGCCGCCCGGAGTACTCAAGCAGTTCCTCGCCGCTGAGCCGCTCGAACAGCCGGACCTCGGCAGGCACCACCCCGATGATCGCCTTGGCGGCGGGCGGGTCGGCCCACACGTCACGGCCTTCGATCAGGATCTGGCCGCCGTCCGGCCGCAGCAGGCCGGTCATCATCGACAGCGACGTGGTCTTCCCGGCTCCGTTCGGCCCGACCAGGCCGGCCAGCGAGCCGGCCGCGATCTCCAGGTTGATCCCGGCCACCGCGTGCTTGTCGCCGAAACTCTTGCGTAGTCCTCGTACCTCGATGGCTGGCTGGCCCATCGCCGCCTCCTGTGACACAGGTCCCCGATTTCCCGCCGCCCCGGCGGGTGGTGCCGTCAAAAACTGATATCAGTATGCTAGACACGTAATATCATGGACGTCAACCCGGTTGCGGGCGGCGATAAACGAGCGAGGTGATGGCGATGAGCGTGCAGGTTGCGGCGGAACCGGGTTCTTCTCCTATAGCCGAGGCTAAGGGCTGGTCGGTGCCCGGCATCCCGGTCCTGGTGGCCGGGATCGTGCTGGTGCTGGCCGGCGTCGGGGTGCTGGCCCGGAGCGCCGCCGGGAATCACGGAGCAACGAAGGGCGCGTTGGTGGTGGTCGGGATCGTGATCCTGCTGTGCGCCGCGACCGCCTTCGGCGGGCTGACCCCGGTCATTGTGGGGCAGGCACGGGTGGTCCAGCTGTTCGGCCGCTACCAGGGCACGATCCGGACCCCCGGCTTGACATGGGTGAATCCGCTGGCCAAGCGGCGCCGGGTCTCGGTCCGAATCCGCAACCACGAGACCGCGCAGGCCAAGGTCAACGACGCCGACGGCAACCCGATCGAGATCGCCGCCGTCGTGGTCTGGCAGGTCCGCGACACCGCGCAGGCGCTGTACTCGGTCGATGATTACCCGGCGTTCGTTTCCATCCAGACCGAGACCGCGGTCCGGCACATCGCCTCCAGCTACCCCTACACCAGCGGGCCGGACGAGGAGAGGCTGTCGCTGCGCGAGAACGCCGAGGAGATCACCGCCAAGCTGTCGGCCGAGATCGCCGACCGGGTCCGGCCGGCCGGGGTGACGATCATCGAGTCGCGGCTGACCCGGCTGTCCTACGCGGCGGAGATCGCCCAGGCCATGCTGCGCCAGCAGCAGGCCAGCGCGGTGGTCGGCGCCCGGTATCGGATCGTCGAGGGCGCGGTGGGCATGGTCCGGCTGGCCCTGCAGCGGCTGGAGGAGCAGGGCGTGGTGGAACTCGACGAGGAGCGCAAGGCGGCCATGGTGTCCAACCTGCTCGTGGTGCTGTGCAGCGAGCAGGCCACCCAGCAGGTGGTCAACACCGGCTCCCTCTACCAGTGACGGCGGGCTGGTCACCCGGTGAGCGAACGCAAGAGCCTCCTGTTGCGGCTGGACCCGGCCATTCACGACGCGCTGGCCCGGTGGGCCTCGGACGAGCTGCGCAGCACCAACGCCCAGATCGAATTCCTGCTCCGCCGTGCCCTGGCCGAAGCCGGGCGGCTGCCGAGCCGGGCCGGGGAGATGCGCCGCCCCGGCCGGCCCCCACGCCCGCGGAGCACCGAGCCGCCAGACTAACTAACCGGCGCCGCCTAACCGGCGCGCGGATTAGTCGCCGAGCTCGGCGCGGCGGCGGATGACGTAGTCCTCAAGCTCGGCCCTGATCGCCTCGTCCATCGGCGGGGCCTCGAAGTCGGCCAGCTTGGCTCGCCAGATGTCGCCCGCGCGGGCGGCGGCGTCCTTGCCGCCCAGCTTCAGCCAGCGCTCGAAGTTGGCGGTGGAGGACAGCAGCGGGCGGTAGAAGCAGTCGCGGAACCGCTCCATGGTGTGCGCCGCGCCGAGGAAGTGGCCGCCGTGGCCGACCTCCTCGTGCGCGCCGAAGGCCAGCGATTCCTCGGTGATCTCCAGCGGCGTGAACTCCACCTGCATCATCCGCAGCAGCTCGATGTCGATGATGAACTTCTCGTAGCAGCTGACAAGACCGCCTTCCAGCCAGCCCGCCGCGTGCATAACGAAGTTGGTGCCGGTCAGGAAGGTGGGCAGCAGCGTCATCAGCGCCTCGTAGGCCGACTGCGCGTCCGCGGTCTGGCTGGTGTTCAGCGCCCCGCCGGTCCGGAACGGCAGCCCGTAGTGCCTGGCCAGCTGCCCGGTGCAGAGCAGGCCGATGGCGGACTCGGGGGTGCCGAACGCCGGTGACCCGGACTGCATGTCGATGTTGGAAAGGAACGAGCCGAAGATCACCGGGCAGCCCGGCCGGACCAGCTGGGCCAGCGCGATCCCGGCCAGCGCCTCGGCAAGCTGCTGGACGAGCGCGGCCGGGATGCTCACCGGCGACATGGCCCCCATCAGCAGGAACGGCGTCAGCACCACGGGCTGGTTGGCCCGGTTGTACTCGAACTGGGCGTCCAGCATCCGGTCGTCCCAGCGCAGCGGCGAGTTGCAGTTGATCAGCGAGATCGTGGCCGGCGTCCGCTCGATGGCCTCCCGGCCGCCGAACAAGATCGACGACATCGCTATCGTGTCCACGGCGTTAGGCCCGGAGATCACGTTGCCCATGTAGAACTTGTCGGTCAGCGTCTGTAGCGCGTAGATCATGTCCAGGTGCCGGGAGTCCAGCGGCGTGTCGTTCGGCTCGCAGATCACCCCGCCCGCCGAGTCCAGCTGCTCGAAGGCCTGCGACAGCATGCAAAGCTGCCGGAAGTCGTTCATGGTGGCGTCGCGGCGGACATCCCCCTCGCGGATGAACGGGCAGCCGTACACCGAGCTGAACACCATGTGGTTGCCGCCGATGTGCACGTTGTTCGCGGGGTTGCGGGCCTGCACGTCGAACTCCCGCGGCGCCTTCGCCACCTGCTCGAGCACGAACTCCGGGTCGAGGTAGACCACCTCGCCGTCAACCCGCTGGCCGGCCTTGGCGAACAACTCGACCGCCTCGGGCTTGGCGAACTGCACGCCGATCTCGGAAACGATCCGGCGCCAGCCGCGATCAAGGACGGAGATCGCGTCCGCGGAGAGGATCTCATACCTCGGCATCGTGTTCACGAACACCGGCTTCACCGTGCCTTCTTGAAGGGGCCCCTGAGATGGGCACTGAGCTGGGGTTTCGGGTGCCGCCGGCGGGGCGCGGCGGGGCTTGACCTATCGTAGACCGAACCTTACGATTCACATAGTAGAACTATGTCCCATAAGGTGGAACCTCTCCCACAGGGTGGAAACCGGGAGCGAAACATATCCTTCAGACGGAAACCGGGGAAATGAGTAACCAGAACGGCACGCAGGCCGTCGACCGGGCGGCCCGCCTGCTTACCGAAGTGGTCCACTCGTCGGACCCGATGACGTTCACCGGGCTGAGCGCGGCCACCGGGCTGGCGAAGTCCACCACCTCGCGGCTGCTGCTCGCGCTGGAGCGCAACGGCCTGGTCCGGCGCGACGACCACGGCAGGTTCCTGCCCGGCGAGATGTTCGTCAGCTTCGCCTGGCGCGGCGGCGCCGAGGCCGGCCTGGTCGCGGTGGCCCAGCCGTTCCTCGAGCGGCTCGGCAAGGCGACCGGCGAGACGATCAACCTCGGCGTGGCGGCGAGCGGCAAGGTCGAGCAGATCGCCCAGGTCGACAGCACCTACATGATCGGCGGCACGAACTGGGTCGGCCTGTCGGTGCCGCTGCACTGCTCCGCGCTTGGCAAGGTGCTGCTCGCCTTCGGCGCGGCCCAGCTGCCGCTCGGCGCGCTGGAACGGCGCACCGACCGGACCATCACCGCCGACCCGGCGCTGCGCGCCGACCTGGCGGGGGTGCGCGCCCGCGGCTACGCGGTGACCGACGAGGAACTCGAGCCTGGCCTGATCGCGGTGGCGGCGCCGGTGCACGGCTACGACGGCGCGGTGGTCGCCGCGCTGTCGATCTCGGCCCCGACGAGCAGGATGAGCAGGGACCGGCTGGCGGCCGCCGCCGAGGCGTGCACGGGCGAGGCCGCGGGCCTGTCCGCGGTGCTCGGCTACCGCCAGCGGGCGGCCAGGCAGACCAGGAAGGCAGGGTAACAGCGGATGGGAGGCGCATCGTGACGCGCGAGGAGTTGCTCGGCCAGCTCTACGACGACACCCTGGTCGGCAACGGGCCGGCCGTGATCGAGCTGACGAACCAGGGCCTTGCCATGGGCCTCGGGCCTGAGGAGCTGCTGTACGAGGCGCTGATCCCGTCGCTCGAGGAGGTCGGCGCCAGGTTCGAGCGCGGCGACTTCTTCGTGCCCGAGATGCTGATCGCCGGCAAGGCCATGGTCGGCGCGCTGAATATCCTGCGCCCGCTGCTCGCCGAGACCGGGGCCGAGTCGATCGGCACGATCGTGATGGGAACGGTCAAGGGCGACGTGCACGATATCGGCAAGAACCTGGTCAACATCATGTTCGAGGGGGCCGGCTTCTACGTCATCGACCTCGGCGTGCAGGTCGCGCCGGAGAAGTTCGTCGAGGCGGTCAGGGAGCACAAGCCGGACATCGTGGGCTTCTCCGCGTTCTTGACCACCACGATGCCGATGTTCAAGGCGAACATCAACGCGCTGCAGAAGTCCGGGCTGCGCGACCAGGTCATCGTCATGGTCGGCGGCGCCCCGGTCACCCAGGAGTACGCGGACGTGGTGGGCGCCGACGGGTACGCCGCCGACGCCACCACCGCGGTCGCCCGCGCCAAGGAACTCATCGCGCGCCGCCGCGCGATGGCCAAGGTCTGACGGCCACAGGAGAAGAGACCAAGTGCATACGATCGTGTCCTCGGCGACCAAGACGGTGCGGATCGGCGACGACCAGCCGTTCGCCATCATCGGCGAGCGGATCAACCCGACCGGCAGGAAGATCTTCCAGCTGCAGCTGCGCAACGGGGACCTGTCCCGGATCGAGATCGACGTCAAGGACCAGGTGGCCGGCGGCGCCATGCTCCTCGACGTCAACATGGGCGCACCGCTCGCCGACGAGGCCGAGCTGATGACGCTGGCGGTCACGCTGATCCAGTCGCTGACCGACCTGCCGCTTGTCATCGACTCCTCGATCATCGAGGTGCTCGAGGCCGGCCTGGCCGCCTACCAGGGCAAGGCGCTTGTCAACTCGGTCACCGCCGAGGACGAGCGGATGGAGGCGATCCTGCCGCTGGTCAAGAAGTACGGCGCCGCCGTCATCGGCCTGCCCAACGACGAGGAGGAGATCCCGGAGGCGCCGCAGCGGCGGGTCGAGCTGGCCCGCAAGCTCA
>Ga0181525_10003352_pt1 | contig 12735 bp, 14 predicted proteins | sample PEATcosm2014_Bin_48_FD_121100 | JGI IMG/M metagenome (GOLD analysis project Ga0181525, IMG submission 121100) | Peatland microbial communities from MTU Mesocosm Facility, Houghton, MI, USA - PEATcosm2014_Bin06_10_metaG | ecosystem: Environmental > Terrestrial > Soil > Wetlands > Peat | place... | reverse complement strand
CTGCTGCACGAGATCGAGACCGTCAAGCTGTTCAGTAACAACCCGTACGCAGAATGGAGCCTGTTCTCCGTCACCACGGTGAACCGGCGCGCGCAGCTGCTGGACGAGGATCCGATCCTCGAGCGTAGCTACGATTCGTACGCATTCCTGCGCGGCGCCTACCTGCAACGGCGTAACTACCTGCTCCACGGCGCCGACCAGTCGCCCGAGCAGCAATTCCCCGACAGCGACCTGCAGGGCGCAGAGCCCGCGCCACGGCCCCCAGCGGCGCCGAAGTAAGCATCGGACCGCGGCGCCCGGACCTGCGGCGATGCCGTACGCGCAACGCCACTCATGCGCTCAACAACGGTTCGACCTCGCTCAAGCGTGCCAGCGCCAGTAGCGTCGCGCCAGGCTTGTCGTAGCGCAGCTGACACGAGCGCGCGCGCGCGATCGCCAGCCAGTCGATCAGCAGCGCCAGCCCGGCGCTGTCGACGGCCGGGACCGCCGCCAGATCCAGGCTGAGCGCACTGCCGGCCGCGCCGATCAGCGCCGCTCCGGCTGCACGCAACCCCGCCACCGTGGCGAACGTGAGTGGGGCCTCGAGCCGGTAGATACCGGCAGCGACAGCGACAAACGCGCCGCTCGCGGCCGCTTCGTTCAGCGTGGCCGCCTTAACCGTTGTCACCGTCATCGCAGCCACCCGTTATCGAAGCCAACCTAGCCTTTGCCGCCCGCCGCGGTGTCTTTGATCGCGCTCGGCTTCTCGCCGGCTTCCAGCCGCCCGATCACCTCGTCCAGGCCCTTCTGGTCGATCTCGGCGCTGAAGTCATCGCGGAAGCTCTTTACGTAGCTGATGCCTTCGATCACGACGTCCCAGGCTTTCCAGCCCTGATCGGTGTGTCGCAGGCTGTAATTGACCGCGACCGACGAGCCGTCGCTGCGGCGCACCTGCGTGCGTACGGTCGCGTAGGGTGCATTGGGATCACCGGTGTAGGGAAAGACCTTGAGCTTATCGGCGGTGAAGTCCACCAGCGCATCGCCGTAGTTGTTGAGCAGCGACTTGTAGAACGCCTTGATGAAGCGCTGGCGCTGATCGTCACTGGCCGCGGTCCAGTGCCGCCCCAGCACCAGCCGCGCGGAATAGTCGGTATCGAAATGCGGCAGCAGCACCTGGTCCACCAGCGCATGAACCTTGGCCGGATTGGCCCGATAGTCAGCCCGATGCGCGTCCAGGTCCTTGAGCATCGCGCCGGCGGCCGTCTGGACCAGCTGCGATGGTGCACTGGCATCGACCGAGGCGGCCAGATCCGCCGGCGCGCCGGCGGGCGCGACCGGCGCCGTAGCGGCGCCTGCCGGCGCCAGCCACAGGAAAAGCCCCAGTGCCGCCGACACACACATCGCCATTCCTGACATCACTGGTCGCATAAATGCCTCACTTGGAAACCTTGCCCGCAGCTTTACCCCCGCCCTTGTCCGCAGCCGGGGGGTCGGCGCCGCTATCCTTGCCGGCGGAGGACTCCTTGTTGTTCCCGGAGCTGTCCTTGCCACCAGAGAAGTTGGCAAACAGCTTGTTGATCAGGCTCTCCAGCACGATGGCCGACTGCGTAAACTGCAGCTCGCTACCGCCATGCAGGAACGTATCGGACCCGCCTGGCGACAGCGCGATGTAGTTGGCGCCGAGCAGCCCGGAGGTCTGGATCGCCGCGTCGCTGTCGTCGGGAATGTGATCGTACTGTCGGTCAATGATGAGCTTTACATGCGCCTTATAGACAGAGCTGTCATAGCTGATTGCATTGACCTGTCCGACCCGCACACCGGCCATGGTCACCGGCGCACCGACTTTCAGCCCGCCGATGTCATCGAACTCCGCCACGACAGCATAGGTCTGTGAGGTACGCGAGATCTGTAAGCCGCTGCCGGGTAGTTGTGTAGTCAGGAACCCCAGGGACGCGAACCCCAGCAACACGAACAGACCGGTGCCGATTTCGATCGAACGGTTCGCCTGCGCCATCGGGCCATCCTCCGTGTAGCAACGCTACAGAAACCTACAGAAACGCCGCGGTCAGCACGTAGTCGAGCAGCAGCACGAGGACTGCCGAGGTGACCACGGTGCGGGTCGTGGCCAGCCCCACGCCCTCGGCGGTCGGCTCCGCGTGGTAGCCCTCGTACACCGCGAGCAGGCTGCATGCGACGCCGAATACCAGGCTCTTGATGACACCCTCGTTGACGTCGCGCAGGTTCAGTGCGCCCTGGACCTGGGACCAGAAGGTGCCCGGCTGGATGCCCATCATCGTGACCCCGATCAGCTGCGCGCCATAAATGCCGACGCAGTTGAAGATCGCCGACAGCAGCGGCATGGCGATGAATCCGCCGAGAAATCGCGGCGCCACCACATGGCGCACCGGATCCACCGCCATCATCTCCATCGCCGCGAGCTGATCGGTCGCGCCCATCAGGCCGATCTCAGAGCATAACGAAGTGCCGGCGCGGCCGGCAAACAGCAGCGCGGTGAGTACCGGGCCGAGTTCCTTGACGAGTCCGAGCGCGGCGACCACGCCGAGCGCCGATTCGGAGCCGAAGCGCTGCAGCAACTGGTAGCCCTGCAGTCCAAGCACCATGCCGACGAACAGCCCGCTGAGCATGATGATCACCAGCGAGCGGGCACCGGCATTATAGACCTGCGCGATGATCAGCCGTGGACGCGCCAGCGCCGGGATGCACTGGCCCAGCACGCGCAGCAGGAACAGGGACACCGCACCCACCCTGGCGAGCGCATCGAGTGCCATCGAACGTCGCTGCCAGACGCCGCTCACGCCGCGCTCCTCATGCGGGCGGTTGCAGCAGCTGCTCGAAGTAGTCCGGGGCCGGATAGTGGAACGGTACTGGACCGTCCGGTGTCCCGCTCATGAATTGCCGCACCACATCCTTCTGCTCGCGGTTGAGCTCCGCCGGGCTGCCTTCAGCCACCACCGTGCCTTCAGACAGCAGGTAGCTGTAGTGAGCCATCGCGCTGATTTCACGTACGTCGTGCGACACCACGATGCTGGTGATGCCGAGCAGGCGATTGAGCGACTGGATCAGGCGCACGATCACACCCATCGAGATCGGGTCCAGTCCGACGAACGGCTCGTCGTAGATCAGCACCTCAGGATCCATGACGATCGCGCGCGCCAGCGCCACGCGCCGCGCCATGCCTCCCGACAGCTCGGCTGGCGTCAGCTGCGCGGCGCCGCGCAGCCCCACCGCCTGCAGTTTCATCAGCACCAGCTCGCGCAATACCGGCTCGGGCAGGTCGGTATGCTCGCGCAGCGGGAATGCCACGTTCTCGAACACCGACAGATCGGTCAGCAGCGCGCCGTTCTGGAATAGCAGGCCGACACGCTGGCGCAGCCGATACAGCTCGCGGCGCTCGAGCCGGGCGACGTCCTCGCCGAACACCCTGACCAGGCCGCTCTGCGCCACGCTCTGGCCCATGATCAGCCGCAGCAGCGTGGTCTTGCCGGTGCCGCTCGGACCCATCACCGCGGTAATCTTGCCGCGGCGCACGCGCACGTTCAGTCCTGAGAATACGGTGTGGCCACCGATCGCGTAATGCACGTCGCGGACATCCACGACGGCGTCGTCATCGCTCACGCCGCCTGCTGCTCCATGCCGGCCTGGAAGCTGCCGCCGCGCGCCAGTCCGTTGAGCCGCGACCACTTTTGAAACTCTTTCTGACCGGCGGCGAAATTGCCGGGTTTGCCGCCCCAGGCCTTCAGCGCCGCGTCCTGCAGCGCACGGCCGTAGCTGAACGACAGCTGCCAGGGCAGCGTCCCGAGCCGATTCATCAGCGACAGGTGCAGCGCGGCCTCCGCCGGCGTCTGCCCTCCCGACAGGAACATGATGCCGGGCACCGCCCCGGGCACGTGGCGCTTCAGGCAGCGCACCGTGGCCGCGGCGACCTGCTCGGGCGTCGCCTGGGTAGGGCATTTCCTGCCTGAGATCACCATGTTGGGTTTTAGAATCATGCCTTCCAGGTGTATCCGCTGACGGTCCAGCTGCGCGAACACCTCGGCCAGCACGTCACTGGTGACGGCGTCGCAGCGCTCCTGCGTGTGGCCACCGTCCATCAGCACCTCGGGTTCGACGATCGGCACGATGTTCTGCTCCTGGCACAGCCCCGCATAGCGCGCGAGTGCGTGCGCGTTGGCCGCGATCGCCCCGTGCGAGGGTATGCCCTCGCCGATGTCGATGACCGCGCGCCACTTGGCAAAGCGCGCGCCAAGCTTGTAGTACTCGGCGAGCCGCTCGCGCAGGCCGTCGAGGCCTTCGGTGATGGTCTCGCCGGGAAAGCCGGCCAGCGCCTTGGCGCCGGTGTCCACCTTGATGCCCGGTATGATGCCGAGCTTGGCCAGGTGATCCGGAAACGGCACGCCGTCGCGGGTCTTCTGGCGGATGGTTTCATCGTAGAGAATCACGCCACTGATCCATTGCGCGATCCCGGGCGTGGTGAACAGCAGTTCGCGATAGCTGCGGCGCTGCTCCTCGGTCGACGGGCTGCCGATCTTCTCCAGGCGCTTGGCGATCGTGGTATTGCTCTCGTCTGCCGCCAGCAGCCCCTTATCTTTCGCCACCATCGCGGTGGCAACCGCTTCCAGGTCACTACGACTCATACTTTTCGTACCTCCGAATTAGACTGTGCAGGATACCAAAGCTGCGTGGCGCCCGGCCGGCGGCAGACGGCAGGCTGCCGGCCGGCGGCCGACTGCCGGCGGCAGGCGACAGGGGGCAGACCGCCGGGGTGGCGCGCTTCTCATTCGAGCTAAATAGCACTAAACTAGTCCTACTTTAGAGGCCCACCCATGTTGCGAATCAGCAAACTGACCGACTACGCCACGGTAATCCTGGCGCGCATGGCCGCAGAGCCTGCGCGACGCTTCACCGCCGGTCAGGTCGCGAGCGAGACGCGCCTGGCCGCCCCTACCGTCTCGAAGCTGCTGAAGCAGCTGCATCGGCGCGGGCTGGTCAATTCTACCCGCGGCCTGCACGGCGGCTACCTGCTGGCTCGGCCGGCGCTGGAGATCAATGCCGCCCAGATCCTGGATGCCCTGGAAGGCCCGATGGCACTGACCGAGTGCGCCAGCAGCGAGAGCCATTGCTGCATCGAGAGCAGCTGCCTTACGGGACGCGCCTGGAAGCGCGTCCATCTGGCGATCCGGCGCTCGCTGCAGGAGATCACGCTGCTGGAACTGGCGGGGCTGGGCGGCGGCAGCGCCCAGCCGTCCTCGCTCGATCGCGGCTTTCCGGTGGCGCTTGGCAACATCGCCACCCGCAGCCACAAACGCGAGTCGCTATGAGCACGCCGGATATCGACGCGCTGGTCAACCGCAGCTATCGGCACGGTTTCGTCACCGATATCGAATCCGACACGGTGGCGCCGGGGCTGGACGAGAACGTGGTGCGGATGATCTCGCACAAGAAGGGCGAGCCGCAGTTCCTGCTCGACTGGCGGCTGCGCGCCCTCGCCCACTGGCAGCGCATGCGCGAGCCACATTGGGCGCAGCTGCGCTACCTGCCGATCGATTACGACGCGATTTCCTATTACTCGGCGCCCAAGCAGGCCAAGGACGGACCCAAGAGCCTGGCCGACGTGGACCCGAAGCTGCTGGCGACCTACGAGAAACTCGGGGTACCGCTGCACGAGCGTGCGCGCCTGGCGGGGGTTGCGGTGGATGCAGTGTTCGACAGCGTATCGGTGGCCACCACGTTCAAGGAACGGCTGTCGGCGGCCGGCGTGATTTTCTGTCCGTTTTCCGAGGCGGTGCAGAAGCATCCGGCGCTGCTCGAGCGCTACCTCGGATCGGTCGTGCCCTACACCGACAACTTCTACGCCACGCTCAACTCGGCGGTGTTCACCGACGGCTCGTTCGTCTACGTGCCTCCCGGCGTGCGCTGCCCGATGGAGCTGTCGACCTACTTTCGCATCAACGCCGCCAATACCGGCCAGTTCGAGCGCACGCTGATCATCGCCGATGAAGGCGCGTATGTAAGCTATCTTGAAGGTTGCACTGCGCCGATGCGCGATGAGAACCAGCTGCACGCCGCGGTGGTGGAACTGGTGGCGCTCGACGATGCGCAGATCAAGTACTCGACCGTGCAGAACTGGTATCCGGGCGACGAGCAGGGGCGCGGCGGCATCTATAACTTCGTCACCAAGCGCGGCGAATGTCGCGGCCGCAACTCGCGCATCTCCTGGACGCAGGTGGAGACCGGCTCGGCGATCACCTGGAAGTACCCGAGCTGCATCCTGCGCGGCGAGAATTCGGTTGGCGAGTTCTACTCGGTCGCGACCGTCAACAACTACCAGCAGGCCGACACCGGCACCAAGATGATCCACATCGGCGCCAACACCCGCAGCACCATTGTGTCCAAGGGCATCTCGGCCGGCCACGGCCAGAACGCCTATCGCGGGCTGGTGAAGATGCTGCCGTCGGCGCAGGGCGCGCGCAACTTTACCCAGTGCGACTCGCTGCTGATGGGCAAGCACTCCGGCGCCCACACCTTTCCGTACATCGAAGTACGCAACCCCAGCGCCATCGTCGAACACGAGGCCAGCACCTCGCGTATCAGCGAGGAGCAGCTGTTCTACTGCCTGCAGCGCGGCATCGGCACCGAGGATGCGGTGAACATGATCGTCAGCGGCTTCTGCCGCACGGTGTTCAAGGAATTGCCGATGGAGTTTGCCGTGGAGGCCCAGAACCTGCTGGCCGTGAGCCTGGAAGGAGCCGTTGGATGAGTGGCACTGACTCGACCACCGCGCCGGCTGCGTTGCTCGACATCCGCGACCTGCACGTCAAGGTCGGCGGCCAGCAGGTGCTGCGGGGCATTTCGTTGACGATCGGCGCCGGTCAGGTGCATGCCATCATGGGGCCGAACGGCTCGGGCAAGAGCACGCTGGCGCACGTGCTGGCAGGGCGGCCCGGATACGACATCGTCTCGGGCAGTGCCAGTTTCGAGGGCCGCGACCTGTTTGCGCTGGCGCCGGAACAGCGCGCACGCGCCGGGTTGTTCCTGGGATTTCAATATCCGGTGGAGATTCCAGGCGTCAACAACGCCTACCTGCTCAAGGCTGCGCTCAACGCGGCGCGGCGCGAGCGCTCACTGGCGGAACTCGACGCGTTCGAGTTCCTGGCGGTGGTGCGTGCCAAGATCAAGCTGATGCAGATCGATGAGAGTTTCCTGAGCCGCGGCGTCAACGAAGGCTTCTCCGGCGGCGAGAAGAAACGCAACGAGATCCTGCAGATGCTGGTGCTGGAGCCGAAGCTGGCGCTGCTGGATGAGACCGACTCGGGCCTGGACATCGATGCGCTCAAGGTGGTGGCCAACGGCATCAATTCCTTGCGCGGCCCGCAGCACGCCATCGTGCTGGTCACTCACTACCAGCGCATGCTCGACTATGTGGTGCCTGATTTCGTGCACGTGCTGGCGCGCGGCCGTATCGTACGCAGCGGCGATCGCACGCTGGCGCTGGAACTGGAGAAGCGCGGCTATGACTGGGTCAGCGGGCAGGCTGCGGCCTGATGGGCGCCGGCATGCTCACCGCCGCCGCCGCCGTGCCCCCGCGCAGCGCAACGCTGGAGCGCATCCTGAGCGATTACCAGGCGGTCGCCGCACGCCTGCCGGAGGCACCCGTGACGCGCGAGGCGCGCACGCGAGCGATGCGCGAGCTATCCAGTCTCGGATGGCCGAAGTCGAGCGATGAGCAGTGGCGCTACACCAATCTGCGCGCGTTCGAGGCGGTAGCGGCATTTGCCCCGGCGGCATTGACCCCGGCGGCATTGGTGCCTGCGCCAGCCGCGGCCCCGGTGCGCGATCCGCTGCCCTCGGCGCCGGAGCTGCCACCGACGCTGCCCGGCTTTGAACGACTGGTATACATCGACGGTGTGCGCTACCAGCACGCGGCGACGGCCGCGGCCGGCGTGGCCGGCGCGCAGTGGCCGGCGGAACAACGCCTCGGGCTGCTGTGCGACATGTTCGCCAGCGATGTCGCCGGGCTGCGAATCCGCGGCACGGCCGCAATCGAGGTGCTGTTCCTGACCAGCGCCGCCGCCGCCGGGGCGTCCTGCTATCCGCGGCTGCAGGTGGCGCTCGAGCCTGGCAGCGAGCTGCAGCTGGTCGAACGCCACCTCGGCGGCACGGATGCGCCGACCCTGGTGTGCGCCAATATCGAGGTAGAACTCGCTCGCGGCGCAAGGCTTGTGCATTACCGGCTGCAGCAATGCGGCCTGCACACCGCGTTCGCCGACACGCTGTGCGCGCGGCTGGCCGAGGAGTCGAGCTACCGTGTACGCCAGGTGGCAATTGGCGCCGCCTGCGCGCGCACCAGCGCCCAGGTGCGCCTCGCCGGCCGCGGTGCGGCGCTCAGCTGGCAGGCGATCGCCGTCGGCCGCGGGCAGCAGGTGCACGACACTGCGCTCAAGGTCGAGCACCTGGCTGCCGACACGCGCACCGAAGAGGTGTTTCGCGGCATTGCCGATGAGCGCGCACGCATCGCCTTCAGCGGCCACATACATATTGCAGCGTCCGCCCCGGGTTCCGACACCCGCCAGTCGCTGCGCGGCCTGATCGAGGGTGCCGGCGCCGAGGTCGATCTGCGGCCGCGGCTGGAAATCAACACCGACGAGGTCAAGGCGCAGCACGGCGCCACCACCGGGGCGCTGGATGAGAATCTGATGTTCTACCTGCTGGCGCGTGGCATCGACCGTGATAGCGCCCGGGCGCTGCTCAAATGGGCGTTTCTCGGTGACGTGTTGCGCGCGATCGAGCTGCCCGAAGTGCGCCGCGCCGCCGAGCACGGCGCGGCGGGTCAGCTGCCGGACGTGATGGCTGTGGGAGCGCTGACATGAGCGTCAAGGCAGCCGCGGCGCGCGAGGCGTCGATTGCGATGCCGGGGTTCGATGCGGCTGCGGTACGCGCCCAGTTTCCGATCCTGGCGCGCCAGATCAATGGCAAGCCGCTGGTATACCTGGACAGCGCTGCCTCATCGCAGCGGCCGCTGGCTGTGCTGCGTGCGGTCGAGCACTATGAGACCGCACTGCACGCCAATGTGCATCGCGGCGTACATTCGCTCAGCCAATGGGCCACCGACGCCTTCGAGCAGGCGCGCGACATCGTGCGCCGTCACCTGCACGCGCGCTCGACGCGCGAGATCGTGTTCGTGCGCGGCACCACTGAGGCCATCAACCTGGTGGCCAACAGCTGGGGCCGCAGCAACCTTGCGGCCGGCGACGAAATCCTGATCAGCTACCTTGAGCACCACGCCAACATCGTACCGTGGCAGATGCTGTGCCAGGCGACCGGCGCGCGGCTGCGCGCCGCCCCGGTCAGGCCGAACGGCGAGCTCGACCTGGACGCGTTCCGCACCATGCTCTCCGCCAGCACGCGGCTGGTCGCGGTGGCGCACGTTTCCAATGCGCTCGGCACCATCCTGCCGGTCCAGGAGATCGTGCATCTGGCGCATGCGCGCGGCATTCCGGTGCTGCTCGATGGCGCGCAGGCGCTACCGCACCTGAGCGTGGATGTGCAGGCGCTGGATTGCGACTTCTATGCCTTCTCCGGGCACAAGGTCTATGGCCCTACCGGCATCGGCGTGCTCTATGCACGCGAGTCGCTGCTGGCGGCGATGCCGCCGTGGCAGGGCGGCGGCGATATGATCCTGTCGGTCGGCATCGAGCACAGCACGTATAACGAGCTGCCATGGAGATTCGAGGCCGGCACTCCCAATATATCCGGAGCTGTTGGCCTTGGCGCGGCGCTCGAGTATCTGCAATCGCTGGGTGTGGAGGCGGTCGCGGCCCATGAGCACGCGCTGCTGCAGCTCGCGACCGAGCGCGTGGCGGCGCTGCCGGGCGTCACATTGATCGGGACCGCCAGCCACAAGGCCGCGGTGCTCTCGTTCACCATGGACGGCGTGCATCCGCATGATATCGGCACGGTGCTCGACAGCGAAGGCATCGCGATCCGCACCGGACATCACTGCGCGATGCCGATCATGGAACGGTTCGGGCTGGCGGCGACCGCGCGCGCATCCTTTGGCTGCTACAACAACGCCGAGGATGTCGAGCGGCTGGTCGAGGGCCTGAAGAAAGTGCGCCAGGTCTTTGGCTGAGCGCGCAGGTGACGCCGCCATGGAAATTTAACAATGGAACTGAAAGAGCTGTACCGCGATGTGATCCTCGATCACAACCGCAGCCCGCGCAATTTCGGGCGCCTCGAGCCGTCCGATGCCCAGGCGGCCGGGCACAATCCGCTGTGCGGCGACAAGCTCAACCTGACGCTGCGGCTGCAGGGCGACCGGGTCGAGGACCTGCGATTCGAGGGCCAGGGATGCGCGATCTCCACCGCCTCGGCCTCGCTGATGACGGAAGCGGTCAAGGGCCGCAGCCGCACCGAGATCGCGCGGCTTTACCATGACGTGCACACGCTATTGACCGCCCACGGTGCCGACGCCAGCAGCGCAGCCGCTCCCGAGCTCGGCAAGCTCATGGCGCTGGCCGGCGTGGCCGAATTCCCGGCGCGCGTGAAATGCGCCAGCCTGTGCTGGCACACGTTGAACGCGGCCCTGGAGCGCGCACCAGCGCCGGTGTCGACCGAGTGAAGCCGCCGGGCCGGTGCATGTATCGACGGGGAAAATGATGCGGGCATATGAAAACGAACCAGTGGTGATCCAGCGCGACGTCGAGGCCGTCATGGTGCCCTCCGGCCAGGCTATCACGCTGAAACTGGGGCTCGCCGGCTATATCACGCAGGCCCTCGGCGGCAGCTTCACCCTGTATGTCGAGGGCAACCTGTACCGCATCCCCGGTGAGCAGGCCGATGCGATCGGCAAGGAAGTCGCGCGCCGGCCCGAGCTGCCGCCCAACGCCACCGCGGAGGATGTGCGCGAGCTGGCCTGGGAGCAGATGCGCGCCTGCTACGACCCGGAAATCCCCATCAATATCGTAGATCTTGGCCTGGTCTATGAATGCAAGGTGGAGCCGAACGAGGACCAGACGCGCGATATCGGGGTGACGATGACGCTGACCGCCCCGGGCTGCGGCATGGGCGACGTGCTGGTGCAGGACGTGCGCGAAAAGCTCACCTCGATCCCGACGGTGCGCAACGTCAACGTGGAACTGACTTTCGATCCGCCCTGGAACCAGTCGATGATGTCGGAAGCTGCGCGCCTGCAGACCGGGATGACCTGGTAGGCAGCGCGGCGCGATGAGGCAGCTCACCCTGCTGCTGTTGCGGCATGCCGAAGCCGAAGCGGCACACCATGGGCTGGCCGACATCGATCGGCCGTTGAGCGATTACGGACGCACCGAAGCGCTCGATGCGGCCGAGTGCATGGCCGCAGCGCAGCTGCGCATCGACACCGTGCTGGTCAGTCCGGCGCTGCGCACGCGCGAGACCGCGATCATCGTCGCCGCCGAACTGGATATCGCCGATGACCTGCGGTACGAGCCGGCGCTGTATCTGGGGGATGCTGAAGCCCTGCTGCCGCCGCTGCGGCGCTGCCCGGACAGTGCGCAGACCGTCCTTATGGTCGGCCACAATCCCGGCCTGAGCACGCTGGCGCAGCAGTTCATGGGGGGAACCCAGCGCATCGAGATGCGGCCCGCGGGACTGTGCCGCGTGGAGTTCGAACACCACGCCTGGCGCCAGGTGCGCCCGGAAGTGGCGGTGTCGTTTACCGTGCTGAGATAATCGCAGCGCCACCCGCCGGGCGCATATCACTCGCTCAGTACATAGTAGGCCTGCTGCACCGGATCCAGGCCCAGCCACACGCAGGCACCGGCCGCGACACAGGCCGGATCGGTCACCGTCACCGACCACTGGCTGCCAGGATCGTAGCCAGCAGCGCCGACGACATCCGCGGAGGCGCCCGCAAGCTGCAGCTGCGGATAGCGGTAGCGCATCCACGCTCCGCGCTGCACCTCGTTGTGGTCGTCGAACATATCCAGCGGAGCCTGGTTCAACGCGTAAAAGCAATCCGGTGCGCGGTAGTCGAGCTGCGTGCCGGACGCATCGCGGCGCAGATGATAGCGCGCGGCCGGCGCCGCCCCGGGCTTGCAGCCGAGGATCGGATTGATGCTGTTGACCAGGATCACCCGGCCGCGAAAGCCGGCAAAGCGGGCGAGAAAAGCCGGCGCGGTCGCCTGTGCGACCAGGTCATCGACCAGGTAGACGTTAGCGACCGTGGGCGGCAGTCTGCCGAGCAACTGCATCAGCGCGACTCCGGAGCGCTTGACCAGCTGGTAGTTGCGGATGGAATCCGCCGACACCGCGCGCTGCATCGCGAACAGTTGCGGCACCGCCAGGCACAGGCCGAGCGCCAGCGCGATGGCCAGTGCGTGCCGGCGGTGTGCCAGCGCCGCGAATATCGCCGCCGGACCCAGGTCGAACCAGAAATAGGTGAATCTCGCGTCCGGAACCTGCAACAGCATGACCAGGCCGACGTTGCCCAGCGCAAATACCAGCCCACAGACCCATGGCGCTGGCGGGCTGCTGAACCAGTGCCCGGCGGCTTGCCGCCAGGCGCGAACCAGCGCATAGAAAACCGCCCACCACCACGCGATATTGGCCGCCAGCTGAAATCCATGGATCAGCAGCGTGCGCGGCTCATGCGCCACGATCGCGTTCCTGGTCACCGCCAGCGGGCCGCGATACAGCGTGGACGGCAGGTACAGCAGATTGCGGATCGGCTTCAGCAGCCAGCCCCAGCGGCTGCCG
>Ga0181525_10003350_pt1 | contig 12739 bp, 10 predicted proteins | sample PEATcosm2014_Bin_48_FD_121100 | JGI IMG/M metagenome (GOLD analysis project Ga0181525, IMG submission 121100) | Peatland microbial communities from MTU Mesocosm Facility, Houghton, MI, USA - PEATcosm2014_Bin06_10_metaG | ecosystem: Environmental > Terrestrial > Soil > Wetlands > Peat | place... | reverse complement strand
TAGGTTCATCGGCAAGCAATATCTTGGGCCGGTTCATCAGAGCGCGGCAGAGCGCCGTTCGCTGACGCTCTCCTCCGGAAAGTTTTTGAATGCGATGGCCAAGGCGATGACTCAGTCCGGTGCGTTCCGCCAATTGTCGCAAACGCTCCCGCGCAATGCGGCGATCAGTGCCGGCAGCCACGGCTGGAATAAGGCAGTTCTCTTCCAAAGTAAGATCGGGAATCAGGTTATGGAGTTGAAAGACGAAGCCAACTTCATGACGAAGAAGACTCAGCAGATTGCGGTGTCGGTTGACCTCAACGCCGTTGACCGAAACGCGCCCTTGGTCCAATTCATCCAGGCCGCCGAATAAATGAAGAAGTGTGCTTTTGCCGCAGCCCGATGGACCGCAGAGCGCAAGCGTCTGGCCCTCGAAAGCCTCGAATTGCACGCCCTTCAGAACAGTTATCGCACCGCCGTCATAACTCTTCCACACATTTTCGGCGCGCAGCACAATGCGCTTCTGAATGGCAAAACACTGACTGCTCGCATGTAACATTGTAGGATTCATTCGAAGCGCAACGCCTCCACCGCGCGGACTCGCATGGCATACGCTGCCGGGTAAAGCGCACCGGCAACTCCAGTAAGCAATGCAAGCAAAATCACAATCAGAATCACGATAGGTTGAATGGTTACGTCCACATAACCGTGAAGCGCTGGAACATATTTGAGCGCGAAGAGGAGGCAACTTCCGGCGCCAAGACCCAGCACCGCGCCCAACAGTGATACCACCGCGGACTCGCCAAAGATCATTGCGGCAATCTGCAAATTGGAGAAGCCGCAAACGCGCAGGATGGCTATCTCGCGAATGCGCGTAAAGACAGACATGATCATTGTATTGGCAACGCCCAGGCCGCCCATCAACAGGCCGCATCCACCAACGGCCCAGGCCGTTGCCTTGAGGATTTTGAATTGCGAATAGGAACGCGTGAACTCGGCGTCCTCCAGAGCAATCAGGTTGGGAAAGGCCGCCTTGACCTTCGCTTTGAACAAAGCTGCATCGTCCTTGCCACGCAGCTTGACGGTAATTACCGAGGACGATCCTTCTTTGTGAAAGAAGGTTTGAGCGGAAGCAAGCGGCATGAAAACACCTCCGTCCTCAAAGCCATTGGCTGTCTTCAAAATTCCGATGACATGAAAGATTCCATGGCCTATTGGCACATGGCTGTCTAGCTTTGCGCTCAGAAACTCCGCGGCCCGTTCGCCGAGCACCACGTCGTCGGCGTGCCGCGCAAAATTCAGGCGATCGCCCGCAAGCCAAATTGCCTTGCGAAGGCGCGCGTCTCTGATAGTTACGCCAAAGCAGGTAAGAATAGGGTGATCGGCGCTCGAAACAATTCCGAAAAGTACCGGATCGGCATCAATAACCATCGGCCAATTGGCAATCTCATCGACTGCCTCGGCAGGAACGCTGCTGAAGAACAGATCGGATACATTGCGCTCAAAGACAAGCACCTGGCTATCGCTCGACAGAATTCCGGAAAACATTCCGATGGCGCCTTGCAGGATCGTGACAACGGTGAGCATCGCGGCGACGCTGAATGCAATGCCGGCAACACTGATGAACGAGCGAATGCGATGACGCCACAGATTGGTCACAATCAGCTTGAAGAAGATCACCGTCACGCCCCCACTGGAGCTGCGCAGGCCTGACCAGTAACCCGCACCAACTCCTCTTCCAAACCGTTGCGTAGCTTCTCCAGAAAGCTCAGAGAGTATCTCAACCGCAGCAGCAGAATTAATGTTCTGTCTCCCAGACGAATCATGCGAGTGAGCCGCGCTATAGCACCCTCGATTCCCATTGCGGTTGCGGCGTTGGGCCGGTCGAGCAGAATGTCGCGGGCAACGGTTTTCCGTGCTCCGGCAGCGCCATCCAGCACGTCCTTGAGGTCATCGACCATCTGATAGGCAAGGCCCCAATAGAGGGCGATCCGCTCGATAAGTTGTATCTCCCGCTCCGTCGCTCCGCCCAGCATGGCCGGAAGCACCAGTGTAAGCCGGATCAATGAAACCGTTTTGCCGCGCGCAATTCTCTCTGTCGTTTCGCGATTGTGCGGCAAGGTTGCGTAATGCAGGTCAAGGCTCTGGCCATTAAGCAGCCCTTCAACGCCCAGGCATTTCTCAACGTATGTCAGCGCGCGCGCCCGCGCCTGCAAGGAAGCTTGAGAGACCGCGCGCCAGATAAGTGCATAAGCGCGATTGATCAGCGCCAGCGCGGACAGAATCGCCGCCGCTTCGCCAAATTCAAAATGAACGCAGGCAACACCGCGCCGCTCCACGGCATTGTCCATGCAGGGCAGATCGTCAAAAACCAGCGAAGCGGTATGAAAATATTCAAGCGCAATGGCCAGGTCTTTGGCGGAGGCCTCATCCCGGCCGTATGCGACAGACATCTGAAAAACCATTCGCGGGCGTATGAATGTACCAGGATTGTCCAGCACATGGCAGAGCGCTTCCTCAAGGTGAGCATCGAGCGCATCGGGCAAGGGCATGGACGTTCTGAAAGCATCCAGGCCAAGCGTTGGATTCAATGTCTTCATGCATGGCGCTCTATGCGCTCGTCTCCTCGTTTTTGATTGCCTGCTGTTCAGCGGAAGGCTGGCATGGGAGAGTGCCGCACGCCTTCCTCCCGCAAGTCCGGCTCAATTGCAACTTATGTAATTAGACGAATTCGCCGCTGCTTTGAAGTGTCAAAATCTGCCTGCATTCATGACAATTCGTTCATCTATATGGATTGAATCGCCTGCTAAATCCGAGATTACAGGATAAAGATGACAGAGAACCAACGGTTCCATGACAATGCGTTCATCCGCCCGTTACTGGAGTATATTTCGCCTGTTTTATCTTTCATGAAATGAATTTGTAAAAAACCGGCCAGGATGAACTAATATCCCTTCATGCGCCTTCTTCTCGTTGAAGACGAAATCGACATTCAAAGCTTTCTGCGAACATCCCTGGAAGAAGCGGGCTATCAAGTGGAAGCCGCGACGGATGGCAAGACAGCCGAGCGTTTGGCGGTCGACTGCCCCTTCGACATACTGATTGTCGACCTTGGACTGCCCGATCAGGACGGCATCAGCCTGATCCTCAAACTGCGGCAAATCGGCGTTCACGCGCCGGTGCTGATTCTCTCCGCCCGCCGCAGTGTGGATGAAAGAGTGCTAGGCCTGGAGCAAGGCGGAGACGATTACCTGACCAAACCATTTGCGCTGGCCGAGTTATTGGCCAGACTGCGCAACCTTCTCAAGCGCAACAACCCTCCAGGCAGCGAAGCAACGAAGCTGCGGGTTCTCGACCTGGAACTGGATCTGCTGCGCCGCGAGGCAACGCGAGCCGGAGAAACGCTGCAACTTACTCCGCAGGAATTCGTCCTGCTTGAATACCTCTGCCGCAATGCGGGGCGCGTTGTTACACGCTCGATGATTCTCGATAAGGTTTGGGGAATGCGCATTCAGCCCGATACAAATGTCGTCGACGTTCACATATATCGGTTGCGCGGCAAGGTCGATGGCCCAGGTCAGCAGCCTTTGATTCGAACTCTGCGAGGTATGGGCTATGTCCTCAAGGACCGGTAGTCCCAAACTGCGCAGCGCTGCGTGGCGCATCTCGCTTTGGGCCACGCTCGCCTTTGCCTGCGGCACATTACTCGTGTTTCTCTTTCTTCATCGCTTTGTCGCCAGCGATATTCAGCGGCGCAGCGACGCATGGCTCTCTGGAGAGGTCGAGGTGCTGGGCGATGTGGCGGAACGCACGCCAAAGGATGCTCTCTACGACCGCGTTGTCGGAGAGGTCGCCGAGTTGGCCGAGAAAGAAGTTCCTAACAAGGATCTGTCTGAAAGCAGCTCAAACGATTCTGTCTTCTTCCTTCAAACCGGAGCGGATGCATCGCTCAAACTATGGGTTGGCGCGGGGCGCGGCGAGCCTTACTTGCAGGCCATTCAAGCAGCCAGAATCTTTCCCGATCAGCCATCCGATCTGCATGTCCGGGGTTTCGCGATTCCCTTTCGCGTCGCATCCATTCGCATTGACGATGGAAGCTCTATCTATCTGGGACTCTCCGAGCGGGACGAGTCAAGGGTTCTGAGAAACTTGTCCATACGCTTCTTTCTTTTCTGGCTGTTGCTGGTGCTATTTGGATTTGCAATTGTCTTTTTTACTACGCGGCGAATGTTGACGCACGTTCGCGAGATTACCGAGGCCGCCTCGCGAATCGGCCACTCCGACTTGACGGCCAGAGTACCTACAACAAAACGGAACGACGAAGTCAGCCATCTGGCTTTAACACTGAATCGGATGCTCGACCGCATCGAAAGCTCAATGCATCAGTTGCACACCATCACCGATTCCCTTGCGCACGATTTACGCAGCCCGCTCACGGCAATTCGCGGCAAATTGGAGATCTCTTTGCCGGCCTTTCCACAGGCCGAGAAGGCAGAGCCCATCGTATCGGCCATCGAGGAGTTAGACAGGCTTACCGATTTTCTCAACAAATCCCTTGACGTTGCGGAAGCCAAGGCCGATGCGCTTCGATTGAATCGCGTGCCGGTCGATCTGGACGAGTTGCTGAAAATCATGATCGATCTCTACGAGCCATCGATGTCGGAGAAAGGCTTGCAAGTCAGCCTGCATAGCGCTGGTCCGCTGATCGTCGAGGCCGATGCGGCACTGCTGCATCGCATGATTGCCAATCTCTTTGACAATGAGCTGAAGCACTCGCCTTCGGCCCGCTCGACAAGCTTGCGGCTGCGAGTCGAGGGCCAATCGGCTTTGTTCGTGCTGGAAGACGATGGGCCCGGCTTCGATCCGGAGGTATTGCCGCATCTGTTCGAGAGGCGCGTGAAAGGAAGAGAATCGAATGGCCACGGATTGGGCCTTGCTTTCGTCGATGCCGTAGCGCGCGCGCATCGCGGAACGGTAACCGCCAGCAACCGCGAAGAGGGCGGCGCCCGAATTACAGTCACTATTCCATTGAATTCTTTGTAGATTCAAAAACAACTTATCTTGGATCTAACATGACGGAAACTTCATCTCGAAATGAATAAACTCCTATCTATCGACTGCCGATAGGCAAGGCAGAGGTAATACATGAGCCTGTCGGCGATCGGTTCAATTTCTCCCGCAACGAGTCAACCTCAGATTCACGAGGCCGCCTCATCCCCAACCCCTTCACAACAATCTTCGGCTTCCCTGCAACCAGACACAGTCACGCTGAGTTCCGCCGCTCAGAAGGCTTCGCAAGGCGGAGATGTCGATCATGACGGCGATTCGCATTGAGCGATTGCGCCGCCTTGGAATAGTTATTAATCAGTAAACGGACCGGGCCGCGGAAAGTTCCGATTTCGACCATTGACTGTTCGCGGCCCGGCTCTATGCCAGGCAAGCATTGAATAAAGGCGGGGGGCAAGATTCACGCCAACCGGATCAACACTCACCCCGACGTGATTTTCAACGGCAGCTTCGCCTTCAATGGCTCGAAGACCGGCCTGGACTTTGCCGACTTCCTGCTCGGCGTGGCGTAAAGCTCTACGCAAGGCCAGGCCGGCAGCTTTTACAGCCGCAACCTTCACATGGCAGCCTTTGCGCGGCACAGTGATAAGGTCTTCCCGACCCTTACCCTCAATTACGGCATGCGATGGGATAGAATTCGCCCCTGGAGCGAGAAGCACAACCAGTTGCAAACGCTGGTAAAGGGTGAGCAGCCGCGGAAACCAGGCCAGTGGCACGGCCAGGATTCTGCCATCGCTCAGATCGACCCACATACTATCCGGATCGAAATGAACACGCGTTGCCTTAACCAAAGTATTCATGCCAAGCCCTTTCGATACGTTCCTTGTTGTCTTCGCTATCTCCATAAGTTCGCGGAGTATGCAAGAGTTGTATCCGTCATTACCACCCCAGCCACAAAGACCCGTCGCCGGGTACCCTGGTTGCGGTACGGGAATGGTGCGTGTTGTGCAACCAGGTAAGGAACATGGGGGGAAAAGATCTCTTTACTCTCCAAGGGATTGTCAAATAAATATCGCTCCCCAAAAAGTCGAAACAGAAAAAATGCGGGAAATAAATATAGGAGTAAATGAGCCCGCTGAGCAGACAGCGTATTTGACAGAGGACTAAGTGGCTCTTCCTTTTCCCGCCCTGATTCTGCGTATCTCTTCCATCCGCTGCGCCAGCAGCTTTTCTCGCCCTTCCTGCGTCGGCTTGTAATAACTGCGACCCTTGAGCGAGTCGGGCAGGCAATCCATCTCAGCCACCTTGCCTTCTTCATTGTGTGCGTAGCGGTAGCCTTTGCCGTAATCGAGTTCCTTCATCAGTTTGGTCGGCGCATTGCGCAGATGCAGCGGAACCGGCTCCTGGCGCGTCTCTTCCACCTCGCGCTGCACCGCGCCGTAGGCCGTGTAAACCGAATTCGACTTGGGCGCAAGGCATAAATAAACCACCGCCTCTGCCAGCGCCAGATCGCCCTCCGGCGAGCCTAGGAAATCGATCGCCTCTTTAGCGGAGAGAGTAAGATTCAGCGCCTCCGGAGCAGCCAGGCCGATGTCTTCAACCGCCATGCGCACCACGCGCCGCGCCAGATAGAGCGGATCCTCGCCGGCCGCGAACATGCGCGCCAGCCAATAAAGCGCAGCGTCCGGGTCGCTGTTGCGCACGCTCTTGTGCAGAGCGGAGATCAGATTGTAATGCTCCTCGCCGGACTTATCGTAGATCAATACGCGCTGCTGCACCGCGTCGGTGGCCAACGCTCTATCGATGTGTTTCTTGTTTTCAAGAGCCAGTTGCGCCGCCACTTCCAGCGTATTGTATGCCGAGCGGCAATCTCCGCTGGAGTAACTCGCAATCAACTCCAGCGCCTCCTCGTCGGCAGTCAACTGCTGCGCGCCCAACCCGCGTTCGCTATCTTCCAGAGCCCGCCGCAGCAGCGCGACAATTTGCTTTTCCGTAAGTGGCTGCAGCACGTAAACGCGGCAGCGCGAAAGCAGCGCGGAAATAATTTCGAACGAAGGATTCTCCGTCGTCGCGCCAATCAAGCGAATCGTGCCGCGCTCCACATACGGAAGAAATGCATCCTGCTGCGCCTTGTTGAAGCGGTGTATCTCATCGATGAACAGAATAGTGCGCGAGTGCATCTCCGAGGCCTGCGCCGCCGCGGCCATTACTTGCTTGATCTCTTTGATGCCACTCATCACCGCGGAGAATTCAATGAAAGTAGCCTGGGTGGTTTCAGCCACAATCTTGGCCAGCGTAGTTTTTCCCACCCCCGGCGGACCCCACAGAATCATCGAGCCCGAGCCCGTGCCATCAAGATTGTCGCGCTCGATCTGCACCCGCAGCGGCTTTCCAGGCCCCACCAGATGTTCTTGCCCACTCAACTCATCCAATGAGCGCGGGCGCATCCGCTCGGCCAGCGGCGCCGTGCGCAGCGTGCCTTTCGGTCCTTCGGGTTCGCCGTCAAAGAGGCTCATCGCTGCATCCAGAATATTCCTATTGCTGGTAAGCATTGCGGTTGTATTTAACGACAATTATGGAAAAGAGACACAGGCCCCTTCTCCCCCGTTGTCACCATCTGCAACTGTAGTATAAAGAGGCCGCGGAATAGTGGATGGTGCGCGTCAAAAGTCCCGAAAAACACCCCGCGGAGGCCAACCGCAGCCTTGATCATCTGGTGATTGCGGCACCCTTCAACTCCGCTCAGGGCGTACTAGGAGCCGCGCCCTGATGCAAAGCCAGCCGTTTTTGGTTTTCCTTAGCCAGAAAAGCATGTACCCTTCAATGCTCCCATTTACTTAAAAACAAACTTAAGGCTTGGGCTGCGCGGCCAGCCATTGTTTGAGCTTGGGCTCCTGCGTGGCGCGCAGCTCGATGCAGCCGTCGATATTCTCAACGGCATGTTTGAGAGCGTTGCCGGTTGAGGCGACTTTGTGAGCGGCGAAAAACTTCTCGACGCTGTCGCGTTCTTTGGCGGAGCAGAAGTTCCCCGTAGCGCTCACCAGCCGGCTGCCCAGCTCCGGCGTCATGGCGGGCTGAATCGCCTCCCAGTGATCCTGGATGTACTTCCACGCCAGGTCGCGATTTGTGTCAATCTGCAAGGCGATGGAAAATTGCAGCGCCTCGTCCTGGCTGCGGACCTTGCTTGAAGCCGCGTACTCCAGCGCGCGTTCCGCCAGTGCGGGGTCTTCAAACTGTCCTAACAGATGCAGCGCGCCGATCTGGAACTCGGGGTTGGTCGAGCTTTCATAGATCTGCTGCAAGCGGTCGAAGAGTTGGGCATCGCCATAACGTGCGGCAATGGTCTGCGCGGCTTCTGCCAGCGTAGGATCGACCGAGGAGGAATCCGCCATGTACTTTGCCGCCAACTCGCGAGCCTGCGCAATGACGGCCGGGTCTTTGCCGTACAGCCCGAGGAGAGAAAAGAGCTTGGCGCGCAGTTCGCGGGTATTGTCTGAATCGGCCGCGGATGGTGGGCCAACTTTGTCGAGATTCGGCGCAAAGCTCTTGCGAATCCACTCCGCAAGAGCAGCCTTCTCATCGGCAGTGGCCGCTATCTGGCTGTCGATGGCCTGGAAGTTTTCGACGGTTCTTACAACTCGCGAGGCATGGGGATCGGCCTTGAGGGCGCTCTGCAAAACCTCTGCCGAAGTATCGGCTTTGACGGCGGACAAGAGGTCCAGATAGTCGCCCACTGGTTCCTTGTTGGCGCGCACCTGCGCCCACTCGTCGCCGATGAGGCTGATGCGTTCTGCCGGCGACAAACCGCTTTCAACCTGAGAAACAAGTGCCGCATAATCCTTCTTCGCATAGACGCTGTGATAGTAGCCCTTGCCATTGGCGTTGGCGAAGAAGAGGCCGTCGGGAACCTTCAGTCCGTGGTCCAGCGCGGGATAAACTTCGCATTGCTGGCCGCTCGAACCGGCTTTGAAGCAGATGGGCAGCATCCACTTCTGCGCCGGGTCCGGCTGCATATTGGGGCTGAGATAGAAGCGCTTGTCGGTGACGGAAACTTGTCCGCGCGAGGGCACGCCAAAGGTCAATAGCGGCTCACCCTGCTGCGCGACCAGGCTCTGCATGATCTTGTCCACCGGCTTGTGGCTGGCAGCGGTTTGGGCGCTCCAGAAGTCCTCGGCGGTGGCATTGGCGAACTGATGAGCGGCCAGATAATTATGCACCCCTTGGCGAAAGGTCTCCTCGCCAAGATAATTTTCCACCATTCCCAGCACCGCCCCGGCCTTGCCGTAAGAGATGTCGTCAAACATCTGCTCGATCTCCTCGCGCGTCTCGGCCTTGGCGCGAATGGCGCGGGTGGTGGGCTGCGCGTCGAGGTTGAGCGTGTCGCCGAGATCGACGACAATCTGCTGATCGATATTCCACTCGGGATGCATGACGGCGACGGCCTTCGACTCCATCCAGGTGGCGAAGCCCTCGTTGAGCCAGATGTTATCCCACCACTGCATGGTCACCAGATCGCCAAACCACTGGTGCGCCATCTCATGCGCGATGGTGAGAGCCACTTCTTTTTGCGCGCCAACGGTTGCGGTTTTGGGGTCGAGCAGCAGATCGGTTTCGCGATAGGTGATGGCGCCGAAGTTTTCCATTGCGCCGGCCTCGAAGTCGGGCAGGCCAATCAGGTCGAGCTTCTTGAGCGGGTAAGGAATGCCGAAGTAGTTGTTGTAGTAATGCAGAACCCACTCTGCGATGCCGACGCCGTATTTTGTGAGCGCGACTTTGTCCGGCGTTGCGCAGACGCGAATCGCCACGCCGTCCGACTCGCCAGCGGAGCATTGGAAGTCGCCGACCAGCCAGACAACCAGATAGGTGGACATCTTGGGCGAGGTTAAAAATTTGAGCGTATGCTTGCCGGCAGTGGGGCCTGCAGTATCGGAGATAATGGGGCCGTTCGAGATTGCGGTGTCATTGCTGTCGATTACAAGCGATACATCGTAAGTGGCTTTGAAGGCCGGCTCGTCAAAACAGGCGAAGGCGCGGCGCGCGTCAGTGGATTCAAATTGCGTGACGGCGTAGTTGCGGCGGGCGGTCTTGGAGAGATAGAAGCCGCGCAACTGATTGTTCAGAATGCCAGAGTAATGAATTGCCAGCGTGGCCGGGCCTGCGGGGAGTTTTTGTGGAAAGGTAAAGGTGGCTTGCTCCTTCTTATCGTCGAGCGAGACGACGGCCGTCTGCTGCTTGCCGTTGGCGGTCACGGTCACGGACTGGAAGTTGATTTCGGCGGCATTCAGCGTGATGCGATTCGAGGGCTCGGCGAGTGTCACGTCGATGCTCTCGGCGCCGGTAAAAGTCGCGGCGTTGAGATCGGGCGCGAGTGTCAGCGCGTAGTGCTCGGGGCGGACGGTCTGCGGCAGGCGCTGGGCGTGCAGTGTGGTTGCGAACGTGAGCAGCGCGCTGGTCAAAAGGCTGGAAGTCAGTAATGCGAAAACAAAATTGCCACTCTTCATAAAATCCTCGAATCTTCGAACAATCCTGCAAGCTGCAAGAAGCAATCCTGCAAGAATCCGAAGGCAAGCAGGCTTTGTATCAGGGCACGACTTCAGTCATGCCGCACGATGGTCTGGAAAGCCTGGGCTTTACAGGCTGCGGAAAAACTCTTCAGGAGGCAATTCCCAATGGCTTTGTAATCAGGGCACGACTTTAGTCGGGCCAATAAAGCCAATCATACCAACATTGGGCTTTAGCCCCTGCGGGTATTGTCTCCTGTCATCTGCAATCCCGCAAAAGTAATTCTGCAAACGCTCATCAGGCAGCAAGTTACTGTTCCCTGATCCCTGATCCCTGTTCCCTGCCTTTCGGCAGAAGCGAGTCGAGCAGCAACAGGCACGCGCCGGTGACGACTGATGAGTCGGCGATATTGAAATCCGGCCAATGGTAAGTGTAGATGTGTACCTCGATGAAGTCCACTACGGAACCATAGGCCAGGCGGTCATGAATGTTGCCCAGGGCTCCGGCAAAGATCAGCGCGAGGGCGACGGTGGTGAGTGTGAAGCGGTCGCCGAGACGGATAAGAAGAAAGAGCACGATGAGCGCGGCGAAGGAAGAAAAGCCGATCAGCAGCCAGTGAACCAGTTGCGGGCGATTGGAGTCGGCAAAGAGCGAAAAGGCCGCGCCTTCATTGGTCCAATGGCTGATAGCCAGAAAATGCGGCAGTACTGGAATGGAGTGGCCGATGGGAATGCGCAGCGTGACCCAGGTCTTGGTGAGACGGTCGAGAAAGATGACAATGGCGGAGAGGAGCAGTAGCCAATGCAGGCGGCGGGGTGCGGTGAATTTCATCGGCCTTCCTTGTGATCGAGACAGATATTTCAAAAGTGTGTTGTTCTTTCAAAAACGTGATGTGTGTCAGGGCACGACTTCAGTCGTGCCGAAGATAGCCGAAAAAAACTGCAAGCTTCACAGGATTCGGAAAAACTCCTCAGGAGGCAATTCCCAATGGCTTTGTAATCAGGTCACGACTTCACAGGCTGCGGAAAAACTCCATGAAAGTCAGGTTTTGTGTCAGTCGTCCACCGGCTTCGCCGACCCGCAGGCGATGAAACGGGCTACATTGGCTCCCATTCGCCAGCTTGACAAGTGGCAGTCTCTCGCCCGCGCCGTAGGCGCAATGGTTATTAGCCCCGCGCTTCAGCGTGGGGTGAGCGGCCCCACAATTCAGCCGAGTCCCGTAGGGACGGCGCGAAATCCACCTAAATTGCGAGTTTCAATGAAATCAACCATTTGTACCCTCCGCGGAAAGTAGTTTCTTTTTAGGGCACGACTTCAGTCGTGCCGCAAGAGCCTCACAATAAAGGCTGGGCCTTAGCCCCTGGGGGATTCAATTCATTCACTGTCAAACCATTTCTGCAACACCCCCTAAGTGGCCTCCGTGGGCGGTTCAATCTTCATCTCTTTCAGCGCATCTTGGCAGCGAGTGCAGACATTCTGCCAGATGCCGTAGTTGGAAACTGCCGGCATAAAGTTCCAGCATCGGGCGCATTTTTGGCCGGTGGCGAGTAGAATCTCCACTACATCCGTCATGGGAACCTTGTTGATTATCTCAACATCAGAAACATTGAAGAGTTCTTTGAGGCCGGTACTGTGTCGCTGGAGAAGGTCATTCAATGGACCACCTTCTGCTGCTCTGATTTCAATTTTGGCTTCGAGACTCTTTCCAATTTCCTTTGTCTGACGCATCCGCTCAAGCTTCAAAAGAACTAGGTCTCGAATTTCGAAAATCTTTTTCCACTCTTCCAGCAACTTCGCCGGCTCTTCGGAAAAAATCTCTTCCGGCTTGGGAAACAGCGCCAGATGCACACTAACTTCGCGCCCCTCAACCTTGGGTAGATACTCCCAAACTTCATCCGCCGTAAAGCTCAAAATCGGCGCCACCAACCGCACCAGCGCTTCCGCAATCTGCCACAGCACCGTCTGCGCGGAACGGCGCTCTTTGCTCGTCGGCGCAAAGGTGTACATGCGGTCCTTGAGCACATCGAGATAGAAGTTGCTCAGGTCCACGACGGCGAACTCATTGACTGCGTGGTAGACGCGATGAAACTCAAATCGCTCATACCAGCCGAGAATATTCTCCGTCAGTTCTCGAGTCCGAGCCAGCATATAACGGTCAAGCGGCAGTAGCTCCGCCTCAGCCACGCGGTCGCGCACGGGGTCGAAGCCGTGCAAGTTGCCGAGCAGAAAGCGGAAGGTGTTGCGCAGCTTG
>Ga0181525_10003349_pt1 | contig 12743 bp, 14 predicted proteins | sample PEATcosm2014_Bin_48_FD_121100 | JGI IMG/M metagenome (GOLD analysis project Ga0181525, IMG submission 121100) | Peatland microbial communities from MTU Mesocosm Facility, Houghton, MI, USA - PEATcosm2014_Bin06_10_metaG | ecosystem: Environmental > Terrestrial > Soil > Wetlands > Peat | place... | reverse complement strand
TACAGCTTTCGCCAAGCGGTTGTCGGCCACGGTGAAGGACACCTACGGCAACCCTGTGGCCGGCGCGACCGTCACATTTAGCGCCCCCGCCAGCGGCGCTAGCGGGACCTTCGCCGGCGGAGTGAATACAGCCACGACCAGCGCCCTGGGTGTAGCCACCGCGCCCGTCTTCACGGCCAACGGAACAGTTGGCACCTACACGGTCACGGCGAAGATAGGGACGCTCGCCACCAGCCCGGGCTTCAAACTAACCAATCAATCCAATTGATGGGGCGGCGCGCGCCACGTTTCTAGGGAGACACAGCGAGGAACCAGGAGTCATCCAGCACGGGGCCGGAACTGGCCCCTCCGAACATGAGGACTACCTTGCGGAGGGCATCGTATGCGATGGCCGGAGCGTTGCGCGCCTGGGGCAGGGTACCGGTTGGATAAATCTCCGTCCAATTGACGCCGTTCCAGGTCCAGGTGTCATTCAGATTATCGTAACAACAAGCCCCGACCGCTCCGCCGAACAGCACGACCGCACGGAGGCCGGGGTCGTATGCCAGGGCAGGTCCGTTTCGCGGAGCCGGACTGGTTGCTGGGGATTGCTCGGTCCAGTTGCTCCCATTAAAGGTCCAGGTGTCATTCAGCGGAGTGAGGTCGGTCGTGACGCCGCCAAAGAGGACGATAGTCCGGTTTGCGCCATCGAACACCAGCTGATTCATTGTTCGCCCGGGCGGGCGTGACGCGGGATGCAGCTCGGTCCAGGTCTTGGCTACTCCATCCCATGCCCAGGTATCGCTAAACGCATCGTCGCCACCTGGCGAGTTGGTCCCGCTGAAGAGTACGACGGTCTTGGTCACCGGATCGTACACCATGTTCGACCACACTCGCGGCGATGGAGATACTGGCGGGAATTGCTGGGTCCAATTGGTTCCATCCCAGGTCCAGGTGTCGCCGAAAGCTGTTCCAGTGCCGACCGGCGCGGTAGGAGAGCCTCCAAACAGAACCACGTTATGCGCCGCGCCATCATACGCCAGGGCAGGGCCTTCACGGGGGGACGGCGATGTGGCGGGAAGCATAGCGCGCCATGTCCCATTCCAGGTCCATGTGTCGCCCAGGATAGAATAGCCGTTGTATCCGCCGAACAACACCGTTGAGCCTGTGGCCGCATCATATGCGGCTGCCGAGTTCTCGCGAGCCGACGGAGCGGTGGAATATCCCACTTGAGTCCAGCTTACGGTTTGGGCTTGCAGCGTGCCGGATAGGACCAGCACCACCGCAAGACCGCGCAGACGGTAGTTACCTTTCATTCGACAATTCCTCCGATGTGATGAGCACGATTCGTAACGTGCCTTACTGGCAATGATTATCCCCCCCCCCAGCAATTGTCAAGCCGGCGTCCACGCAGCCTACGGATCCTGGAGGACCCGTGCACGGTCGAAAATCCAGCACGCGGGGCTGAAGCTCCGCGCGGGCTAAAGCCCGCCCTCCAACCGAATTTGGATCACTATTCGTGGGCCAGAGGACCATCCTGACAGACCGGGAAGTCTGCCCCACCTCAGCCGTTAGCCCTGGCCGCCACCACCATGGACTGCAGGATCTGATCGGAAAGGTCCTTGACCACTCCCGGAGAATGCGCCAGAAACAGCGTGTTGGTACGGTCGCTCTCGCCGATGGATTTCAGAGTATCGAAATACTGAGTGACCATGACCAACTGCATAACTTCTTTCGCGGACGCCCCGTCCACGACCTTCTGAAATTGTTCGATGGAAACCTGCAGTCCCTCAATGATCGCCTTCCGCTGGTTGGCAATTCCCTGCCCCTGCAGCGCCTTGCTCTCCGCTTCGGCCTCCGCTTTCTTAACCACCAGGATCTTTTCCGCCTCGCCCCTGGCGTTCGCGGCCACCTGTTCCCGCTGCGCGGCATTGATATCGTTCATGGCCGACTTCACCTTCGCATCGGGAACAATGTCGGTCACCAGCACATTGACAATTTCATATCCGAATCCAGCCATGTCCGCGTCCAGCTCCTGCTTCACCGCCGCCGCAATACTCGACTGACTGGCGAACACTTCATCCAGCGTCATGCCCGGCACGTGGCCCAGGATCACCTGCTCCACATAGGATTTGATCTGGGCGCTCGGGTCGGCCAGCTTGTAGAATGCGTCATAGACCTTTTCCGGGCGTACCCGATTCTGTACGGAGATAGGAATCGTCACGAACACATTGTCCCGTGTCTTGGTTTCCATGGTCAGCGTGATCTGATTCACGCGCAAGCTGACAATGCCTGTCACCGAATCGAAGAACGGCCGTTTCCAGTTCAATCCCGGCTCGGCGACACGAAGAAACTTGCCAAATCTTGTAATTACGGCAACCTGGGCTGTGTTTACCGTGAAAAAGCTGGCGAAGACCAGGTAGAGCATAATCAGCGCCAAAATCATTAACGGAATTAAGTAGAGTTGCTCCATTCCTTTTCTCCTTAGTCGTTGCCGACCGGTTCAGCATAGCGGAAAACGCGATCCTGCGCCACCGTACTTGCGTTAAGCTTGGTGCTTACGAAAGAGAGGTACCGAGCGATGAACTCACGACGGAAGTTCCTGCGCAATGCGGGGTTGGCCGGAGCGGCGGCGCCGCTGTTGGTTCCGGCGCGCGCGCTGGGCCGGGGGGGCGCGACGCCGCCCAGCGATCGGATCTCCATGGCCTGCATCGGCCTGGGCTGGATGGGCTTCGACGGCCACCTCAAGGAATTTCTGAAATTGAAGGACGCGCGCATCGTGGCCGTCTGCGACCTCGACGAGGGCCACCTGACGCGGGGAAAGGCGCTGGTGGACACCGAGTACGGCGATCAGGATTGCACACCCTATCACGCCTTCGAAGAATTGCTGATGCGCCGCGATATCGACGCCGTCAGCATCGCCGTGCCGGATCACTGGCACGGGATCGTGGCCACCCAGGCCGCGCGCGCCAGGAAAGATATCTATTGCGAGAAGCCATTGGCGCACAACTTTCGCGAGGGCCTGGCCATGGTGGAGGAGAGCGAGCGCCAGGGCCGCATCTGGCAGACGGGCAGTTGGCAGCGGTCGGTGGAGAACTTCCGGCGCGGCTGCGAACTGGTGCGCAATGGCCGCGTCGGCAAAATCACCGCGATCGAGGTTGGCCTGCCCTCGGGTTTTTACGAAGTGAAGGACAAGTCGAAGCTGGAAATCACCCCTCCTCCGCCGACCCTGCATTATGACCGCTGGCTCGGCCCCGCGGCGGAAATGCCCTACCGCGAAGCCTGCGTGCACGTGAACTGGCGCTGGAACCTGAACTTTGGCGGGGGCCAGTTGATGGATTGGATCGGCCACCACGTGGACATCGCTCACTGGGGCATGGGCTGGGACGCCAATGGCCCCGTCTCGGTGGAAGGCGTTGGCGAATACCCGCCACGCACCGATCCTTTCAATGCAGCTACGCGTTTTAAGGTACGCGCCGTCTATCCCGATGGTACGCCCCTGACGATCGCGGGCGGCTATCCGGAAATCAAGAGCGGCACCAAGTGGATCGGCGACAAGGGATGGGTATGGGTCGACCGCGGCAAGTTCGACGCCGAGCCCAAGTCGCTGCTGACCGAGCAGATCGGCGATAGCGAGACGAAGCTGAAGGTGAGCCCCGGGCACTATCGGGAGTTCGTCGACTGCGTCCGCTCGCGCGAAAAGACGCTGACGCCGGCGCGCGTGGCGCTGCATTCGGCTACGCCCGGCTGGCTGGGCCAGATCGCCATGCTCACCGGCCGCAAGATCCAGTGGGATCCGGAGAAGATGGCGATCGCGGGAGACACCGAGGCGGCAAAGCTGCTGGGCCGCGAGATGCGCGCGCCCTACCGGCTGGGTTGACGCCGGCAGCTGTGGCGGTATAGCTCAGAGCCCCCCATGGAACCGTCCGAAGCCGTAGGCCAGCATCAGCGACATAATCAGGATGCCACCCCCGAGGACCAGCACGTGCTGGGTCTTGCGCAGATTGAAGTTGCCCACACGACAGACCAGCAGGTACCCGATGGCCAGGTTGAACAGGCCCCATAGGACATTGACGATCGCGGAGGACAAGCCTTCTCCGGGCGGCGTTGCAAAAGGGCTCTGGAAGGGATGCCCGGAGATCCCATTGCCGAGATGGGGCAGCGCGTTCGCCAGGAATGCACCCCCGAAAAAGTACGCAAGATAATAGTGCCAACGCATTGTTGCTCCAATTCAGGGAACAATCACCACCGATCCATGCCCGGTTTCTTCTTTAACAGCCAGCAGCGCTTGGTTTGCCTCGTCCAGGGGAAAGACAGTGACCTGGGGCCGTATATTCAGCCTGTGCGCCGCCGCCAGGAACTCTCGCGCGTCCTCGCGAGTCATGTTGGCTACGCTGCGTATCTGTCGCTCGCCCCACAGCAGCTTGTCGTAGTCGAACGTCGGCATTTGGTCAAGGTGAATGGCGTTGATCGCCACCACGCCGCCTTTCCGCAAACTGGCGAGCGCACTGACCACCACCTTTCCGCTGGGCGCAAAGGTAATCGCCCGATCCAATTTTACCGGTGGCGTGTCATCCTCCTTGCCCACCCAGGTTGCGCCCAGGGAGACGGCCAGCTCTCGATGGGCGGCGCCTCGGGTGGCCACATAGACTTCGCAATTCCAGGATTGCAGAATGGCAATCGCGAGACTTGCGGAACTGCCAAAGCCAAATAGTCCCACCCGCTCGCCATGCTCCACGCCGGCCACCTGCAAGCTGCGATAGCCGATGATACCCGCGCACAACAGCGGCGCGACGTGTACGTCATCCAGGCCGGCCGGCAACGGGAAGACGAAGTCCGCGCGCGCCAGGGCGTACTCCGCATAGCCCCCATTCACCGTATAGCCGCTGAAGGTAGGGTTGTCGCAGAGATTCTCCATGCCGTGACGGCAGTACCAGCACTCGCCATCCACGCCGCCCATCCAGGAGACGCCAACTCGCGTCCCCAGCGGCAACTCCGCTGTTTGGCCGTCAACCACCTCTCCGACGATCTGATGTCCGGGAATGAGCTGCTGTCTGACCGGCGGCAGGTCTCCCTCCACGATGTGCAAGTCGGTCCGGCATACCCCACACGCCACCACCCGAAGCAAAACACGCCCGGATTCCATCGCTGGAACGGGAACATTCTCCACTCGCAGGAACATTCCGGGGGTCGAGTGCGCTGAATCGAAGATGGCGGCCCGCATTTCCCCATTCTCCCAAATCGCCTGCCCTTCCGAGTGCAGATGCTGCGCCTGAAAGCGCAGCCTTGGCTGTTTCGGCACGCTTGCGCGCCGGCGATTCCGATTGCCTGCCTCAGAATCGTTATGGAGGTCAACGTGCTCTTGCATTTCCGTTGGAGGAAAATCTTGACTACATTAGACACGGTAACGGAAACAGCGTCGGAGTTTGGCAAACAGACGCGAGAATCAATCGAAGAGCTGGGCCGGTCAGCCAACCAGAAGCTGGATGAAGCGCGCGGCGAGACAGGCGCTGCCCTGCATTCGGCTGCCGCCTCCGTTCGCAGCACTGGCCGCGACAGTTCCGCGGCTATTCGCAACTGCTCAACCCAGACAGCGGACCGCCTGGATGCTACGGCATCGTACGTCGAAGATCACGATCTGGGGGATGCCGTCGACGGCTTGCGACGGTTTGCCCGCCGGCATATGACCGGCTCCGTAGTCGCCGCGGCCGCGCTGGGCGTTCTGGCCGGCGCCTTCCTGAGCAGCGCGACACACACCTGCGCGAGCCAAAGCAAACCAAGGTAGGTCTAAGCCGCCTGGCCTTGCGATGGAACACCAGTCAAATGACGAAGCACCTGTGTTCTTCTCGTTAGAAACTCGGCTCGCCCATCGCAAGCTGAAGGTATCTTCCTGGAATCACCTTCGAGCTACGCCGTTACTGGTCATTCTCTCATCGCCGCTCATTTACGCTTGTGTGCTTCCGTTTATGATGCTGGATGCGGCAGTCGCCATCTATCAGCTTGTCTGCTTCCCTATCTACGGGATTCCCAAGGTTCGCCGGAAAGACTACCTCGTCTTCGATCGCGGACGGCTGGCCTATCTGAATACGATCGAGAAGGTCGGCTGTATTTATTGTTCCTACGCCAACGGATTGCTCGCCCTTGTCACTGAAATTGCGGCGCGAACCGAGCAACATTTTTGTCCGATCAAACATGCTCGGCGATTGGCAAAAATGCACTCCCGATACGCGAATTTTCTGCCGTACGGAGACGCCCGGGCCTACCGCGAGCAATCCGCGGCCCTGGCCAACGCATATAGCGACCTCGCGGCAAGAGTGAAGTAAAGCTAAAGCAGCGTGGCGCAGGCACTCCTGCCAGTCTCCATGGGCACTGGCGGCCCACCTTGTGGGGCAGGCTCCCAGCCTGCAGCGGCCTCTCAGGCCGCCCTTCCGCATCTTCGTTCGATTGGAGGAGGCTTTCGATGCTGCCGCGACCGCACTCTTGCGGTCGCCTGGCGCCGGTTTCTGGCGCCAGAGAGTCGTTACCAAAATGCCGTCGCTACGACGACGGGCGGTCCGGCGTCCTCCTGGATCACTTCCGTGCGGATGACAATCTGCATGTTGCGGTCCTGCCAGCCGGCGGGCGCTCGCTGCGCCATCGCCTGCAAATTGGCGGGATCGGTCAAAAATTTGCCGGCTGCCAGCGTGCCGTATCCATACAAGCCAGCCACGGTGATGGTAATGCGCCGAGTCCGCGGATTCTGCACCCGCGAAATCACCGCGAAGTCTTCCTTCAACAGCCATCGGCCTTGGTCGTCTGTCCGGCCCTTCTCGATCTGCCAGTCGTGATTTGTGGGGTGATCGCGATCCACAATCCGATTCCGCGGCCCTTCCTGTTGGAACGTGAACCTCATCTTTTCCATAAGCCTGAGGGTCCAGGCGTCGTTGAAAGCGCCGATCAGCACCGCCGGGGCGCGCTGGAAATCCTCGAAGGTCGCCTGGTCCTGCGGCACCAGTTCGAGCGCTGCGCCCTGCGCCTGGATCAGCCCGGCCAGCCGGGCCAGCGTGACCGCATCCCACCACGGAACGTGTAGTGTCCCTCCCGTTCCCGGCGGCGCATTCTGTGGCTGGTGCACCCCTGTGCCGCCGAAGCAGATCAGAACCACACTTCCTCGCGGCGAAACCACCGGATGCCAGAACTGCTCCAGCGCGCTCGGCCGGTGCCGCACGCGAAAAACCGCGGCCGCCGACACAGCCAGAATCCCGGCGGCCAGACACACCGCCAGCCAACGCGGAAAGCCCCAGCGGCGCACGGGAATCCGCTCGGGAACCGGTGCCGGAGGCACAGCCGCCGAAACCGCCGGCAGGCTGAATTCGGGCAGGTAGGATCCCACCGGCATCTCGATCCGGATTTCGCTCTCGCGGCCCGGCTCCTGGTAGTACTGCGCCAGCCGCTTGCGCACCTCGCCCGCGGTGATGCGAACGACAGGGTCGATGCTGGGGTCGTAAGACGGCTCTCTGCCAAATACGTCAACGCCGATGTTGCGCTCTTTCAGCTCCGCCGCGCCGCCGTCGAGTGTACGTTCCACTACGTAGCGCAGGAAGGCCGGGTACCGCCGGCTGTGGCGGAAATGCCGGCCGGCCAGGATCTGTTCCAGTTGCCTGCGGACCGCCGCCGGCTCAATCGCGCCAACTGCCTCGTTCGTCATCTTTTGGGCTTGCAGCCAGGTATCATACCTACCCTGGGTAGGCTCGCCCGAGCTGCACCATCCATTTCATTCTACAGTACTTGCCTGGTTCAGCAAGCGCCATTACCGTAACAGACCTTTTCGCGGCCCCCCGCAAACCGGCAAACTTGTGATCGTGCAGTTCCAAACACTCAAACAAAGGTGATCCAAATGCTGAATCTCAAACGAATCGGTACCCTGTCTGTTGTCACGCTCGGGATGCTTTCGGTCGGCCTCGTCAGCGGCGTCGCTGCGCAAAAGGCCAGAAGCTACGAACTCTCCCTGAACACCGCCACGAAGGTGGGCTCCCAAGTCCTCACGCCGGGCGACTACAAACTCAAGCTGGAAGGCTCGAACGCCGTCTTCACCAAGGAAGGCAACAGGCAAAGCGACGCGGCGACCTTCACCTCCCCGGCCACGCTGGAAGCCGGCAACGCGAAGTTCGAACATACGGCCATTCACGCTGTCCTGGATGCGGGCCAACAGCGCATCGTCGCAATCGAACTCGAGGGCAGCAAGAATCTGCTGAAGCTCAACTGACCGCCCCTTCGCCGCCGCCCTTTTCCCTGGTTCGCGGCCGGGCCACGCAGCCCGCGCCGCGCGGCGAATCCTTGGCGAAATCAGCGAGCCTGCGAGCACATGGGGGCGTAATTCTCGCCTGGCACGTAGAGCTTCCATTCGTCAGGACTAAGGGGGCGACGTACGCGTTCGCAAGTCTCTCTCAATAGGTCATCGGGTCGCCAGAAGGATTTTGTAATGTACCCGTCGTCAATGACAACAATTCGGCGATCATTGTCCGTGAAGCGGACTGCTTTTGGCTCTATGGGAGCATTCACACGCCCGACCTCCCTGCCTGTAACCACCTCCCAGATGTGGACCGCTCCATCGCCTCCGGTGACTAGGAACATGTCGTCAGCGCTGAACGCGGGTAGAAACGAGGCGCGGCTGATTTCCCAGCTGATTTTCGCCGTTCGTTTCGGCCAAGTCAGGATTGTTAACAAACTGTGCATGCCTGAATTCCCAGCCTTCCCACCGAGGGGCGCAACAGTTGCGACGAGCCGACCATCATGGCTGAATCTGGTGTGCAAATCACAATCGCCGAATGGGCACGCCTCGAGAATCGCCCTCGGCCTCATGAAGCCCCACGTCTTCAGGCCGCCCATGGATTGGGTTTCGACGAGGCAACGGTCGGACTCGGGTGCGAATCCGAGGCATGCGCCATCAAGGCCTCCGGGCGCGAATATCCTTGCTTGTTCCTTCCAGGTGGCCGTGCTCCACAGAACGATGCTCTTACCGCCGCCCGGCCATTGGAGGCCAGCAAGGAAGCGGCCGTCACGAGAGAACGCCAGGTCCCGCATTCCGAAGCCGTTGACGGCAGTCGTGTGAGCGGGCAGGTATTTTCCGCTATGCAGTTCCAATACTTCGAGTGTGTCACGGCAGGGGTCTACCAGCGCAAGCTTGCGTTCGTCGGAGCTGAACGCTGAAGCGCCGCCCGGTGGAATCGCCTTAGACGCCTGCGCTATTTACATCCCAGACGAGCACACGACTGGCGAGGGTCAGCAGCGCGAACGAGCCGTGCTCAGAAAGCAAGGGACTAGTCCCTTGATTTACATCTTGGTCGCTAGGTGCGTCGGCAGAAACAGCTCCGCAATTCAGCGCGGGTTCGTTTCCAGAGGTTTTCGGCACATCCCCAGGAAGCAACCCGGTTGGCAGCCGCAGCAATCGCAAAGAACCTTCCTCCGTGATCGCGATAACGCCATTGGCTCCGTCGACGGCCACATCCCCCTGACGTCCTTCGGTTCTGGGGACGCGTGCCAATTCACGACCCTGGCCTTGCCCGTCGCGCGCGTCCCAGACGCGCACAGTGGAACCATAAGAAGAGTCCGCTATGAAGAAGCGGCCGTCTGGGCTAAAGTTGAATCTGGGATCTGCATTTGGGCCTTCGGAGGCTTGGAATGCCACTGAATCAGTCGACAGGTCAAGCAGCCAAATTTTGACGCTCCCATCATCGCGGATCGTCCCGAGACGGTTGTTTTCAGCAGGGTCAAAGATGACCGCCGATACGTTACCTTCGACTTGCAACGGTTTTTGCACGCTTTTGCCGGTTCCTGGCGTCAATACTTCAACCCCCTGAGAACTCGCAAATAGGCTTCCGTCGGAACTAAACGCTGCCGGATAATCCTTGCCGAAGGTGTACCTGAACCGATCCTGATGAACAACCGTTCCCTTGGCATCCAAAAAGTTCTTCCAGGTTACCAGTTGGCCTCGGTCGTCGAAGACCCCCAATCCTCCGTTAGCTCCCACCCACAGCCGAGCTACACCATTACGCAGAATGCGCTCACTTGCATGCTCCTGCCCTGTGTTCATGTCCCAAACCCGGATTCGATTCAGGCCGTGCTCCTCGTAGGCAGCCGCGAAATAAGCGCCGTCTCTGCTCACCTGCGTGCGGTACGGATTCGGCGGAATCTCAAATCTCCGCAGCTCCGCCCGGACCATCGGATTCCACACCCGAACGGCGTCAGATTCAACCATAACCAGCAACCCATCGGGCGTGAATACTGTTGAGACAGTCCGAGCCGATTGGAAAGGCGAGGGCAACGGTACCGGAGACAAGGATAATCTATCCTCTAGCGCGGCCTGGTTTTCCGGCAAAGGCATGTATCGCATTGACTCCGCGGCTAACAGCATCTTCAAGGGCAGCATCTCCTCGTCGCCGTGATCTGCCTCGTCCTGAAGTAATCGAGCCATCCTCTCTCGGTGCTGGGCTTCCGCCCGATAGGTTTGCCTTATCGAAACCACCGCAAGCACAAACAAAAGTATTCCAATCAGCCAGGCCGCCCTCTTGAGAAATCGATGCTGGCGGATGTCTTCGCCATCAAGTTCGTCCTTAGGTCTTCCATGCAAGGGCGCCGCGACCGCGCGATACTGAGGATTGAAGCACGGAACCTTAGATTGCGCAGCGAAGTGGACGATTGAGGTGCTTGTAGCTTTTCTGGCTCAACGGCGTTCAACAAACCTCCACACGCGGCCCATGTCCTGGCTAAGGGATAAAGGCTTCAACATAAAGCACTTGCAGAGAGGTGCTTGCTGGGTTTCGTAGGCGCCCAGTTCCAGAATCCCACTCTATGTTAAACTGTAAGTGGGCCTACAACCCCCCCCCCAACTCACAGGCGCAACCTTATGAGTACCCAAAGAACCCATATCGTCATTCCCCAGCAACTGGTCGCGGAGATCGACACCCTGGTCGGCAAGCGGAGCCGGAGCGCGTTCCTCACTCAGGCGGCCGAGAAAGAATTGATGCGCCTCCGCCAGATCAAGGCATTGGAAAATGCCGCCGGGGCTTGGAAAGATAAAGATCATCCCGAGCTTAAGCAAGGCGCGGCCAAATGGGTTAAGGAATTGCGGCGCGAATACGATCGGCGCGTTGAAAAAGTGTCCACTCGCTAACCGTGGCTACATTCCTGCTCGATACCAGCGTTATCATCGACGCTTTGACCGGCAGGCGTGGGCGTGCGGCCTTCCTGCTGGAACTGGTTAAGACCGGTCATGTCCTGGCCTGTTGTCCCATCAACATCACAGAAATCTACGCCGGCATGCGCCCCAAAGAACAGGCAGCCACCGAAGAACTATTGGCCAGCCTGCAACATTTTCCCATTGCGCCACCGGCTGCCCGCCTGGCCGGCGAACTCAAACGCGACTACGCCCGCAAAGGCGTCACGCTGAACCTGGGAGACGTCATCATCGCTGCCGTGGCCATCCACTATGAGCTGACCCTGCTGACCGACAACGTCAAGGACTTCCCGATGAAAGCGCTGGCGATGCGTCCATTGCCGGATCCTTCATAAAGGCTTAAATCGCCAACTGCGCCACCGTCTCCAGATGGTACGTCTGCGGAAACAGATCCACCAGCGTGAGCCGCTCGATCCGGTATCCCGCCCCCGTCAGACCCGCCAGGTCGCGCGCCAGCGTAGCCGGATCGCAGGAGACCAGCGCCACTTTCGGCGGGCGCAGTTGCCCCAACCGCTGCACCATGCGCTTGCCGATCCCTGTCCGCGGCGGATCCAGCAGCACGAAGTCCGGAGCGGTTTCCAACTGCTCGATCCAAGCTTCCGCATCCGTCTTCTCCACGCGCAGCGCGATTCCCGCCCGCTCCGCGTTGAATCGCAAATCCCCCGCCGCCCGCGCTCCCGATTCCACCGCCGTAACGCTGGCGAACCGCTGCGCCAGCGGCAGCGAGAACAGACCCACCCCCGCGTAGAGGTCGAGCGCTGTCTGCCCTTGCGCGCCGTCGAGCGCGGTCTCCACCAGCTTGCCCGCCAGGAACCGGTTCACCTGGAAAAATGAGCCGTGGCTGACGCGCCACGTGTAACCCGCCGCGGGGTACTCGAGCGCGCCCGCGATCAGGCCCGGAATGCGTTCCGCGCACCAGTCGAAGAAGCGGCGCGCCACGGGGTGCTCCGTCTCCAGAACATTAAGCTGGATTTCCGTTTCATTGGTGAACAGCTCGATCTGGCGCAGAAAGCGCGGCCAGCGCGGGTCGCGCAGCATTTCGCGCAGAATCGCGATAGCCCCGTTGATGGCCGGCGATGCGATGGGACATTGCTCGATGGGGCAGAGCTTGTGCGATCGCGCCGCGCGATATCCCAGCGCCCCCTGCGCCACATGCAATTGCACGCGATTGCGATAGCCCCAGGGCTCGCCCGCGGCCACCGCGATCTCCGGCGGCGCGATCTTCCCGATGCGCCGTAACTGGTCTTCCAGGATGGCGCGCTTCAGCGCCAGTTGCATCTCATACGGCGCATGCTGATACTGGCAGCCGCCGCAGCGCATGAAATACGGGCACGGCGGCGCGGCGCGTTCCGGCGCGGCGTCGAGCACCTCCAGTAATCCGGCGCGCAGCATTCCCGGCTTCTCCGAAACGCCCCGCAGGCGCACGCGCTCGCCCGGCAGCACGAACGGCGCCAGCACCGCGCGGCCATCCAGCCGGCCCAGCCCTTCGCCGCCGTACACCATCTTCTCCACAACCATCTCGAAATCGCTTAGGATAAAAATTACTCCT
>Ga0181525_10003348_pt1 | contig 12745 bp, 12 predicted proteins | sample PEATcosm2014_Bin_48_FD_121100 | JGI IMG/M metagenome (GOLD analysis project Ga0181525, IMG submission 121100) | Peatland microbial communities from MTU Mesocosm Facility, Houghton, MI, USA - PEATcosm2014_Bin06_10_metaG | ecosystem: Environmental > Terrestrial > Soil > Wetlands > Peat | place... | reverse complement strand
CGGGCAGGACTTTGATCGCTACCGTGCGCTGTAGCCGGGTGTCTCGGGCACGGTATACCTCGCCCATGCCGCCGGCGCCGATAAGCGCCTCTATTTTATAAGGTCCGAGGTCTGTCCCGGCGGGCAGCGCCGTGACATTGGCATTGTCCAGCAGATTAGCGTAGTACAAACCCTCGATTTGCTGCCAACGTTCCGGGGTCATTCTTTCTTTCCGTGGAACCTACCAGCACAATGTCCGAATTTAATCGGGTTATAGGATTGTACCAGTGGGAAACGCTTTATTGCTTCCGATAATCGGCATTAAAGTGCCCCCCCTAGCGGTTGGGAGCCGCGGCGATGAGTGCACTGGCGTTAGCGCGCCTGGCCAGGCCGATCCGGATCAACTGCACGTCTTCTTCGGTGAACGACAGCGGTTTTATTTTCATCTCCATGTAGTCCTTGTGATTCCGGCGTGCCTTCATGACCCCGGTGCCGGAATGCCGGCAGGTTTCTTGTAGGATATGGGTGATCTCGTGAACCAGCACGTGGGCCAGGACGTCCGGCGTCAATTGAGGCTCGGTGGCTTCTTGGACCCGATCGTAGAACACGTTGATGTGAACGCCTTCGTAAGGAAGCGCGACGGCCAGGGCCCCGGGCAGTCGCTCTTGGGGTGTCCCGGTTGTCATTTCAATCACGATCGGCGTCTGGCGCGACCGTTGAGAGCGCGAGGGCCGGCCTATGCGCCAGTCGATTTTCACCCCCACGCCAGCGAATATTTCGTTGGCCAACACTTCAGCCGGGGCTAACATCTGGGCGGGGACCACTGTCAGGCCCTGCACGTACACCGTCACCTCATCAGCCCGCGCGTCTGTTTCCAGCGCCACCGCCATCGCTATCACCGCCAGGATCTTCATGATTTCCTCCCGTTCTCGGCTGGGTAAGCGAAAACCGGAAGGAAGAACTACAATGGCGGAGGGAATTTCTTGGCGGCCTGGAATGACATCACCGGAATCCGTCGAAATCACGGGATTATTAAAGGCTTGGGACGGTGGCGACCAAGCCGCGCTGGACCGCCTGGTGCCTCTCGTCTACGCCGAACTCGTCCGCATGGCTCGGCGCTACATGCGGAATGAGCGCTCCGGCAACTCGCTCCAGACCACCGCGCTCGTGAACCAGGCGTATCTTCGCCTGGTGGACGTGAAGAATGCCGGCTGGAAGGGCCGGGTGCATTTCTTCGCGGTCTCCGCTCCGGTAATGCGGCGCATCCTTGTGGATGCGGCCCGCCCTCGCGCATCCGGCAAGCGTGGCGGCCAATTCAAGCGAGCGGATCATTCGACGGCGTTTAATTTGGACGAACTGCCGGATCTGGGCCCAAACGCGCACAAGAATTGACGGCGCTCGATGACGCATTAAACGCGCTGGCGCAATTCGACGCGCGCAAAGCGAAAGTGATCGAGCTGCGTTTTCTTTGGAGGCCTCAGCGTGGAAGAAACCGCGGAGGCCCTCCGGATTTCCCCGCAGAGCGTGATGCGCGACTGGAAACTGGCCAAGGCTTGGCTCATGCGCGAGCTCAGCCAGTAGCGTCCGCCCTGCTGGCAATGCGGAACGCATTCCTGAGCGGATCACGTCTTCGGGCGGCACTTTGAAAACCGCAGCGCGCCCATGCAGCCTCCAGCGGTGGGGAGCAAGGAGCACAAGGACTCAAGTCCGCGGATTATTGCTTCAACCGGTTCTGTACGTGATCCTTGATCCAGTGCTCGTCCCACCACTCCACCGGGTTCACTTCCACCCCTTCCACTTGCATCGAGTAGTGCAAATGATCGCCGCCCGCCAGGCCAGTGGACCCGCTCTTGCCCATCTCCTCGCCGCGCTTCACCATATCGCCCTCCTTCACCGCGATGGAGCTCAAATGCCCGTAGATGGATTGCAGACCGTAGCCGTGATCCACCACGATGCAGTTGCCGTAGATGCCGAGCGGCGCGGCCCAAACCACCCGGCCGTCGTTGGATGACAGAACGGGGGTGTGCGCGGTAACGGCCAGGTCGAAGCCCAGATGCACCTGCTGATCCACCTTCTTGCCTTTGTAGATGTAACTGCGGACGTCGGCGAATTCGGACTCCACTTTCGAGTTGGCCAGTTGCAAAAAGGAATCGGTCCATAGAAATTTTTCGGCGGTCTTGAAGCGCAAATCCGCCAGGGTCTGGTTATTCTGCCTCCGCATTTCGCCGTTGATCTTCAAAAAGCGTGTTAGAAGATCGCCCGATCCTCCGGGATCGATCTGATTGACAACCTTGTCCAAAAACTTGTCGTCGATCTCCAGATCGCGCTTGCGAAATTTCTTGGGGAAAATCTTGAACCAGAGGCGCGCCTGCGCCTCCGTGCCCGCGGAATTCCTGGCGAAGACCACTGGCGCCGTGTCCAGCGGCATGTCCCAGGGAAAGGCGAAGAGCGCCAGCCGCTGCCCGGACGCGCCTCCGCCATTGATCGGAAAACTGCGATACGTGTCCTTGCCCACTCGCACTCCCGCTTCATCCCACGAACCCGAGACCGTCAACAGCGCCATCTCCGATCCGCCTTGGTTGATGTAGTGCTGAAAACCATCGGCGGAAACCGAGGGAGGACGAAGAACCACGTCCACGTCGGTGGCGATCGTGTCGGTAGCGCCGCGAAAGTCGTTCGATATCGCCTCCACTACCAGCCGCGCTTTGCCTTCCTTCAAATTAGGCGCCTCTTTACTGCCGGCGTTGAAGCGGATGTCCTGCTCCGGCACCTGCGCGAGCCAAAATTTGAGGCGATCCGACGGAGTCTTGGTCTCCAGCAACGGAGTGGTGACGCCGTTCTGCTGGATAAAAGCAGTGAACAGCCGCACCCCGTGTGGATTGGAAACGCGCACCGCTACCGGGCTGTTCACCCCGATATTCTTGGGCTGCGGATCGAACGCCAGCCGGGTATGCGACGACAGGAAAAACAACGTCGCAAGCGGGGTCGCGATTAACGCAACCAGCATGATGAAAGCGATGATTTTACCCATTGCTGTTCGGATCATAACAGGGAACGCCAGCCGGGACTAGAGTAGAGCTAATATTGAATCGTGCTGCCCCGGCTGTCCCCTCTTCTTCTGCTGATGGCCGCCTTGATTCCGGCGCCTTCGCTCTTAGCGGACGACCATTGGATCGCGCTCAAATCGGGCCCGTTTGAAGTGTTCAGCAACGCCGGTGAGCGCCCCGCTCGAGAAAAGCTGATGTTTCTGGAGCAATTCCGCGAGACGCTGCGCGCCATCACCGGCAAGGATGACCTGTGGCTGGTTTGGCCGCTGCACGTGATCCTGGTAAAGAATGCCTCCGAGATCCCCTCCGCTCCCGCACAATTCGCGTTAGGCCGCGACGCGCGCATGGCCGCTTTCACGGAATCGAGCGGATTGTCGCGTGACAACCTGAAGGAACTCGCTCGTATTCTGCTCGACGATAACACCAATCGCCTGCCGGACATGGTGGAGGAAGGCATTCTTGAGTTGGTTTCCACGGTACAGATCGACGGCGTGCGCATCACTCTGGGCGCGCCGGTTCCGGAAGCCGAACGCTCCCCGGGCTGGGCCCTGATGCACCTGGTGACGGTGAATCCCGAATATGCGGGCCGCACGCGCGTCATGATTTCGAATCTGGAGCAAACCAACGATTTCGATGCCGCGTGCCACAACGCTTTCGAGAAGAGCGCCTCCCAGATCCAGCAGCAGGCCGCCGCCGATCTGAAAGCCGGCGCATTCGGCACTACCTCCGTCTCCGGCCGCGCGCTCAGTATGACGCGCGACTTCAAAACGGTGCAGTTGGGGTCCGACGATGTACGTATCGAACTGGCGGACCTGTTGCTCGCAAGCGCCCATATCGCGGAAGCAAGCACGGCGTATAAAGCGCTGAAGGGACCGGAGGGATCCGAAGGCCTGGCTTTGATCGCGCTGCGCGACCAGAAAGACGATCAAGCCCAAAGCGCTCTCCAGGACGCCATCGAGGGAGGAAGCAAAAGCGCGCGAGCCTGGCTGGAACTGGGGCGCATGAGATCCGATGAGGATCAGCTTAAGAAGGCCAGCCAGTTGAATCCTCGCTGGGGCGAGCCTTATTATCAGTTGGCCGATCTCGATCCGGCGGTGGACAAAGAACATCTCGAACAGCGCGCCACGCTGCTGAAGAAGGCGGCCAATCTGGACCCGCGCAACATGTCGTATTGGCAGGCGCTGGCGAAAACGTATGAAGCGGCCAAGGATTACGCCGAGGCGCAGAAAGCCTGGTCCGGCGCCGAGCGTGCCGCTGCCAGCGACGATGAGCGCGAGCGCCTGGGGAAAGTCCGATTGGACGTGCAGGCCAAGCGTTTTGTCGAAGAGCGAGCCGAGCGCAAGCGCGCCGCCGACGAACGAGCGGCAGACCTGGAGCGGGTAAAAGCGCAAAGTGAAGCGGCCATCCATGCGTCGGAAGCCGCAGCCCGCAAGAAGATGAACCCCAATGGCGAAGCTCCGCCCAAACCCGTCGCCTGGTATGAAGCCCCGGCCGCGGGCGCCAGCGTTGACGGTGTTTTCCAGCGCTTGGATTGTCTGGACAGCCGCGCGCGGCTGGTGCTTCAGACCGCGGATGGCAAGACCCTGCAATTGTTGATGGCCGATCCATCGCAGATCTCGCTGGGTGGCGGAGGCGAACAGACGCTGAGCTGCGGGCCGCAAAAACCGCGCCAGGTGACGGTGCACTACAATGCCAAGTCCGATGCCAAACTGCACACTGCCGGTGAAGTGATCGCGATTGAATTCCACTGATTGCGCGCTCCAGTGCCCGGTCGAGTAAATGCCGCGCTGAAGCGTTTCCTGTTCCGGCTGCTCGGCAAAGATGCGGAAGCGGTCGTAGTCAGCTTCGCTTCGGGCGACTCAGAACTCGCGCAACGAATGTTTGCCGAGATCCAGCAACTGGTGCCGGATCGGCGGCATTTTCTGGTGAAGCCCGAAGAATTCGACGGGCCATCCACCTTCCAAATTTATCGCCAGCTAAGCCTGCGATTTCGCCCTTATCGCATCGGCCAAGCTCCCGTATTATTCGATCGCGATCCTCGCTACCGGGCCCTGCGGCGCGCGGCGTTCCTTTACGCGCCGGCCAAAATTCTGGCCTACAACGCCCGTTTGGAGCGCCATCAACTGAGCCTCGGGACCGCGATCGCGTCCATCCTGTTCCTAAAGGGCGTGCCGCTGGACCGCATTTTTCTGCGTCCCAAGTGGATGGTCCCATGGAAAAAAGACCGTTCCGTCTATCCTTCCACAATTGAAGAGCTAGAGGGCCGGCCGATGTCGCCGCGGCGCCGCAGGATCGCCGTGGTCACTCCTTATTTTCCGTTCCCTCTCGCCCACGGCGGCGCGGTACGGATGTTTAATCTCCTGCGCGAAATGTCGGCCGAGTTCGACATCTTTCTCTTCGCCTTCTGTGACGGGGAAACCAGGGACAACCTGCGCCCCGTGCTGGATCTTTGCGCTCGCGTGATCCTGGCCGGCAAGCCGCGCTATCGCGAGCCGCGCTGGTCCACGCTGGCGCCTCCGGAGGTCCACGAATTCCGCTCGCCCGCCATGATCGCGGCGCTCGCTCGCATTCGCGCCGAATACCAGATCGAAGCGGTGCAAGTGGAATACACCATGCTCGCCCCCTATCGCGGCGACGTGCTGGTAGAACACGATGTCACGTTTGCGCTGTATCGTCAGATTCGCGATCGCACGCCCGGCCTGGCGCAGCGTTGGGATCTTTGGCGCTGGCAGCGATTCGAGAAGAAATGGATCGCGCTTTATCCCAAAGTTGTCGTCATGTCGGAGCAGGATCGTGACTTGCTTCGCCGTCGGAATGTCGCAGTCATTCCGAACGGCGTGGATTTAGCGCGATTTACTCCGGAAATCGAGCGTCCCGGCCAGCGCCTGCTTTTCATAGGTTCGTTCCGGCATTTTCCGAATATCGTTGCGTATCGCTTTTTCGTCGACCAGGTTTGGCCCATTCTGCGCAAACATTCTGCACACATCGCGTTTACGGCTGTCGCCGGTCCCGATCCGCTGCTCTACTGGCGCGAGCACACCGGGCTCTCTTCCATCCCGGCCGGGGATGGCATCCGGCTGCTCGAATTCGTCTCCGACGTCCGGCCGCTCTACGTGGAGGCGAACCTCGCCATTGTACCCACGCTGGTCTCAGCCGGCACGAATCTCAAGGTTTTGGAGGCCATGGCAATGGATCGCGCGGTGGTCTCTACTGCATCCGGTTGCGCGGGACTCGGCCTGGAACACTTGGTGAACGTCTGGATCGCAAACACACCCGAGGATTTCGCCGGCGCTATCCTGACGCTGCTGGACAATGCCGCGCTGCGCCGCCGGATCGCCGAATCCAGCCGTATCCACGCAGAACGAAACTTCGGCTGGCCGCAAATCGGCGCGCGACAACGAGCGCTGCTTCGGGAACTGATGCCCGCGCGCGTTCGAATCCGCCCGGCTCAGCCGACGGACCTGCCCCAGATCACCGCCATCCAGCGCACCGCGCCCGAATCCACGCAATGGGAAGCACAGGACTATCTGGCCTTCGATTGCCAGGTGGCGCTAGCCGGCAGCGTGCCGCCCCATGCGGCGCAGTCCGAGGAGCGCATTGCCGGCTTCCTGGTCGCCCGTTCGGTGGCCGATAAGGAACGCGAGATCCTGAATTTAGCAATTCATCCCGATTTCCGCCGTCTCCACATAGCCACCGAACTGCTCCAAGCCGAGCTCTCCCGTTGGCCCGGAACCCACTTTCTGGAAGTGCGCGAATCCAATGCCGCGGCCCGGAGGCTGTACGAAGGTCTGGGTTTTGAGGCCGTCGGCAAGCGTCCTGCGTACTATGAGAATCCCCCTGAAACGGGGATTGTCATGAGAATATATTCATGATACTGTCACTAATGCGGGGGCCATCGGTGACCGCCGCACGGACGAATGCAGAGTCATTCATTTACCTACCGACATTCACCCACCGAGCAAGTCAATCCTACACACTCGGCGTGGCAACCTCACAAAGGAGACAGAACCCTGATGGAGAACACGCAAGAAGAATTGAAGACGCACCTGATGCAAACCGACGACGAGTTTCGCCGGCTGGCGGATGAGCACCATCGCTACCACGAGCAGCTGGAAGCGCTGGAGGCCAAAGCGTACCTCACTCCCGAAGAGGAAGTGGAGGAGCATCGGCTGAAGAAAGTAAAACTTCAGCTGAAGGACCAGATGAACCAGATCATCAGCCGTTATCGGACCCAACACGTCTGAGCATTGGGTGCGCTGGTAGCAGCACTCGTAAGTCCAACACCCGATCCGGAGCTCTCCGGGTCGGGTTTTTCGTTGAAATTGGCCTCTCGATTAGGGCAATTGGATGCAGGCTCCGAAGCGTCCTCGCCGCTCTGACACTCGTCACTCTGACACCCATCACCCTACCTCTCTCGCGCGCGGCGCAGGAGCCGCCCACCTTCGCTCGCCAGATCGCGCCTATGGTTTATGAAAAATGCGCTTCCTGCCATCATCCCGGCGGGGCTGCGCCGTTTTCACTGCTGACTTACCAGGATGTGAAGAAACGCGCGGCTCAGATAGGAGCCGCTACGCACGCACACTATATGCCGCCCTGGTTGCCCGAACACGGTTATGGCGATTTCGCGGGCGACCGCAGCCTTTCCGCCGCCGAAATTGCAATCATCGCCGCCTGGGTGACCGACGGCGCTCCCGAAGGGCCACAGGACTTAATACCGCCCGCGCCGCCTTTCAACGACGACTGGCAGCTTGGTCCTCCCGATCTGGTGCTTCAAGCGGCCAGCCCGGTGGAGGCGCCGGCCTCAGGTCCCGACTTCTATTGGAACGTGATCTTCACCCCGAATCTGATCGCGCGGCGATGGGTGCGCGCTGTCGAAATCCGCCCAGGCCTGCCGCGCCTGGTGCATCACGCCAACCTGCTGGTGGACCGCACAGGATCGGCGCACCTGCAGGAGAAATCGCCCGGCAAAGGCTTTCCCGGCATGGATCTTGAAATTGGCCGCAGTCCTTTCGATCCCGATGGAAATTTTCTGTTTTGGAAGCCGGGAGCTGTACCACATGTCGAGCCGGCCAGCGAATCCGAAAGTCTCGCATGGCGGCTGGATCCGGGCAACGAACTGGTGCTCAATATGCACCTTCAGCCTTCAGGCAAGCGAGAAGAATTGCGGCCTTCCGTCGGGTTGTACTTTACCGATCGGCCGCGGACCAAGTTCCCGCTTCTGGTTCAACTGGAAAACGACCAGGCGCTCGACATCCTGGCAGGTGCGCGCGATTTCGAGATTGCGGACAATCTTCGCCTGCCTCTGGATGCCGATGTTCTTGCGGTCTATCCGCACGCTCATTATCTCGGCAAGCTGCTCGAAGCCTGGGCTAGCTTGCCGGACGGGTCAAAGAAGTGGCTGGTGCGCATTCCGGCTTGGGATCCCAACTGGCAGGCCGTTTTCTATTATCGCGAGCCGGTGTTCCTTCCGAAGGATTCCTTGATCCACATGCGTTACCACTACGACAATTCGGCGGCGAACCCGCGCAATCCGAGCCATCCTCCCAAGCGCGTGCAGGCCGGCAACCAGGCCACCGATGAGATGGGCCATTTATGGCTGCAGGTGCTGCCGCGCGGAGCCGGCGACCAGCGCCGCCAGTTGCAGGAAGCCGTGATGCGCCACCGTCTGGAAAAGAATCCGGACGATGCCGTTGCTCACATGAACCTGGGCGCTATCCTGCTGTCGCGCCTGGACCCACAGGGGGCGGTGAGCGAATTACGGTCGGCGGCGCGTTTAGAACCCAACCGGCCGGAAGTACACAACATGCTCGGTCTGGGATTGGCTACCGTGAACCGGAACGCGGACGCGATCGGTCAATTTGAGCTGGCGCTGCAAGAACGGCCGGATTACGCCAGCGCCCGCTTCAACCTGGCCACGGCGTTGGCGAAATCCGGGAAGATCGATGAAGCCATCGCCAACTTGCGGCAAATCCTCGCGGCCAATCCGGACGACGCCTATGCAAAACAGCGCGTAGCCGCCCTGCTCGGTACTTACCCTAAGGCCAAGCCCTAAGTTAAGTGCCTTAGCTGCCAATCGCAAACCGCCAACCGCGCTCTGACGGGAACAAACCGGATCCTCGCCGCCCTACTCGGTACTTACCCTTAGCTGCCAATCGCAAACCGCCAACCGCGCTCTACGGGGAACAAACCGGCCAATTCTGCCGTATACTTTGGTACAAGCGTATGAGTTTCCTTTCCAAGCAGTTCATCGATGTTATCCAATGGACCGAACCGGAAGACGGAATCCTGGCCTACCGTTACCCCATGGAAGACATGGAGATCCAGAACGGCGGCAAGCTCACGGTGCGTGATTCGCAAGTGGCCGTCTTCGTGAATGAGGGACGCGTGGCGGACGTCTTCGCGCCCGGCCTCTACACATTGAATACCAACACCCTGCCGATTCTGACGTACCTGATGAATTGGGACAAGGCCTTCAAGTCGCCCTTCAAATCGGACGTCTATTACTTCTCCACGCGCCTGCAAACCAACCAGCGCTGGGGCACGGCTACTCCCATCACCATCCGCGACAAGGAATTCGGCGCGATTCGTATGCGCGGCTATGGGATTTATGCGTACAAAATCGCCGATCCTAAGTTGTTTTACCAGAAGGTCAGCGGAACGCGCGATCTGTACCGCGTGGCCGATCTGGAAGGCCAATTGCGCAATACCATCGTGGGCCGAATGACCGACAGTTTTGCGCAGAGCTCAGTGCCCTTTTTGGACATGGCTGCGAACCAGGCGGCGCTCGGCCAGAAGATCGTCGAAGCGCTGAAGCCGTCGTTTGCCGAATTGGGCCTGTCGCTCGAAAATTTTGTGGTCGAAAACATCTCGCTGCCCGATGAGCTGCAGACCATGCTGGATCAGCGCATCAGCATGAATATGATTGGCGACATGGGCCGGTACACGCAGTTTCAAGTGGCGCAGTCCATGCCGATCGCGGCTGCCAATGAAGGCGGAGGCGCGGCTGGTATCGGGGTAGGATTGGGTGCCGGACTCACCATGGCGAACAGCATGTTGAACGCCGTAAGACAACCAGCGGAGCAACCACCGCCCGCGGCGGAGACCAAATTCTGCACCAACTGCGGGAATAAGATCGCGCGCTCCTCGAAATTTTGCCCGGAGTGCGGCACCGCTCAACAATGAGATGCATTCGTGGCGCACGCACTCCTGCGTGCCGCGTTCACCCTCGTGTGAACGCTTTGAAAAATGTCCGGAGTTGAGTGGATTGTCGAAGCGTTCGGCTGCGACACCCGCGCTCTCATCAACCAGGCGCGCTTAGAAGAACTGTTCCAGCGCATCATCGAAGAACTGGATCTTCATCCACTTGGTAAAAACACCTGGCATCAGTTCCCCGATACGTTCGGAATGACGGGCGTCAGCCTGCTGCGCGAATCCCACATCACGTGCCATACCTTCCCGGAGTACGAATCGCTGTGCCTGAATGTCTTCTGCTGCCGGCCGAGGCAAGCGGCGGATTTTGAAGCGTTGCTCAAAATCGGCTTCGCTCCCGGACGAGTTTCGGTGCGTCAGGTGCAGCGCCCTTATGAAGACCGGCCCTATCAAGTATGAGCGCGCCGGTTGCGAACTGCCCCAACTGCGGAGCACCGGTGAAGTTCCTATGGTCCAGCGCCGTGCAGACCACCTGCGAGTTCTGTCATTCCATTCTGGTCCGCACCGACGTCGATTTGAAGAAAGTGGGTGAAGTGGCGGATCTTCCCCCGGACGCCTCGCCCATACAAATTGGAACCGAAGGCGCTTATCAGAACAAGAGCTTCGTGGTGGTGGGGCGGATTATCTACGAATACGAGCAAGGCGGCTGGAACGAATGGCACCTGGTTTATAACGATGGATCGAGCGGCTGGCTGGCCGATGCGCAGCTCGAATACGATCTCTCGTGGGCCAGCCAACCCCCCACGCCATTGCCCGGCCCCGGCGAACTCCGGCAAGGACAAACCCTTTCCTGGAACGGCAAGACCTATCAGGTAACCTCCCGCACTCATGCGCACTACAAGGGCGTGCAAGGCGAACTGCCGTTCCAGTATTGGGATAAATCCGATCTGCTCTTCGCCGATCTCAGAACCACCAGCGGCGAGTTCGGGACCATCGATTACAGCGAGAACCCTCCGCTGCTGTTCCTGGGACGCGCCGTCGAATTCGACGAACTGCATCTGAAAAATCTGCGCGAATTTGAGGGTTGGAGCTGATGGGTGCGGTTAAAGCCAGATCCATCTCGTGTCCCAATTGTGGCGGCGCAGTGGAATTGCACGGATTCGCTCACACTTTGAGCGTGGTTTGCCCGCAGTGCATGACCGTTCTGGATGCCTCCACGCCCGAAGTGAAGATCCTGCAAACGTTCCAATCGAAAGAGCGCGTGAAGCCGACGATACCGCTCGGCTCGCGGGGCAAAATCGGCGGCGTCGAGTATCAGGTAATCGGATTCCAAGTGCGCGAGGTGGACGGGGGCGATTCCTACTCGTGGAGCGAATATTTGCTCTTCAATCCCTACAGGGGCTTTCGATACCTCACCGAATACAACGGCCACTGGAATTTCGTGCATGTGGAAAGCGCCCTTCCCGAGCAAACGCTGGGGCGCGGTAGAATCGCGATGCGCTATGGCGGCAGGACCTATCTGGCCTTTGATTCTATGACAGCCAGCACCGCTTATGTTTTGGGCGAATTTCCGTGGCGCGTTCAAGTGGGCGAATCTGTGGCCTGCGCGGATTTCGTAGCGCCGCCCTGGATGCTGTCGTCGGAATCCACCAGCGGCGAAGTTACATGGTCGCGCGCCGAATACATGACGGGCGCCCAAGTCTGGCACGCGTTCCAGCTCCCTGGATCGCCGCCGCCCGCCTACGGCGTCTTCGCCAACCAACCGTCGCCCCATGGCGGTGTGGGCGCGACCTGGAGCACCTGGCTTTGGTTGAATGTCGCACTCGCGGCGATGATCTTCCTGTTCCTGCTGATCACGCCCGGCCGCGTCGCCTTCAGCGATCGTCACACCTACTCGCAAAGCGTGAGGAACGACAGCAGCGCCTTCGTCACGCCTGCGTTCCAACTCGACGGACGCACGTCCAACGTGAAGCTTTCCATCCACACCGATCTCGACAATAACTGGGTATATTTCAATTTCGCTCTCATCAACGACAAGACCGGCCAGACCTTCGACTTTGGACGCGAAGTGAGTTACTATCATGACTCTGACGGGAGCGAAGGAAGCCGCAATAATAGCGTCATCATCCCAGCGGTCCCGGCTGGCGAGTATTACTTGCGCGTGGAACCGGAAATGGAGTATGGATCGCCTTACGTGTACTACGAACTCGAACTTCGCCGCAATGTAGTCAATTGGAGCTTTTTCGTCATCGCCGCGGCCCTGCTGTTGATCCCGCCGGTGTTCAAGACATTCCGCAAAAGCAGCTTTGAAGCGGCGCGCTGGCGTGAGAGCGACTACGCGCCGAAATCCAGTTCGGGAGGCGACGACGATTGAACATTCCACTATTCCCGATTTATGGCGTGCTGCTGCTGGGCCTGACCGGCGTTGCCCAATATCAGGGCTGGAGCTGGAACCGCATCAATCAGCAGCGCGTTCTGCCCAAATCGATTCGCGATAATCCGGGCGCGTATCGCTCGTCCTACGGCGGTTATTCCCGCTACATCGGAGGTAAGTGACGTGAATCTCAGCG
>Ga0181525_10003347_pt1 | contig 12749 bp, 11 predicted proteins | sample PEATcosm2014_Bin_48_FD_121100 | JGI IMG/M metagenome (GOLD analysis project Ga0181525, IMG submission 121100) | Peatland microbial communities from MTU Mesocosm Facility, Houghton, MI, USA - PEATcosm2014_Bin06_10_metaG | ecosystem: Environmental > Terrestrial > Soil > Wetlands > Peat | place... | reverse complement strand
CGTTGGAGACGGCCGATCTGGCCGATCGAGCGGAGCGTCGTGCCGCCGATTTTACGCACACGCTCGGCAATGTCGTCGGTGGTCGCAAAAATCTGTTCGCCATGATCGTCAAGCATAAGGTGGTAGTCGCGGAAGTGTGGACCAGAAACATGCCAGTGAAAATTCTTGGTCTTAAGATAAAGCGCGAACATATCGGCGAGCAGGGTGTTCAGTGCGCCGGATATATCGCGCGTGGCGTTGGAACCGAGATCGTTCGGCGTATTGATGGCGGCGGTTTTTCGAGACTTCACATCGCTGGCATTCATTTTACTACCTCCGGTTATCCTCGCCGTGCCAACGAACATAGCGCGGCCGAGCTAAGTTGACGCTGTCTTTCCAGAACTATTCATCACCATAGTGCCGATATATCAATGTATGAACAAGGCCGGCAAAACTCGAATTGCCATTCTCGTGTCATCGTTGCAATTGAGCCTGCTGTGCCCCCGCCACCGGCAACGTGAAGCGAAAGCGCGCGCCGCCGAGGGTGGAATTATTGTCCGCTTGGATTGCGCCACCGTGCGCCTCGATGATCGACCGGCAAATAGACAGGCCCATTCCCATGCCGGCATCTTTGGTCGTGAAAAAACTATCGAACAGATGGTCAAGTTGGCCGGGATTAATTCCAGGGCCGCTGTCCTCCAAAATGCAGCAAACGCTCTCGCTATCGGACAACTTTGTGTGGATCGAAACGATCCGCCGCGACGGCGCCAATTGAGCGATCGCCTGCGCCGCGTTGATCGCCAAGTTCACCACGACCTGCTGAAGTTGAATGCGGTCGCCGGTCACAAGGGGCAGCGTCGACGCCAAGTCGAGAGAAACCGCGATGTTCTTCGATTGCAGTTCGTGATCGAGGAATACGATGGAGTCCTCAATAACGTCGTTGAGGGATATGATCATTTGCTGCGGTGCCCGTCCGGCCGCCATCGCTTGAAGTCGGGCGATGATATCGGCGGCACGACGCGCGTCATCGATGATGCGCCGCATCAAATCGCGCGCTTTGGGCACGTTCGGCTCGGCTCGATCGAGCCAGCGCAACGCCGCCTCACCGCCCGTCGTCAGCGAAGCCAGCGGCTGGTTTACCTCGTGCGCGATCGACGCGGCAAGTTCGCCGAGTACCGAAATCCGCGCCGCGTGCGCGAACTCCGCCTGCACCTTCTGAAGCCTGTCCTGGGCGCGGCTTCGTTCCAATTCGGCGCTCTTATGCGCGGTAATATCCATCATCGCGCCCATGAACTGCAAATTGCCGGTTGCGTCCTTCATGGGATGGGCGACAACATGGAGATGCTTGACGGAGCCGTCCGGCATCTGCAGACGATGTTCGAGATCGAATTCCTGCTGCTCGGTGGCGGCGAGTTCGATCGCTTGCTTGGCGATCGCGATGTCGTCCGGATGCACTCGGTTGATAACCATTTCCAGTGTTGGCTTTGTGGCTGGATCGTATCCGAATATTCTAAAGCTTTCCTCGGACCAGAAAAGCTCACCGCTCGCCAGGCTCCAACCGAAGCTGCCGGTGCGACTCAATTGCTGCGCTTCGGCGAGATAGGTGGCCTGGGCACGCTGCAATGCTTCCTCGGCCCGTTTGCGCTCGGTGATATCGGTGTTGCTCTCCAGCGTGCCGATGTGCACGCCCTCTTCGTTTCGCTGCAGGGACCAACGGCTCGCCACCCGGACCTGCCTGCCGTCACGCGCCGTGTGGACGAGTTCGCCTTCCCAGCGGCCGGTAGGTGTCAAAATTTCCGTGATTTGCTCGAGCGGAGCGGGGAAGATCGTTTGCAGAAGTTGATGGGTGACTTTGCCGAGCGCCTCGTCGCGTTTCCAGCCGTAGAGCGCCTCGGCGCCGCGATTCCAATACGTGATCGCGTCATTGATGTCGCGCACGAAAACCGAATCGGTTGTGAGATCGAGCAGTCGAATCTGTTCTTGCTGGACATCTCCGAGGCGGCGCACTCGCCGCACCAGGCTCGTGATGGCGAGCGAGGTAATGACGAAGGCGGCGAGTGTCGCGAGGTCCCGCGAGTCCTGCACCCGGAAGCTGTAACGCGGCTCCACGAAAAAGAAATCGAGGCAGCCCACGGCGATGACGGAGAAAACGATCGACGAGATCAAGCTGTCCAGCAGGGACAAAAGTACGATGGCAATCAGATAGACGAATGCGGTAGTGGTGGAATTGAGCTGGAGCTGAAGGCACAGCCAAGTTGCAAGCGCCAAGGCAACCGCGCCCGCACCCCAAAGCGAAGGCAGGTAACCGTATCGGCTGGTGAGCGGTCGCCACATGTGGGTCAACGACGCTCGTCTGGCCGTCGGCAGCCGGCAACTGCGGTCACGAGTCGACTCCTGGGCTCGGGGTCACGGCCGAATGCTCTATATTGCATTGCCGGTACCGGAATGACGATACAATTGCGGCGCGAGCTCGGATGAGTTCGATGGCTAAGTTTGGCGAGCGAATATCCGTGAATCCGCGCCAAAGCTTGGAAACCACCACGGCGGCGGGGCGTCCCTCGACCCTCGCGCGTAACGCCAGCTTGATCGCGTGGCCGTTTCAACAGCACTTTAAATTTTTAATACTCTTTCGAGACAACCGAATAGGGCATCCGCCTCGAACGGCTTTCGCAGCAGACAGACCGCGCCACTCGACACCGCCCGGCCTTCCAGCGCCGGGTCGGAGTGCGCCGTGATCATGATGACCGGGACCTGACACTGCCGCGACACCAGCAGCCGCTTTAGCTCGATGCCGCTCATGCCCGGCATGTGAATGTCGGTGATCACACAACCAAATGAATCAGCTTCGCCAGACGCGACGAACGCCTCTGCGGACGCAAAATCGCGCACGCCATAAGCGGACGAGCCGAGCAACTCAACAAGCGATGCGCGGAACGAGTCGTCGTCGTCGACAACCGCGATAAGGTGTTCCTTGGACACATGTCATCCTTTAGCCAGGCTTTGCCACGGACGGCCAAACCCAACCTAGGTCTGTTACATTTGAGTGGGGGGCGGTGAACTATACAGGGGTGTTACTGTCGGCGGTCAAAGCGGCTTGGCGCTTAAAACGGCTTGGCGCTTAAAGCGGCTTGGCGCTTAAAGCGGCTTGGGTTTAACCACTTCAGCCATGCGGACGAGGTCGGCGAGCGTGCGGGCGCCCATTTTGCGCATCGCGGCGCCGCGATGGATTTTCGCCGTGATTTCGCTGATGCCTAATGCGCCGGCGACCTGCTTGTTCATATTGCCGGCCGTCACTAACAGCATGACCTGCTGTTCCCGAGGGGACAGTGTTGCGAACTTTTGCCGCATCTGGAAAACTTCGTTATCAGCCGCCCGCCGCTGGCGATCGCGTTCTATGGCGGCGATCACCGCATCAAGCATGTCCTGGTCGCGGAACGGCTTGGCAAGAAAATCCACCGCGCCGCGTTTCATTGCGCGCACCGACATCGGAATGTCGCCATATCCCGTCATCATCACAACCGGCAAGTGAATGCCCATCTGGGTGAGCTGGACCTGGAACTCAAGCCCATTCATGTCGGGCAAGCGGATGTCGATAACAATACACCCCGGCGCATCAACGATGCTGGTCCCCAAAAAATCGCGCGCCGTCCCGTAGGACCTGGCCTCAAATCCCACCGAGTTGAACAAACTCTCCATGACGGTGCGCAGCGAGGCGTCGTCATCGACGACGTGTACCACTGCGTTATCGGTGCTCTCGCTCGGCATCACGACGGCCATGATGTGTTGACGGCCCCCACCTTAGAGCATGGCAGAAACTGCCGTGCGGATCAAACCAGATCACAAGCAACCACAAATCCCCACACTGAACTCCGGAGCGAGCGCCCATCGCATGCCTCGGCGAAACCCTATTGGGCGCGGTTTGCGAATATCGAGAACCGCGAGCCATGCGAGACGGCGGAACTGACCTCGATGCGGTGACCGAGCAGGTCGAGAGCGCGCCGCACGACAAACAGTCCTATGCCCAAACCATCGCTGCGCGTCGAATCGAGGCGTTCGAAGGCGTCGAAGATTCGCGGCAAATGTTCGGGCGCGATACCGATGCCGGTGTCGCAAACATCGATCCGCAAATTGCCGCCGGACCGGCGGCATCCGATCAGGATACGCCCTCCAGGCTCGGTGTATTTGATCGCGTTGCTGACCAGATTGCGCAAAATGGCGTTTAACAGGACCGGATTGCTCATGACGCGCGCGGCCGTCGAACAGACCCGCATTTCGATACCCTTGCGCAGCGCTTTATCCTCGTTCTCGCGGCACAGCCGCCACAACAGTGGAGCCATCGCGACCGGCGCTATCTCCATCGTCTTGGTGTGCTCGTAGAGACGAAGCGCATCCACCAGCCGATCGAGTTGCTCGGTCAGCCCGCTGATGGCGCGCTGGCCATGCTCCAACCAGGTTTGTTCGGACTCCGTGCGGACGCGCGTTTGCAATAATTCGTAGGTGCTCTGAATGATTTGCAGGGGCTGTCGAAGATCGTGTCCCGCCATTCCGAGAAGAGCGGCCTGGAAATCGCTGGCGCGTTGTAAGTCCAGCCTCTGACCGCCCGGCGTTGTAGCATAAAGCTCGGTCGCGCTCATGGTCGCAGTCCCCGCATCGACGACAGGATCACTGACCTGCCTCTCGCGTGCTCACGGGCCAGATTTTGCCGGTCAACCGCCGCTGTGGCTATCATGCTTTGGGTGCGACCGATCATCCTAAAGTGTGGTGCTGACGGCCATCGCGAGACGCCCCTCAAAACCGCGGGCGCCAAGCGGCGCCGTCGTGTCGACCGATCTCGAAACGTAGCATTGGCCCGCGCATCGCCGATGGCGGCAGGATAAGAGCCTGATTTCGTCAGCTGCTGCGCGCTTAAACCGATCTTAACCATGCCGGGCTAGACGGAATTTGCCCGATCCAGTCCCCTGGCCCTCAATGTACCGGCTCTTCGCCAAGCGGTTAGAACAGGTGGCCGAGACGGCTCGTCTCGTTCCCGAAGCATTGGCCGACCAAGCCGAACCGGATCGGTCTGCAGCGGCAGGCGGCGGCATCCGCGAGACCATCAATCTCCTGGAGTCCGACCTCGGCGTGCTCATTCGACAGGTGCAGCAGGCTTGCCACCTGGTTTGTCGCGAAGCAGAGGACTCCGCCGGCGCGACCGATAGGATCACACACCAGACCGGCGGCTTGGTCGTCCAGGCCAGCACGGCCAGCCGCGACCTGTCCCAACTTGCCGGCGCGATCGAGGAACTGGCGCGCTCATCTGACGATATTGGACGCCAAGTTCAGGGCGCGGACGATCTTACCGACAAAGCGAGTGCATCGGCGGCGTTTGCCGGTCGCAGCGTCGAGGGTCTCAAAAAGTCATCGACGGAGATCGGTCAGGTTGTGAGTCTGATCTCGACGGTGGCGCGCCAAACTAATTTGCTGGCGCTCAATGCCACGATCGAAGCGGCGCGCGCCGGCGAAGCCGGCCGCGGCTTCGCCGTCGTCGCCTCGGAAGTAAAGACTTTGGCGCGAGAAACGCAACAGGCAACCGAAGAGATTTCGCAGAAGATCGATGCGTTGCAGCGCAATGCCGCGGCTTGCTTCGAAGCGGTGCAACAGATCGCCGACGTCATCGAAGTCATCCGGCCGCTGTTTGGGGAAATTGCAGCCGCGGTCGGACAACAGAACAGCGCGACGGCCGCCGTAGCGCGCAATGCCAACGAGACGTTGCGCTTTGTCGAAGCCGTCTCCAGCGGTGCGTCCGAAATCGGAGACGCGGCCGCGGGGGCGAACGCGCGTGGCAGGTCCGTCGAGCAAAACGGCAAGGCCGTCATCGCGCTGGCCGAAAAGCTCAAAATGCGGATGACGATCTTTTTGCGCCAAAGCGAGGCGGGAGATCGCAGGCGGCATGACCGCTTGCCGTGCGAAATCGGTGTCGAGCTTGGTACCGGCACCGCAGTCATCGGCGGCCGGACCGGCGACCTTTCGGAAGGCGGCATGCTGTTTTGCGCGACCGACGTGCCGCCGATCGCACCGGGCACCATGCTGGAGGCTAAAATCGACCGCATCGGCGCGGCAACCGTTCGCGTCGCCAACCGCTCACTACTCGGTTTGCACCTCGAATTTACGCAAATGGATGCGGCAACGCGCGGACAACTGGAGCACAAGCTCGCATCCATTCGCGAAGAGAATCGCGAAATTATTTCGCTCGCCGTCAACGTCGCAAACGACGTTTCGCGCACGCTCGAGAAACTGGTCGGACAGGGCAAGCTTTCGCAGGACGATTTGTTCGACAACGACTATGTCGCGATCGTGGGCAGCGACCCGTTGCAACATCGCACGCGGTTTCTTGCCGCTCTGGAAGAAGTATTGCCGCCGATCCAGGAAGCTCTGCTGGCGGGCGACGATCGGATGGTGTTCTGCGCGGCGGTCGATCGCAACGGTTACTTGCCGGTGCATAATCGCAAATATTCTTTGCCGCAGCGTCCCGGCGAGAAAGCGTGGAACATCGCGCATGCGCGCAATCGGCGGATATTCGACGACCGCGCCGGCCTCGCCGCCGCGCGCAACGTGCGTCCCTATATCATCCAAGTGTATCCGCGCGATATGGGAGCGGGCGTGACCGTCATGATGCGCGAGATCGACGCGCCGATCCGCGTCTTCGGCAAGCATTGGGGCGGATTTCGCTCAGCCTATAAGCTTTGAGCGGTTGCCGTTCGATTAGGCCACGCGCGGCGAACGCGCAAGCTAATCCCGCCGCCCCTTCATCCAATCTTCCAGATAGACCAGCGCCATCGCCCGCTCATCCTCGCTGGCGCGCTGGAAGTCGTTGTCGTAGAGCGGCTTGACCCAGCCTTCGTCGGCGCCGGCGCAATCCTTGCCGAGCGTGAGCCACATCAGGCCGCGCGCGGCCTGCCGCGGCACAGCTTGGCCTTGGAATAACATGTCGCCGAGCGCGACCTCGGCGCGGCAATGGCCTTTGCTCGCGGCGAGTTGGAACCAGCGCGCCGCCTGGTGCGAATCGCCCGGCTTGTCATTGAGATAAAGCCGGCCGAGCTCATACTGGGCCTCGGCGTCGCCGAAATAGGTCGCCGCGTAACCGAACATATCGCGGGCGCGGTTGGCATCGGCCGCAATCTTCGAGTTGGGTATGCCGGTGAGGTAGTAATGGCCGAGCGCCACGAAGGCGCTGGCGACAAAACGGGCCTGGGGCGTGCCCGGATTCTCGTCCGGATGGGTATTGGCGATCTGGCTGAAATAGGTGAAGGCGCGCAGGTCATCATGCGGCACGCCGTCGCCGTCGGCGTACATGCGGCCAAGCTTCCACTGCGCCGCGGGGTGCCCCTGATCGGCGGCGTATTGAAGCGCGGTCAATGTTTTCGATGTTTCAGCGCCGTCCGGGGCGCGCGCCGCGGCCCGCAGCCCATCCGCGGGCGACAGCGCCGCGGTATTCGAGGTCGTGGTGCCGTCGAACGCATAGGCCGGATCGAGACCGAGACTAAATGTCTGGCCGGGCTCCGGGCTCAATCCGACCCCGACGCAAAGTCCGCCCAGGAGACTTGCCAGCACTCCGCCGGTCGCAAGCCGAACACCTCGATTAGATATCCGCATAGCACGCCTTCTCAGCCGCCCCGCCCGGGTGGGTGAGCGCGCCATAACGCGCCGATCCCACCTGTTGGGCGTACTTCCACAAATAGCCGGAGGTGAATGGCTCGGCCCGCGGCTTCCATTCCTTGGCCCGCCGATCGAGTTCGTTCTGGGTCAACTCGACATCGAGCGTTCCCTTGTCGGCGTCGAGTTTGATGATGTCGCCGTCGCGCAGCAACGCGATCGGACCGCCGACGGCTGCTTCCGGACCGATATGGCCGACACAAAATCCGCGCGTCGCGCCGGAGAAGCGTCCATCCGTGATCAGAGCGACCTTGCCGCCCATGCCCTGGCCATAGAGCGCCGCTGTCGTCGACAGCATCTCGCGCATGCCGGGACCGCCTTTGGGTCCCTCGTAGCGGATGACCAACACGTCGCCTTCCCTGTACTTCTTGTTCTTGACCGCCTCGAAGCACGCTTCCTCGCCATCGAAGCAACGCGCCGGCCCGGAGAATTGGATGTGCTCCAAACCGGCAATCTTCACGATCGCGCCGTCGGGCGCGAGATTGCCGCGCAGGCCGACAACGCCGCCCGTCGCCAGGATCGGCTTGTCGGCCGGATAAACGACGGCCTGGTCGTTGTTCCACTTCACCGATTTCAGATTCTCGGCGATGGTGCGGCCAGTGACCGTGATGCAGTCGCCATGGAGGAAGCCATGGTCGAGCAGCGTCTTCATCAGCAACGGTATGCCGCCAGCTTCGAACATGTCTTTGGCGACATAACGGCCGCCCGGTTTCAAATCGGCGATATACGGTGTCTTTTTCAGGATTTCGGCGACATCGAACAGATCGAATTTTATGCCGCATTCACTGGCGATGGCCGGTAGATGCAGCGCGGCGTTGGTCGAGCCGCCGGTCGCGGCGACCACGGCGGCGGCATTTTCCAGCGCCTCGCGCGTCACGATATCGCGCGGCCGCAGGTTCTTGGCGATGAGACCCATGATCATCTCGCCGGCCAGCATGCAGAATTTGTCGCGAATTTCGTAAGGCGCCGGCGCGCCGGCCGAATACGGCAAAGCGAGCCCGATCGCCTCCGAAATCGTGGCCATGGTGTTGGCGGTGAACTGGGCGCCGCAAGCGCCGGCCGACGGACAGGCGTTTTGCTCGAGCGTATCGAGATCGGCATCGGACATGGCGCCGACCGAGTGCTGGCCGACGGCCTCGTAGACGTCCTGGATGGTGACCGGCTTGCCCTTAAAGGTCCCGGGAAGAATCGAGCCGCCATAGATAAAGATCGACGGCACGTTAAGCCGGCACATCGCCATCATCATGCCCGGTTGCGACTTGTCGCAACCGGCGACCCCGATGAGGGCGTCATAAGAATGCCCGCGCACCGTCAATTCCACTGAATCGGCAATAACTTCACGGGAAGGCAAGGATGACTTCATGCCCTCGTGACCCATAGCGATGCCGTCGGTCACGGTGATGGTGCAGAACTCGCGCGGCGTCCCGCCCCTCGCGGCAACGCCGAGTTTCACCGCCTGCGCCTGGCGCATCAGTGCGATATTGCAGGGGGCGGCTTCGTTCCAGCAGGTCGCGACACCGACGAAAGGCTGGTGGATCTGCTCCGGCGTCAGCCCCATGGCGTAATAGAACGCGCGATGAGGGGCCCGGTCGGCTCCTTCGGTGGCGTGCCGGCTGGGCAGCCGCAATTTCAAATCGGTCTTGGCGTCCATCAACATTAGTGGGCCGAACTGGCCCCTCGCCCCTCAAGCCGGTCCGCAGCAACAAGCGCCGCGGAAGCCGGAACGCAACGACTACGTCCGCTCGCGGACAGCCGTGTCATCGATGTCGAGAAATCCTATGGCCAAAAAGCGGCGTTTGGTGTGTGTGCAATGCGATACAGTGAAATGTTCCCGCGCTGTGGCCGCGAAGCCACAGATTCACCCCTCGCGGGCGATGCCGTTAATTGACGGTTTACCAACAAACAGCGGGATTGCGACGATAACGGCGTGCCAAAGAGACTGACCCGCAGCTTTTTCAGCCGCAGCGTCCATGAGGTGGCGCCCGATCTGATCGGCGCGACGCTTCTGTTCGACGGCGTCGGCGGCCGCCTGGTCGAGGTCGAGGCCTATCACCAAACCGACCCGGCGTCGCACAGCTATGGCGGCCCGACCGCCCGCAATGCCGTCATGTTCGGGCCGCCAGGCTTTGTCTACGTCTACCGCTCCTACGGCATTCACTGGTGCCTCAATTTCGTCTGCGAGCCGAAAGGCACCGCCAGCGCCGTACTGATCCGGGCGATCGAGCCCACCACTGACCTTGCGGTCATGCGGCGGCGGCGCGGTGTCACCGACGAGCGGCTGCTGTGCTCCGGCCCCGGCCGGCTTTGCGAGGCGCTGCGCATCACCGACCGGCAATATGGCCTGGCCCTCGATGCACCACCGTTCGAGCTTTTTGCTTCTTCAGGTCCGGTGGAGGTCATTGCCGGCCCTCGGATCGGCCTCACCAAGGCGGCCGAGAAGCCCTGGCGTTATGGCGAAAAGGGCTCGCGGTTTTTGAGCAAGCCGTTTCCGGCGGCCACAACCGTGCTAAACTGAAAGTTGTAGTTTTTGGGGAGCCGGTTGCTATAACTCTATTTTGTAGTTACATTCGATGCAGCAGTTTGAATGGGACGCTGCCAAGGCCCGAGCCAACAAGCGCAAGCACAAGGTGAGCTTCGAGGAAGCGGCATCGGTATTCCGCAGCTATTGGATTCGGCGGCCGGACGCGCGACGAGACTATGGCGAAACACGATTCATCGCCATCGGCCGGGACAGCAATGGCCTCGTGCTGAACGTCGTTTACACACTGCGCGAAGAGCGCGTTCGAATCATTTCCGTTTGGAAGGCGTCAAGAGATGAGCGCAAAGCCTACGAGAAAGCGTTCCCGGATCGTGCGCTACAAGAGCCTCGATGAAATCCCGGTTAAGCCGCTCAATCGCAAACTGATCGCGATGACCGACGAGGAGGCCGAGCGCCGCGCCGCCGCCGATCCGGACGCCGGCGTGATTCCGCCCGGCTTTTGGGACAATGCGACCGTGCAGATGCCGTTAACAAAGCAGCAGATCACGTTACGTCTCGATCCCGACGTCATCGGCTGGTTCAGGCGCAGCGGCAAAGGCTATCAGTCGCGCATGGGCGCGGTGCTGCGCAGTTACGTGGAAGCCAAGCGCAAGCGCAGCGCATAGCGTATTCAACTTGTTAGCTTAAAGCCCGGATCGAAACCCAATTCTTTGCGGGCTTTGTCGACCGCGACCGCGCCGTCGTCCTCGGCGATGTTATAGATGCCCGGCGCACCGAGCGTGACCGCGAGGAGAGCCGCCTGCGCCGCGGCATCGACATGAAGCGGGGCGCGGGCATTCGGTGTGTTCCAGGTCCCCGGGCCGTAAAGCCGGCCGTAGCGCAGCACGATGCCGTCGATGCCTGGCGTATTAAGCACGGCCGCTTCGAGAGCACGGATGCCGCGCGCGGTGACGGCGCCGGGTTGTTCGCCGTCTGCCGAAGCGAGGGGATCGCTTTCGGCATGCGGCTCGGGACCCTCGGCATAGGCAAAGGCGATGCTTTGCGCGATCAGCCGGCAGGCACCGGTCGCCAACGCCGCGGCAACCAGATTGGCGGTGCCTTCGATGCGCAGACGGCTATTGCGAAAAAGTACGTCCGCAGACCGCGCCGGATCGAAGACATCCGGCAGATCGGTCAATTGATGGATGACGACGTCCGGACGCGTCTGGACGACAGCGTCCCGCAGCATCTTACTGTCGAACACATCCACAACGACCGGGTCGGCGCCAAGCGCCCGGAGTTCTCGGGCTTTTTCAGCCGAGCGCGTCGTGCCGACGACGACATGACCGGCGGCGACGAGAAGCGTCGTCAATGGACGACCGATGACCCCGGAGGCGCCGGCGAGAAAAATCCGCACGGCGTCCCCTTACGCCGCGCCCTTGAGCCGCTCCAGCGCCTCGGCGATCTTCGCCTTGCGCATCTCGGCCTCCTCGCGCTTTTCCTTTTCTTCTTCGACGACTTCTTCCGGCGCGCGGGCGACGAAATTCGGATTGCCGAGTTTTGCGTCGACGCGGGCGATGTCGGCGTCGGCTTTGGCCATTTCCTTGGCGAGCCGCGTGCGCTCCACGGCGAGATCGATCACGCCGACAAGCGGCAGCGCCGCGACCTCGCCGCGCACCACAAGCTGCACCGCGCCTTGGGGCACCGTATCGGCGAAAGAAATATCGGCAACCCGAGCCAGGCGATGCAGAAATTCCGACCAGTGCCGCGCCCGGACCATGGTCTGGGGCGATGCGCCTGCCAGGACGAGCGGCAGCATGGTGGCGGGCGGAATGTTCATCTCGACGCGCACGGAACGAATGGCGGTGATGAGGTCGATGACCCAGCCGATTTCGGTTTCCGCTGCCGTGTTGTCGAGACCGTCATGCATGGGCCATGAATCCAGCGCCAGCATGTGCTCGCGCTTGCCGCCTTGCTCCGCCGTTACCTGCCACAGCTCCTCGGTGATAAAGGGCATGAACGGGTGCAGAAGCTTTAGGATCTCGTCGAGCGCCCAGGCCGCCGCCGCGCGCGTCTCGCTTTTGGCGGCGCCATCCGGTCCGGTAAGAACGGGCTTGATGAGCTCGAGATACCAATCGCAATAGATGTTCCAGACGAAGCGATAGAGTGCGGTGGCCGCCTCGTTGAACTTGTAGGCCTCAATCGCGACCGTCACCTCGCGCCCGGTCCGCGCGGTCTCATGCGCGATCCAGCGGTTAAGCGTTTCCTTGGCGCGGCGCGGATCGAATTCCGGGTCGCGCCCACAGCCATTGATCTCGGCAAAACGTGCGGCGTTCCAAAGCTTGGTCGCGAAATTACGGTAACCCTCGACCCGCTGCGCCGACAGCTTGATATCGCGCCCCTGCGCCGCCATGGCGGCGAGTGTGAAGCGCAACGCGTCGGCGCCGTATTCATCGATCACTTCGAGCGGGTCGATGACGTTGCCCTTCGACTTCGACATTTTGGCGCCGGAAGCGTCGCGCACCAGCGCGTGGATGTAGACGTCGCGGAACGGCACCACCTTATCCAACGGAGCGCCAGGGCGGTCCTTTTGCATGAAGTGCAGTCCCATCATCATCAT
>Ga0181525_10003346_pt1 | contig 12751 bp, 13 predicted proteins | sample PEATcosm2014_Bin_48_FD_121100 | JGI IMG/M metagenome (GOLD analysis project Ga0181525, IMG submission 121100) | Peatland microbial communities from MTU Mesocosm Facility, Houghton, MI, USA - PEATcosm2014_Bin06_10_metaG | ecosystem: Environmental > Terrestrial > Soil > Wetlands > Peat | place... | reverse complement strand
CTGCTCGCTCGGGTGATACTCCACGCCTAGAATCAACATGTCCGGCTCCTTTCTGCCGAGCCCATGGTTCTCGACAAACCACAGCCTACTCGGGCCTAAGGAGCCGGCGTTGTTATGCAATCAAGTAAAATTGGGGTAAAGCCACTACCGATTTCGTGGCGAGCGCGGATGAACCTGCAGCTTCTTCTCTTCGTGCTATTCTAGGCTTGTCCTCACCTCGACGCTTTGGCAGATTGCCTGGAAGAAGAATCGACCAGGAGGAAGCCTCCAAATGGCAAACCCCGCTTACGGATCCGAAACAAGGCTGGAAGTCCGGCGAATGTTCGTAGCGCCGCGTGAGAAAGTCTTCGAAGCGTGGACGCAACGGGAAAAACTAGAGAAGTGGATGTGCCGGTTCCCCAGACACGAGACGCGTTTTACCACGTCCGACGCGCGGCCGGGCGGTACCAACGTGATGGAGGTTCAAAATCCGCAAGGAGAAATTTTCAAGCAGAGCGTCACGTACCGGGACATCGAGCCTCCGAAAAAACTGGTGTTTACGTGGGACTGGCAGAGGTTCTCCGCGTCGGGGAAGAAGGTAGACGAGGCTCGTGACACGCTGGTGACGGTGGAATTTCAGCCGCGCGGTACCTTTACCGAAGTGATATTGACCCATGAGGGGCTCGCCACTGCTGATCAACGCGAGGCGCACAGCAAGGGTTGGAACGGCTGCTTCGATCGGCTCGAGGAAGAGTTGAAAGCATAGCGCGAGAAGTTCGCGTTAGGGCCGGTTACGCATCCCTATTCTAGAAAAGATTGATACTCGCCCCGCTGCGCAGCGAGCCGCGTTTCCAGCGACTTCTCCGCCAAGTGAACTTTCCGCAGCAACGCGCCGCGTGGAACTGCATGCGGATTCACCGCAGCAAGATCATGCACAAAATGGAAGCGGATTGCCTGGCGGATCTGGTGCGAATGGCCGCAACGCTCAGGATACACGCGCCATGACCGCATTAGCCGCCGCGACTTGTGAATCTCCGACGCCACTGCCTGTCTTTGCATCCTTGTGTCTACGCAAACCATCCAATGGTCGTAGGCTAAGCGAAATCGTCGAGCCGTTGATATCATTTGGCAGCAATCCCATACGATAGAGGGTCAGATGTCGGAATATAAAAAGAGTGCTGAATCCATATCTCGTTTGACTCCCGAACAGTTCCGCGTGACGCAACAGAACGGAACTGAGCGGCCTTTTGAAAATGCTTTTTGGGACCACGATGAACCGGGCATCTACGTGGACGTTGTCTCGGGCGAGCCGCTTTTTTCTTCGCTCGACAAGTTCGATAGTCACTGCGGTTGGCCGAGCTTCACAAAGCCGGTGAATCCAGAAAACGTGGAGGAGCGGCGCGACGGCAGCCACGGCATGGCGCGCACCGAGGTGCGCTCAAGCCACGGCGACAGCCATTTGGGTCACGTGTTTGACGACGGCCCGCGCGACGCAGGCGGGCTGCGTTATTGCATCAATTCAGCGTCGTTGCGCTTCATCCCCTTCGATGAACTCGAAAGGGAAGGGTACGGCGAGTATCGCAAACTCTTCGCACAGCAGAAAAAGGAGCAATAACATGGCGTCATCGCAAGAACGTGCAGTTCTCGCCGGCGGCTGCTTCTGGGGCATGCAGGAACTACTGCGCCGCCGCCCGGGCGTGGTTTCAACGCGCGTCGGTTACACCGGAGGGAACGTGTCGAACGCGACGTATCGCAATCATGAAGGCCATGCCGAGGCGATAGAAATCATCTTCGATCCACAGAAGTTGAGTTATCGGAAGCTGCTGGAATTCTTTTTCCAGATTCACGATCCGACGACGAAGAACCGCCAGGGAAACGACATGGGAACCAGCTACCGCTCTGCTATTTTCTACACTACCGAAGAACAGAAACGGATTGCGAAGGAAACGATTGCGGACGTGGATGCTTCGGGACTTTGGCCCGGAAAAGTAGTCACCGAAATAAAACCGGCTGCTGACTTCTGGGAAGCAGAGCCCGAACATCAAGACTATCTGGAGCGCATTCCGAACGGCTACACTTGCCATTACGTCCGACCCAATTGGACCCTTCCCGAGCGCCGGCTTGAAGCATCGCGCAAGTCAGCGAACTAGCTGCCAGGTGGCGGCGTGACCCGATCCAGCAGTGTGAAAGCTAGCAACATCACAATCGGGACTAGCAAGGTCCACGCCGCCAGGCGGGACGCCAACGCTGATCCAAGGATTGCTCCGCCGAGAAACGCCGTCCATATGCTCGCCAGTAATGCGGCGCGCGCCCAGCGGGTGTCCCAAGGACCCTGCGCTTGTGGCAGCGGCGCGCTCTTGATTCCTAACGCGACGTGTTGAGCCAAGCTATTCAAATCTCCGGTCACGAAGCCCAAACTCACCGTTTGTCCAGCCACGTGATTGATGGATGTATTCAGCATGCCCATCGCGGCGCTCAGAATCATGATGCTCAGCCAACCTGGCCACGTCCAGTACGCAGCAGCGATTCCAATAACCAGCATGGCCGCGACCGATGCGAAAAGCCGATGCAGTTGATTACGCTGACCGGCCTGCACCACGAGTGTCCCCACGAAGATGCCCAGGAGAAAAAACGGAATCGGGAGGAAACTATGCCCCGCCGCGACGAGCTTGGCCTGTCCAGCTTGTGAACCGCCCACTGTTGTGTTGCCGCTCATGAAGGAAGCGAAAACACCAAATTTCAGAAACGTGTAGGAGTCCACGTACCCGGAAATCAGCGCCAGACCGGCGGCTCTCTGCCATTGCGCGCTTGCGGACTTTGGTAATGACCACACGCTGATTCCGATGCGACCGAAACCTTGAAAATTTTGGTCGTCGGAGTCTGACACACCCTTCTCTCAGCGGTCTACAAGATTGAAACAGCGTTGCGGGAAGGCGTCCCTGGCAAAAAACTTCTTGCCGTGGCTCACGGCGCCGCGCGTTCGTACCGCCCTGAAGCATGTGTGATTGCGAAACGATGGGTTTGGCGTGTTTCGACGAAAACATTCGTGGACAGGCGATCAATACGGGGTCGGTTCCACCGCAGATACCGCAGCGATGGGGCCGATTCCGGGCGGCCAGTTAATCGCGCAGGGCTAATGACGCTCGAGGTTCTTCATCAACGATCACTCGCGGTTCGCAGTGACTGGAGGCGCGACAAACACCAGCGAAACCAGGTACAGCAGAATCCCCAAGCCAATCAACGAAGCAGCCAGAAACGCAAACAGCACGAACGAGAGCGGATGAAACCACAGCAGACTCACAACCTCCAGCACCAGTCCCACAATCACCAAAAGGCTGGAAATCCGGAGCAGCCGCCCAATTCCGATTTCGCTGATCTTCATGGCGCAGGACTCCACATTTTTAGGTGGCTCAGATTCGCCACGTCGTGTGTTGTATCGTGGCAGCCGCTGGTGAGGCAGGACGTCTGCTCCGATTTCAGCGAATCCATCATCGCCGAGTGCACGGGATTCTCTTCAAACGCGCGCGCTCCCAGGTGGCAGTGCAGGCATTGCGCATTTTTGAATCCGCCCTCGATGCGGATTGCCGCGGGGTCCGGCGGAGTGCTCACGTATTGCATGTAGATCCGCTTCAAGCCTTGCATTTTGTCCTTCAGCGGACCGTAAATAGTGTAGTCCGCGTGGCAGGAAAAGCAGGCCATGTCCACCGGCACGCGATGATTCTGAAAATGCTGGGCTGGAATATGGCTGGCGTCATCCACATACAGGCTTTGACCGTAGGGAATCATCACGTGGCAGGAAACGCAGAAGCGAGTCTGTTCAGAGCGCTGCATGTGCGTGTTCATCCCGCCGACGATGCACAGCGCCGGAAGCACGCACAAACCAATGAACGCCAAAATCTTCCAGCTCGTAGCGCGCGTCAGAGAAGGACGAATCAGGAAGACTGAGGCCAGCACGATGCTCAGAACAATCTGACAGATCAGAACTCCAATCACCAAGCCTCCTACCCCCGCGCTGATTATCGCAGGTAAAGGTTCCGCTCAAGTCTGAACGACGCCTACTTCTTTTTTGCCAGCTCACGAACGTAACCGACCAGGCCCTTGATTTGGTCATCCGTCAATTTGCCCTTGTACGCCGGCATTTTGTTTTTACCGTTCGTCACTATGTCTATGAGTTGTGCATCGGTTTCCTTCTGCACGTCCGATGACGCGAAATCGTGCGCTCCGAGCTTGACACCCGCCGCGGTGGTTCCCTTTCCATCCTCGCCGTGGCACGCTGCGCATTTCGACTTGTACAGCGCCGGCGCATCTTGCGCGCGCAGCGGAGCGACGAGCACAAAAAGAATTCCAATGGCAGGCGCGACCAAACGTACGATGCGGATGACGCGAATAGACAGAGACTTCATTTGTTTCCTCCTTGTCGTGGTTGCTGAGTCATGATACACCTCGCCACCGTCACGGCGTATGGCGCTCAAAACGCATAGCGGAACGAGAATGTGGCGTTGCTACCGTTGAAATCCTGCAACTGAATGGGCGCGAGGCCGAACGGATTGGTGTTACCTGTTTCGTTGTAGCCGTAATAGTTCCAGGACATTTTGTAACTGAAGCCGCGATAGACGACGAATTCCAGCGAAGCATAAGGACGCTGGTAATTGAAATCCAGCGTGCCGGAAGGCGTCAGCGGATTCAGGAAAATGGTGTTGCCGCGCACGAAGCTGCCGCCATATCCCGCGCTTGCGGTCACGCGCTTGGTCGGTTTCCAGATCACCGCCGCATGCGCGAAATTATCTTTGCTGTTGTAAGTCGAAAGCGCCCCCAGCGGCGAAGGCGAGCCTGCGATCGGGCATGCCGGGCCAGTAGGGAGCTGCGGCACGCCCGAAGGAAAGGCGGACACCGTCACAGTCGCGGGGGGTGGCGCCGGATTCGCGGAGGTCATCGAGTAGGCGAAGCAGATCAACGATTGCGTGTAGACGTTCCAGTAGTTGTAGCCGAAATCGACGGACAAGTGCTGATTGCCCATGAAAAGCGCGGAAAAGCTGTAGGACCGGTCGTGCTCCAGATTGTCCACCGTGGAAACGTTGTCGCGGTTTTCGTTGATGTCCACCGCCGCATCCAGATTTACCCACGGCTTCGGCTTGTAATTCGCATGAACTTTGTAAGACTGCACCTGCCGCGGATCAATGCGCGTGAACGATGCGTCGTTGTAGCCGAATTCAAAATCGCCCGTGATGCGCAGCGCGTCGATCGGTCGCGCCACCACGCCGAACAACAGCGCCTGTTCGTTGATGGTGGTGATGTTGCGCGCCGTATCGTTGCCGTCTTCGGGAATGAGGTTGGTGGGCGAGCCTTCCACAACCGCGCCGGCCAATGTACCGGTGGTGATCAGCGTGCATCCGGCGGGCAATGCGCCGGCCACCAGCGCGCAGTCTCCGCGCGCCGCCAGAAAAAGGTTTCCCGCATTCCCCGCGGCGCCGCCCGGAAAGTAATACTCCCCGGTGTCAAACGTCTGATCCGCACTGGCAATCGTCCGGTTGGTGTAGAGGTAGCCTGCATGCACGGTGTAGCGCCTGCTGAAATCGTATTGCACCTCGAACGTGTTGGACTTGATGTTCTGCGCCAGGAATTGCATGGCAATTTCGTTGGTCACATCCGCAGCCGACGAAGCGGTGTGTTGCGGGCAACTCGCCTGGTTGTAAGGCGCCGCGGGGCAGTTCGTGGAGTTGAAGACTCCCGGTGCGAGCAACATCCCCACAACGCCGGGCCCCGGCGATGGGGTTCCGAACACCGCAGTGTCGGCCGTGTCCCACACGCCGGGAATGCGCCAGTTGTCGTAGCGGAACATATCCACGATGCGCAGCTTGTCGTTCACCGCATACACACCCGACCAGTCCGCATTCACCGAAACGCGCTTGGTCTTTACCGGGCCTCCGGAAGTATTGCCACGCTCCGCACTCCGGGCCGTCCAGCCGTTCACAACCTCATCCAGGTCTGAGAAGTGATAGTCGCTGGTGCTATAGCCCACCGAGCCGGAGGTTTCAAAGTTTTTGAAATAGTTCGATTGAAAGCGAAAGCGCTCGGTGGGCATGAAGTTCCGCGGGCTGGCCACCTGGCTGTAAGACAAATACCCGTTGCAGGTCGGCGTCGCGGTGTTGGGGGTGCCCACCACGACGGGCGTCGCGCAGGGCAGCGTCTCTGCCGGCGTCTGCGTGCTCCAAATGTTTCCCAGGTCCACCGGCGTGCCCGCCGGCGTGCCCTGTCCCGGCACCGTGCCCAGAATAAAACCGAAATTCCCGGGATTGACCAGGGGATTATCGCTGATCACATTGTCCTGCCGGTAGTAGCTCAGGAACTCGTCAAACGAAAGCGTGGTGCGCGGCAGAATGCGCACATCCACTCCCGCGCGATAGGCGTTGGTGGTATAGCTGTTATTCTGATTGAACGCCGAAATCGTGCCGCCATCGGTGGTAAACAGGCTGGGCCCTTCATCGCGATTGCGCGAATAGCCCAGGCGAAAGCGCACCTTCGATTGCGGCAGCAAAGTGAGATCGTAATCCTGCATGCGCCGCGTCAGATCCAATGCACGCAGCGAATTGTTTTGCGCCACGGCGGGAGTCGAACAGTTTGCCGGAGCACCCTGCGGGAAGGCCGCCGTCGGCGGACCCACGTAGCAGCCGGTGGTTAAAGACCCAGGCGGATTCAAGGAAGCCTGGTTCAGCGGGTTCGCATACAGGTTGTAATCCCAAAAGTTCTTATCGCGCCGGAAGAGCACGCGGAAGTCGTAGACCTTGTTCTTCTCAATGCGCAGGCGGCTCACATCGTTCGGATCGCCGCCATATCCGAAGTTGCTGAAGGTCAAATTGTCGAACAGGAATCCGTTGTGATCGATCGAACGCATGCTGAGGGAATAATCGAACAGGCGCAGCCCCGAACCCAGATTCTCAAACGTGTTGTAGGTATCCATGTTGCCGCTGATTTCGCTGGCGCGATATCCGAATTCGATGGTCTGGTGAATATTGTAGCCGCCCGAATTGATCCCTTTCGATTCCCCGGAATCGTCCTGCGCGCGCGCTGCCGGCGAAAGAAACAGCGCCACCACAAAGATGACGGCAGGAACCCAGCGAACCCCCAGGCGACCTCTCATGGTTTATCTCTCCCCCAGCGAAAAACTCATTCGCGGCTCGTCGCTATGTTTCCTTTACCCGCCTTATTCCTCGGCAAAGCCGCCCTCATAACGCGCCCTACTTAAAGAACGTCGGATCGAAGTTCGAGCCGTGAATTTGTGAATGGCACAGCACGCAAGACTGGAAAAAGGTCGACTGATTGTGGAAGGAAGGCGCTCCCGGCGCCCCGCTGAAGCTGGACTGCGTATGGCACTGCAGGCAGAGCAGGTTTACGTTGCTCAGCTTCAACATATGTGGATTCGGTCCGCCATGCACCAGATGGCAGGACTGGCAGCCGTCAATCTTCACCGGCTGATGCTCGAATACAAACGGCCCCTGCTTGTCCGTGTGGCATGTGAAGCAGACGGCATCTTGGGTGGAAGAAGTGCGCACCTGCTGGGGCTTCACCGTGCCGTGCACGTTGTGGCAATCGCTGCACTGGATCAGGCCTTCATTCACGCGATGGTGAAACGGCATGTCAAACTGGGCTTTTTGTGCCAGATGGCAGGAGTAGCAAAGCTCGGGCTGCGACTTCACCAGCATGAAATCCGACTCTTTCCCGTGGTGCGGCGAATGGCAGGCGATGCAACTGACGTCGCTCTTGCTGTGCTCCGAGTTGATGGCATTCATGTGCTGCGTGCCGCCCGCATGGCATTCCAGGCAGCGCGCGTTGATTTCCTTCGTGCTGTGATCCTTAAAAATGAATATCTTGGTCTTGTCCCCGCCGCCGTCCACGTGCGCCGAACCAGGACCGTGGCAATCCTCGCAACCGTGCTTGGCGATCCCGCCTTCCCGGTACGTCTGCTTCCAGTGCGCGCTCTTCTCCCACCCCGCATAAATATCCGCATGGCAAGTCTTGCAAGTCTCCGCCCCGACATACGTCGCTCCCCCAGCCTCTTGCGCCGAAGCAGGCGCTGCCGCTGCCGACACCTTCTGCCCTTGTGCCGGGAGCGCAAGCATGTCGGCCGCAGCCGCTGGAAGTTTCGCCGGCGCCTGGGCTGGCGCCGAAGGTCCTAGGAGGCAAACGAACCCAACCGCGACAATCATCGACCAGCGGACACGGTTCACAAACCGCATAAGGACTCCCCCCAGTTCACTGCGATGAACCTGAAACAAGTCCAGGCCATCCCTGCTGCAATACTTAGTACAGAAAGGAACGGAGCTTGGCAGTGATTTGAATCACACGACGACAAAAAACGCATGGCGGATCGATATGAAACGCGACACTTATGACAGCGCCGAATTCAGACTCCCAGGCCAACTTCCCGCCGCGCGTCAGCGAATTGAGCGATTCTTGCCAGGGCGTTTCTATCGCAAATGACCAGCAACGGAGTCTTGAGCTCGAGAATGTGTCTTTTCTTGAATCGCGAGATGATGCGCGCGACGGTTTCACGAGAGACGCCAATCATCTGGCCTATCTCCTCCTGGCTAACATCAAGAGTTACTTGAGAATGGCCCAGGGGACCAATCGGCACGGGCCGCAAGCCCAAAAGAAACCGCGCCAGCTTCTGCTCAGCCGATTGGCAGTGAATGGTTTTAATTTCTGCGAGCACTGAATAGTAAATCGCGCTGACCATTTCCGCGGCCGCGTAGGCTGCCGCATCCTTGGTGCGGAGGTGGCGGAGAAAATCATCGCGGGAAAGAAAGCTCAGCTTGGCGGATTCCACGACCTCTGCGGTGGCGCCGTGACTGAGACCCAGGATCGCCGCTGGGACGTCAAGTACCGTGCCGGAATCCACCAGGCCCAGGATGAGCGACTTGCCATTGTCCGAACTGGTGGAAAGCTTGATTCGCCCGCTCCAAAGAACATGGACCCCCAGGGCCTTCTGCCCTTGCGTGAACAGGATGGATCCCTGCGGGCGAGTGATGTGGGCGCTCGTCGCCTGGACCCCCAGTAGTCGTTCCAGCGACAGGTCGGACAGGACCGGGTAGGAACTCATGCGGTTGGGAAATGAAGCGAACTCCTGCACACCACGAACGGAAGCTCGCGGTTGAACGGACTCTTTCATGCCCGCCTCCCAGCGGACGGTAAGGCGCTAGCCACCTCACCGCTCCAGAGATCTTTTGCGTAGATTATTCTTCAGGCCCTGTGACTTAAATCACAGCAAAACGAGTAGGAAGCTGTGATACTCGCGCTTCTTTTTTCAAAAGCACGAGACGCACACATGGTTCCGAAATGCGGGAAGGGGGAATGGAGTGACTGGTCGTGCTCAAACAGCCCAACACTCTAGCTTGCCGATGAGCATAGTCCTTTTTGGGATAACACGCAACCCGGTCTTCGAAACGCACAACAACGATTCGGCCGACCAATCGGCTGGCGGGACTCCTTTACCCAATCTCAGTCACATTGGCCAAAGCTTCAGGAACATGACTCAACCTTGGACCCGGCGGCGAGTGGAGGACAGCGATGAACTCCGGCACACGGGCAATCCCCGCAGCGTTGCGGGCGCGCGGCGTCTCGCGGCGTGATTTCGTAAAATTCTGCAGCTCGATGGTTGCGACGCTGGCCTTGCCGCCGAGATACATTGGCGCGGTAATGAAGGCGCTGAACGAAGCCAACCGGCCCGTTCTGGTTTGGCTGGAATTCCAAGATTGCGCGGGAAACTCGGAGTCCATGCTCCGCAGCAGCAATCCGCCGGTCGCGGAATTTGTCTTGGACCTGCTGTCCTGGGAATATCACGAAATCCTGATGGCTGGCGCGGGCAAGCAAGCGGAAGACGCGCTGGAGCGTGTAGTTCGCGAGCACGCCGGTGAATACATTGCGGTAGTGGAAGGCGCCATCCCCACAGCCGATGGCGGAGTCTATTGCACGATTGGCGGCAAGGCCGCTGTGGACATCGCGAAACACGTCTGCGGCAGCGCCGCGGCCAACATTGCCGTGGGAGCCTGCGCCTGGGACGGCGGGTTGGTGCGCTCGAATCCCAATCCAACGGGAGCGCTCGGCCTGCACGAAGCGGTTCCGGGACTAAGAAATCTGATTAACCTGAGCGGATGCCCCCACAATCCCGCCAACACTGCGGCAGTGTTGGTCCATTACCTCACCTTCCACGATCTGCCGGCACTCGATCAGTACAACCGACCTCTGTTTGCCTACGGCGACATCATCCATGATCTTTGCGAGCGGCGCGCCCACTACGATGCCGGGCGTTTTGTGGAGGAGTGGGGAGACGAAGGCCACCGCAAAGGTTATTGCCTCTACAAAATGGGCTGCAAAGGCCCGGAAGCCAATTACAACTGTCCGACTGTGCGCTGGAACGATGGAACCAGCTGGCCCGTCAAGGCTGGACACGGCTGCATCGCCTGCGCCTCGCATCGTTTTTGGGATACAAAATCGCCCTTCTACAAGAGATTGCCCTCGGTGCCGGGGTTTGGCGTAGACGTCACGGCGGACCAGATCGGATGGGTGGCGACTGGCGCGGTTGCCGCGGCAATGGTGGCGCAGGTGGCGGGCAACGCTTTGCGCGACAGATTGCGGCCGAAGAAGGCTGGCGACGAAGCAGATGAGCCGGAGGATTCACGCAGAGCCTAGGAGGGATCAATGGCGCGGATTGTAGTCGATCCGGTCACGCGGATTGAGGGGCATCTTCGCATCGAAGCTCAAGTGGACGCGGGGATGATCTCGGACGCCTGGAGTTCCGGCACGATGTTCCGGGGAATCGAGTTGATCCTGCGTGGGCGTGACCCGCGCGAGGCTTGGATCTGGGCGCAGCGTATCTGTGGCGTCTGCACGATGGTTCACGCTCTTGCCTCTGTCAACGCCGTTGAAGACGCCCTGGGAATAGAAATTCCGGCCAATGCCCAGCTGGTCCGCAATATCATCGCGGCCACGCAGACGATTCAGGACCACGTTATTCACTTTTACCATCTGCACGCGCTGGACTGGGTGGACGTCGTCTCTTCACTAAAGGCGGACCCGGCGAAGACGTCGCAACTGGCGCAATCAATCTCCGATTGGCCGCTCTCCAGCGAAAAATATTTCAAGGGAGTGCAGGACCGCGTGAAGGCGCTCGTGGCGAGCAAGCAGCTCAGCCTCTTTGGCGCGGGCTATTGGGGGCATCCTGCCTATCATCTTCCACCCGAAGCTAATCTCATGGCCGTCGCGCATTATCTGGAGGCTCTGCAGTTCCAGAAGCAGTTCATCCGAATACACGCCGTGCTGGGCGGAAAAAATCCTCATTTGCAGACGTTCTTGGTCGGCGGCATGGCCACAGCCATGGACCCCAACGAGCCCGGTGCAACCATCAACCCGGAACGAATAGATTTTCTGCTGGAAGTGGCGAAATCCGCGCAGGATTTCGTAAATCAGGTCTATATCCCAGACGTCCTGGCGGTGGCGGCTTTCTACCCGGATTGGTTCGGACGCGGCGAGGGGCTGGGAAATTTCATGTCTTACGGGGGTTTTCCGCAGGGCTCTATCAAAGATTCCGCGAATTTCTTTTTGCCGCGCGGAATTATCCTGAACCGCGATTTAACAACCGTGCATCCGGTGGACACCGTCAACGTCTCGGAATACGTAAGTCACTCCTGGTACGACTACTCCAGTGGCGATCAGAGCGGCAAGCACCCCTACGACGGCGAAACCAATCCGAAGTACTCCGGGCCAAAGCCTCCGTACGAATTTCTGGATGTGAACGAAAAATATTCCTGGCTGAAGTCGCCGCGGTATCAAGACCAACCCATGGAAGTGGGCCCACTGGCTCGCCTTTTGATCGCCTATGCGGCCGGACAGAAAGATGTGCAAGCGCTGGTAAACGCTGCTCTGGCGAAATTGAAGGCTCCGGCGACGGCGTTGTTTTCAACCTTGGGGCGCATTGCGGCCCGTGCGCTGGAGACTCAGCTTCTGGCGGAACGCCTCCCCGGGTGGGTGCAACAGCTGGGGAATAATGTGGCGCAGGGTGACGTCCGCATCCACAACGGCGAGAAGTGGGATCCGAAATCGTGGCCTAAATCCGCGCGCGGTTTTGGTTTCTTCGAAGCGCCGCGTGGATCCTTGGGGCACTGGGTGGAAATCGAAGATGCGGCGATCAAGAATTACCAGGCCGTCGTTCCTTCCACATGGAACGCCGGTCCCCGCGACGCCCGAGGACAGCGCGGCGCATATGAAGCCGCGCTCCTTAAGACGCCGGTGGCAGATCCCGATCGTCCGTTGGAAATTCTGCGCACCGTACATTCTTTTGACCCGTGCCTGGCTTGTGCCGTGCATGTGGTCGACGCTCATGGCCATGCCTACGCTCGCGCCCATGCCTGACGAGTTGGAGGACCGCACATGAAAAAGACGCTTCGAGAGCAAGGTCACGGAGCGCAATGGAGACGACCTGCGCACGGACAAGTCCGGGTGTACGTCTGGGAATGGCCAGTGCGCGCGGCGCATTGGGTGATCGTCGCCACCATTGGTTCTTTATCGGTCACCGGCTATTACATGCACGCCCCGTTCGTGATCTCGCACGGCAGAACTGCATACGTGATGGGTACCATGCGCTTCGTGCATCTGCTCTCCGGCTTCGCGTTTCTCTGTGCCGTGCTGATGCGCATCATCTGGATGTTTTGCGGCAACCGCTGGGCCTACTGGGACCAGTTCATTCCCACCACCAAGAAACGTCTGAAGGATCTGTCCG
>Ga0181525_10003344_pt1 | contig 12759 bp, 13 predicted proteins | sample PEATcosm2014_Bin_48_FD_121100 | JGI IMG/M metagenome (GOLD analysis project Ga0181525, IMG submission 121100) | Peatland microbial communities from MTU Mesocosm Facility, Houghton, MI, USA - PEATcosm2014_Bin06_10_metaG | ecosystem: Environmental > Terrestrial > Soil > Wetlands > Peat | place... | reverse complement strand
GAAACTGCTTACCACAAGGCCGACCATGCCATCCAAAAGGTCCTCGATCTGCTTGCTGCTTGACAATTATGCGAGATGATTTCTCAGATTGGCCGGGCTAGAAACTAACTGTTGCGCGATCATCCCGCCGAGGGAGAAGCCCATTACTTGAATCACCTTCAGCCCCATGGCGCGGCAAAACGCAACGCAATGCTCGGTCATTTCTTTAACCGTGTAAGGGGTCTGCCCTCCCGAGGCTCCCACGCCAGCGTTGTCAAACAGTATGACCTCATGATCCGCTGCGAGGCGGTTCGTTACCGCGGGGTCCCAGGCATCCATGTTGCTGTTGAAATATCCGAGGCAAAGCAGAGGCGTACCCCCTTGCTTTCCGAAACGGCGATAGGCATAACGGATCCCTACGTCTTCCACAAACTCTGTTGGAACAGTCTCGTGCGTGTAGCCGCTGGCAGTGTTCATCTTTCTGCTCCTCAAACTATCGCTTTCTTTCAGCACGCTTGATTCTGCAATGCAGCGGCCATCACTAAGTGTTTACACACGCGGTAGATCGCGCGCCTTGGAGCTGACTCCGACCAGCTAAAGCTGAATTCTCGGCGCTCGTGTCCAGCAATGGCCTTCAGTTACGCGCTTCCGGACCCTGCCGTTTGCGTTCTCGAAATATCGCCGGTGTCGTCCCCGGCGGGTGTTGGCGAGGTTTGACCGGCAGTCTCTTTTGCAAGCGACTCGCGCTCTGCTGTTAACCAGTCGTCCAAGTCTTGGCCGTCGCCGCATCCTCGCTCCAGGTAAAGTTCATAAGCCCGGTGCGCTATTTCCGCCCGCCGGTCCTCGTTTCGTCGATCCGTGAGAGTCAGGTCATCCGAAGTCATGCCTCACGCAATGCAACTGCGGCACCAATCATCTTCCGCATCTCCTTTATGGGAGGCCTGAGTCACCCGACGCGCCGTAAATCGATGGGACGCTCGCGCCCATCGCACGCAGGTAGGTAGAAAGCTGGCCACGATGATGGATTTCGTCGAAGTGGAAAAGCCAGACGATGTCGGCCGCCGGGCTTTCCAGCGCAATGCGGCCGCCGACGCGCAGCTGGCCGACCCTTGCCCATTGTTCCGCCGGGAGGGATGCCAGTTGTGCTCTGTGCCGACTGGAAGTGTCCTCGAAGCGCTCGATGATTTCCGCCAGGCCCGGGTGAGGATCACCAATTACGTCGCTGAAGCTCTGCGAAGCCATATCGACACGCACACAGAGGCCTCGAACGATCGTCCAGGCGATTTGACCGCTCGATGGAGACCGCTCGTGCGGCCGATACTCGAGTTTGTCGGGCGGGATCGCCTTCAGAATGTTGCTCGTGAGGTTGTTCTCAATTCCGAAACGGTTCTTGTAGAATTCCAAAGGGGCGGGGGCGGCTCTATTTGGCATTGCTTCTATCCTGTATCAGTTGACTCTGCGGCAGCGCAGGATAGTCCGTATAACCCGCTGCTGAGTTGCCGTAGAAATATTCCGGGCGCGGCTCATTGAGTGGTGCACCAAGGCGTATGCGTTCTGCAAGATCGGGATTTGCAATGTAGTCGCGACCGAAGGCGACCAGGTCACCAGCTCCTTCAGCGATGAGGCGGGCACCATGTATGGCGCTAATTCCGACATTGAGGATAAGCGTTCCGGTGTAGAGGCGACGGAAGTGGTGCACTACCGCGTCTCCGCTCGTATGCTCGATTGGAGTACCGGTCAGGTCTGCCATCTGCCGCATCAGAAGCATGTGCGACAGCTTGTAGCCAGCTAGTTGCCGGTACACATATTCGCTTGTCCGAAGTGTCTCGTCAGTAGCCCGGAAGGCGCCCTGCTCGCTCATCATCGGCCCAGCCTTGACACCGACGCGATTGCTAAGCCAGACCTCAAGCACAGCCTCCAGGGCTTCAAAGAAGGATGCGCGCGCGATTCTCTGCCGATCCCCCATACTGATCCATCCGTCGGTTGGTTACCTCGTGCAGGAATTGTTGGAACAGGTATACAAATCCGCCTTGAATTTGAATGCCGTCGAAGCCTGCGTCTCGTGCCACTTGTGCAGCATGTCTGAAGTCTTTCACCGCCTGCTCAATGTCCTGAAGACTCATTTCGCCGGGCGTCTCGCTCATGACCCTGCCGCCCTCGACGTGAATCAATTGCTCGGGATTGACCGCCGAGGGACCAAGAGGCATTCGACCGTCGGCATATAGGGATCGATGAGAAACAGCGCCCTGATGCCAGAGCTGAACGAAGATCAGACCTCCAGCGCGATGAACGCGGTCAGTAATCCGTTCCCAACCGGCGCGTTGTTCTTCACTATAAATTCCCGGCGCTCCGTACCAACCTTGCCCCTGCTCGCTTACAAAAGTGCCCTCTGTGACGATCAAACCAGCCCCGGCCCGCTGTGCGTAATACTCAGCCATCAGTTCATTCGGGATCTTGCCTTGGTGATCGGCTCGTGTGCGCGTTAGAGGAGCCATCACGATGCGATTTTTGAGTTGCAAATCGCCAAGCGTATAGGGCGAAAGGAGAACTTCGGTCTGAAGTAACCTATCCAATCCCTTTCTCTGCCTTCGAATAGACGGGAAAGGACGCGCCAAACATCGGCGCCTTGCTCTTCGACTGCTCTTCAGACGCCTCGTCCTGAATGACGTCCCAATGCTCAACCAGAATCCCATTCTCGATACGCAGTATGTCGGCCGCAATCCAATTCACAGGAAGGCCCATGCCACTGAACCGCCCATGCAGCATTACAAAATCGCCGTCGGCAACGATCACTCCTGGTTCGTATTTCAGGGTCGCCGGAATGCTCCTGATAAGGTTGAATAGTCCTTCGCGCCCTGGCTCGATGTGTGCGCTGTGTTGGATGTAGTGGGGCGACCAAAACGTTTCTGCTTTCGCGTAGTCGCGTTTGTTGAACAGCGTATCGAACGCTTCGAGCACGAGGTTTTTGTTTTTCTGCTGGATTGTGTTTTCCATATTGGATCTTTGTTCTAAAAATCAGTTCGAAATCGGCTTCATTGTGATCTTCGAAGGAGCCCGCTTTTGAGACGCCAGCATTTGCCACCAGAATGTCAAGTCCTCCCCTGAGGGCAGCGACAGAAGACGCGAGAGAGGCGGTTCCGGGGTCAGTTGAGAGGTTGGCCTGCACTCCCTCGGGATTACCGCCCTCAGCACGAACCGCCGTCATCAGTTCGTGGGCATGATCGACAGAATTATTGAAGTGAACGATCAACTTCGCCTTTTGACGCGCCAGCGTGAATGCTGTGGCACGACCGATGCCTCATGAGGCTCCCGTTACGAGAGCTGTCTTCCCATTGAACTCCCCTGTAATGTTCATAGCGGGAAGTTTTCGGTTGCAGGTGGAGGGCCAGGTGTGTGCTTCAGCGATTGCTGATCTCTCGGCGAACCAGCGATCACTCCAGCTCTTCAACGCGCTCGCGGCGAATCCACTCCAGAATGTATGGCGCGCAGTTCCGCACTTCGATTTTCTGGTCTTGACAGTCGCGGAGAAAACGAACTGACTGAAGATCGACCAGGTTAATTTCCGCCAAATCGAGGACGACGAGCGCGGCTTTGTTCTCGATCCGTTGGCGGAGCTCTTCGAGACAATCGTGGCGGAGCCTGCCGATTAAGCGCAGGATTATCCGAGAACCGTCGCTTTCTGTTTCAATTCGGAGCATTGAGACACCAGATGGCTCTGACGGAACTATCCCTCATGCAATTTGAAGCCCGGTAGACCGCACTTCGCACGCGAGTTGCCGGCTGCATCTCGCCAAAGCGATCGCTGAGATTTCGGCTATTGCCGGTTGGCTCTAACGCCTCACGCGACGTGCAATCGCTGCCTGGTCAACGCGCCCCAACGCCTACAAAGAAATGGTGACTTCGTTGCAATGAAGCGCAGGTTTGTTGGAGAAGCCGAATGCCGAAGATGAAAGCTGTTCAAGTACCTGCTGCCGGGGGAGATTTCCAGGTTGTTGAGCGCGAGATCCCAGACGCGGGGCCGGGAAAAGTCAGGATTCGCGTCCAAGCTTGCGGAGTTTGCCACAGTGATGTGGTGACGAAAGAGGGCCTGTTCCCTGGCATCTCGTATCCTCGCGTTCCTGGGCACGAAGTCGCCGGAACAATCGACCAGCTTGGAGGCGGCGTGAAGGGGTGGAATAAGGGAGATCGGGTCGGCGTAGGCTGGCACGGCGGGCAAGACGGCACGTGTCCGGCCTGCAGGAGAGGAGATTTCGTAAATTGCGCAAGCGGCCTGGTGTGTGGAGTCAGCTATGACGGCGGCTACCAGGAATTCATGGTTGCGCCAGTGGAGGCCTTGGCTCGCATGCCTGACTCGCTTGAACCAGCCGAAGCCGCGCCGCTTATGTGCGCCGGGGTTACAACGTTTAATGCTCTGCGACATAGCGGCGCATTGCCGGGCGACCTCGTCGCTGTGCAGGGGGTCGGCGGACTTGGCCACCTAGGCATTCAATTCGCGAAAAAGTTTGGCTATCGAGTCGCAGCGGTGGGCCGCGCGCGATGATTGAAAAATGCCCTCTGGAAAAGGCTGCGGAAGGGTACGCGCGAATGATGAGCGGGGAGGCGCACTACCGCGTCGTGTTGACGATGGCTTGAAAACACTTTCTCCCAGGACGACAGAAGCGGCGGTCTTGGCAGTCACCATTCAACGGCTCCACTCCGTGGAAACGGCTTCGTCCAGCTTACAATTATTTAGTACGCCGTGGCGAAAACTCAGCACTTGCTGAAATTTCGGCCTTGCCTTTCCAGCTTGACCTAACCATGTCAATATGTTGAAGTGGTTAGAACTTTGCGATCATTGATGAGCCGATTGGATCGCGAAAACGTGTGAGCCCGATGGTTGAACATCCAGAGCTTGGCGCCTACGGCGGGCAGATGGCGCAGTACTTTCGTTTGGGTAAAGCCCCGAGCCTTGTCATATCTCCCCCTTCCCGGCAGCAGATTGCGATCACGCGTTTAGCCTCCCAAGACGGCCTCCCCGAGCAAACCGCATCCATTCCGTGCGAGAAAGCGTTCGTAGTGTCCATACATCTGACTCCCGCGTGCGATCAAGGATGCGAGATCTGGGTGGATGACCGATATTCTCGAATCACGGCGTGGCCGGCTGGAGGTGTGGGGATTTACGACTTGGAAGCCAACCCTCGTGCCCGCAACGGGGGGCCCGTTGACTGGGTCCACTATCATGTTCCCCGCCCAACGCTCGATGTATTTACGGATGACGTGCAGATCTCCGGCATCGAGACTCTTCGATGCCAGCACGGAACTTTTGATCCAGTCCTCCATCAAATGACTCTGATGATACTGCCATCTCTAAACGCTCCAGGGCTGTTTTGCGAGCTCTTCCTCGATTATTTCCGCCTTCTGTTTTGCACGCATATAACGCAACAGTATGCTCCGTCGGCCGATGCGATTAAGACATATCGCGGTGGACTGGCGTCTTGGCAGCAGCGTCGGGCGGTTCAACTCCTGCGAGAAAACCTGGACGGCCGGATCGGACTCGCTGATCTGGCGTGCGAATGCCGGCTTTCGGTCAGCCACTTCACGCGCTCGTTCAAGCGATCGTTTGGAACCTCGCCGCACCGTTACCTGATCGTCCAGCGAATCGAGAAGGCAAAATCCTTACTCTCGAACCCTGCCTTTGCCCTTTCCGAAGTGGCACTACTATCTGGTTTCTCTGACCAAGCGTCTTTTAGCCGAACCTTCAAGGCTGTCGTCGGAACGCCTCCAGGCCACTGGAGAAGAGCCGCAGGTAATTCTGGCAATAGTTTACGCACAAAAGGTCAAAAAAAGCCTGAACCGACAAGAATCGGTCTGTTCTGACGGATTAAGTTAGATCGAGGGCCGAATCGAAGACTGGGCTGCGGCATCGAAGATATGGTGGCTGAGCAAAGATCACGATGCAGGGCGAAGTCGGTTAGTGAATCCCAGGGCGCCACTGAAGACTCAGAATCTTTCGAACGCGGCGATTCGCGCGCAAACGCTGTTGAGATTACCCGCAAATTGGACGGCGCCGAGAGTAGCCTCAGGCTTGTTAACGACACGATTCCAGCGTTGGGTACGTGCGCCAGAAGCATCACCGACGCTATCCCGCACGCCATCGTTGTCCAAGACCCTGCCGGCAAAACGCTATATGCCAATCGCGCGACTCTCGACTATACCGGCTTCGCGATGGAAGATGTTACGAAGCCTGGCTTTCGCGAGCGTATCTTCTACCCGGACGACATCCAGCGGCTGGCTGAGTACCGACAGTCTGCTCTTGCGCGTGGCGCTCCCTTTGAACTCGAGCAGCGCGCTCTCGGAAAAGACGGTCAATACCGCTGGTTCCTGATTCGCTACAACCCCTTTCGCGATGAGCAGGGACGGATTACGCGGTGGTATGCCACCGGAACGGACATCAACGAGCGAAAGAGAGATGAAGAGCGAACACGGAACGAGAACATCGCTCTTCGCGAAGAGTTCGACCACTCCCTGATGTTTGAGGAGATCGTCGGGTCCTCCCAGTCTCTTCGAATAGTCCTAACGGCCGTTGACAAAGTAGCCTCAACCGATTCCACTGTGTTGATTCTCGGCGAAACGGGAACCGGGAAGGAGCTAATCGCGCGAGCAATCCACAAGCGGTCCCATAGGACCTCGCGCGCGTTCATTCGCGTGAACTGTGCGGCCATTCCATCCGAACTCATAGCCTCCGAACTTTTCGGGCATGAAAAAGGCGCTTTCACGGGAGCCCTGGGGAGGCGCATCGGCCGTTTCGAAGCAGCGGACGGCGGTACGCTGTTTCTCGACGAGATCGGTGACCTGCCGGTCGAAACGCAAGTTACCTTGCTGCGAGTACTTCAAGAGCGCGAATTCGAGCGTATCGGAAGCAACAAGCCCGTTCAAGTGGATGTGCGAGTTCTGGCGGCGACCAATCATGACCTTGCCGCGGCCGTGCGCGCAGGCGACTTCCGGCCAGACCTCTACTATCGACTGAACGTCTTTCCGGTAAACGTTCCGCCGCTGCGAGAGCGAATCGAAGATATTCCTCTGCTCGCTGAATATCTAGTGGAGCGCTACGCCAAGAAAGCCGGCAAGAGGATCACCAGCATTTATCGAACAACCATTGATATTTTGCAGAACTATGACTGGCCCGGAAACATTCGGGAACTCCAGAACGTTATTGAGCGAGCCGTAATACTTTGTGAACCACCTGTTCTCTACGTGGACGAGACGTGGTTCCGGCGCGAAACACCCTCACGTCCTGGCCCGCCTTTTCCCTTCAATGCCGCCATTAATACTAGCGAGCGGGAAATGATTGAGAAGGCACTCTCTGAGTCTGCAGGCAGGATTGGAGGCGTTAACGGGGCCGCTCGGAAGCTGGGGCTACCTCGGCAAACGTTGGAATCCAAGATCAAGACTCTGGGCATCAATAAATTTCGCTTCAGACGGCCGTGACAACGACATTTATTTCGATCCTAGGTTGGTACGATCCAAGCAGCTGCATCGCGCGCTCCGGACTGCCAAAGTCAGTCCAACCTGATGGTCCGTCGCGCAAGACCAGGAGGCACGCTCCGGCGCGGACATGAGAGCGCGTCTGTCAGCTAACAAGACGGTCACCGGCGCAGCCTATAGAAGACGAAGATTCGTCTTTTGCCAAGCTCAGGTCAGCATCGGGGACCATCATCCCGCGCATATGTAACCGTTCAGCGATGGCAACCGCCCTGCTATCTGAACCGGGATGGTTGAGAGAACGAGACCGCTTGACGATCTCAAAAAGCGAGGATCGAGACAATGATTCGGAGTCTTTCGATTGCGGCACTGGTCGCAGCTTTATTAGGGGTCTCTGGTATTTGGCTTTTGTCTTTGCGCGCCGCGATCCCGACTATAGAACCGCCCGCCAAGAATACCTTTTCCGCTGCGTCTGTCAGCCGCGGCGAGGCTCTAGCAGCAGCCGGACACTGCGCGTCATGCCATACGCGCCCCGGGGGGCCAGAGTTGGCTGGGGGATTTCCGGTAAACACGCCGTTTGGAATCATCTACGGGACAAACATTACGCCGGATCCCAAGACCGGCATTGGGCTGTGGTCGCTTGAAGCTTTTGGCCGTGCCATGCGCGAGGGCGTCTCCCGCGATGGATCTCATCTTTTCCCGGCGTTCCCGTACTACGCATTCACAAAACTATCCGACGATGACGTCCAGGCGCTTTACGCTTACTTGATGACTCGGCCTGCTGTCAGTGCTCAGGTGCCTCCAGATACGCTTCCCTTTCCTCTAAAGATCCGTGCCTTCCAGGAAGGATGGAAGGTTCTATTCTTTAGGAGCGGACGGTATCATCCTGATCCGTCCAAAATCGATCAATGGAATCGAGGAGCCTATTTGGCGGAGGCCGTCGCGGATTGCGCAGGCTGCCACACGCCTCGCAATTCTCTCGGCGCTGAAAAGACGAACAAGGCTTACGCCGGCGCTGTGATCGATGGATGGATCGCACCTGCTCTTACTGCCGCGAATCCCTCACCGATTCCCTGGACTGAAGAAGAGTTATTCACATATCTTCGCGCTGGCGCCAGTCCGCTACATGGAGCGACCGCTGCGACCATGACGGACGTTATCCACGGTAGTCTCGCGCTTCCAATTGTTCCCGACTCCGATGTCCGCGCCATCGCGCTGTATTTTAGCGACATGGATGATGCAAACGCCCGTGGCGCCGGCATCGAGGCTACCACTCGTGAGGCGCTCGCGACTTCCGCTCTAGACAGCAGGCAAGAACAAGATCCCGACGCCGACATCTACGTTTCAGCCTGCATTTCCTGCCACTACAATGCCGGGCCGGTTCCGCTTTCTGCGCGCCCGGAGCTTGCGCTCAATAGTGCGCTTACGGCGTCCGAACCCACGAACTTTATTCAGGCTGTTCTAAAGGGTGTCGGAGACAAGGAAGGCGCGCCGGGGCTGGTGATGCCTGAATATGCATCGGCGCTGAACGACGGGGAGATTGCTCGCGTGGCTGCTTATCTGCGTCGCACTAGGACGATACATCCGCCATGGCCTGACCTGGAAGCCAAGGTCGCTGCCATTCGCCGGCAGTCAGCAACCAGGTGACGGACAAAGGAGCGCCACCATCATGACGAACTTCGATCTCAACGGCCGCACCGTTTCAGTGCACAGTTCCGATGACACGCCGCTGCTCTGGGTAATCCGTGACGAGCTACGCCTCACCGGCACAAAATTCGGTTGCGGCATCGGTTTTTGCGGCGCCTGTACCGTGCATGTGGAAGGACGTGCAACGCGATCCTGCATAACGCCGGTCGGCGCGGTTGGCGGCGCCAAGATCACGACGATTGAGGGTCTCGATCCCGAGGGCAAGCATCCTTTGCAAACCGCGTGGCTTGAGCTGCAGGTTCCGCAATGCGGGTATTGTCAATCGGGACAGATCATGCAGGCCGCCACCCTGCTGAAAGATTATCCACACCCGAGTGACCGCGACATCAACGCGGTGATGGCAGGGAATGTTTGCCGCTGCATGACCTACCCTCGCATCCGTAAAGCCATCAAGCTTGCCGCTTCGAGAATGCAAGGAGCCGCCAATCATGGTTAGTCTGTCGGCACACGGATTGCGAGGTTCGCCCGACCCTTCGCGCCGCGGGTTCCTGGTCACGATGATAGGGGCCGGCGTCATGCTGGGATACGTGCGCTCGGGCCTGGCCGCTCCAGCATCCACAACCCCGGGGGATTTATTCGAACCGACAATCTGGTACGGAATCGATCCGAGTGGCACGCTGACCGTGAATATCCTTCGCGCCGAAATGGGCCAACATGTGGGAACCGCGCTCGCGCGCATCGTAGCCGACGAGTTGGAGGCCGACTGGAGCAAAGTGAAGACCGTAACCGTCGACTCCGATCCGAAGTGGGGGTTGATGTTCACGGGGGCCAGTTGGTCAGTCTGGCAGAGTTTTCCTATCTTGAGCCGGGCTGGGGCGGCAGGTCGCATCGCTTTGGTGGAAGCAGGCGCGAAACTTCTGGGCGCCAATCCGCAAAGCTGCACGGCCCGCAATGGCAGTGTGCACGCAATGGGGAAATCGATTTCCTACGGCGACATCGTGGCGCGCTCAAACCTCCGCCGGACCTTCACGCCGGACGAGCTGAAAAAAATACCCCTCAAGCCGCCAGCTGATCGCCGCCTGATCGGAAAAGAAACTGAAGCGCTGGATGTTCCATCGAAGGTGAACGGCGAAGGACGTTACGGCATCGACGCAGTGGCGGATGGAATGGTTTACGCTCGCCCAAAGATTCCTCCGACGCGCTACGACTCAAAGGTAACCTCGATCGACGACTCGGCCGCGAAACACCTGCCCGGCTACATTCGGAGTGTCGCTCTGGATGACCCGTCAGGTACGGTTCCGGGCTGGGTCATGGTTTATGCCGACAGCTTCACGGCAGCCAATCGAGCGGCCGATCTTGTGAAAGTCACATGGCAATCGGGCCCGGCGGCAAATGTATCCGAGCGCGACATTCAACATCGCGCCGCCGAACTGATTGCAGACCCAAGGGGCGGCTCCCTGTTCGTCGACGATCCGGGAGTCGACGCAGTGCTTGCATCGGCAAACCGCAGGATGGAGCGGACGTACACGACCGCGACCGCAATGCATTTCGCGCTGGAGCCAGTCAACGCTTTGGCCTTCGAAAAGGATGGCGTGGTCGAAATCCATACTGGCAATCAGTGGCAATCGTCGATCCTGCCGGTGCTGGCTAAAGCTTTGCGCCGCAGCCAGGACAAGATTGTGATGCGCAGTTACCTGCTGGGTGGTGCATTCGGCCGCCGCCTGGATGGCGATTATGCCGTTGGGGCTGCGCTCGCCACGATCGCGATAGGCGGCAAACCCGTCAAGATGGTGTGCACGCGAGACGACGACATGCGTTTCGACTGCCCGCGATCCGCCTCGCGCCAGGTCGTGCGTTTGGCCTGGGGAGATGGGAACCGGATAGCGGCTATGGATCACCACGCGGCGGCCTGCTGGCCCACGGCTACAATCGCTCCTTATTTCTTGGGTAAGGACGCCAAGGGTGCTCCGTACGATCCATTCGCCATCTCGGGAGCAGACCACTGGTACAACGTTGGCGCACATCGCGTGCGCGCGCTGCACAACGATCTGGCCGACCGAACTTTCCGATCAGGGTATCTGCGATCCGTCGGCGCCGGATGGACCAGTTGGGCGGTTGAGAGCTTTATGGACGAGGCTGCCCATGAGGCTGGTATTGATCCTGTTAAGTTTCGGCTGAACCTACTTGACGGCGCGGGCCGCAACGCAGGTTCGGCCCCGAATTCTCTGGGTGGCGCTCGCCGGCAGGCGGCGGTGCTCGCCCGCTGTGCTCAGAAGGCAGGCTGGGGTGGTTCAATGCCAAAGGATGTCGGTCTTGGTATTGCGTCTACCTTTGGCCAGGAACGGACGATGCCGACATGGTGTGCATGTGCTGCGCGCGTGCGGGTGGATCGTACGAACGGCCACGTCTGGGTGGAGAAGCTCACCCTGGTGATCGATGCGGGAACCATCATTCATCCGGACAGCGCCCAAGCTCAAGTGGAAGGCGCCGCTCTGTGGGGACTGACCTTGGCTCTGTATGAGGGAACGGAGTTCTTCAAAGGTCAGCCGAAGGATACAAACCTAAACAGTTATCGAGTTTTGCGTATGGGAGACGTGCCCGAACTCGACATCGAGTTTGTTCCAAGCACGGAAGCGCCAGTCGGACTTGGCGAGCCGGCGACAACAGCCGTCGCTCCAGCCATTGGAAATGCGATCTTCGGCGCAACCGGCGCGCGTGTACGTCATACTCCCATACGTCCCGAACAAATACTGGCGGCGCTTAAGACACAATAATTTGGCATATCGTTCCTCTAGATAATCCGGTGTTCGGACACGGCGCGTCCCTGGCCCACAAAGTAAGCTGCGGAAAGCAGGATTTAAATTCCACGGAGGCATTGCATGAAGCTAGCTGGCATCGGACTCGTCCGTTGACCCTGAACTTCTGGCGGTCGCAACGCTGCTTCACGACCTCGGCTGACCGAGCGATTTGGGGCCGACGCTCGCTTCGAGGTTGATGGTGCGAATGCGGCGAAGTCATTCCTGCAAGAGCGTGGAGTTCCTGAGGAGCAGATCCGACTGGTCTGGGACGCCATCGCGCTCCACTCCACCGGCACTATCGCTCTGCACAAGGAACCGATAATCGCTGTAACGTTGGAAGCGATCAATGCAGATGCTGTCGGATACGCGCTTGAGCGGATTCCACGGAACCAACTGCAGGTGATCCTTACCGAGTTTCCGCCCATGGATATGAAGAAAAAGATCACGCCATGTTTCTGCCGGGTCGCGCGTGAGAAGCCTGAGTCCACCTACGACAACTCTCCCCGAGATTTCGGCCTGCGATTCATACAAGGGTTTAAAGCGCCTTCAGGTCCAGACCTCATTGCAAGCGCACCATTTGCGGAATAGACGATTCGCCTGCGGCCAGGCTTGGCGAGCATGCTGACCCCCAGAGTGACGAATTGAGTCAGATCTCTGGGTGCCAGCCGGACATGTGCTCAGCGATCTCATGCGGGAGAACCTATCCGATGCCAACTCCGTTCCGATAGAACACTGATGTGTTGCCGGGAGCCCTCGTTTGGCCCGCCCGGGCGTAACCGCGCTTTCACCATGGGGATTTCCGTGGGGACTACAGCTAGAAATCGCGAGCATCAGTGAGCAAGAATAAGCAAGTCAAATGCCGCTGGTGCCTTCG
>Ga0181525_10003343_pt1 | contig 12759 bp, 8 predicted proteins | sample PEATcosm2014_Bin_48_FD_121100 | JGI IMG/M metagenome (GOLD analysis project Ga0181525, IMG submission 121100) | Peatland microbial communities from MTU Mesocosm Facility, Houghton, MI, USA - PEATcosm2014_Bin06_10_metaG | ecosystem: Environmental > Terrestrial > Soil > Wetlands > Peat | place... | reverse complement strand
TGCTGCTGTTCGCCTTCCTGCGTCCCCGGCTCTCGATGGACCGCCCCGGAAAGCTGCAGCACGCCTTGGAGCTCATCTATAACTTCGTGCACGGCGAGTCGGAAGACGCCGTGGGCCATGGGGGAGCCAAGTATCTGCCGTTCTTCGGCACGCTCTTCCTATTCATACTGCTCTGCAATCTGATCGGCATCATACCGGGGTTCGAATCGCCCACCATGACCCCATCCGTGCCTGCGGGTTGCGCCATCGCCACATTCTGTTACTACAACCTGATGGGTTTCCGCGAGCAAGGCGTGGGCAAGTACCTGGCGCATTTCGCCGGCCCCATGCCGTTTCTCGCGCCGCTCATGGTGCCCATCGAATTGATCAGCCACATGGCGCGGCCGCTATCGCTCACCGTCCGTCTTTTCGCCAATATGTATGCGGGCGAGCAGGTGACGCTGGTTTTTCTAAGCCTGACTTATTTCGCGGTCCCCGCCATTTTCATGGGCCTTCACGTTTTCGTTTCGCTGCTCCAGGCCTACATCTTTATGCTGCTCACCATGATGTATGTCTCCGGAGCGGTGTCGCACGAGCAATAATACCGGCTTTATGCCGCCCCTTCAGTGTGAGACCGGCTGTACGAGGATGACGGGAACCACCTCCTGGGGGCGATTTCTAATCGAAGGAGCAACACAATGAAGACCAAACTAATGTTACTGGCGCTGGCGCTGTTCGCGCTGGCCACCCCGATCTTCGCCCAAGGGACCGCTGGAACGGCGCCCGCGGCCGGGGTCAACTGGGTGGCGATCACCTCCGGTTTCGCCATGGCCATCGCGTCCGGCATGTGCGGCCTGGCGCAGGCCAAAGCCGCGGCAGCCGCGGCCGAGGGCATGGGACGGAATCCGGGCGCCGCGCCCGCGATCCGATTTGCCCTGCTGTTGAGCCTGGTGCTGATCGAATCCCTGGCGCTCTACACCCTGGTCATTATTTTCGTGAAAGTCGTGTAGCCGGTTTCAACTTTCAGCGGTCAGCCTCAGCCTCTTACGCTGGCCGCTGGAATCTTCCGCGTCAAATCCAGCATCTCTTCGCGGTTTTCCGCGCCGATGGTGAAGCAATCCACGCAATCGAGTGACAGGGCGAATTGCAGGCTTTCGTCGGCCTTGTGACGCAGCGCCCCCGCGCCCAGGATCTTCATCCCGATCACGCCCTTGCCCGCCGCCTTCATCTGCCGCAGCACGCCTACCACGGTCTGCACCTCCGCGTCCATGATCACCTTGGCTGGATTGATGCGCGCCAGGTCCACCTGCACCCAGGGGTTCGCGGCGGCCGCCTTCAGAGCCCCCAGCGTATGGCAGGAAGTGCCGTGCGTGCGCACGATGCCTTTTTCGCGCGCTTCCGAGATCACCGCCATGGCGCCCTTCTTGCGCTCCGGCCAGTCGGCATCCATCATGCAGTGCAGCAGCAGGATGTCGATGTAGTCGGTGCCCAGTTCGCGGCGGAAGCGGTCCAGATCCGCGCGCATTTCCTGCTCGGTCGACGCGTGCGTTTTGCTCAGAATCGCCACTTTTTCGCGCGGCACGCGCTTCAGCGCCTCCTTGACGTGCGGATGCGTGCCGTACTGATCCGCCGAATCCCACAAGGTGACGCCGTTGTCGTAGCCCGCATCGAACAGGTCCGCCAAGCCGCGCAGACCCAGCTTGCGCGTCTGGTTGGAGCTGCCGCCCGAGCCGTCCGTGCCGCTGCCTTGCGCCAGGCGGCTGACCTCCACTTGCATGGGACCCAGCTTGATGCGGTCGGACGCGAACTTCTGGGTGGTGCTGGCGAATAAATGATACGGAAAATTGGCGAACGCAGCCGCGCCGGCCGTAGCAGCGCTGCGCAGAAAGAATTCCCGGCGGTTGATCATGGTACGCTCCTTTGCTTATTCAGAAAGTAGCATAGACGGCGGAGAAGCGCCACTATAACTCCAGTTGGCCCCTGCGAGCGCGCCTGCGCGCGGCGATAAACTAAGGGTTTATATGTTCAGATATCTGCTGTGGATGGCGGCCCTCATGGCCGCGCCCGCGTGGGGCCAGGCTTCCGCCGCCATTTCCGGAAGAGTGGAGGATGCCTCCGGCAGCCCCATCGCGGGCGCGAAGGTGACGGTCAAGAGCCTGGAGACCGGCGCATCGCGCTCGACCGCCACAAATGCGGATGGCAACTACAAGGTCCTCTCCCTGCCACTCGGGCCACAGGAGGTGAAGGCGGAGAAACCCGGATTCAAGGCGGCGTTGCGCTCCGGCATCGACCTGCGGATTGGCCAGGAAGCCGTCGCGAACCTGCGGCTGGAAGTGGGCGATCTGGCCCAACAGGTGACGGTTTCCGAACAGGCGCCGGTGGTCAACACCACCACCGCGTCGGCTGCCGGCATGGTTGGCGAGCGCGAGGTGAAGGATCTGCCGCTCAATGGAAGAAGCTTCGACAACCTGATCGCGCTGAATCCAGGCTCCATCAATTTCAGCGGCCTGAAAAGCGCCGAGACCAGCACCAGCGACGGCAACACTTTTTCGGTGGATGGCCGGCGAACCGCGGAAAACCTGTTCCTGTTGAATGGCATCGAATATACCGGCGCCAGCCAGCTTGGCGTCACGCCGGGCGGCGCCAGTGGCGAGTTGCTGGGCATCGACGCCATCCGCGAGTTCAACGTCGTCACCGATACCTATGGGGCGGAGTATGGCAAGCGCGCGGGCGCGCAAGTCAGCATTGCGACCCAATCCGGCGCCAACACGCCGCACGGGTCCGTGTTTGAGTTCTTGCGCAACAGCGCGCTCGACGCGCGCAACTTCTTCGATCAGGCTTCGGTTCCTCCGTTTCGCCGGAACCAGTTTGGAGGCGCGCTGGGAGGGCCGCTGCGGAAGAACAAGCTGTTCCTGTTTGGCAATTACGAAGGCTTCCGCGAGGCGCTGGCGGTCAGCAACGTGGCCGTGGTTCCGGACGCGGAAGCGCGCCTGGGTCTGCTGCCCAATGCTTCGGGCGTCTATAAGCAAGTGGCCAACCTGAATCCGGCGATGCTGGCGTATATGCCGTTTTGGCCGCAGCCCAACGGCGCGGAGAGAATGGTCGGCGGGCTGCCGACCGGCACGGCCCTCGCCTACAACAACCCCCGCCAGGCCATTCGGGAAGATTTCGGCAACACCCGCGCCGATTACGCGCTGAGCGGCCACGATTGGCTGGCGGGCGTTTATACGATCGACGATGGAAATGATCTCATCCCGCTGGCCGATCCGCTGTTTGCGTCGTATGAGACGCTCCGCTCCCAGGTGGCCAGCGCGCAGGAGACCCACGTTTTTTCGCCGCGCGTGCTGAATACATTCGATGCCGGTTTCTCGCGCGCGGGCTTCAATCTGGATTCGTTGCCCGAGGCTTCCTTTCCTGCCAGCGACTCGTTTGTGGGCGCGCTGGGACCGGGCGGAATCGTGATTGGGGGCGGCGTGACGACCACAGGCTCGGGATCCATCGTTTCCGCCGGTCCTAATAATGCCGCGAATGCCTGGACGCGCCGTAATCTTTTCACCTGGACCGACAGCGTCCAAATCGTCACGGGGAAGCATCAGATCAGCGCCGGGGTTTGGTTTCAGCGGCTGCAGGATAACGACGACACAGCGTCGCGGCAGTTGGGACAAGCCAGCTTTGCGAGCTTGACCACTTTTCTGCAGGGCAAGGTTACCACTTTCCAGGTGGTGCCCACTCCCAGCGAGCTGGGTTGGAGAAGCCTGCTGGGCGCGTGGTATTTCGAAGACACCATCAAGTTGCTGCCGAATCTCACGCTCGAGGCGGGCATTCGGCACGAGTTCACCACCGGATGGAACGAAGAGGCCGGCCGTGCGGCCAACTACATCGCCAATGGCGACGGCGTGCTGGAGACCGCGCCGATAGTCGGCCACTCCGCGTTCACGCAAAACAATGCGACCCGGTTGTTCGGACCGCGGATCGCGCTGGCTTGGGATGTCTTCGGCAATGGCCGCACGGTGCTGCGCGCGGGTTTCGGCACGTATTATTCGCTGATCGACGATCTCAGCTTTCTACTGAATTCCGTCCCACCATACAATGGCGCGCTTTCGTTCGCCGGCGTCTCGCTGCCTTCCATCCTGCCCATTCTGCCGAACGTCGCTCCCCCGCCTTCATGCGGACCCGGCGTTCCCGCGCCTTGCACCACATACGCGCCGCAAGGCGTACAGGGGAACGCGAAAACGCCGACCGTCGAGGAGTGGCGCTTCACCCTGGAGCGGCAGCTCGATCTCAACTCCGTCGTGCGGCTGGCTTATGTGGGGTCTTTCGGATACCACGGCCTGCTCAGCGTGGACCCCAACACCATTCCCGCGCAGGTATGCGGCAGCACCAGCGGCTGCAAGGCCGGCGGTACGCCGGGCACTGCGACAAGCACCGTGCCCGAAGGCGCGCAGTACATCCCCGTGGGCACGCGGCCGAACCCCTACCTGGGCGCGGGCTTCTTCTGGTACACGGAAGGCAACACCAGTTACAACGCTCTGCAGGTGGATGTGAGCCACCGGCTTACGCGGGGCCTCGAATTCCGGGCCAATTACACCTGGTCGAAGAGCCTGGATATGAATTCCGCGCTGACCGGCGCGCAAGCGAACAATCAGGCGCAGATGATCCTCGACCGCAACGATCTGGGGCGAGACTGGGGGCCCTCCGCGTTGAACGTGGCTAGCCAGGGCAGCATCTCCTGGACCTACACGCTGCCTTTCGGACACGACAGCCGCTGGCTGGGGGGATGGCAGATCGACGGCATCTCGGCTTTATTGAGCGGCTTCCCGTTCACTCCCCAGATCGGCTCGAACCGGTCCGGCGATGGCGATACGCGCAACCCCGACCGGCCGTCGCTGAACCCGGCGTTCAGCGGACCGGTGGTGCTAGGGAGCCCCAACCAGTGGTTCAATCCGGCGGCGTTTGTGTTACCCGCGGCCGGAACATATGGCGACCTCGGGCGGGGGACCTACACCGGACCGGGGCTGGCGGAATTGGACCTTTCGCTGGTGAAGAATTTTGCCGTTACCGAGCGGACGAAGGTCCAGTTTCGATCGGAATTCTTCAACATAATGAACCACGCAAATTTCGGGACTCCTAACGCCATCGTGTTCTCGGGCACTGCGATCAGCCCGTCGGCGGGGTTGATCACGGCGACGGCCACGACATCGCGGCAGATTCAGTTCGGTTTGAAGTTTGTTTTTTAGTACGCCGCACTGTCTCTGGCGCCAGATAATTAGGGCCAAAATTTACTTGACTCACCTGTGATAATCTAGTATAGCGTTTCATTAAAACATATCCATACGTTCTTGTTTCGTGCTATGCTGGCCCCATGGCACGCGCATCCACGCGTTCGAGGCTCGTCCTCACCGCCGAAGAGAAGAGTCGCCTCGATCAACTTCGCCAGTCCAAAACCGCCGCTTTTCGCGATGTGCAACGCGCCCAGATCCTATGGCGCTACGATGCTGGCGAGACTGTGAGCCAGATCGCACGATCCCTGAGGATGACACGCAAGAGCGTTCTGAAATGGATTGACAAGGCCCTCCAGATCGGCGCCGAGGTGGGCATGAAGGATGCACCGCATAAGCCGCGGGCGGCGCTCATCACCGACGATGCCAAGGCCTGGGTCGTGAGCCTGGCGTGCAGTAAACCGAAGGAGTTCGGCTATGCGGCGGAGCTTTGGACAAGATCTGCGCTGGCTCGTCATGTGCGCAAGCACGCCGTCCAGGCGGGCTAGCCGCCTTGGCCCAGGCCGCCAAAGCGACAGTGCAACGCATCCTGGAAGCGCAGGCGCTACGTCCACACCAGGTCACGTACTATCTGGAGCGGCGCGACCCCAACTTCCTGCTCAAAATGAAGGACGTGTTGCTGGTGTATCAAGAAGTTGCCCTGCAAAACGAAGCGGTCTTAAACGGCGCTCCGCAGCCCCTCGTGATCACGGTCTCGGTGGATGAAAAGCCCGGCGTGCAGGCGATCGGCAACACGACGCCGGACCGGCCACCGGTGGCACGCAAGCATTCCACGGTCGCCCGCGATTCTGAGTACATCCGTTATGGCACCTGGTCGATTCTGGCAGCGTTGGACCTGCACGATGGGCACGTTACCGCGCGCGTCGAGGAGCGACACCGGAGCGTAGAGTTCGTCGCACTGCTCCAGGACCTGGACGCCTATTACCCGCCGGATTGCACGATTCGGATGGTCTTGGACAACCACTCCGCACATATTTCAAAGGAGACGCGTGCTTACCTGGCGACGCGTCCCAACCGGTTTAAGTACGTGCTGACGCCCACGCATGGTTCCTGGCTAAACATCGTAGAGACATTGTTTGGCAAGATGACGCGAACCTTTCTGCGGCAGATTCGGGTGGAATCCAAGAAGGAACTAAAAGAACGCATTCTCCTGGGAATCGCCGAAATCAACGAGATGCCAGTCGTCCATCGCTGGAAGGCGTTCGAAGCTCTGGAGGCCGCGGCGGAGGCCGTCTGAATATATGAATACCTTTTAGTGAAACGATATACTAGTATGGTTGTACTAGTGACAGGCCGGTTGGCGCGGTGGTACCCTCATTTGAGTACTTGCGCACGTAAGCATATTGCGCCATAATCAAAGAGCCGGGGTGCGCCTAGCGATTACACTGCAAGGTGACGTTTCCACAGGTTGCCATCCCAGTGGCTCATTAAATGCAGGTGGGTGGATTGGACAAGTTCATCCAGGTAGGGCCGGTTTAATGGGTGTCCTAAATGACGACAACGAACTCTAGCATACTAGCAAGCCAACCCGTGCGCGCTCGTCGCGCAGAGGGGCGCTGAAGGTGCGTCCGCGCCTTATCGCAAGCGTTCCTGGGCTGGAAGATCAAAACCTTACAGCTTTTGAGCGCTTCGAGAAATTCGCGCGGATGATTGTGTCGGTCCCGAAAACGGAGGCTGATGCAGTGGTAGTACATGAACGCAAAGGGGGAAGCAAGAGCAAGCCGTCTACCAAGCGGCGGGGGCGATGACCATGCAATCTAAGACATCTAAACCGACAAAGAAGAGAGCTAGGGCGCAAGTAACAGCGACGGCTGTCCATGCCGAACACAAGGATGGCATTCACCATCTCGTTGGTCTGGGAAACATTCGTGTCCTTCTTGTGCCAGACGGTGATGGTTGGTTTGCGCAGGGTCTTGAAATTGACTATGCCGCTCAGGGAGACAGTCTGTCTTCGGCTAAGCGGGAATTCGAGGATGGCCTAACCGCTACAGTTCATGCGCACCTAAAGCACAATGGTCACATTCAGGAGCTTCTAAAGACTGCACCAAATGAAGCTTGGGATTTGGCTAGTGATCCAAGCGTGAAATTGAAGCGATACAGCCAAGTTACGCAGCATCACATCATCCGAGAGAAATCTAATTACGAAGGAATCGCGTATCTCATTGCCGCGAAAAGTACCGAGGGTCCTGGGGACGTTTGCCAGTAACATTGAAGGCGCGGCTGACAGAGATATAGTCATCCAGGTCTTGAGGGATCATGGTGTGTCTGTAGTTCAACAGGAGGATCAAGCAGAAGGAATGCTGCTAATCTCCAAGGGGGGAGTACTTTGAGGCGCGCCGTTTCCCAGTTGTATGTAGGAAGAAATTACTGCGCCGTCTTGAAAGAAAATTCGGCATCCCTCTGTCTAAGTTTTACGGCATGATCCACTAAAGTGAGTCAGCGGCGCTGTCCGCGCCGCTGTCGCGTCCCACGTCGTTCTTGCCAGTTAGTTGATTCCAAGTCAGTCTACGTCCCACCACGTTGGAACAAAGCTGCACGAAACGATCAGCGTCGGTAATATGGCGTTCGTTATATCTAAGAGTCTGTTCATCCAAGTACCGGAACAGGTGGAATGGCTCAACGCTGATATAAGTACCGTGCAACCCGCGCTTGAGAAGCGACCAGAAGTTCTCCATCGCGTTCGTGTGGACGTTTCCGTTAGCGTACTCAACGGCGTGGTCGATCACGGCGTGCCGGTATTCATTCGCCAAACCGTCATAAGACTTCAGCGCATCGCTGAAGATCGCGGACCCGGCTTCGATGCGCTCTTTGATGATAGGCTGGAGTTCCTTCTTGGTACGGGCCGGGACGTGGCCTGTTACAACCTTCCCGCCGCGCTCGACCATTCCGAATACGATCTCTTTGTCAGCGCCGCCTGTACCTGTAATCTTGGCTTCGCGTTTCGCCTTGTGCATATTGCGGGCCTTCCCGCCAATGAAGGTTTCGTCCACTTCGACCTCCCCAGACAGCTTGGCAAAGGTGCCAGTCCGCATGGCGTCCCGAATCCGATGCAGCATGAACCATGCCGACTTCTGTGTTACCTTGATGTCCCGCGCGATCTCATAAGAGCTAGCCCCGTTCTTGCAGTTGGCGATCAGGAACATGGCGCACATCCACTTGTCTAGGCCGATGGCGGAGTCCTCGAAGATCGTTCCGACCTTGATGGAGAACTGCTTCTTGCAGTCCAGACATTTCCACAGCAGCCGGGTACTTAGGAACGAAACGTGTTTAGCTTGGCAGCGCGGGCATTCCGCCTGTCCATTGGTCCATCGGAGCCGCGCGAAGAGCTGGATACAGGTGAGAGGATCGGAGAAATACCGGATCGCCTCCATCAACGTTTGGGGCACCGCTTGCGGTTCGCTCATAGATCAATAGTACTCTAAATACTCAGGTGAGTCAAGTAAGTTTTTGCCATAATTAGCCCAGGCGACCGCACGGGTGCGGTCGCGGCAGCATCGAAAGCCTCCAATCGAACGAAAATACGGAAAGGCGGCCTAAGAGGCCGCCGCAGGCTGGGAGCCTGCCCCACAAGCAGGCTTTCGCGCGATTTTGGTGGGCCGCCGGGGTCCATGGGACTCACCGCGCGGCGACGGCATACTGGATATGCTCGGTGGCGGATTCGGCGCCTTGCAGAGCCGTGATCTGCAATTCGCAATTGCCCGGCCGCGTGGCGGCCGCCACGAACATGGGAATGGTCCCGGTGGCGTCGGGCGCGGGCAGATCGGCGGTCTGCTCCGCGAAGACCTGGCCGCCGCTTTTGAACTGGACGTGAATTTTAGGTTTGTCCTTGTTGGCCTTGTCCGGATATACGACAAAGTAGACGTATCGCTTGTTGGCCGGGTCGACGGTTGCCTGGACCAACGGTATCACGTGCTTTCCCTTGAAAGTGAGCGGATCGGCGACGTCCGGCTTGGTGTTGGCCTCGACCTGTTGCACCACCACCAGGCTGCTGATCCCGACGCCCTTCGATGGCGCGGGGATTTCGAACTGCGCGGTCTCGGCGGTCGCCTGGCTCCCTTCCCGGTCCACCAGGGCGGTTTCCGCCGTGTAATGACCCGGAGGAAGATCGAGCGGATGCGTGTAGACCAGTGGCGTGGCGCGCACCGCCGCCAGGTTGGCGTCCGCGATAAAGTAAGGCTGATCCACGCTGTATTTGTCGACCACTTGTCCGTTGGCATCCCGGATGAGCGCGAACAGCGACACTTCGATTTTGTGGGTCCTGTGGGCCGGGTCGGCGGTAGCGCCCAACTTCGCGCCCGGCAATTCGAAGGCCAGCTCGCCCCGCGAATTCGCGCCGTCCGGCTGAAAATGGAAGGCCGAGACGTGGAAATCGAACGCGTGCGGCCGAGGTTCGGCGCTCAACACCGCGAGGCCGGTGGACTCCAGCGGCGTCAGCGGGCCGGAGCCTTTCAGATCCGGCATGGCGAAGTATCCGTTGCGGCTCTCCACCTGCAAATCGTTGCGCGCTATTTTCACTTCAATCTTCCGGAGATGCCCGTCATACTTATCCGAGGTGGGATGATACACCGCTTCATAATGCGCGTCCAGATTCTCGGCCAGCTGTTGAAACGACTTGCGGAAGTCGTTGGTGTTGGCGATCAGGAATCCGCCAGTGCCTTCGGACAACTGGCGCAGGCTGGACTGCGTGTCGGAAGTGCGCACGGCGGAGATGGTGTCGTCGCCCTGCTTGCTGTTCTGCCGCATGACGCTGGCGCTGGCGCCGATCTTGCCCTGGTTCTGACTGACGGAGGCCATCTGGTTTACGGCCAGCTTGCCGGCCTGCGCGGTGTCGTTCATCGCGCTCATTTCGGTCGAATCGAGCGCGTAAAACGTGATGCCATGGCTATTGGCGTTGTTGAGAATCTTCTGGAAGCGGTCGGGGTCGCCAGTGGTCACCAGGCCGGTGGTTATCAACAAAACGGTCTTTCGGCCCGGCAGCGGAGCCAGTTGGTCGATCAGGGTGATGATGCGGTCGGTTTCGTGCATACCGGTAATATTGGCGAAATCGCTGCGTTCCCGAACCTGATCGCCGCGCAAACGATTCGCGCCGCTGCTATTGGAGACATCCGCGCCCATGATTACGCTGGTATTGACTTCGCCGCCGGTGGCGTCCACCGACACGCTGGCCGAGTGCGTGGCGTTATTCACCTGGGCGTTGATGGTAACGATGTTCGGGCTGGCGGTGAGCAGGGCTTCCGAGGCTCTGCCAAAATCCAGAGGCTGCCCACTGAAGGTCGATTGCAATAGCTCATCCCGGTTCTTGGTGAACTCGTGCACCGGAATCAGCTTCTCGTTGAGATTGAAGATGCCGATATATGTTTCCGGCGGGAGATTGCTCTTGATGAATTCCTTGACGACTTCCACGGCGTGCGGGCGCGTGACCGGATCGATGTTATGGAAGACGATGCAGACGGTGTTCAATTCCCGGAGCGGCAGAGATGCGCCCGCGGCCGGGCCCGGCTTGGCCCCTTCGGCCTCCCGGCGGTGCTCTTCCCGTCCTGGCACCAGGTGGAAGCTGAGGATCTGCTGGCGTACGCCGTCCTCGTAGATCTCCACGTCGCCCGGTTTGAGGTTTTTCACCTGGCGGCCTTTCTTGTCGCGCACCGCTAGGTCCAGCGACACTTCGGTGGTGGTGACCCGGATGGTCGATCCTGGCGCGGGGGCGGCGGCGTCCTGGGTCCGGCCGGGGCCGGCGGTTATCGCGATGAGACACGCGATGAGAGGGACAAGAACCTTGTGCATAGGACAATTCTATCTCTTTCAGCGGGAGGTGGCGGCGCCAGCCTGATGCCCCGCTATGGTAACGACACAACAAAACTCAGGGTCTGGTTCTCAGTCCGCTCGACATTCTCATAATGCGCGGTGATCTCCCAGCAGCCCCCTTTTGCCTGCGGCGTCGCGGCAGGGGCAGCCGCCGGGATGTCGATGCCGGACATCATGGCCATGTCCTCGAATGAATCGAAGTGGGTGACTCCATCCTCGGGGAACCAGACGGCGTACGTGCGCATGCCCCAAACCAACGGCGCCTGCACGTCCAGGCGTCGGGCTACGACCTTCAAATCCGGCTGATGTTCTTTCCGCGAATCGAATCCGGCTCTCCAATAAACGAGTTTCTCCCCGCCCCTCAGCCACGATGGCTCATTCCAAACCTGCGTCCACAGGGACGCGGTGCCATAGTAGAATCCATCGGCCGGCGCCAGATCCGCACGATATGGCGGTGGCGGGACGAATGGTTGTTTTGAGGCCTTGGTAACGGGGCACTGGGCCCAGGCGCACACCGGAAAGAAGAACGCGGCGGCAGTGATGAGAAAGAGCTTAGTCATTTGCTCCTCGCTCTCAGTGATTTGCTTTGATCATAACATTGGCGGGCGTTGCGGGCGCGTATTATTCTGAAGTTTGAAGGGCTGGCAGATATTCGCGCTGTGTGGACCGGTTCTGGCCGCGGTAGCCGCCACGCTGGGGCCCATCGCATTCGAAGAAATCGCGGACCGCGCCGGCATCCGCTTCACCGCCGATAGTTGCCCGACGCCCAACAAGAATCTGCCCGAGACCATGCTGGCCGGCGTGGCCCTTTTCGATTACGACAACGACGGCTATCTGGATATTTACTTCGTCAACGGCGCGGCCATCCCATCGCTTGAGAAAGAGTCGCCCAAATACTGGAACCGGCTCTATCACAACAATCGCGACGGCACTTTCACCGACGTTACGGAGAAAGCTGGAGTGAAGGGCGACGGCTACGGCATGGGAGTGGCGATTGGAGACTACGACAATGATGGATGGCCGGACATCTTTCTCGCCAATGTGACCAAAAACGAGCTTCTTCATAACAACCACGACGGCACGTTCACCGACGTTACGGACAAGGCGGGAGTGGGCGGTGGCTTGCTGGACGGCAAGAAGATGTGGTCGGTGGCGGCCGGCTGGTTCGACTACGATAACGACGGCCGCTTGGACCTTTTCGTCTCGAACTATTGCAAATGGGAAGTCAACAAGGATCCCTTTTGCGGGCCCAATCCGAACCTGCGCGCGTACTGCCATCCGAGCAACTATGCGCCGCTGCCGAACACGCTTTACCACAACAATGGGAACGGCACATTCACGGACGTCTCGGCCGCGACGGGCATTGGACAGATCCGTGGCAAGGGCATGGGGGTGGCCTTCGCGGACTACGATCACGATGGCTTCATGGACGTGTTCGTGGCCAACGACAATGCCCCGAACATGCTGTTCCACAATCTGGGCGGCAAGAAATTCCAGGAGGTTGCGCTGCAGACGGGGGTGGCGTACCCCGAATCGGGCGCGTACATTTCGGGCATGGGCGCCGATTTCCGCGACATCGACAATGACGGCTGGGACGACATTTGGCTGACCGGCTTCCAAAACGACACTTTTCCGCTGTTTAAGAATCGCGGCGCGGAGGGAGATTTCGCGGAGATCACCGCCGCCTCCGGCGTGGGCG
>Ga0181525_10003342_pt1 | contig 12759 bp, 15 predicted proteins | sample PEATcosm2014_Bin_48_FD_121100 | JGI IMG/M metagenome (GOLD analysis project Ga0181525, IMG submission 121100) | Peatland microbial communities from MTU Mesocosm Facility, Houghton, MI, USA - PEATcosm2014_Bin06_10_metaG | ecosystem: Environmental > Terrestrial > Soil > Wetlands > Peat | place... | reverse complement strand
GTGCCATAGCCTGAACAGCCGAAACCAGTCCTTTCTGCGGCAGGGACCGTAGCTTCGCGAAGACGTCGAAATTAGAAGCCTTGGGATTCATGCGCGTGAGGCTGAATGAGAATCCGGTAGAACTGAGCTGAAAAGCCAAAGCACTTAGGAGCAGAACTCCGCTGGCATAGAGCAGGGGAGAAAGCCCGCGGGAAAGCGCCTCATGCAGGATTCCGATCAGCTTGGCCGGTTCTAAGTCGTCGCGAAACGCCTCAATGAAAAGTCCGCGACTTACCTCCTTCAGAGATCCCAGCAGCGACGGACCGGCCTGCGCGATCAACAGGACGAATACGGTGAATTGCAACCCGCTGACGAAATCGTGCGAAGACGCGAACTGGCCCTCCCTGCGGGCTTTGATCAGCCGCCTGGGTGTTGCCTGTTCGGTCTTTTCGCCCGACGGATTCATATGGTATTACGATTCATGCGTTGTTACTAAGTCCAAACCATCACAATCCCAGCAGCCGTCCCAACGCGGTAAACACCGCCGCGCCGAGTTGCTGGTAAAGCTTGGGGATCAGCAAAACCAAGAGGCTCAAGCCGGCCAGCGCCGTCAGCATCTTCGCCGGAAAGGCCAAGGCAATGAGCTGCAGTTGAGAATTGAGATGCCCCAGAAGTCCGATCGAAAGATCGATCAGGAAGAGCAGCGTCATCAGCGGCAGCGCCAGATGAACGCCCGTGGAAAAGATGCTGGAACTGAGCGTTAGCAGCGCTTCCACGCTCACCCGCGATGCCACGAATGCCCCGGGCGGATGCGTTTCCAAACTCCGCGCCAGAATGGTCAACAGCACGCGATCGAAACCCATGGCGAAGAACAGCAGACCGGCGGTTAACTGCGCGAGCAGAAGGAGCACTGTGGAGTCGGCCTCGGTACTAGGGTCGATGGTCGACGCATAGGCGAATCCGGCCTGCGTGCTGATGGCTTGCGCGGCGAAAGTTACCGCCTCAATGAGAAACGCTACCGCCAGCCCGGTGGCGACGCCGATGGCGGCTTCGGCCACCATCCACCCGGCCACTTGCAGCATACTTTCCGGAACTTGTTCCAGCGCCGGCCAGCGCGAATACATTCCGAACGTCAGAGCCATCGCCAGCGTAATCTTCGCCGCACTCGGCCCGGCCTGCAGACCGGGCAGCGGCAGAAATACGAAAACGCCTGAAATGCGGGCCAACACCAGCAGGAACGCATACAGCACCGAGGTTGGAATGGCGGGACTAACGGGCATAAGCGCTAGCGCGCATAGCGCGACAGGTCGCCGAAAACCCCGATGGAGTAGGCCGAAAGCTGCTTCAACATCCACGGCATCAGAAGCAGAAAGCCGAATAAGAACGCCGCCAGCCGCGGAATGGTGCTAAAGGCGGAATCCTGCATGGACGTCGCGATCTGAATAATGTTGACGACGATGCCCACCGCGAAGCCGATGACCAGCAGTGGCGCACACAGCAGCACCGTAGTCCAAAGAGCTTGGCTAATAATGTGGACGGCGGTTTCAGGGGTCATGCAATCCTCAATAGAACGTTTTCAGCAGCGAGCCGATCACCAGATTCCATCCGTCCACCAGAACGAACAGCAGAATCTTAAAGGGCGCCGAGATCATTACCGGCGGCAATTGCACCATCCCGACGGAGAGCGTGATGGAGGCCACCGCAAGATCGATAATCAGGAACGGCAGATACAGAACGGCTCCGATTTGAAAGCCCGCTTTAAGCTCGGAGAGAATATACGCCGGGATCAGAATCTTGAGATCCAGATCGGCCGGGCTGCGCGGAGCAGCCGACTTCGTCATTTCCACGCAGGTTTGAATATCTTTCTCGCGCGCGAATTTCAAAAGAAAATTCTTCAGCGGTTTCACGCCCTCATCGAAACCCTGCTCCCACGATACTTGTCCGCTTTCCACCGGTTCCCAGCCGCGGTGATAGATATCGGTGACCACCGGCTGCATCACCAGAAACGCTAGAAACATGGACAGCCCCACCAGCACCTGATTGGAGGGCGCCGATTGCGTTCCAAGCGCCTGCCGTAAAAAATGCAGCACGATGGCGATGCGCAGAAACGGACTCACCGACATCACCACGGCCGGCAGGAGCGTCAGCAGCGTCAATAAAATGACGATTTGCGTGGGCGTGCTGAGTGTAAGCCCGCCCTTGGGATTGGCGGCCCCAAAAACCGGAATGGCGGTATTATTCACCGGCGCGGCTATGGCCGCGGCCGCAAAGAAGAGAAATAGGAAGGTGGAACGGAACTGAATCATTGAGCGGCGCTAAGGCGAATCATCGTTTGAACAAGACAATCATCGTTTGAACAAGACAATCATGGCCTGGACCGGAGCAGATCGCGGGACAAAGACGAGGCCGGCGCCTCGGGAGCGGCCGGTGCATCCAGGAGCGTGCACGAGGACGGAGCGGTGGCGATCAATACGGTCCGGTCGGAAACGCGCACCAGATGCAATGCGTGCTGCGGCGTAAGCGCGACGCGTTCCAATACTTCCAGACGCCGTCCATTTCCACTCCGCAGCGTACCCATTCTGAATGCCGCCAGTCCGCTGAAGGCTGCCACCCCGCGCCGCTTCGCGAGCCACAACAGCCCGCCTAACAACCCGAGGACCAGCAGCGCCATTCCGATCTGTTCAGTCAGTGGCATCCGCTCCGCCGGTTCCGGTTTTCTGCAGCATCTTCTGGACTCGCACGGAGACGGTGTCGTCGATGACGATCACTTCCACCTCGGCCAGCTTCACGCCGCCGGCCAGGAGCGGGAAAGGCGCGCCGGCCGGGTGATCCGTTCGCACCACCGATCCCTCCCGCAGTTGGAAGATATCTCCGATGGCCATCGAGAGCGTTCCCAATTCGATTTCCACCAGAAAAGGCAAATCCCCGAAACGGTGTAAAACGTCGGAGGCGTTCATGGTTCTTTCGGCGACATGACTAAGTCTGCATGCTCAGAAGATTTTGCGTAATTTGACTCAAAGTCGAGATTACTTTCGCGTTAGCCTGATACGAGTTCTGATACACAATCAGGTTGGTAAACTCAGTGGCAATATCCACCGTGGATTCCTCCAGCGATCCGCCGTCTACCGTTCCCAGCGTCCCGGTACCGGGAACGCCAACCACTGGCGTGGCCGTGTCGGCGCCCACTTCAAAGTTGTTTTCTCCAACCGAGATCAACGAAGTTGGATTGCTTACCGACGCCAGCGCAAGCTGCCCCACCACCACTTGGTTCCCGTTCGAAAACTCGGCTGTGATCGCGCCGCCGTTGGCAATGGACACCTGCGTCACCTGCGACGCGGGCACCCCATCCTGGCTACTGGCTGAAACCGCGGACGTGGCAGCGTACTGCGTGATCAACGGAGTTCCATTGCCGGCGTCCGTGGCCAGGTTCCAGTTGATCGCCAGATCGTTGGCGCCGTCGGATAAGCCGGTAATCGCAATTGGCACCTGCGCGGGCGCGGTGGGAGACGTCAAGTTACCATTGGCATCGAACGTCAGGGTACCGGTAGCCACCGAATCGGGAGTGCCCGGCGTTCCGGAAGTAACATCCGCGCCAGGTATATCCACTTCGTAGTTCCAGTTACCCGCGGATTGCTCAGTGAAGTTGACACTCAGATCGTGCGTCACGCCTAAAGAGTCCACTACCTGGATGGACGTCGAGAAGCTGCCGCTCGGCGCGCCCACTACGCCCGCCGCATTCAAGTTCAAACTCAGAGACATATTCTGAGTGGCGCTGGGGGTCTGCAGAGCATTGGACGGAATCGCGATAGGGCCTATCGGACCGCTGGTACTCAACACGCCGTTCTGCGCCGTCCAGCCTTGCACCATCTGACCGGTGGCCGTGATCAGATTGCCGTTTGCATCGAGTTGAAAATTTCCGGCCCGCGTATATTGCGTCGCGCCGGATGGATCCTGAACCACGAAGAAACCATTGCCGTTGATGGCGGCATCGAAGTTTCCTCCCGTGTCCTGAATGGATCCTTGCGAGAATACTCGCTCGGTCAGCGGCGCGGATACGCCGCCTCCGATCTGAGTGGAACCGCCGCCTACCGATTGCTGAAGTAAATCATAAAAGGACACGGTATTGTCCTTATAACCGGTTGTATTCAGGTTCGCCAGGTTACTCCCGACCACGTCGAGCGCCGCGGAATCCGCAGTTAGTCCGCTAAGTGCGATGGAAAATGATGACAATTGAGTTGCTCCTTTTTGTTGATAGTTGAATAGGCAAGCGTTCTGTTACTAGGAAGATGTCCCATTCGTTGGATTGCTGGACGAGGATGTTCCGCTCGCCGGCGCTGTAGAGCTGTTACTACCTACCAGGCTTTGCACGCCTTGGTTAATTCCCATGAGTTGTTCCAATTCGCTGTATTGCACCAACTGACCGACAAATTGGATGCTGTCGGTAGGGTTGAGCGGGTCCTGGTTTTGAATCTGAGCGATTAGCAGTTGCAGGAAAGTTTCTTCGCTGGTCAGCGAGCTGACCGAACTGGACGAACTAGAGCTCGAACTCGAACTCGATGAGCTGGAGCTGGTATTACTGGTGGCTTGCGTGATGGCCTGCGCCACATTCGTCACGGCCGATGGTGCGAATAACTGCATTATCCGTTTCCTCCTGGATGGGCTTTGCCGCCCGTGATTTGCTGGTCCAATTCCTGCCGCCATTGCTCGCCGGGCCCGCGGCGGTCTCGCTGCGGCTGCCGATCGCCGCCGAAAGATTGCTGTTGTGCAGAGCCGCGCTGCCCCTCTGCGTGTGAGTCCGGCTGGCTCTCGGAATGCATTGCCGCGGCAGCCGTGGCAGATTTGATCACGTCGGCCCTCCAATCCTGAGCGTTCAATTGCGCCGACAATTCGCCCAGATTCGAGCGGAGGGATTCGCGCAGGATAGGGTCGGAAGCATGCACCGAAACGTTCAACGATCCTGCGCGATCGGCCACCCGGACGGTGGCGGACGGTTCATCGTTACCGGTCAGGTGCAACAGGATCTCCGGGCTGGCTGACATCCGCGGCTCAGACGCTACGAGACGGGTATCCGTTCCGGCAAGAGGCAGATCCGTGGAAGTTTCTTTAGGTTCGGGAGTAACTTCCGTAACTTCCGCGCGGCCAAGTTCCGGCGCTTGCATAACGGCGCCGTCATTCCAGTGTGAAGTTAGTTCTTGTGTTGGCTGCGCCTTAAGTAAGTCCGGCGGACTTTGAGTAACGTCATCGGATCTCTTGGTTTCAGCGGGCGCTGGCGGTGTTTCAGCCCCTGACGCACTCGAGGATTGATTCGTGGGCTGAGCCGATGGCTGCTGCACGGCCGAGTGCTGCGTTAGCGGTATTACGGGACTCTTCGTTGGCGAAAGTTGGGGGCTATTCGGAGTAACTGCCGCCGGACTCGGGACAAGCTGCGTCTTAAAGCCAGTCGGCGCCGGCGTGCTGGAGCTTTCCAGCCCGAGCATGCGCACCGCGAATGCGAAGTTCTCCGCGGCCGGCACAACAGGGTTCTTCGGAGCGGGACTTACTGCCAGCGTTTCGTGCTGAGGCGCAAACGGAGGTGCGATTTCAAGCGCTCCAGCCGGAACCGCTTGTGGCGCCAGTACTGGCGCGGGTGAGGAGACGGCATCCGGAGTGGGCGGCGCCGCGATTGCAGGTACGGGTTCGATGTCCGCTGGCGAAACGCTGGACAAGAGCCCAGTTTCCGGTGAAAGCGTGGAAGAAGGGTTAGTTGAATCGGCAGCGTGGTCGGGTTGCTCGGCTTCCACGCGCGCTGAACTCCCCGAGGCTACCGGGGCTGCCTGCGCGCTCGCCGTAGTGGGCGATGGAGGAGCAGAAGGCGTGACTCGCCGGTTGACATCCGCCGGCGCCGCGGCTTCAACGGGTGGGTTCGGCTTTTCAGTCACGCTGCTGTGGACTGTTGGCTGACCTTCGGATTTCGTCACCGTCGGCACAGAAGCGTAAAGGGTGCGGCGCGCATCGCCAAGCGGTTCAGGAACTGGCGCCGCATTCATGGACGTTCGGTCTTCGTGGACCGCCACTCGCGGGGGAGTCGAGTTGGCGACTCGAGGCGCCATCACCAATCCGTTTGACGCCCTCGGACCGTTAACCGGCAACGGGGCGCGGCCGGTCCCTTGAGCGACCAAATCACTGACCAAATACTGCGACGGCTGCGAAGCCAACGCGGCGGCGCGTATGGCGGGACGTAGAGATAAGCCAGCGGTCGCACCAGGCAAGCGGACGATCGCCGGATCCTGCGAAACCAAACTCGACGGCGCCTGAAACGCCGGTAAGGAGCCTTTAGTCAGAACGTTGGCGGGTTGTTGAAGTTGGACCGGCTGAGCTTGCACTGGCCTTGTAGCCAAAGCCGCCGCCGGCATAGAAACAGAGTTGGCCGTCGATGTCTCCGGCGCCGAACCCGCCAAATCAATTGCTGCACTCTCCGCCCAGCGGTGAGTCCCGAAGGGAGAGTCAGTCTCAAAAGAAGAGTCAGTCTCGAAAGAAGAGTGAGTCTCGAAAGGAGAGTGAGCCTCGATCGGACTCGCAGTCATTTGAACTTTTGCCGGCGCGGCCGGTATTGCCAATGCTACATCCAGTCGCGTCTGCTCGCTAATACGCGTCTGATCCAGCACTGGCGTGAACGAACTGAGCAGACTCTGGACGGCCGCCGCTTCCCTCTCGCCGCTCCGGCGCGATGCTGTGGGAGCGAGCCCGGGCGCTTGCTTCGTTTCGGGCGCCCGGCGCTGCGCCTGCTTCGGCATGGTCATCGGCGCTTTCGTCAGGCTAAGGATCGAAGCGCGTGAAACTGCCGCTCCCTCGATCCCCGCGCCGGATTGCGGGGCCGGTTCTTTCCCGGTAGATGAATGCGGGAGCGCACTGCGCTCTTGCTGCGCTCCACTCTCCTGCGAAAGATCCTGGAACGGGGTCAGGCTGTCGAATACATTTCTAAAAGAGGTTGTTTTGAAAGCGCCAGGCCCTTTCGAATCGAGCGCCCCGGCAAGAGATGATACCGGCGAGTTGAGAGCGGCGATGGCCGGTGCAGAAACGTTCACGCCGCCGCTAATGCAGGTTCGCGGCCACAACGGCCGCTGCGGGTTATCAGCGCATTAGCATGCGCCTCCGTCGAGAACTCGGCGATAAGCGACTTAGTTTCGGCGAATAGTGCCGGAACGCCCGGCTGTCTTATCGCAAATGCGAAACAAAGCCATACGATTTCTTGCGCGCGATTGTTTTGGCTGCGTACTTGCAACGCTCGAATTCGCTCTATGGATCAGATCAGCGTTTTGGCTGCGGCCGGCATGCAGGCCCGCATGCAGTCGCTCGACCTTGTTGCGAATAACCTCGCGAATTCTTCCACTAGTGGATACAAGACGGACGGCGAATTCTTTACCTTGTTTGCGTCCGAAGCCGCCGGCGAGGACGACTCGGGCTCTTCCGCCGTGCCGATGATCCAGCGGCAGTGGACCGATTTCGCCCAGGGTTTGCTGGAGCCCACCAACAGTCCGCTGGACTTTGGTCTCTCCGGCAAAGGATTTTTTGCGGTGCAGGGGCCTACCGGTCCGCTCTATACGCGTAACGGAAATTTCCGCTTTTCCAGCGGCGGTGCATTGGTGACGAGCGAAGGGTACCCTCTGCTGCAGCAAAACGGCCAGCCGTTTCGGGCCAATACCGCGCTGCCGCTCGAAGTCTCGCGCGAAGGCGATATCACACAGAATGGCCGATCCATTGGGCGTATTAGTGTCCTGGAATTTCAAAATCCCGGAGCGCTCACCAAATTCGGCGGGAATTATTTCTCGAACGTTTCCGGTCAGGAACCATTCGACGCCACCGCAGCGCAGATTTATCAAGGAAAAATCGAGGCGTCCAACGTCAGCGCGTCGCACGGCGCGGTACGTATCGTAGGGCTCTCGCGCCAGTTCGAAATGATGCAGAAGGCCATCTCGCTTTCCAACGACATGGGCAAGAAAGCCATCGAAGAAGTAGCGAAAGTTTAGTCGCGCGAGAAGACTGAGGAATATTCACTGAGGAATCTTCAATGATACGAGCACTCTTTAGCGCCGCCAGCGGCATGAACGCGCAGCAGACCAATTTGGAAAACATCGCGAACAATATAGCGAATGCCAACACCGCGGGATTCAAGTCCAGGCGCGCGCAGTTTCAGGACTTGCTGTATCAAAATCTGATACAGCCCGGCGCGGCCGCTACGCAACAGACTGTCGTCCCCACCGGATTGCAGTTGGGATTAGGCACCCGAGCCGTTTCCAACGAAATCATCTTCACGCAAGGCGACTTTTCGGAAACCGACAATCCCTTGGACCTGGTGATTCAAGGGAACGGTTTTTTTCAAGTCCTTCAAGCTTCCGGCCAAACGGCCTATACCAAGGCGGGAACTTTCCACTTAAATAATACCGGCCAGATCGTAGACCCCAACGGCAACTTACTCGACCCCCCGATCACCATCCCGCAGAATGCGCTCTCCATCACGATCGGCAGCGATGGGACGGTGAGTTACACGCTGCCCGGGCAAGCCGCGGCGCAACAGGCAGGTCAGATTCAGCTGGCTAATTTCCCCAATCCCTCCGGCCTCAACAGCCTCGGCCAAAGCCTTTTCCAGCAGACCGACGCCTCTGGCGCCCCTGTGATCGGCGCCCCCGGCGGCCAGGATGGGTTGGGCACTCTGTTGCAGGGATACGTGGAACAGTCCAACGTCAGCATCGTTCAGGAATTCGTCAACCTGATCGTCAGCCAGCGCGCTTACGAAGCGAATTCGAAGGTAGTGAAGGCCGCCGACGACATGTATCAACAAGTGAACAACCTGAAGCAATGAACGCATGGCTGGTCTTCTTTAGCATGATCGCGCACCCGGCAGGTTGTAGCATCGTCGCGAACGACCGTGTTTTCGGCGCGGACCTGGCCAAGGCGCTGCCCGCCTTTGCGAATAAAATTCCCGGCGGCGCGGTAATCGGTTACTCGCCCCTACCCGGCGCACAACGCATCTTCAATTTCGCGCAACTGCAGCGCATGGGCGCTCCGTACGGGGTGACCGTTCCGCCCGGCGCGGAGGCCTGTTTCGAATGGAGCCTGCAGCCGCTGACTGAAGAAGTGGTGCGCGGCGCGATTCGCGAAACGCTGCAACTGCCGAATGCGCGCGTCGACGTACTCTCCATCAGCGGCAGCCCGGCGCCGGCGGGCAAAGTGAATTTTCCATTGCCTGGTCTGTTGGCATCCACCATTACCGGCCCGGATACGCCCGTAACATGGCGCGGTGAAGTGCTCTACCAGGGCTCGCGCAAATTCTCGATATCGGCGCGGGTACGGATATCCGCGATGGTAAATCGAGTGGTGGCCACGCAACTGATCCTGCCCGGAAAAACCGTCGCGCCGGACCAGGTGAAGATCCAGGCTTATGACGATTTTCCCCTGCGGAACGACACGGCGCGCGATCTGGCGGAGGTGGTGGGACGCATGACGCGCCGTGCGATAGGCGCAGGAATACCCGTTTTCCGCGCCGATTTGATTGAGCCATTTCAAGTTCAGCGGGGCGACCTGGTGGAGGTAACAGCCATCGCGGGAGCGGCTGAGTTGCATGTTCCGGCGCTGGCGGAAACTCCCGGAAGGCAAGGCGACCTGATCACGCTCAAGAACACGCGTAGCGGGAAGATCTTCCGTGCGCGGATCGAAGGCCGGGACAGGGCGCTGGTGATGGTGTGGCCGGTGAGGGAACGGGCGCTGGAGCAAAACCAGCCGGCAACGAGGATGCAATGAATTTACGAATCGGCGGTCTTCTTTTGTTGTGCGTCGCGCTGGGCACAGCCGCCGGCCCGAATGACAAGAAGAAGAAAGCACCCCCCGAGCCCTCGCCGCTGGATAAGTACATTGCCGATGCTTACCGGGATAATCAATTGCCGGAAGCGGCCCATCCGCCCGGATCCACGTGGTCGCAAAATGCTTTGCTGTCTAACTTAGGACTTGATCTGAGAGCCAGCCGTGTGGACGACTTAGTAACTATTGTGGTAAATGAAACGTTTTCCGCCGTTGCCACGGGTGATGTAAAGACCCAGCGCCAAGCCACAGCCCAGAGCAACGTCGCGCAGTTGGCCGGCGTCGCGAAAACTACGGGGCCCCTGGCCAATCTGCTAAAAAGCAACACACAGACCCAACTGCAGGGAACCGGCGAGACCAGCCGGGGCGCCGTGCTTACCGCCAATCTCAGCGCTCGCGTTACGCATGTGCTCCCGAACGGCTATTTGGTGATTGAAGGAACCAAGCGCGTGCAAGTAAGTTCGGAGAATCAAGTGGTGACGGTGCGTGGCGTAATACGGCCGGTGGATCTTGTGCCGCCCAATACCATCCCTTCCAACTTAATCGCGCAAATGGAAATCCAGGTGAACGGCAAGGGCGTGATCAACGATTCCGTGCATCGCCCCAATATTCTGTGGCGCCTGTTACTTGGCATCCTGCCGTTCTAGCCGATAAGGACTCATGCGTCTTTCTCTAACTATTCTGCTGGCTCTAGCTATCCTGCCGGCGTCGGCGATACTGCAGCGCCCGGCCCTGGCCGATTCGCCAAACGCGCGGCTCAAGGAACTGGTTTCGCTCGAAGGCGTCCGCGAAAATCAGCTGATTGGTTATGGCATTGTCGTCGGATTAAAAGGCACGGGCGACCGGCAGCAGACCCTCTTCACCGCACAAAGCCTCACCAACATGCTGCAGCAGATGGGCGTCACGGTAAATCCGAGCACCATCTTAGTGAAAAACACGGCCGCGGTGATGGTGACGGCGATGCTTCCACCATTTGCACAATCCGGAATGAAAATCGACGCTACCGTGGCCGCTATGGGCGACTCGGCCAGTTTGCAGGGCGGATTGCTTTTGATGACCAGCCTGCGCGGCATCGATGGCCACGTTTATTCCGTGGCCCAAGGTCCCGTAGTCACCGGCGGCTTCATTGCCGGCGGGGCTGGAACCACGCAAACGGTCAATCATCCCACCGTCGGCCGCATTCCCAGCGGAGCTATCGTAGAGCGCGCCTCGCCTGCCGTGGAGCCTGCTAAAGAGGTACGCCTGCAGCTCCACCAAGCCGATTTCACCACGGCGGCCCGGATCGCCGAGGTGGTGAATCGTCACTTCACGCCGGACTCCCAGGCCATCGCGCATGCCGATAACTCCGGCTTAGTAAGTGTCGCCATTCCTCCCGCCTTCTCAGCTCGCTCCACCGAGTTCATTGCCGAACTCGAAACGCTGACCATCCAAGCCGACCGTCCATCCAAGGTCGTCATAAACGAACGAACCGGAACCATCGTCATGGGCAAGGAGGTGCGAGTTTCTCCCGTAGCCATCATGCACGGGGATCTGACAGTCGAGATTCAAACCACTTACGACGTTTCCCAACCGGGACCGCTTTCCAACGGAACAACCCAAGTTACTCCTCAGGTGGCCTTAGGCGTGAAAGAAGAAAAGGCTCGCAATGTGGTCCTGAAAGAAGGCGCCACTGTGGAAGAACTGGTCCGCGCGCTCAGTTCGATCGGGTCTACTCCGCGCGACATCATCGCCATCCTGCAAAGTTTGAGCGCGGCCGGGGCCTTAGAAGCGGAGATACAGGTCATTTAGACGCCAATGTCGGTAGGCATTAGTATTTCATCCGGGGTCGACTTAGCCGCAAACTCTTGGGAACTCCCCAAGTCCCCCAACCGAGCTGTTATTCCGGACAACGAATCCTTTCACCAGGCCCTCCAGTCGGCTTCTGAGAACGCTTCGAACAGCGCTTCGAATAAGAAAGATTCGCCCGAGAAAATCTCCGGCGTCGCCAAGCAATTCGAGGCGCTGCTGGTGGGGCAGATATTGAAATCGGCGCGGGAAGCCTCCGGTGGCGGCTGGATGGGAAATGAAGACGATCAGGACGATCAAACCGGATCGCTCGTCATGGAAATGGCCGAACAAGGTTTGTCGCAGGCCATCGCAGCTCATGGTGGTTTGGGAATCGCCAAAATGGTGACGGCCAATCTCGAGCGTGGCTCCCTGCCAACCAGCGCTAAAACTCCCAACTCCGATTCTGAGGGTCCTCCGCGGTTGTCGTTGAAGAGTAAGGAGACGAAGAGTAATGAGACGAAGCATGCGGTGACGGGCGATCCGAAACGCTAACCCCTGGCGGCTCGGCCGAGATCTGTGACTCGGGGTGAGCAGCGGGTTCCGGGGGTAGCGCGGTTGCAGCCTCCGCGGCGCTCAGATTGGCCATCGCCCCCATCCAACCCTCCAATAGCGTCTGGATCAATTGCAGAACCTCCCGCAGCATGCCTTCGGCTTGCTCGGCGTGCGCCTGAATCAACCGGTTCTGCAAGTATCCATACAGGCCGCTCAGCGTATCGCAGTACTGGGGCGCCACGTCCCGCCGCAGCGAGAAACGCAATTCGCCCAGGATCTGCACCGCCTTGGTGACTGCGTTACCCCGCGCGAGAATATCGCCGGAACGATGCGCCGCGATGGCGTCCTCCACGGCCTTTACCCCGCCTTCGAACAGCATGCGAGTAAGTTCCACCGGCGTCGCCGCCGCTACACGGCTCGCAATGTACTCCTTGTGTGGATTGGGGGGCGTCATGACATTTTCCGCGCCCCTATATATCGAGCCACCTTAGAACTGTTTGAAACATTTTTTCCCCCCGCGTTTGAGGGTACAAGTCCTAGTTACATCAAAAAACGTTACATCAAAAACAGTTACATCAAAAAAAAAGTTACATCACAAAAAGCGGGCCTTGTATCAAGTCTTCCCCT
>Ga0181525_10003340_pt1 | contig 12762 bp, 13 predicted proteins | sample PEATcosm2014_Bin_48_FD_121100 | JGI IMG/M metagenome (GOLD analysis project Ga0181525, IMG submission 121100) | Peatland microbial communities from MTU Mesocosm Facility, Houghton, MI, USA - PEATcosm2014_Bin06_10_metaG | ecosystem: Environmental > Terrestrial > Soil > Wetlands > Peat | place... | reverse complement strand
GATGAGCGAGACGAACGGCGGCGCGTCGGCGGCGAGTTTTTCGAGCGCGGCGAAATCGTATTTCTTCCCTTCCTTCGCCCAAAACCGGCGGCATTCCTGGACGATCCAGAGGCCGACGATGTTCTTGAGCAAACGGACGGAATCGCCATAGCCAATCTCGTTGGTGAACTGGAGCGAGCGCGACTGGTCGTTGATGACGGGCTTGGGCCATTCGACGCCGACGAGCGACCAGGTGCCGGAACTCAGGTAAGCCCAGTTCTCGCCGCTGGCGGGCACTGCGGCGACTGCCGCGCCGGTGTCATGCGAGCAGGACGCGATGACTTCCATCTGCGGCAAACCGACTTCGGTCGCGAGATTCTTTTTCATCGGCCCGAGCTTTGTGCCGCTCGGACAAATCGGCGCGAACAAATCCTCGCGCAACTTGAGCGCGTCGAGCAGTTTCTTAGACCACGTCTTGGTCTGCGGATTGTAAAGCTGCGTGGTGCTGGCGAGTGAGACTTCGTTCTTCGCGACGCCGGAGCAGAAATAATTGAAGGCGTCGCCGATGAGCAGGAGCTGTTTGGCGCGAGCGAGACGTTCGGCGGGTTCTGCGCCGAGCTGGTAAATGGTGTTCAACCCCATGAACTGGATGCCGGTCTCGGCATAGGTCGTCGGCCAGTCCGCCTTGGCCCGCACATTTTCCACGCCGTAGGCCGTGCGCGAATCGCGGTAGCACCAGACAGGCGTCATGACGAGGCCGCGGTCGTCGTAGAGCACATAATCCACGCCCCACGAATCGGTGCTGATGCTGGCGATGGGCAGGTTGAGCGCGGCGGCCTTTTTCAGGCCGATCTTCAATTGGTCGAGCAGGCCGGCAAAATTCCAGTGCAGCGCGCCGGAGGTTTTGACGGGGCCGTTGGGGAAGCGATGCAGTTCTTCGACGGTGATTTTACCGTTGTCGAGCGTTCCGAGCATGACCCGGCCGCTGTCGGCGCCGAGGTCGCAGGCGAGATAATGTGTGGCCATAGAGAAATTGCGACGGGCATTCTACGCGACGCGGGCGCGGTGTCAAAATGTTTGCCATTGCGCGGTGGTGAAGTATTTTGGACGAAGACAAAGGATACACGAAATAATTATGAGCATCGCCGTCGAAAATCCGAAAGCATCGGCCTCAACCGCATTGAGCCAGCTTGACCAATTGAAACAATTCACCGTCGTCGTCGCCGACACCGGCGATTTTGCCTCTCTGAAACAATACGCCCCGCGCGACGCCACGACCAACCCGTCGCTGATTTTGAAGGCGGCGCAAATGCCGGAATACCAGTGGCTGCTGGACAAGGCGATCGCCGACAACAAATCGAAAGGTGGCGGCAGCGACCTGCTATACCGCATCGTGGAGGATTTGCTCGTCCTGTTCGGTTTGGAGATTTTGAAGATTGTGCCGAAGCGCGTCTCGACCGAGACCGACGCGAACATGTCGTTCGACACCGCGGCGCTCGTCACCAAGGGGAAAAGGTTCATCGAGCTTTACGAAAAGAACGGCATCGGGCGCGAACGCATCCTCATCAAAATCGCCTCGACGTGGGAAGGCATCCGCGCGGCGGAAATCCTCGAACGCGAAGGGATTCATTGCAACCTGACGCTGCTGTTTTCGTTCGCGCAGGCCGTTGCGTGCGCCGAGGCAAAGGTGCAGTTGATTTCGCCGTTCGTCGGAAGGATCATGGACTGGTATAAGGCGAAGGAGAAACGAGAATTTGCGCCCGCCGAAGACCCGGGCGTTTTGTCGGTGAAGGAGATTTACGCCTACTACAAAAAATTCGGCTACGCGACGGAGGTGATGGGCGCGAGCTTCCGCAACGCCGGGGAAATCCTGGAGCTGGCCGGGTGCGACCTGTTGACGATCAGCCCGCAGTTGCTCGGCGAGTTGAAGGCCGGCGCCGCGCCGGTCGCGCGCAAATTAAGCCCGGAAATGGCGCGCGACAGCAAAATCGAAAAGATGTCGCTGGATGAGGCGAAGTTCCGCTGGCTGTTCAACGAGAACGCGATGGCGGTGGAAAAAACCGCCGAGGGCATCCGGCTGTTCAACGCCGACGCGCTGAAGTTGGAGCGGTTCATTGCGGCGAAAATAAAGTAACGCCTGTATAATTGCTCGACTTCGTGGTCATTCTTTGTGAGAGTATTGTTATGGACACAGACGAGCGCGATATTTTCCAGTTTTTGAAGACTTGGGGTGCCGATTTTACCAACTCAAAGGAAATCGCCCGACGCGCCTCCAGCAAGAAGAAATTTTACGATGACCCCGACTGGGCCAAGCCGATTCTGATGCGGATGGAGGAGCGCGGCATTCTTGATAGCGACACCCAGGGACGTTATCGGATCAAGCCGGTTCCCAAAAAAAAGCAAAGCAAGCAGTGGGTCTCGCCTGACATCGCCAAGATCCTGAAGGAAAGCGGCGTGGAAGTTGAAGCCGGAGGCGATGGCGACATCGCCGCCGACGAGTATTACGAACAATTGTAGCCGGCCTGCGCCTGCCGGTTGATTCCAGCGTCAATCCCATTCAAACCCCGGCCAACAATTCAAAATCCAGTTCGTGGCTGCGCCGCGCGGTATTTGGGCGCAACCTGAAAGTAACACTGCTACGCCTGGTCATCTGGGTGGTGCTCTGCGTGGTGGGGTTTAAGTTGTCGGTGGTTCACATTCGCGTGGACGGCATCAGCATGTTGCCCACCTGTGCGGACCAATCCGTCCACTGGGTCAGCCGGCTCGCCTATCTGTGGCACGAACCGCAGCGCGGCGATGTCGTGGCCATCCGCTTTGTTCCCGCGGACGGAGCGATCAACAAACTGGAGCCGCCGCACGTCATGCTGTTGAAACGCATCATCGGCCTGCCCGGCGAAACCGTCGCCTTCGTCAACGGCCGGGTGTTGGTCAACGGTGAAATCCTCGACGAGCCTTACGAAAAAGATGGCGAAGGCTGCAATTGGAATTGCGCGCCAGTCGTTCTTGGGCCGGATCAATATTACGTCGTCGGCGACAATCGTTCCATGCCGCCGGATTACCATACCCACGGATTTTTCGAGCGGAACCGAATCGTGGGAAAAGCGCTTTTATGAAAATCCTGTCGCGACTTCTCCTGCTGGCTGCGCTCATCGCGGCAGGGGTCTGGCTTTGGACAATTCTTTTTCCAAGCCCCGAATCCATTGTCCGCAAACGCCTGGCTCAAGCCGCCAGTGAAGCATCATTTCAATCCGGGGAGAACCCGCTCATCGGCGCGGCCCGCGCGGAAAATCTCTCGAGCCGTTTCGGCACCAACGTCGAGATCAACATCAATGTGCCGGAATTTGGACGGCAGGAATTTGTCGGCCGGGATGAAATCGCACAAGCTGCCGCCGGAGTGCGCATGAGGTTGAGCAGCCTCAAAGTGGAATTCCCCGACGTGAGCGTGACGGTTGCCCCGGACAAACAATCCGCCGTCGCCGATGTCGCCATGGAAGTGCGGGCCGCCGGCCAGAAGGATTTTGATGTGCAGGAAATGAAGTTCACCTTCCAGAAAATCGGCGGCGACTGGCTCATCACGCGCGTCGAAACCGTCCGCGCGCCCTCCTGATGTTTCCCGCGCTGCTCACCACGCTGTTGTTCTCCATTTCCGCGTTGTGCGGCCATCGCACTGCCACGCGGCTGGGCGGCGTCGAGGCGAATTTCTGGCGCATCGCCGGCGCGTTCTTCTTTCTGGCAATCTGGGCGAACCTGTTCGGCACGGGCACGGCTGGCGCGGCGTTTTTCCTTTTCATTTTGAGCGGGCTGGCCGGCATCGGCCTGGGCGACACCGCGTATTTTCAGGCCCTGCCGCGACTGGGCAGCCGCCGAACCGTCTTGCTCACGCAATGCCTCACCGCGCCGGCGGCCATCGTGATTGAATGGCTCTGGCTCGGCACGAAACTGAACCTGCCGGAAATTGCTTGTATCGCCGTGATCTTGGGCGGCGTGGCCGTCGCGCTCGCACCAGGAGACCATCTGAAAATCGAGCCGCGCCGGTTCTGGCCCGGCATTCTGGCCTGCGCCATTGCCGCGCTGGGCTGCGCGCTGGGCGCGGTGTTGAGCCGCAAGGCCTACGCCGTCGCCCATGCGGCGGGACAACATCCCGACCCCGGCACGACCGGCTATCAGCGCGTCATCGGCGGTGTGGTCGCGCTCGGCATCGTCTTTCTCGTGGTGAAATGGCGCCACACCCGGCGGCGCGGTGACGACGCGCAGATGGTGGATTCAGTTTCCGCGCGCGAGAAATTAAAGCTCTGGCCATGGGTGCTGGTCAACAGCCTCGCCGGCCAGACCATCGGCGTGAGCTGCATGCAATCGGCGCTGGAAAACACGCCCACCGGCGTCGTCACTGCCATCATCGCCATGACGCCCATCGTCATGCTCCCGCTGGCGCGGATTTTTGAAGGCGAACGGATTTCCGCTCGTGAACTCATCGGCGGCATCATTGCCGTCGCCGGGGCGGTTGGACTGGCATTCTGGCGATAAAATTTGGTGTGTCCTAACCGCCATCGTAATCCTAACCTTAATCAGCCTTGTTGAACGATTATGATTAAGAGCAGGATTACGATTATGAAAACGGAGTTGCAGGCCGCCGTGGAAACCCTCGGCATTGAAAAATTCCGCCGCCACATTTTTCTGTGCGCCGATCCGACGGAGCCAAAGTGTTGCGCGAAGGAGCAAGGGCTGGCGTCGTGGGAATTTTTAAAGCGGCGCTTGAACGAATTAAACCTCGTCGGTCCGGAGCCGTTGGTTTACCGCACGAAGGCCAACTGCCTGCGCGTCTGCGCGCGCGGGCCGGTTGCGGTCGTTTATCCCGAAGGCGTCTGGTATCACGGCTGCACGCCCGAAGTGCTGGAACGCATCATTCAGGAGCATTTGGTCGGCGGCAAAACCGTCGCGGAATTTGCCTTCGCCAGAAATCCACTGCGATAATCACGCGCTGGCAGGCTGAATTCTTTTTCCCCTCGACAACGGCCGGACAGGGTATAAATTTTGATTTGTTGGGAAGGTCGGAATTTATGGCCAGATTGCTGATCAAAACAGCGGGTTTGGAAAACCGGATTCTGGAACTGCGCCTCGGCGTCAACCGCGTCGGCCGCGATCCCGATTGCGAGTTTTGCATTGATCATCCCACGGTTTCGACACTCCACTGCGAACTTTCGCTGACGAACGACGGTGTTTATCTCCACGATTGCGATTCCACCAACGGCACGTTTGTCAACGGTGAACCCGTCATGGAAACATGGCTGGATCCCGGCCAGACGGTGCATCTGGGCGACGTGGAGTTGTTTGTTGAAAGCACCGACGCCAACGTCGCGATTCCGAAGTTTGAGCGTCCGCGCCCGAAGCCGCCGGTGGTCCTGCCCGACGGTGCGCTGGTTTGCCCGCGCCATCAGCAGGAGCAGGCCACCTACCGATGCACCTATTGCCGCGAGGTGATGTGCGGCAATTGCGTCCACATCATGCGCATCAAGGGCGGGCAGCCGCTCTTTCTTTGCGCAATTTGCAGCCACAAGTGCGAACCGATTGCCGTTGCCGCGCCGCCGAAAAAGAAAAGGGGATTTCTCGGTTTTTTGCAGGACACGGTGAAATTGCGATTCCGGCATCCGTCGGGTTCGGACGCGCCACGAAAATAGGCGGCGTCCGGTTTTCAAAAACGGTTCACCATTTTTTCGAGGGCTGCGATCCAGAGCGGATGCTCGTTCATGCACGGAATCCGCGTGAATTCCTGGCCGTTTCCAGCAATAAATTGTTCGCAGCCACGGATGCCGATTTCTTCAATCGTTTCCAGACAGTCCGAAACAAATGCCGGACAAATCACGAGCATCCGCTTTTTGCCTTCCGTCGCCAGCCGCGGCAACTCGTAATCCGTGTAAGGCTTCAGCCACGGGTCTTTGCCGAGCCGTGATTGAAACGACACCGACCATTTTCCCGCCGGCACACCGGCTTTTTCGATGAACAGCGCCGCCGTCTTGAAACATTGCGCGCGGTAACAGGTCGCGTGCGCCGGGCTGGGCGTCTCGCAGCAATTCGGCTTGGCCAGACAATGACAGCCCGTCGTGTCCGACTTTTTAATGTGCCGCTCCGGAATGCCGTGAAAGCTGAACAGCAGATGGTCGTAATCTTTTTTCAGATAATCCGCCGCGCTCGCCACCAGCGCCGCGATGTAATCCGGCTGGTCATAATACGGCGGTTGCACCGTGATTTTCATCTGCGGTGCCAGTTTCGCGACGACTTCCTGCACGCGCACCACGGCGGTTTCGTAGCTCGACATCGCGTAATGCGGAAACAGCGGGATGAGCAAGACGTCCGTCACGCCCTTCGCCGCCAGTTTTTTCACGGCGGATTCGATGGAGGGATTTTGGTAACGCATCGCCAGTTCCACCGGCACGCTGACGAGCTTTTGCAGCAAGGCTTGGACGTGCCGGCTGGTGACGACCAGTGGTGAGCCTTCCTTGGTCCAGACTTTTTCGTAGGCGTGCGCGGACTCTTTCGGACGGTTGATCAAAATCATGCCAACCACAAGCCGTCGCACCAGCCACGGCGTGTCAATCACTCGCCCGTCCATCAGAAATTCATTCAGATAACGCCGCACATCCGGCACCGCCGGCGAGTCCGGCGAACCAAGGTTGACCAGAAGAATGGCTTTGCTCATTTCAGAAAAGCTTAGTGACGCGCTCGGCAATATTCACGCCCGAAACGATGGAATCGCCCAGCGAAACACCATCGCGGTAATGACCGGCGAAAAAGAGGCCCGGTCCGGCGGCTTCGAGGTCGTTCAGCAACTGCCGGTATTTCCCATAGCCGACGTTGTATTGCGGAATCGCCCGCGGATAAACCGCCGTCTGCGTGAACACCGGCTGGCCGCGCACGCCCAGCAGGATGCGCAAATCTGCGAGCGTGGTTTCAATCAATTGTTCCGGAGGCAGCAACGCCAGTTCCGGATACCGCTCGCCGCCGACATAGCTGGTCAGCGTCAAATGACCGTCGGGCGCGCGGTTTGGAAACAGCGACGACGAGAAAATCGTGCCGAGAATTTTGAAGCCCTCAATTTTCGGGATCAACATTCCGAAGCCTTGGCACGAATGCGCCACGTCTTCACGGCGAAATCCCAGCACCACGCTCGCCACCGGCGGATAGCCAATTTCGGAAAATGTGTCGGTAGGGCGCGTCACTCCGTGCGCGCCGGCGGCGGGCAGAGGACTGCCCGCCCTACCTTCAATTTGCAATTCCGCCAGCCGATATGCCGTGCCGCAATAAATCACCGCGCCAAATTCCGCTTCACCCTGCGCCGTCGTCACTCGCCAGCCGTTTGCGGTTTGCCCCAGCTTTGTGACCGGCGTGTTCAATTTCACCGAGTCGCCAAGTTGCGCCGCCAGCGTATCCGGCAACATCTGCAAGCCTTCGTCAAAGGAAAATTTCGCCGCGCGGTCTTTGGCGACTTCACCAGATTTTTTCCGGTCGCGCGCGCCGAAAAGCTGGCCTTTGATCATCGAACCGTAATTATCCTCCAGTGCTTTCAGTTTTGGAAACGCATGCGGCAGCGAAAGCTTGTGCGGGTCGCCCGCGTAAATTCCGGCCACCAGCGCGTCAATCGCGTGATCCAGGAATTCCTGGTTGAATCGGCGCACGACAAACTGCGCGATGCTTTCTTCCACGCCGTCGCGTCGCGGCTTGATGAACGGTTCGCGCAACACGGCGAGCTTGGCCTTGGCGGTGAACAGCGGCGTGGCGAAAAACCCCAGCGGCGAGCCGGGCATTTCAATCGGCCGGCCGTAGCGCACAACGTAGCGCGCCTCGGCCTGCGGGTCGGTGGCGAGCTTGCGCGATTCGAGGCCGGCGTCGCGGACGAGCTGCGCGATTTTTGGCGACGTTTCGAGAATCGTGTTCGGCCCGAACTCGGCGAGAAAACCGTCCTTGCGGATGGATTGAATCACGCCGCCGACGCGCCCGCCCGCCTCATAAACCGTGACCGGCACGCCCTGGCGTTTCAGATAAAACGCCGCGGTCAGCCCCGTGATGCCAGCACCGATGATTGCGACGGATTTCATAAAAATTCTATTTCCCGCCCAACCCTCTTTTCAACAATCGTCCGTATGCAAAAAGCGCCTTGTCCAAATCTCGTTGAGAAACCTGAATAAATTGTGTCGTGAACGGAATATATTCTTCAAAATAACTGCGGATTAATTTGCTCCAAAATTCAACAAATTCTTTTTCGCTGCACGAGATATATCTAACAATTTCAAGTTCACTGAAAACGGAGTTTCAAATCGTCTTTGAATGTCTCCGCTCATTCGCCGCGCCGAGCGTGTTGTCGAAACACATCGCGATGTTGCGGATGAAGAGGCGGCCGGCGTCGGTCACTTCGATGCCGCCGGGCTTGAGCTTCACGAGGCCGTCGGCGGCAAACGGCGCGAGCGCGGCGAGTTCCTTTTCAAAATGCTGCTCGAAGTTGATGCCGAGTTTCGCGCTCATCGCGGCGAAGTCGAGCGAGAGGTCGCACATCGTCCGCATGATGGTTTCGCGGCGGATTTTGTCCTCGTCGCTCACGATGTAAGCCTTGTGCAGCGGCACGTTTCCCGCATCCACAGCGGCCTGCCATTTCGGCAGTTCCTTTTCATTCTGCCAGTAGGCATCCGGAATCTGCGAAACGCCGCTCATGCCGAACGCGTAAATGTCCGAGCCGGCGCGCGTGCTGTAACCCTGAAAATTCCGCTGGAGCTTCTTCTCGCGTTGCGCCACGGCGAGTTCGTCGGTCGGCTTCGCAAAATGGTCCATGCCGATATAGACGTATTGGCCGTCCGCCGTGAGCCGTTCGATGACGAGCTTGAGGACTTCCAGTTTGCTTTCCGGTGACGGCAGGATTTTCGTTTCCAGAATTTTTTGCGACGGCTTGATCCACGGCACATGCGCGTAGCTGAAGACGGCGAGCCGGTCGGGCTTCATTTCCAAAACGGTATCGAGCGTTTCGTTGAACGACTTCGGCGTCTGGAACGGCAGGCCGTAAATCAAATCCAAGTTGATTGAGCCGTAGCCGAGTTCGCGCATCCAATCCATCGCCTGCTGCGTCATCGCGCGCGGCTGGATGCGGTGAACGGCCTCCTGCACCTTCGGGTTGAAATCCTGCACGCCCATCGAGGCGCGGTTGAAACCGATTTCGCGCAGCGCGCCCAGATGCTCGCGCGTGAGCCGGCGCGGATCCACCTCGACGCTGGCTTCGATGTCCGGCGAAAACGCAAAATACTTGTGGATGATTTCGCCGAGCCGGCGGATTTCGTCCGGTCGCAAAAACGTCGGCGAACCACCGCCGAAATGGAGTTGGACGGCCTTGCGCTGCGGATTCAGCATCGGCGCCATTTTTGCCACTTCGCGGCCCAGCGACTCGACGTAGGCCATGCCTTGCGAGTGGTTGAGCGTGATGACGGTGGTGCAGCCGCAGAACCAGCAGAGCGTCTCGCAAAACGGGATGTGAAAATAGACCGAGAGGTCGCGCGGTGAGCGGTTGTTTGCCTCGATTTTCGCGGAAAGCTGCTCCCACGAAATCGCGTCGGTGAATTTTGTCGCGGGCGGATAGCTGGTGTAACGTGGCCCGGCCACGTTGTATTTTTTCACCAAATCCAGGTTGACGTTCAGCGCGGTCATTTGAAATTTTTAACGGTTTCGACCAGCGCGGCGATGTTTTCCAGTTTCGCGTTTGGGGGCACGCCGTGGCCGAGGTTGAAAATATAACCCCGCCGCCCGCGCATGACCTCCAGCAGTCGCAACGTTTCGGCGGCGACCTTTTCCAGAGTGTCATCGCCCAGCAGTGCCGGCGCAAGATTTCCCTGAAGGCCGATTTTGGCGGGCAGCAGCCGGCGCGCGTCCGCCAGCGGAAACCGCCAGTCCACGCCCAGCACACTCGCGCCGGTGGCAATCAAATCGTCCCAGTTGCCGTGCGTGCCGAGCGAAAAAACGATGATGGGAACTTTGCCGCCCAGCCGGGAAATGATCTCCTGCATCCAGCGCCCGGCGGCCTCCTGGAATTCCGCCGACGCGAGCAGTCCGCCGTGGCTGTCGAAAATCTGGATGGCATCCACGCCCGCCTCGATTTGCATTTCGAGGTAGGTGGTGACGGCGGCGGTGAGTTTTTCGGCCAGCGCGTCGTAGGTTTTTCTTTCCTTGCGAAACAAGTTCAGGGCGCGGGTGTATTTCTCGGCGCTGCCGCCTTCCATCATGAATGTGGCAAGCGTCCACGGCGAACCGGCGAAACCAAGGAGTGCGGTGCGGTCGCCAAGTTCCTTCCGCAAAATCCGCAGCGCCTTGTCCACATAGCTCAACTTTTCGCTAACCTGCGCGACGGAAAGTTTTTCAATGTCAGCCAGGCTGCGCACCGCAAAATCCATTCCGATGCCGCCGGCGTCGCGGAAGTGGTAGGATTGCCCCATCGCTTCGGGGACCACGAGGATGTCGCTGAATAAAATCGCCGCGTCGAATCCAAACCGACGCACCGGTTGCAGCGTCACCTCGGCGGCGAGCTCCGGCGTCTGGACCAGTTCAAGGAAGGAATGTTTTTCCTTGAGCTTCCGATATTCCGGCAGGGCGCGACCGGCCTGGCGCATGAGCCAGACGGGCGGGCGATCCACCGGCTGGCAGGCACAGGCGTTGAGAAACCGATGGCGGTCAGTCAGACCGGTCGAGGCTGGACGAGGCGCATGGGTGGCAGCAACAGTCATGGGCATCATTTTAGCAACCCCGGCTGGCTTTGAACAGCAACTTGCGCCCGATTTTTCACGCAACTTTGTCCGGCGGACGGTTTTTAACTGGAACGAATATGAAAGACGAACCTCAAGAGTTGCGCGAGTTGCTCTCGCGTCTGCCCAGTGCGCCCGTTTCGTCGAACTTCACCGCGCGCGTAATGCAGGCGGTCGAGTTGGAAGAAGCACAGCGTCTGCGCCGATTGAATTTCCTCGCTTGGAACTGGCACGCGTTGCTGCCTCGCGCCGCCGTGGCCGCCGTGATGATGGTTGCCGCCGGTTTCACATTTTATCAGCATGAAATTGACAACCGGCGCTTCGAGCTTGCCCAAAATGTCGCGCTCGTGACGCAGGCGCAGCCGGTGCCCAGCGTGGACGCGCTGCAAAATTTTGACGCCATCCAGCGCATGAGCCAGCCGGCGCACGCCGACGAGGAACTGCTGGCGCTTGCTCCCGATTTGAAATGAACCGTCTGGGCCAGACGCGTTGGTGGCTCGCGCTCTTTGCGGCGGCGCAAATGGCGGTTTCGCCGGTGTCCGCCCAGGATTCCACCGGCATTCCGGTTCCAGCGAAACCGCTTCTCACTCCGGCCAATATCATGCCGCCGTTGCCGCAGGTGCAATCGCCGGTGAATTTTTTCCGGCAACTGCTGGGGATGACGCCGCAGGAGCGCGCGAATTACCTGACCAACCGTCCACCGGAAATCCGCGACCGCATTCTTGCCAAGGTCCGTGAATATCTGGCGCTCGGGCCGGATGAACGCGAGCTGCGCCTGCAGGCGACGGAATTGCGCTGGTATCTGATGCCGTTGCTGCGCGAATCGCCGACAGATCGCGCCTCGCGCCTCGCGCAGGTGCCGGACAACCTTCGCGATTTGATCGGCAGCCGGCTCGAGCAATGGGACGCGCTGCCGCCGTCGTCCCGGCAGGAATTTTTGGACAACGAGCGCACGCTGCAATACTTCTCCCATGTGGACTCGACGAATGCCCCGCCGGAACCCGGCCCGCAGCGCGGACCGAGCGATGCCGAACAGGCGCGCTGGCAGGCGTTGTCCGGGGATGAACGCCAGAAAATCACCGCGCAATTCAACCGGTTTTTTGAACTCACGCCGGACGAAAAGCAGAAAACGCTCAACACGCTGTCCGGCTCCGAGCGCGCCCAGATGGAAAAAACGCTGCAATCTTTTGACAAATTGCCGCCCGCGCGGCGCATCCAGTGCATCCGCGCGTTTACCGAATTCGCCGGCATGTCACCGCAGGACCGCGCGGAATTTCTGAAAAACGCCGAGCGCTGGTCGCAATTGCCGCCCAAAGAGCGCCAGGCATGGCGCGATCTGGTCGCGCAAGTTCCCATCTGGCCGCCATTGCCGACCGCATCAATTATGCCGCCGTTGCCGCCAAAAATTATGCCGCACCCTCATCCGCTGGTGGCCACGAACCAGAATTGAACGGCGAATTCGGTTTTCATTCCCGACGCGCCGCTCTAATTTCCCGCCGTGCATCCGATTGCCTTTCATCTCGGCCCGCTGACCGTTCACTGGTATGGCGTGATGATCGCGCTGGCGTTCCTTGCCGGGCTGTGGACGGCCACCTTGCGCGCCCGGCGCGAAAAGATTCCCGCCGAAAAAATCGCCGATGTGACCTTGTGGCTGATGGTCGGCGGGATCATCGGCGCGCGGTTCGTTTATGTGACGACCTACTGGCGGGAGGAATTCGCGGACCAGCCGTTTTCGGAAGTTTTCATGATCCAGCACGGCGGGCTTGTTTATTACGGTGGCTTCCTCGGCGCGGCGGCTGCCGGAATCATTTACATCCTCTGGAAAAAAATGCCGCTATGGAAAACCCTCGACGTCCTCGCGCCGAGCATCGCGCTGGGCAGCGTTTTCGGCCGCATCGGCTGTCTGCTCAACGGCTGTTGTTACGGCCGGCCAACCGACTTGCCGTGGGCCATCACCTTCACGAATCCGCAGGCGCATGAACTCTCCGGGACGCCGCTCGACATCCCTCTGCAT
>Ga0181525_10003339_pt1 | contig 12765 bp, 9 predicted proteins | sample PEATcosm2014_Bin_48_FD_121100 | JGI IMG/M metagenome (GOLD analysis project Ga0181525, IMG submission 121100) | Peatland microbial communities from MTU Mesocosm Facility, Houghton, MI, USA - PEATcosm2014_Bin06_10_metaG | ecosystem: Environmental > Terrestrial > Soil > Wetlands > Peat | place... | reverse complement strand
CTCGGCCTTGGAGTCGGGCACGAGCAGCGCCGTCAGCGAGATCGCGGCCAGCCCGACGGGAATGTTCGCCCAGAAGATGCCCCGCCAGCCAACCGAGCCGACGAGGATGCCGCCGGCCACCGGCCCGAGCGCCATGGACAGCCCGGAGACGCCGTCCCAGACGCCGATGGCCTTGGCCCGGTCCCGTGGCGCGCTGAAGACGTTGGTGATGATGCCGAGCGCCGCCGGGTTCAGCATGCTCCCGCCGATCCCCTGCAGCACGCGGAACGCGATCAGAAAAGACAGGGAGGGGGCCAGGCTGCACAGCCACGACCCGAGGGTGAACAGGCTCAGGCCGACCTGGAAGATGGTGCGCCGCCCGATCCGGTCCGCCGCCGCACCCGAGAACAGCAGCAGGCTGGCGAGGACGATCGTGTAGGCCGCCACCGTCCACTGCAGCCCGGCCACGCTGGTGTGCAGTGACTTGCCGATTTCCGGCAGCCCCACGTTCACGATCGTGTTGTCAAGGCCGACCATGAAGAGCGCGGAGCAGCAGACCGCGAGGACAATGGCGCGGCGGCCGGAACCGACAGCTGCTCCCAGTGATTCGCGTGGATCGTGAACCGCGGGCACCACCGAGACCGTTATCGGAGTAGAGGCCGGAATTACTTCAGGTCGTGACCGTGTAGATACGTTCTGTAGCTGAGAGCGGGCAGCGGGGACCGAACGCATTGCGTACCGCCTGGGGGTCAGCGGGGTGTGTTATCTGGATATGACACTACATTGCTGCACGCTGTAGTCAATAGGTAACGCCTTGAAATTGACATAATCGCCGGGGCCCCAACTTTAACGCTCTTTTACACTGTGCACTTCCGTCACGTTCACCCGACGCGGGGCGCTGCCTCGGTCTACATTTATGAAGGGGCGCTGCGCAGAACGCCGAGGGATTCCGGCGACGCAGCGGGATGCACCTGGCGTCCTTCGCAAGACGCGTGAAAAAGCGAGGTGGGACGTGGCCGACGGGGGATACGTGAGTCGCAGGCTGCTGCAGCTTGTGATGCCGGTCTTCCCCGACCGCCGCATGTTCCGCATTCACGACCCGGAGGTGCACCCGGACGCGCCCGGCGGGCCGCTGCCCCCGATCGGCGTGCTCGTCTCGGCCAGCCGGGAGCAGCTGTGGGTGGGCTCGCTACAGCAGGACATCGACGTCCGTCTGGTCCTTGAGGAGTGGGACGGCCAGCCACTGCTGCCCGACGCCTGGGATGAGGAGGCCAAGGCGCGGCTGTACCTGCGCGGACGGCTGTCGATCGACATGGGGACGGCGGGACCCGCGCTGTCCGGGCTGCGGCTGTCCGGCGGCGTCGGCAACTACGAGGTCCGGGTGTACGCGCGGTACCGCGAGGCTGTGGTCCAGATGTACGGGGAGCTGTTCAACCAGCACAAGGACCCGTTGTCCGATGAGTTCCAGCGCGAGAAGCGCAAGCTAGAAGGCGTCGAGCGGTACCTCATCCAACTGTGGCGCGATTCCTAGCCGGCGGTACTCGCGGCCGCCGGGCCGGCCCGTAGCGGAGCGCTGGTCGAGGGGCTCGCGGACGATGGCGGGCCGGCCGGGGCTTTAGAGCCCTGGCCGCGGAAAGGGATCATCGCGTAGACGGTCAGCCCGATGACGGCGAGCAGGACGACGGTGCAGATCGAGCCGAGGATCTTCCCCCGGGTGGTCCGGAGCGCGGCGGTCGGCCCGGGCCGCCGGAATGAGGACAACCTAGTGGCCAGGCCCGGGTCCTCGGCAGTCAGCCGCCGCTCAATCTCGGCGAGCATGCGCTGCTCGTCCATTGACAGCGCCATAGCGCCATACCTCCGCGTTCCGCGCGCCAGTGGGAAGTTCCTCTAACTATCCCCCACGAGTGGGTGTTTATCCAATCGTTCTGACTTTGTTCCTGACCCTTTTTCTAGCAGCCGCCCGGCGAATACCCGGCGCGGAGCAACCGGACAAAGGCACCGGTTTCAGACAGCGCGCTCGCCGCGCGGAACCGAACACCTGTTTGCTGAAATCGAATGCTGGTTCTAGACTAGACCTCATGCGCTGGGACAGCTTGCGACTCGATTCGAGCGACGGGCACGAGCACCACCACGAGCGCGGCCACGGCGAGGCCGCCGCCGGCTACGTGGCGCTCCCGCTTATCGAGCGGGGCGCGGTGAGCCGCACGTTCGACACCCCCGAGTTCCGCGGCATGACCTTCTACGAGGTCCAGGCCAAGTCGATCGTGTCCGAGGTACCCAAGTCCTCCCGGATGATGTTCCGCTACACCGTCAACCCTTATCGTGGCTGTACTCACGCCTGTAGATATTGCTTCGCCCGGAACTCGCATACGTACCTGGACCTGGACGCGGGCCGGGACTTCGACACCAAGGTCGTGGTTAAGGTGAACGCGCCGCAGCTGCTGCGGGCGAAGCTGGCCTCGCCCGGGTGGCGCGGCGAGCACATCGCGATGGGCACCAACGTCGACTGCTACCAGCGGGCGGAAGGGCGTTACCGGCTGATGCCCGGGATCATCGGCGCGCTGCGCGACGCGCGGAACCCCTTCTCCATCCTGACCAAGGGGACGCTGATCCTGCGCGACCTCGACCTGCTGCGGTCGGCGGCGGAGGTCACCGACGTGGGGCTCAACGTCTCCGCGGCGTTCACCGACGAGTCGCTGTGGCGGGCCATCGAGCCTGGCACGCCCGCACCGGAGCGCCGCCTCGAGGCGTGCGCCGCGCTGAACGACGCAGGACTGCGCTGCGGCGTGCTGATGGGCCCGGTCGTCCCGTTCCTGTCCGACTCGCCCGCGCAGCTGGCGGCGGCCGTGCGGGGGGCCGCGGCGGCCGGCGCGCCGCACGTGACGCCGATCGTGCTGCACCTGCGGCCGGGTGCCCGCGAGTGGTTCCTCGGCTGGCTCCGTGAGGCGCACCCCGAGCTAGTCCCCCGGTACGCCGAGCTGTACGGGCCGGGCGCGTACGCGCGCAAGGACTACCAGGCCCGGATCGCCGGCCAGGTACGCGAACTGGCGGAGCGCCTCGGCGTCGGCCGAGAGACCGGCCGCTCCGGCCGCTCCGGCCGGCCCGCCCGGCGCGATCAGGCCCCACCCAGTGTTCCGGCCCCAGCGCGCGATCGGGTCGAGCCGGCCCGCCCCGCTCCTCCGGCGGGCCGGGTCGCCCTGAGCGAGCAGGCCGCGCCCGCCGACCCCGCGCCCCCGGCCGTCTCGTCACATCAGCAACTCACGCTGCTTTAGTGAGGCGCAGCGGCAGCTCAGCGGCAGCTCAGCGCAGATCATGAAGGTTTTTTCGCGTTGTCACGCTACAAACCATTCACAACCATCAAAGTCTTCATGATCATGACGCTGCCAGCGAGGATGCCCATCTGACCGCTCAGCTCACGGTCCTCCCGGGCCTCGGCGGTCACTTGAGTCTCCAAGCCAGACCGTTGCGCCCCCTTTGCCCGCGGGGCCGCCCGGCCGCCATGACGGAACGAAACGGGACGGGGACCAACATTGATCAGCATCGATCTTAATTCAACAAAGGAATTTTACTCGCGGGTAGCCTTATGCCGGTAAACAGAGTTACTCGATTCCGGCCGCGCGCTGGCCCCGCGTTTACGGATTCGGGCGGTGCGAGGCGGCCGGCGATAGGCGTTTCCGGTGCCGGGAACCGTGCCGGAAACGGAATCCGCGACTCACCGGTAATGGCACGCAGTGCCCGGCCCGGGGCAAACACGGGACAGGAACCGGGCAAGAGCGCATCGGATACCGGGGCGGGCGGAGCCGGGCCGGCCCGCGCCGGGCGGACTGCAAACGTTCGCAGTCGCCGGGGCGCCCGGCCGGGGCGTGGTCCAGGGGGGCTGCGCTGCCGTGCAGTCTCGCGCCGCACGGCAATCCAGCCCCGCGCCGCAGGGCAATCCAGTCCTGGGCCGCAGGGCGATCCAGTCCTGGACCGCACGGCGATCCAGTCCGGGCCGTACGGCGATCCAGGCCGTAACGCACGGCGGTCCAAGCCGCGCCGCATCGCTATCGCGGGCGGCCACGGCTATCCCGGCCGCGGCCGCGGGGGGCTCGCCCCGCTTTGCGGCGCGCCGTGCTCATGCGGATAAGAAAGCGGGGGGAAAGCGCCTACCGCGAGGCATGCCACCGTTGATATAGCTGTTATCACGTTATGGGCCAGATCGGTGGCAGAGATCACAGATACACGCGAGTATTACCCCCATGACGATTCAGGCGGAACTCATCGGGGAGACGGCCGTTGAGATTCCATGTCCGCCGCTGGGCGCGGCGGAACTTTCAGCAGCCGACGCCGAGCGCATGGCCGGCATGTTCAAGGCGCTGGCCGACCCGGTTCGGCTCCGGCTCTTCTCCCGGGTCGCCGCGCATCAGAGCGGGGAAGCCTCCGTTTGCGACATACAGAACGTGGGGGTTTCCCAGCCCACGGTCAGCCACCACCTGAAGAAGCTGAGGGAGGCAGGACTGATAATCTCCGAGCGCCGCGGCACCTGGGTCTACTGCCGGGTGGCACCGGGGGTGCTGCCCGCCATGGCGCAGATGCTCTCGCCCAGGGAACCGGGCATCTAGGGCAGCCGCGCCGCTGCCTCGCCAGGCCTGCTCTCCGGGAGCGAGCAGGTGGCCGGCCAGGCAAGCCGGGCGAGCCGAACTGACGCGTCGTCACCAGCGGGGAATGCCCGCGACGTGCGGGGCCAAGCAGGGTAGTCCCCGGGCGCCACTAGAATTCGTTGTCATGGCAGAGCCGTACCGGAACCACAGCCACCTCAGCGGACGGCCGGGCGGGGAGCGGTACAGCGAGCGGCTGGTCGTGCGCAGCGTGCCGGTTCCCGATCCGGGTGAGGACTTCCTCAGTCAGATTCCGGTTCCGGCGGCCGTTGCCTGGGTCCGGCAGGGCGCGGGGCTGGCCGGGTGGGGTGAGGCCGCCCGGGTCACGCTCCCGGCCGGGGCCGACCGGTTCACGGCCGGCGAGAAATGGCTCCACGCGATCACCGAAAGCGCGGACATCGACGACGCGGTACGCCGGCGAGGCTCGGGCCTGGTCGCGTTCGGCACCTTCACGTTCGATGACGCGTCCGAGGGCTCGGTGCTCGTCGTGCCGGAGGCGGTGCTCGGCCGGGACGGCACGGGCAACGCCTGGCTGACCACGATCACCCCCGACGGCGGCCCAGACCAGCAATCCGGAGGCCTGCCAGTCGCGGCCTGGCCGCCCGGTGTCATACAGCCGTACGTCGCGCCCGGCGCCATCGCCTGGCACGACGGGTCGCTGTCCGCGCCCGAGTGGCAGCAGGCGGTCGGCGAGGCGGTGCACCGGATCACCCACTCGGCGGAGCTGCGCAAGGTGGTGCTCGCCAGGGACCTGCACGCTACGGCCGACCATCCGATCGACGTCCGGGTGCTGCTGAGCCGGCTCGCCGCCCGGTACCCCGGCTGCCACACGTTCGCCTGCGACGGCCTGGTCGGCGCCACCCCCGAGCTGCTCATCGCGCGCGACAGCTGGGAGGTCAGCTCGCTTGTGCTCGCCGGGACGGCGCCGCGCGGCGCGACCCCGGGCCAGGACAGCGACCTCGCCCGCGCGCTGCTGGGGTCCGCGAAGGAGAACGAGGAGCACGAGTACGCCGCCGTATCGCTCCGGGATACCCTCTCCCCGCTGTGCGCAGCGATGTACGTCACCCCGCGTCCCGAGCTGATCAGGCTGCCCAACGTGCAGCACCTCGGCACCAGGGTCCGCGGGACCCTCGCCGCGGTCAAGTCCGCGCTCACCCTCGTCGCGGCGGTGCACCCCACGGCCGCCGTCGGAGGCACGCCAACCGGGGCCGCCGTCGAGGCGATCCGTGAGCTCGAGTCGATGGACAGGGAACGGTACGCGGGCCCGGTCGGCTGGATCGACGCCGACGGCAACGGCGAGTGGGGCATCGCGCTGCGCTGCGCCCAGCTGGCCGGGCGCCGGGCGCGGCTGTTCGCCGGCTGCGGCATCGTCGCCGGGTCCGACCCGGTCGCCGAGCTGGCGGAGACCGAGTCCAAGTTCCGCCCGATGCGGATGGCACTGGAACAGGCTGACTGATTCTGTTTGAACTTGCTTACGCGATCGTTATCTCTTGTTGTTCCAGCCTTGATCACTGTCGGTCATGATGTTTGCATATCGAGTAATCATGCCTCGTCATGACGGCTCCGCGGGCGGGGGGAATCTTAAGGGCCGGGAAGCCGGTCCCGCAGGCATGCCTGTCTTGACTACTATCAGTAAGGAGCTGCGCACAATGGGTGCATTCCCATCACGGCGCCGGAAGCGGACCCGGGGTGCGTTCGCCGCGGCCTGCGGCATGGCGGCCATCGCGGTCGCCGCGGCCGCCTGCAGCAGCGGGACAAGCGGCACAAGTAACCAGACAGGCGCGACGGGCGGCACGCCGGTCAGCGGCGGCACGGCGGTCTGGGCGCTGCCGCCGTCCACCACGCCCAACTACATCTTCCCGTTCACCAGCAGCTCCTACTTCAGCGTGACCAACGCCGAGACCTTCCAGTACCTGATGTACCGGCCGCTTTACTGGTTCGGCAACGGCGCGTCCCCGACGCTGAACACCAGCCTGTCGCTGGCCGACGCGCCGGTCTACAACGGCAACAACGTCACCATCACGCTCAAGGGCTGGAAGTGGTCCAACGGCGAGACCATCAGCGCCCAGGACGTGGTGTTCTGGATCCACATGCTGCAGGCGGTCGGCGCGAGCGACTGGGGCGCGTTCGTGCCCGGCGGGTTCCCGACCAACGTGTCCAACGTCAAGGCCACCAACAACACGACGGTGACCATGACGATGAACAAGGCGTACAACCCGACCTGGTTCACCTACAACGAGCTCAGCCAGATCACTCCGATGCCCCAGGCCTGGGACGTCACCGCGGGCGGTGCGAGCAACTGCACCACCACCGTCAGCGACTGCGCCGCGGTGTACGCCTACCTGGACAGCCAGTCAAAGAACATGACCGGCTGGGCGTCCTCCAAGATCTGGCAGATCGTGGACGGGCCGTGGAAGCTCTCCGCCTTCAACTCCGACGGCAACTCCACGTTCGTGCCGAACCACTCTTACTCGGGCCCCAACAAGCCCAAGCTGGCCCAGTTCCAGGAGGTGCCGTTCACGACCGAGGCGGCCGAGTACAACGTGCTGCAGGCGGCGGCCGCGGGCGGCGGGCAGAAGCTGGACGTGGGCTACCTGCCGACCACCGACGCCCCGGCCAAGCCGGCCAACGCCACCGTCGGGACCAACCCGGTGCACAACTTCACCCTCGACCCGCTCTACGCGTGGGGCATCAACTACTTCCCGGTCAACTACCAGTCGACCACGGGCAACGGGCCCGTCATCAAGCAGCTTTACTTCCGCCAGGCGCTCGCCTACCTGATGAACCAGCAGTCCATCATCCAGGGCCCGCTGCACGGCTACGGCCTGTACACGGTCGGCCCGGTGGGCACCCACCCGACGACGCAGTTCCTGTCGGCCCAGGGCAAGCAGGGCGACCCGTTCCCGTACAACCCGACCAAGGCCAAGGACCTGCTGACCAGCCACGGCTGGAACGTCGTGAGCAATGGCAGCACCACCTGCACGAACCCGTCGCTGTGCGGCACCGGCGTGAAGCAGGGCCAGGCGCTCAGCTTCACCCTGCCGTACGCGACCGGGACCGACTGGATCGCCTCGGAGATGACGCAGCTGCAGTCCAACGCGAGCACGCTCGGCATCAAGCTGAACCTCGAGCCCAAGCCGTTCAACCAGGTGACCGCCATCGGCGGCGGCAACTGCGTGGTCGCGCACATCTCCTGCAACTGGGACATGGTCAACTGGGGCGGCGGCTGGACGTTCGTGCCGGACTACGCTCCCACCGGGGAGACGCTGTTCCTGTCCGGCTCCGGCGCCAACTCGGGCGGGTACTCCAACGCGCAGAACGACGCGCTGATCAACCAGACGCTGACGTCCAGCTCGATGGACCCGATGTACAACTGGCAGAACTACCTGTCAACGCAGCTCCCGGTGATCTGGCAGCCGAACGGCGCCTACTCGCTGACCGAGGTCGCCAACAACCTGCGCGGCGTGCTGCCGCAGTCCACCACGCTCGGCATCAACCCGGAGAACTGGTACTTCGTGAAGAGCTAGGCAGATGGACAACATCATCGAGAGGAACGGGTGCGGGCTGTTCGTTAACCGCCGGCAAGTTCGCTGGCGGTTAACGGACAGCTACGATTTGTACCTTCCCCTGGGACTACCGTGACAGAAGAGGCATCAGAGTCGCCGGGGAGGGGGATGACTGCGGTAAGGCGGAGAGGTGCCGGCGTCGGGGGACGCCGCATCCGTTCGGGGGAAGGCCCTTGATTGGTTTCCTGCTTAGGAGAATCCTGCAGGCGGCGATCGTCGTGCTGCTCGTCACGATGTTCACCTTCATCCTGCTGCGCGCCATCCCTGGCAACGTGGCGGTGGCGATCCTCGGCCCGTCGGCGTACCGCAACCCGGCCGCGCTCGCCCAGTTCAACGCGCAGTACGGCTTCGATAAGCCGTGGTTCTCCCAGTACCTGCTGTGGCTCGGCCACCTGCTGCAAGGGAACCTCGGGTTCTCCTGGACGCTCGACCAGTCGGTCGCCTCGCTGCTCGCCAACCGGCTGCCCAAGACGATCATCCTCGTCGGCTCCTCCACGATCATCGCGCTGCTCATCGCGGTGCCGGTCGGGCTGTGGCAGGCGGTACGGCGGAACAAAGAGGTGGACTACATTTTCACCTCCTTGTCGTTCCTGTTCTACGCGGCGCCGACGTTCTTCGTGGGGGAAGTGCTCATCCTGGTGTTCTCGGTGAAGCTGGGGTGGTTCGGCCCGGAGGCGGCGCAGGGCGGCACGTGGAACGACCTGACCGACTGGCGGGACATGGTGCTGCCCGTGACCACCCTGGCGCTGGTGTCGATCGCGCTGTTCAGCCGGTACATGCGCTCGTCCGTGCTCGACAACATCACCGAGGACTACGTGCGCACCGCGCGGGCCAAGGGCGCGTCGGGCAAGCGGGTGCTATGGCGGCACGTGATGCGCAACTCGCTGATCCCGATCGCCACGCTGCTCGGCCTGTCCATCCCGGGCATCATTTCCGGCGCGCTGATCACCGAGTCGGTGTTCAACTACCCCGGCATGGGCCTCCTGTTCTACCAGTCGGCTCAGAAGCAGGACTACCCGGTGCTGCTCGGCTTCATCATCGTGGTGGCGATCGCCACCGTCGTCGGGTCGCTGCTCGCCGACATCGCCTACGCGGTCCTCGATCCGCGGGTGAGGTACGCGTGACCGCGGCGACGGGCGCGCCCGGTGCCCCCGAGGTGCAGGCGACGCGGGGCATGCTGCCGGCCGCCAAGCCGCGCAGCATGTTCCGCCGCGGCCTCGAGGTCTTCCTGGAGAACAAGCTCGCGATCGTCGGCGTGGTGATACTCGTCTCCATCTTCGCGTTCTGCTACCTCGGCCCGCTGTTCTACAACACCGACCAGGTGCACGTGGACCTGGCGAACGAGAACCTGCCGCCCGTCCCCGGGCACCCGCTTGGCACCGACCAGAACGGCTACGACGTCCTCGGCAGGCTCATGGTCGGCGGGCAGATATCGCTGGAGGTGGGGCTGGCCGCCGCGGTGCTCGCCACCGTGGTCGGCACGCTGTGGGGCGCGGTGGCCGGCTACTTCGGCGGGATCACCGACGCGATCATGATGCGGCTGGTCGACGCGCTGCTCGCCATCCCCACCCTGTTCCTCGCGCTGGTGGTGGTGTCCATGTTCCCGCCGACGGAAACGGAGCTGATCCTGGTCATCGCGCTGACCTCGTGGCTGACCACCTCGCGGCTGATCCGCGGCGAGGCGCTGTCGCTGCGGGTGCGCGACTACGTACAGGCGATGCGGGTGATGGGCGGCGGGTCGGCGCGCGCCGTGTTCCGGCACATCGCGCCGAACGCGATCGGCACGATCATCGTCAACGCCACCTTCCAGGTCGCCGACGCGATCTTGCTGATCGTGGCACTGTCCTACCTGGGCCTCGGCATCCGGCCGCCGCAGACCGACTGGGGCGGCATGCTCAACGCCGGCATCAACTCGGTCTACGACGGTTACTGGTGGCAGATTTTCCCGGCCGGGATCGCGATCATCCTCGTGGTCATCGCGATCAACTTCATCGGTGACGCGCTGCGCGACGCGTTCGAGGTCCGCCTGCAGCGGCGCTGAGTTTCCTACCTGGGAGGACATCTTTCCGTTGGCTCCGCTCCTGTCGATCGAAGACCTGCGCATGGAGATCAAGCTGCGCCGGGCCACCGTGCACGCCATCGACGGCGTGTCGCTGACGGTCGATCCGGGCGAGTGCCTCGGCATCGTCGGCGAGTCGGGCAGCGGCAAGACGATGACCGCGCTGTCCATCATGCGGCTGCTGCCGTCCGGCGGCGAGGTAGTCGGCGGCCGCATCGTGGTCGACGGCACCGACGTGGCCGTGCTGCCGGAATCCGAAATGGAGCAGGTGCGCGGCAACCAGATCGGGATGATCTTCCAGGACCCGCTGACCTCGCTGAACCCGACGATGACGATCGGCGACCAGATCGCCGAGTCGGTGCGGCTGCACCGGGGCGCGTCCAAGCGGCAGGCGCTGGCCCGGGCGGTTGAGGTGCTCGGCCTCGTCGGGATGCCCAAGCCGTCGGAGCGGGTGTCGAACTACCCGCACCAGTTGTCCGGCGGGATGCGGCAGCGCGTCATGATCGCGATGGCGCTGGCCTGCGAGCCCAGGCTGCTCATCGCCGACGAGCCGACCACCGCGCTCGACGTCACCATCCAGAAGCAGATCCTTGAGCTGATCGACTCGCTGCGGCAGCGGCTTGGGATGGCGGTCATCCTGGTGACGCACGACCTGGGGGTCATCGCGGGCCGCGCCGACCGGGTGGCGGTGATGTACGCCGGGCGGATCGTGGAGACGGCGCCGACGGACGTGCTGTTCAAGAGCCCGCGGCACCCGTACACCGAGGCGCTGTTCGAGGCGCTGCCGGAGAAGGCCGGGGACGAGGAGGCGGTGCGCCGGCTGTACAACATCCCGGGGCAGCCGCCGGACCTGACCGCGCCGCCGCCCGGGTGCAAGTTCGCGCCGCGGTGCCGGTACGCGCGGCAGGCGTGCGTGAAGGACGAGCCGGGGCTGACCAACGCCGGCGGCGCGCACCGGTTCCGCTGCTACTACCCGGTGGGGTCGTCAGAAGAGGTGCGCGACCCGTCGACGCCGTTCGTTTCCGAGCCGCCTGACCGGCCGGCGGTCGAGCGGTCGTCGGCGGCCACGGGCGCGGCGGCCAGCGGCACTGTGCTGGCCAACACGGCGCTGGCCGGCGGGCGCGAGGGCAGGCCGGCGGCCGACGGGGCGGTGGACGCGCCGCTGCTCACCGTCTCACGGCTGGTGAAGAACTTCACGGTGACCGCGGGCGCGGTGCTCCAACGGAAGGTGGGGCAGGTCTCCGCCGTCGCCGACGTGTCTTTCTTCGTGCCCGTCGGGTCGACGTTCGGCCTGGTCGGCGAGTCGGGGTGCGGTAAGACCACCATCGGACGGCTGATCGTGGGCCTGGAGAAGCCCAATGCCGGCTCGATCGTGCTCGGCGGGCGTGACCTGGCCTCGCTGCCGCGCCGGGAGCGGCGGCGGCAGGCGCGGCAGGTGCAGCTGATGTTCCAGGACTCGTACGCGTCCATGGACCCGCGGATGCGGGTCAGCACAATCCTGCGCGAGCCGCTCGTCATCCAGCGGGACGGGGACCGGGCCGAGCAGCGGCGGCGGATGAACGCGCTGCTCGACGAGGTGGGGCTGCCAGCCGCCGCGGCCGAGCGCTACCCGCACGAGTTCTCCGGCGGGCAGCGGCAGCGCCTCGGCCTGGCCCGGGCGCTGATGCTGCGGCCAGGGCTGATCGTCGCCGACGAGCCGGTGTCCGCGCTCGACGTGTCGATCCAGGCGCAGATACTGAACCTCATGCTCGACCTGCAGCGTGAGCACCGGCTGACGTACCTGTTCATCTCGCACGACCTGGGCGTGGTGCGCTACATGTCCGACCTGATCGGCGTGATGTACCTGGGCAAGATGGTCGAGGTCGGCCCGGCCTGGGACGTGTACTCGGCGCCCATCCACCCGTACACGCGCGGCCTCATCGACACGGTGCCGGTCGCCGACCCGTCACTAGAGCGGGCGAAGGGTACCGAGGGCGTGCGCGGCGAGCTCCCGTCCGCGGTCGCGCCGCCGTCCGGCTGCCGGTTCCGCACCCGGTGCCCGCGGGTGCAGGACGTGTGCGCCGCGCAGGAGCCGCCGCTGCGGACGTTCACCGCCGAGGGGCACAAGGCGGCCTGCCACTTCCCGCTCCGCGAGTTCCCGCTCCGCGAGCCGGAGGCCGGCCTCTAGCCTCCGGCCGCTAGCAGGCGACCGGGCGGCGGGACAGGTCGGTGGCGCCCGGGAGAGTGATCAGGTGGGTCGCGGGCGGGGTCGGCACGCCCTCGCGGAGCATCCAGTGGTCCATGTAGACGCCCGCGGGCACCCAGTACTCCAGGCCCTCGATGCTGCGGCCGAGTACCGCGCAGCCGTGCCCGCGGCGGGCGCGGTCCGGGTGCTGCGAGGGCACCCAGTACGCGCCCTGTGCGCGGTAGAGGATGGGCGTCAGGTCGACCAGCTCGCCCCGCTCCAGGTACTCCCACAGCAGCCCGTCGTCGAGCGGGCTCGCGGCGAACGGCGGCCAGCGGATGGGCTCGCTGCCCACCATGG
>Ga0181525_10003338_pt1 | contig 12771 bp, 15 predicted proteins | sample PEATcosm2014_Bin_48_FD_121100 | JGI IMG/M metagenome (GOLD analysis project Ga0181525, IMG submission 121100) | Peatland microbial communities from MTU Mesocosm Facility, Houghton, MI, USA - PEATcosm2014_Bin06_10_metaG | ecosystem: Environmental > Terrestrial > Soil > Wetlands > Peat | place... | reverse complement strand
GTGTACGGTTCGGGTATGGCAGGCAGGTCGATCATGCCCGCCGGACAACTCAATAGGGGGTGAACGGTTTCGACTTCGGTGGTTGAGCCAGGGGAAGCGAGCCGAGGGTTGCGGTTGTGACCTCGTAAATCCTGTGACCGCAAAACAATAAGTGCCAACACATCGCGCACTAACCTCGCTCTCGCCGCTTAAGGCGAGTTAGAGGTTTGTCAGCCCGGGGATGCCTTCGACCCGGTGCCTGGCATCAGCTAGAAGGATCACCGCCTGACCCGGCTGCGGGGCCAGGTGGGACATCGAACAGCGGCTGAGCCTGTCGGCGTCTTGCTTGCGTGATCGCCGGGGCTGAGAAAAGCACAGCAAGCTGCGCTCGGAGAAGCCCTGGTGAGGTACTGAAGGACCCGGGTTCGATTCCCGGCACCTCCAAGAGTGCTCAAGACGGACCTTGAGCATTGTTGGAGGTGTGCGAAGCCCCTTATTTTGAGTCGGCTCCCGCGTGCCCAGGTAGCGCTCGCGCGGGGTAGGAAAGAGCGCCTGCCAGGCTACCCTTCGGGTAGCTCGGCGGCGGCTTCGGTGAGCAGGTCCAGGCTGTCGTCAGGGGACAGCGACGCGTCTCGGAGCCGGTCGTACTGAAGCCGGTAGGGGTCCACGTCCCCCGGATCGATGAGGATTACGTCCGAGGTCACGGTGTCGACGGCCACCACGGCCGGGTCGCCGGGATCCGGGTAGGTGTAGATCGAAAACGTGCACCGCGGCACGGCGAAGTTCTCGATGCGCGCCTCCACCGGCAGCACCCGCAGGGTGACCTTGGGATCGCCGTTCACGGCGGTGGTCAGGTAGTAAAGCTGCTTCTTCACGATTTCCGACGGCGCGGCAAGGCGCTCGACCGCCACCTCGTCGACGATCACCTCATAGGTCGGGCCGCCCGGTCGGCGCAGCATCCGCTGACGGCCGACCCGCCCGGCCAGAACCCCGTTGGCGTTTGGTGTCGAGGGCTTGAGCGCGACCTCGGCGTCGACCCTGGCGCGTACGAACTCCGGGATCTGCAACAGCCCGGGCACGAAGGTCTGCTGGTACTCACGGATGGTCGCGGCGCCCGCCTCGAGGTTGGCGTAGAGCGCCTGGCGATCGCCCATCGCCTTGTTCGACTCCCACCAGCCCCGCTCTCCTGCCTCCCGGGCAATCGTGACGATCTGCGTCCACCGATCTCCATCCACCCCGAGTGCGTCCAGGATGCTGATGATGTCCGCCTGGTCGACGACGTGCCCATTCTCCAGACGCGAGATGTCCGCCCGGGACCGGCCGATCCGCTTGCCGAGCTGGTCCGCGGTAAGCCCGGCCTCCGCCCGTAGCGCTCGCACCTCTGTCGCCAGGCGCAAGCGGCGAACGTATGGACTTATCATCGACGTCCTCCCGGCCGCCTGGAGGCCTGAACATAATCGAGCGCCGTACTGGATTACCGAACGTCCCAATTATTGATTCGCACAGACGCCAGCACAAGCCGGGCTGCGGCCATACTGTTCGATCAAGGCGCCGGGCGACCCCGGGGAGAGCGCCCGCCGGACATCATAACGGGCAGCCGCGGACGGTCGGGTAAACAGAGCGGATTCTTCGCGCGGACGATGAACTCGGCCCAGACGGCCCAGCCCAACTCCAGGACCGGGCCGCGACCGTCCTGCTGGGAATCGCGCACTCCCACGCCGCGGGCCTGGTTACCACCGGGGACCAGGATGGCCACCTCGACGCAGCTGTTGCCGTCTCCGCTATGGCTGGACTTCCGCCAGCCGACGAACCTGCCGTCGTTCATCTGAGTTGCTCCCGTCCCCTGCCCGTCCCGCCTGCGGCCTGGCCGGGCGGGTTCCTTCATAGTGATAGCCCCGGTCACCGAGTGCGCTCTCAGCGCGAAACGGTCGCGCGGCGTACACGGGCGTTAATAATCCATGACTTTCGGACAGCCCTTGCCCCTGAACTGTCTGAAACCTTGCACGTTCAAGAGTATAGAAATAAGTCCTCATCGTGTACCCAGATTTCTGATCGCTCCTGCCCCGCGGACGGGCCGCCACCTGGGAAGCCGGCAAGCCTTTCTGTAATCTCGTGGGGCCGGCCGGCTCTCTTGCTGGGGCGCGGAGGACTGAAAGATACTGGGAACGTTTGTCGATCTCGTACCGTACGGATGGCCGCCTGCAAGGGAAGATGTAGTGACCAACGCTGGGCCCGCGGGGAGCACCGAGCCGCCCGAGATCGACATCTCCGTGCCGCACGTGGCGCGCATCTACGACTACCTGCTCGGCGGCAAGGCCAACTTCAAGGTCGACAGGGACGCCGCCGACCGCGCCTACGCGTCCTTTCCCGGCGGGATCGACGGCGTCCGGGCCGACGTCCGCGCCCAGCGGGCGGTGCTCGGGCGGATGGTGCGCTACCTGGTGCGGGACGCCGGGATCAGGCAGTTCCTCGATATCGGCACCGGCATCCCGACCGAGAACAACGTGCACCAGGTGGCGCAGGCGGAGGCGCCGGACGTACGGGTCGTGTACGTGGACAAGGACCCGATCGTGCTGGCGCACGCGCACCGGCTGCTGCGCAGCACGCCGCAGGGCGCCACCAGCTATATCTACGGGAACCTGGCCGAACCGGGGCCGATCCTCGAGGGCGCACGGCAGACGCTGGACTTCTCCCAGCCGATCGCCGTGATGCTCTTCGGCATCCTGCACTTCTTTCCTGACGCGGACGACCCGCGCGGCCTGCTTGATCAGTTCATGGCCCCGCTCGCGCCCGGCAGCTACCTCGCGATCTCGCATCTGGCCAGCGACGTGCACAGGGATGAGCTTGACGAGACGTTCCGGCGGCTCACCGAGGCGATGCGCGAGTCGGTCATCCTGCGCAGCCATGACGAGGTGGCCAGGCTGTTCGGCGGGCTCGAGATAGTAGACCCCGGGGTGGTGCAGATCACGCGGTGGCGGCCCGACCAGGCAAGCTCACCGCCGGCCGAGTCGATGGCCTGGTCCGGCCTGGCCCGCAAGGCCAGCTGAGGACCGCGCCAGACCAGGACGAGACCTGCTGAGGCCCTGGCGCCGGGATTCCTGCACGATCTCGTTGCGGATGTACCGATAGGTACTTAGGATGTTTCTAGTTTCTGTGCTGAACAGCTGCTACTGCAGCGACTCACGACACGAGGGCGGAACCGTCACGATCACGGTGACGGCCGCGCCGGAGCGCATCCGGGTCGAGGTCATCGACGACGGCGGCCCCACGGTGCCCACCGTTCGCCCCGGCGGCGACCTGACAGACAACGGCCGCGGCCTGCGCCTGGTCGAGGCCTGCGCGCTGGCCTGGAACTACCGGCGGAGCACCGCGGGCACCCACACCTGGTTCGAATGCCTGCCCGAGCCCGTGGCCTTACCGCACTGGCAGACCTAGGGCGCCGACGGAGCGTCGGCGGCCGGATCCAGCCGCTGCCGCCTGAAGCCCGGCAGCAGCCTGGCCAGCAGCAACGCCCCCGCGATGCAGGCCACGCCGCCCGAGACGATCGAGACGGTGTCGCCGAAGGCGGATGCCACCGCCCCCGCCTCCACGTCCCCGATCCGCGGCCCACCTGCGACCACCGCGGTCTGCAGTCCCGATAGCCGCCCGCGCAGCGCGTCGGGCACCGCGAGCTGGACGATCGTGTTGCGGAACACCGCCGAGATCACGTCGGCGCCCCCCGCGATAGCGAGCAGCACCAGCGCGGCGGGCAGCCAGCGCACCAGCCCGAAGCAGGTGATTGCCGCCCCCCACGTGATGACCGCGCAGATGACCGCGAGGCCCTGGCGCCGGATACGGCTCACCCAGCCGGTGGTGAGCGCCCCGAGCAGGGCGCCCGCGCCTGGCGCGGCGTACAGGAAGCCGAGCGTGGTGGCCCCGCCGCCGAACAGCGTGCTGGCGAGCGCCGGGAACAGCGCCCGCGGCATGCCGAACACCATGGCGTTGATGTCGATCAGGTACGCGCCCTGCAGGGCCTGCCGCCCGCGGACGAAGCTGAGCCCCTCGACGATCGAGCGCAGGCCAGGCCGGTGGCCCTCCGCCCCGGCCGGGGGCTGCGGCGAGATAAGGAACGCGGCCAGCAGCGCCGCCCCGAAGCTCGCCACGTCCATCCAGTACACGAAGCGGACGCCGGCCCCGGCGAGCAGCAGGCCGGCCACCGCGGGACCCACCACCAGCCCGAACTGGAACAGGGCCTGGAAGATGGCGTTGGCGTTGGACACCATGGCCCGGCCGACGATGTTCGGCACGATGGCGCCGCGTCCGGCGTTGTCGACCCCGCTGAACCCGGCAGACAGCGCCGGAAGCACGAACAGCGGCCACAGCGAGGGCCCGAGATCGGCGTTGACCGCCAGGCCCACGCTGCACGCGGCCATCAGCACCTGCGCGATCATCAGCAGGCGGCGCCGGTCGAACGCGTCGACAAGCGATCCGCCGAGCAGCGATCCCGCGACCAGCGGGACAAGCTGCGCCAGCGAGACGAGCCCGACGTCGAGCGAGGAACGGGTCAGCTGGTAGACCTGGAAAGGCACCGCGACCGTGGTCAGCTGGGTACCGAGCACCGACAGCATCTCGCCGATGACCAGGCGGCGCAGGTCACGGGAGCGCCGCACCGGCGTCAGGTCGATGAGCAGCCGCCGCCTACCCGGGGGCGCCGCCGCCGGAGCGGGCGACCCGGCCGGCTCATCGCGCTGACCCACTACGTTTCCTCCCCGGAAGCCGGCCACGGCAGGGCGTCACAAAAATGACTGGCGGTCACCCAGTTAGGTAGCATACGAGCCGCTCGCGCAGGGCTCATGCAGGGCTCACGCAGGTCACCCGCCGCCCAACTCGCCGAAGGACGACCCGGGCGGCCCGGGCGGCCCGCGAATTCTTCCGGCGCGCGGCCGGAGTTCTCGCGGCCTAAGGGCAGACGGGGAACCGGGGAATAAGCGCCCGCTACGAGGGTGCCCCCGCGACGGGCGAGCATGACCGATCATTACCATTCTGCTTCCGAACACGGGATAATAGGGCGACCGATAGAAACGATTGTTGCTTGCCGGTACCACCGCGGGCGCCGGGCCTGAGCGTGAGCAGTGCCTCGGAAGGCCGTGTGAGGGCCGTGTTGGGTCCGGAGGGAAGGGGATGGGAAATGGCGGCAATGAAGCCGCGGACGGGCGACGGTCCGCTTGAGGTCACTAAGGAGGGGCGCGGTATCGTCATGCGCGTCCCGCTTGAAGGCGGCGGTCGGCTGGTTGTTGAGCTGACGGCTGATGAGGCGGCTAAGCTTGGCGACGCCCTGCTGTCCGTAGTTGGATGAACCCTATTGCTCGCCCCGCTTGACCGCGGCGAGCAGGCCATCGCCCAGCGGCAGCAGAACAGGGACGAGGCGGTCGTCGTCCCGCACCAGGTTGACCAGAGCCACGTCGTCAGGAGCGGCGTCCGGAGAGCTGTTATTGAAGGCAACGATGCCGCCGGGCCGCAGCAGCCGCAGGGCCGCGGCCAGGTAGTCCGGATAGTCGCGCACATCAGCGTCGCAGAACACCAGGTCATAGGTGCCGTCGGACAGCCTGGGCAGCACATCGAGGGCCCGGCCGAGGATAAGCCTGCACTGGTTCGGCGCGAAGCCGGCCTGGGTGAACGCCTTGCGGGCCAGCCGGTGGTACTCGGGTTCGGTGTCGACGCTGGTGAGGGTGGAACCGGGGCGCATGCCGCGGAGCAGCCAGATGCCCGAACTGCCGCAACCGGTGCCGATCTCGACCGCCGTCCTCGCGCCCACCGCGCAGGCGAGGAAGCGCAGCGCGGCGCCCACCTCCGGCGCTACCGGCTCGGTCCCGCCCAGGTCGTCGGCGTTGGCCCGCGCGGCCAGCAGGGGCTCGTCCTCGGTCACGTACACGCGCAGCAGCCTAGCGCCCAGGGCGCAGGTCCGGGAACTCTCCCGGCCCGCAGACCGTTACCGAGGCGAGACTGGACCCGGGTGCGTGCGGACGCACGCACCCGAGCACAGTTGGCGCAACGGAAGAATCCAGGGCACGATGGTGACAGTCGCGGCACTTCGACCCGGAGGACAATTGGCCCAGCAGGCTGGTCCACCGCTCCCCGAGTGGAATCTTCCCACCTGGGAGGACATCGTCCGGACCCACTCCACTCGGGTTTACCGCCTTGCCTACCGCCTGACGGGTAACCCGCACGACGCGGAGGACCTGACCCAGGAGGTCTTCGTCCGGGTGTTCAGGTCGCTGTCCAGCTACACGCCGGGCACCTTCGAGGGCTGGCTGCACCGCATCACCACCAACCTGTTCCTCGACTGGGCGCGGCGCAGGCAGCGGATCCGCTTCGAGGGGCTCGCCGACGAGATGGCGCACCGGCTGGCGGGCTCCGAGCCCACCCCGGCCGAGGCCTTCGACGACAGTCATCTCGACGACGACGTCCAGGCCGCGCTGAAGGCGCTGCCGCCGGAGTATCGCGCGGCCGTGGTCCTGTGCGACATCGAGGGCTTCTCCTACGAGGAGATCGCCGCGACCCTCGGGGTCAAGCTCGGCACGGTGCGCAGCCGGATCCACCGCGGGCGAGCCCAGCTGCGCGCCGCCCTCGAGCACCGCCGGGCACCAGCCAGCCACGTGCAGAACCCAGACGCAGGGAACCGGTGAGCCATGAGCCATCTCGGTAACCGGCTGTCAGCTCTTGTCGACGGCGAGCTTGACGGGGCCGAACGCGACCGCGCGCACGCGCACCTGGCCGGCTGCGAGCAGTGCCGCGCCGAGGCCGCCGAGCTGCGGGCGCTGAAGCAGAAGCTGCGCGCGCTGACCACCCGGGCGCCTGCCGAGGCGGCCATGACCAGCCGCCTGATCGCCATGACGGGGCCCGGCGGACCGCAGCCGCCCCGGCGTCGGCTGCTGCACGGCATATCAGGCAACGGGGTCCCGCGGTCGGCTGGACGCGGCAGCCTGCGCCCCGCCATGCCAAGGCCGCGGCGTGCGCGCCGCCGGCGCGCCCTGATGATCGGCGCCGTGTCCCTGGTCGTGGGGCTCGGCACGGCCGCGTTCACGGCGGGCGGCGGGGGCGAAGCGGCTCCCGGCCCGAGGATCACCCCCCAGGTGGAGCTGTACGGCATCGAGCACGCCATCACCACCGGCGGGCTACCGAACATCAGCCCGTCGGCGGGCCCGCCTGCTCTGCCCGGCCCAGCGGCGCACGCAACCAACCCGTAAACCCGTGAGGTCCCCGTGTCCGCGTTCAGCAGCCCGGTTAGCCGCCGCCGTGACGGCCGCGGCGCGCTGCTGCTCGCGGCCGTGCTGGCGGTGGCGCTACCCGGGTTCCCGGTCGCCGCGTGCAGCGCGCCGGGCGGCCAGGCAGCCCGCAGCGCCCAGCAGGCCCAGGGGCGCGGCCAGCAGGAAGCAACCACCCAGGGGCGCAGGCAGAGCAGCCAGCGGGCCGTCCGCCTGCTGACCGAGGCCGCCCAGGCGGCGGTGCTGACGTCCTACCAGGGCGAGGAGATCGTCTCCCGGTGGGGTACCGGCACCCAGCCGACCGTCCTGGTGTCGGAGATCTGGCACGTCAGCGGGGGCCAGACGGTGACCCAGACGCTGCAGGCCGACGCCAGCTCGTCGGGCCAGCCCTACCGGTCGGCCGACAACGATGCCCAGACGCCCGAGGGCGTGCTCGGCGTCACCGCCCCGCTGGTAAACCTGCTCAAGCAGAACTACGTGCTCGCCTACGGGGGAGCCGGCTCGGTGTACAACCGCAAGGCCCAGGTGGTCGAGGCGTTGCGCGGCGACGGCAGCCTGGCCGCGAGGTTCTGGCTGGACAACGCGACCAAGCTGCCGCTGGAGCGGGAGGTCTTCGACCGGGCCGCGCACCCGATCGGCGAGGACGAGTTCATCAACGTCGCGGTCTTCGGCCGGGCCTCGGTCAGCGCGCCGGTCGGCGGGGTCGCCGTCCCGCCGGGCCCGTGGACCAACCCGCTGCCGCCGGTTCAGCTGCTCGCGCTGCGCTCCCAGGGCTGGCTGGTCCGGCCCGCGCTGCCCGACGACCTCTCGCTGTTCACCGGGGCGCAGGCGACGACGAGCAGCGGCATGGTGCTCGACCTGGGTTACTCCGACGGCCTGTCGGTGATCTCGCTGTTCGAGCAGCACGGCAACCTGCCTGCCAGGCTGGCCGGCTGGCAGCAGACCACGGTGGACGGCAAGATCATCTACGTGACCGAACCGGGTCAGCGCTCCATGACCTGGTCCAGCAAGGGCATGGTGTACACGCTGATCACGGACGCGCCGACCCAGACGGTGGCCGCCGTGGTGGGCACGCTGCCGCACGACGCGCCGCCCGGGTTCCTCGGCCGCATGTCCCGTGGCCTGGCCAGGCTGGCCTCCTGGGTCAATCCCTTCCGCTGACAAGTACAGTGAGGTATGCGAGAGCATGACCTCATCTGCGTGACGGAGTCCTGAGCGTGTTCGACCTGAACATTTCCAAGCTGCTCATCCTCGCGGTGCTGGCGCTGATCATCTTCGGCCCGAACGAGCTCCCGAAGATCGCCAGGCAGGCTGGCCAGGCGCTCCGTGACCTGCGCAAGATCGCCGAGGGCGCCAAGAACGACCTGCGGGAAGGGCTGGGCCCGGAGTTCGCCGACTTCGAGATCGAGGACCTGAACCCCAAGCGCTTCGTGGCCAAGCACCTGTTCGACGACATGAACGGGAACTCGGGCCTGCAAGAGCGCGGGACCGCGGCCGCCGCGCCGAACCGGGGGAACGGGACGCCGCTGGCCCCGGGCGAGCGCCCGCCGTACGACATCGACGCGACCTGAGCGCTGCTACCTAAAGCGGCCTAGCGCGGCGTGATGCCCAGGTTGCGCCCGGCCAGCCCGCGGGCGCGGGAGCCGAGCTCGTCCGCGATCTTCCGCAGCGCGAGCCCGGCGGGAGAATCAGGCTCGCCGAGCACGAGCGGCATCCCGGCGTCGCCGCCCTCGCGCAGCCTGACGTCGAGCGGCACCTGCCCGAGCAGCGGCACCGTCGTCCCGGACAGCCGGCTCAGCGCCGCCGCGACGGTGGCACCCCCGCCCGAGCCGAACACCTCGGTCTGCTCCCCGCAGTGCGCGCAGACCAGGTACGACATGTTCTCGATCACCCCGGCGACCCGCTGGTGGGTCTGCGAGGCGAGCGCGCCGGCGCGTTCGGCCACCTCCGCGGCCGCGAGCTGGGGGGTGGTCACGATGAGCAGCTCGGCGGACGGGAGCATCTGGGCCACCGAGATGGCCACGTCGCCGGTCCCCGGCGGCAGGTCGAGCAGCAGCACGTCCAGGTCGCCCCAGTAGACGTCGGCGAGGAACTGCTGCAGCGCGCGGTGCAGCATCGGCCCGCGCCAGACCACCGGGGTGTTCCCCTTGGTGAACATGCCGATCGAGATGACCTTCACGTCGTGCGCGGACGGCGGCATGATCATGTTCTCGACCGGGGTCGGCCGGCCGGTGACGCCCAGCATCCGCGGCACCGAGTGCCCGTAGATGTCGGCGTCGAGCACGCCGACCTTGTGCCCGGAGGCGGCCAGCGCGGCGGCCAGGTTGACGGTGACCGACGACTTGCCCACGCCGCCCTTGCCGCTGGCCACCGCGTAGACCCGGGTCAGCGAGGACGGCTGGGCGAACGGGATCTGCGGCTCGGCCCGCCCGCCGCGCAGCTGGGTCTGCAGGGCGCGCCGCTGCTCCTCGCTCATCACGTCGAGCTCGACGCCTACCGAGGAAACCCCGGCGACCTTGGCGACCGCCGCGGTGACCTCGCGGGTGATCGTGTCCCGCAGCGGGCACCCGGCCACGGTGAGCCACACCTGCACCCGGACCCCCCCGTCCGCGGCGACCTGGATGTCCTTGACCATCCCGAGCTCGGTGATGGGCCGGTGGATCTCGGGATCCTGGACGCCGTCAAGCGCGCGGGAAACCTGTTCGATGCTGGGCGGGGAGGTCATGCCCTCATGCTACGAACCCGTGTCCAGACAAGACAAAATCAAGACCAAGATCATTATTCAGAACGGGCCGTGGTGCGCCGCCCGGTCACGCCGCTGCGTCCCGGATGGCGAGCGGCCGCGACGCAAACCGGTCGCGGCCGCTCGGTGGCCAAGGCGCCGCAGGCCTACAAGCCGAATCCGGTGCTGACCACCTCACCGGTGGTCGGGTTCAAGATGACTGGCACGTAGTTCGGGATCACGAGGTGGAAGTCGAGCACGCCGCCCGGCGCGTCCAGGCTGCCCGCGGACGCGTCGTAGGAGCCGTTGCCGATCCGCTGCCCGTGCAGCCAGTTGTCCTCGATGAACTTGAGGACCGAGGCGGTGTCGGTCAGGTTGTTGCTGACGTAGTTGGGCCGGGTCCACGGCGAGATCACGATCAGCGGCAGCCGCGGGCCGAAGCCGCAACGGTACTGGTAGCTGCCCAGCGTCGTCGGCTCGGTGTTGCAGATCGCCGCGTCCTGAGCGGTGTTGGAGCCGTTCACGATCGGCCCGGACACGCTGTCATACCACCCGTCGGAGTCGTCGTAGGTGACGATGATCGCGGTCGAGCCCCAGTACTTGGACTGCTCGATCTGGTTGACCGTGTTGACCACGAAGTTCTGCTCGTCCAGCGGGTCGGAGTTGCCTGGGTGGGCGTTCTCGTACGCCGGCGGCTTGAGGAAGCTCACCGACGGCATGTTCCCGTCATGAAGCGTCTGGTAGAAGTCGGAGATGTCGTACTGGTGGTTGGCCTGGTCGGTGTGCCCGATCGCCGCCTCAGAGGTCGGCGGGAGGTGCGCCGGGTTGGCGGTCGACGCGTAGAACTGGAACGGGTCGTGATGCGGAACGTAGTCGGTCACCTCGGCGCCGCCGATGTTCTCGTGCTCAGAGCCGCAGACCGCACCGTCGGAATTGGTCCCGGTCGGCGCGAACCCGCCCTGGAACCAGCCCCAGGAGACGTTCGCGGCATCCAGCAGGTTGCCGATGTTCTGGCCGGTCAGCACGCCCACCGGGTTGGTGGAGGTGTGGTTGGTGTCCGAGCACTCGTCGTAGGCCGGGTCGATGTCGCCGTAGATCGTGCCGAGGTTGGCGGTGTTCCCGCCGACGTAGCCGACGTTGGAGGCGGTGACATGCGCGGCCGTGGTCGGGTCGGCCGCATTCGAGGCGACGGCGTAGCCGGCGCCGTCAAAGCCCGAGATCAGGTTCACCGCGCCCGGCGTGGACGGGCCGAAGTCGGGGTCGAAGTTGTTGTCGCTCATCGCGTAGTTCTGCGCGTAGTTCCACAGCCCGGTGACCGTGTTGCCGTCGTAGTAGTCCATCACCAGGCCGGGCTGGAAGAACTCGGTCGTGCCCGCGTTGCAGGTCGAGGCGCTCTGGGTGAACTGGACGTACTTGTCCTCCGCGCCGTTGTCGTTGGCCTCCTGCTCGGGCAGGTAGCTGTGGTTCTGGCTGCAGGTGAGGGCTTGGGAGTGCGTCAGCCGCTGCGGGTTGTACTCGTTCGGGTTGCTGGTCAGCAGCGGGCCGACCGGGCCGCTCGAGGTGATCGAGGTGTACAGGCCGTTCACGTCCGGCGTGCCCTTCTTGGCGTGGAACGGGCTGCCGTCGGTGTTCGCCGCATACGGGTAGGTGCCGAAGTAGTGGTCGAACGACTCGTTCTCGTCGAAGATCACCACGACGTGCTTGATCGGCGTCGCGCTCGGCGGCACGTAGGTCCAGCTGCTCGCCGGGCTGGTAGCCGGGACCGTCACCCCGTCGATGGTTCTTGGCGCCGCGTTCGCCGTGGCGACGGTGGCCCCGACGGCGGCACCCGCGCCCAGGACTGTCACGGCGGCGATGGCTGTGTAATACCGGACACGCCGCCGTCTGTCACGCAAAGCTGGGCCCTCGCCCATCTCGCCCCTCCTGTGCTCTAAAGGCTGAAAAGCCGGGAACCGTGCTGGAGACCCGTCCCACGGCATCGTGGCATACAGGCACGCTGCCGCGTGCCCAGGAGCAAAAGCTGGCATAACGGGGTGACACAAGAACGCACATGATCTGACCAGATGGGAAACGAGAGGTCAAGAATCCGTCAAGCCGCCAAGATGCGCCTGCCGCTTATCAGCCCGGCCGCCGATCGGCGCGCCGAAGCCACAGCCGCGCCCGCCCCACACGTAGGTGACGGTGCCGACGGCGACAACCAGGCGGAACCCGCCGCGCTGCCAGAGTTCTTCGGCATGCTGCACTCCGGTAAGGGAGACCTGGCCGCGCGGTCGGATGAGATCCTGCGCGCCGAGTTCGGCCGCCGTTGATCGTCGTCGATACCGGGCCGCTGGTCGCGGCTGCTGACGATCACGACCATGCCCGCTGCGTGGCGATGTTCGCTGCGGCCCGGCGTCCCTGGCTTGTTCCCCAGCCGGTCATCGCCGAAGTCTGCTATCTGCTGGAGCGCGAGCACGGCAGCCGCGCCGAAGCACACACCCAGCCCGCCCGCCGGCTGGCCATCAAGGCCGTGGTGAGCCTGTAACCTCCTGTCCCGCCCGGCGCAGGCGCCCGTCCAGCCTGCTCCCGCACCGGGCTGCCCGCCGCGCGGGAGAAGGGCCACACCAGCTCTGCAGGCACCGGCTCTGCTTGCCGGCTGACCAGTGCGGCGACGATCCGGCTCCATCACCGCCCGGGCCGGGCCGGGCGCGGGCCAGGCCGGCCGTCCAGCTGCGGGCAGTGGTGCGGATGCGGCTGCCGGTGCCCGGGTGACGGAAGATCTTCCCGCAAAAAGTTAAGCCACCCGTCCGGGCATCACGATTCGCGGGCACCGGTGGGGCCGCTGGC
>Ga0181525_10003337_pt1 | contig 12773 bp, 13 predicted proteins | sample PEATcosm2014_Bin_48_FD_121100 | JGI IMG/M metagenome (GOLD analysis project Ga0181525, IMG submission 121100) | Peatland microbial communities from MTU Mesocosm Facility, Houghton, MI, USA - PEATcosm2014_Bin06_10_metaG | ecosystem: Environmental > Terrestrial > Soil > Wetlands > Peat | place... | reverse complement strand
GCCAACTCACCCCCGGATGGGTCCGACATCGATCCTCTCCTTCGTGTGATTCACGGGATCCGCAGTCCGTGCGCCCCACGAGCCGACGCAAGCAGAGCTCGGCGTTGCCCGACCTGCAGAATACCATTCTAGTTATAGGAATGGTGTTCCTTTCTCCGCACTACGCGCCGGCTAGATGACGCCGCGCTCGCGCAACGCGCCGATGTCCGTGGCGCTATAGCCAAGTTCTGCCAGGACTTCATCGGTGTGCTCGCCGAGACCCGGGATATCACGGCGGGCCGGCTCAGACAGCGGGAAACGAATCTGGCGAAGCGGGCCGACCGGCGAGTCACCATCGACGAAAACCCCCCGGTCGATCAGCTGCGGATGGTCGACGACCTCGGCTATTGTGCGTACCGTTCCGTGGGCCAGGCCGGCCTGGCCGAGGCGCTCGGCCCAGTGCTCCAGGGGCTCCTCGCCGATGACTTCGTCGACCATCGCGTCGAGTTGGCGGCGGCGCTGCGATCGGTCCGCAAGCGTCGCAAATGACGGGTCAGAGGCCCAATCGGGTCGCTGCAGCGCGTCGCAGAAGCGCTGCCAGTCGGCCTGCGACGCAACGACCACGCTGACGTACCTGCCGTCAGCGGCGCGGAACGGGCCGTATGGACTGAGGTACTGATGGCGCATCCCGCTCCGCGGTGGCTCTGTCGCCCCGTGCCACCAGTGATGCGGATAGTAGGCGAGCCAGTAGGCCGCCGACTCGAGCATTGCGAGGTCGAGGTAGGCGCCCTCGCCGGTGGCCGCGCGACGGTTCAGCGCAGCGAGGATCCCGATCGTGGCGTGGGCGCCCGCGATCTGGTCGGTGATCGGGATTCCCACCTTCGCGGGGGCGTCCTCCGTGCCGTTTGAGAGCAGGATTCCCGACTCTCCCTGGACCAGCAGGTCGTAGGCCTTGACGTCTCGGTAGGGGCCGGTCTGCCCGTAGCCCGAAAGGCTGCAGTAGATGAGGCGGGAATCGGCGCCGCACAAATCGTCCGGCCCGAGACCGAGCCGCGCTGCAACGCCGGGCGCGAAGTTCTCGACAAACACGTCCGCCGAGGTGACCAGACGCCGCAGGATCTCGCGTCCTTCCGGCGCCTTCGCATCTACCGTCACGTCCCGCTTGCCGACATTGAAGGCGACAAAACCGGTTGACAGCCCCTCGACAGCGGCGTCCCAGCCGCGAATTACGTCGCCGCGCCCCGGTGCTTCGATTTTGACCACGTCGGCACCCAGCGCGGCCAGGATCTGTGTGCAGAACGGCATCGACACGGCCTGCTCGAGCGCCACCACGCGGATGCCCGCGATGGCGTCCGCAAGCGAGTCTCCCATCAAGTTTTGATCGTCGGAAAGAGCTTGAGAGCAGGCGCGTGTCCGCGCTTGTAAACCATGACGGAGCGTCGGTAGCGGATCACGAGCACGCCGTCCTGGTTGTATCCGCGCGTCTGGACCTTGATCACGCCCTGAGTTGGACGCGAGCGCGATTCACGCGCCTCGAGAACTTCGGTCTCGGAGTACAGCGTGTCGCCGGGGAAGACCGGATGTGGCAGCTCGATCTCGTCCCAGCCGAGCGCGAAGCCGTGCTCGCTGAGGTCCGCGACGCCCATGCCGGCGATGATCGAGAGCGTCAGCGCGCTGTTGACGAGCGTGTTGCCGAACTCCGTCTTGGCGCCGTAGTCGCGGTTGAAGTGAATCTGATTCGTGTTGTTGGTGATCAGCGTGAACTGGATGTTGTCGGTCTCGGTCACGGTTCGGCCATAGCGGCAGCGGTAGATGTCACCGACCTCGAAGTCCTCGAAATACCTGCCCTCCCATCCCGGCTTGATCCCCCCCATCAGGCGCCGACCGCCGGGATCTCGAGGCCGAGTTGCTTGGCGAGCTCGAGCAGGCTGTGTGCGCGCTCCACGATCGGCAGGTCGACAAGCTGGCCACCGACAGCGACCGACGCGTCACCGCGCGCTCGCGCCTGGGCAAAGCCATCGGCTACCCGAGCCGCGTAGAGGAGCTCATCCTGTGTCGGGCTGAAGCGCTCGTTGATCAACTCGACCTGGCGTGGATTGAACGTCGACTTGCCGCTGAAGCCCAGCTGACGCGACTGCAATATATCCGCGTGCAGGCCATCGGGATCGTCGAGGTCCGGGAACACACCGTCGATTGAGAGAACCCGTGCGGCGGCCGCCGCCAAGACGATTGCCGAGCGCGCGTAGATCAGCTCGGCGGCCTCGCCTTCGCGCCTGGTGCTCAGGCCGAGATCGAGCGCGTAGTCCTCGGTGCCGAACATGATCGCGAGCACCCGCGGGTGTGCAGCGGCGATCTCACGCGCGCCGAGGACGGCCGCAGCGCTCTCGATCGCCGCGATGATCCGCACCTCGCCGTCGGGGTCTTCACGGTCGAGCAGCTCGACGACCGGGTCCAAGCCGGCAGCGCTTTCGACCTTCGGTACGCACACGGCCTCGAGACCGGGCCCGAGAATGCTCGCCATGTCCTCCTCGAACCAGTCCGTGTTGACCGCGTTGATGCGCACGGTGCGCAGCGGTCCCGGGGCAGCGCGCCGGAGGACTTCGCCGACCAGCTCGCGGGCCTCCGCCTTGCCATCCGGAAGCACGCCATCCTCGAGGTCGAAGAACGCGACGTCGGGCGGTGTCTCGAGTTCATAGATCTTGTCAAGGAACCGCTGGCGGTTGCCGGGCACGAACATCCACGAACGCAGCGGCCTGGCCGGCCGTCCCGCGGAACTCATCAGTAGCTCCTCGGCATGCCGAGGACACGCTGTCCGAGGAATGCAAGGATCATGTTGGCGCTGACCGGTGCGATTTCGAGCAATTTTGCCTCTCTGTATTTGCGTTCGACGTCGTACTCGCTGGCAAAGCCGTAACCGCCGTGCGTAACGAGACATGCCTCGGCGGCGCGGCCGGACGCCTGGCCGGCGAGCAGCTTTGCCATGTTCGCCTCGGCTCCGCACGACAGGCCTTGATCGAATAGGGACGCCGCCTGGAAGCGGACAAGGCTTGCCGCGCAGACCTGTGCGTAGGCTTGCGCGAGCGGGAACTGAATCCCCTGGTTGGCGCCAATCTTGCGCCCGAAGACCTCGCGCTCTGACGCGTAGCGCGAGCCGCGCTCGACGAACCAGCGCCCGTCTCCGATGGCCTCGGAAGCGACGAGCACGCGCTCGGCATTCATGCCGTCGAGGATGTAGCGGAATCCCTTGCCCTCCTCACCGATCAGGCTGTCGAGTGGGAGCTCGAGATCGTTGATGAACAGCTCATTGGTGTGGTGATTGAGCATCACGCTGATCGGACGGACATCAATCGCGTCGCCTGCCTCACGCAGATCTACGAGGAACACCGAAAGGCCGGCCGTGCGATCCTCGGCTCGATCGGCCGGCGCCGTCCTGGCGAGCAGCAGCATCAGATCGGATTGGGCGACGCGCGAGATGAAGACCTTCTGTCCGTTGACGACGTAGCGAGACCCTTCGCGCTTTGCGAACGTGGTCAGCCTCGTGGTGTCCGACCCGGAGGTCGGCTCGGTCACCGCGAACGCTTGGAGGCGCAGGTTGCCGGCGGCGATCTCGGGCAGGTAGCGCTGCTTCTGCTCCTCGGAGCCGTGTCGCACGAGCGTCCCCATCGTGTACATCTGCGCGTGGCCGGCTGCCCCGTGAGCCCCCGAGCGGTTGATCTCCTCGAGCACGATCGAAGCCTCTGTGACACCGAGGCCGGCCCCCCCGTACTCCTCCGGGATCAGGATCGAGAGCCAGCCGCCCTCTGTCAGGGCGGCGACGAACTCATCCGGAAAGGCATTGTCAGCGTCGATTCGCCGCCAGTACGTATCGGGGAAATCGGCGCAGATCGCGGCGACCGCGTCACGAATCGCCTTCTGCTCATCGGTCAGGGAAAAGTCCATTCAAACCCCGGCGCCGACGAAGTCGGCGAGCCCGACGAAGCGCTCGATCTCACCGATCACGTCCTCGCCGGACGGAACGAACGCGACGTTCATGCGCGTCGCGCCGGCCTCCTCGTACGGGCGCAGCCGCTCGGGAAGGCCATCGAGGTCTGAGCCCGCATACATCGGGACCCCGTCGAGCATGCTGTCCGGAACCTGATCCCAGGCCGCACGGAAGCCGCTTTCGCGGTGCACCGCGCGCACCCGCGCGACCTCCTCGGTGAATCCCATTGCCTCCAGCATCTGGCCGTAGCCTTCCTGGAGGGAATAGAAGGTCAGGACCTTCTTCAGTGCGCGCCGGGCCATCGCCGGGTCCTCGTGGATGGCGACGCGCAGCTTCGGAACGATCTCGAGCTCTGCCGGATCACGCCCCGCCGCGGCGGCTCCCTCGCGGGCCCAGGCCGCGATCTGACGCACGCGATCAGGACTGGCCATGTTGATCATCACGCCGTCAGAGATCTTGCCCGCCAGTGTGCACATCTGCTCACCGAGTGCCGCGAGCCACAGACGAAGCGGATAGGGCGGCGGACGGAAGGCGAGGCGGAAGCCGTCACGACTCGAGAAGAACTCTCCTTCGTAGTCGGCGCGCTCGCCGGAGTACGCCAGGCGAAGGATCTCGACGTACTCGCGAATTCGCCGCAGCGGTCGCGTGTATGTCTCCCCGTGCCAGGCGGCGATCGTGGGATTGCCGATCCCCAAACCGAGGATCAGGCGACCGTCGGACAACTCGTTCAGCGTCGCGGCCTGGATCGCCAGCGTGATCGGCGAGCGACCGTACATGTGGTAGATCGCCGTTCCGACGTCGATCCGCGACGTGCGCGCCGCGTAGGCAGATAGCAGTACAAGCGGGTCCCGACTGTTGGATTCGCCCTTCCAGACGCAGCCGAAGCCGCGCTCCTCCGCCAACTCGGCAGCGCGCAGGCAGATCTGCGTAGACACCTGCGCGGCCGAGTTGAACTCGGTATCGAAGATCATCCCCTGTGCCCTCCAGTCAGAATCATGTTTCTTTCTCTAGAATAACCGTCCTGAGGGAGCAAGGCTACGCCGGCTTCGATTGCGGGGGCGGCAAGCTGCGCCCGACCCGGCGGTCTGACCGGCGGGACCACCAACTACGGCCAGGCAACGGAGAGGCAGCCCTATGTGCGATGAGCATTTGATCGAGCAGGTCACCGGCGAGAAGGTCGATCACCGAGCCCATCGCCACGGACAGGATCCGTCCGAGGTCATGGTCGGCCGGACGCTGACGCTGGAGCGGGTCCTGCAGCTCAATTCGCGTCAGTTCTTCTACGCGATGCTGAAGGACAACCCCGAACTCACTGCGATCTATCCCGGCATCGAGGACGACATCCTCGCGGGCGCGATCGATTGCCATATCCACGCGTTCCCCGACTTCGTCTACCGCTCGCAGGACATGATCGATATCTCGATCACTGCCGCGAAGGCAAAGATGCGGGCCGTGTACTTCAAGGACCACTGGAACCTGACCGCCAGCGCGGCCTATCTGGTTCAGCGCTACATCGATGACATGGTGAGCGATGGGCGGCTCGATCATCGCGTTGAGGTCTACGGCGGCCTCGGGCTGAACCACGGCATCAACCCCGAAGCGGTCAAGATCGCGCTGCAGTACCCCAACTGCAAGGTCCTCTGGTTCCCGACCTTCAAGTCCTACGGCTGGGCTCGCTTTGCCGAGATCGAGAATCGCGACGGATACGTCCGGCTGGTCAGCGAGGAGGGCGAGGTGCTGCCCGAGGTGCGCGAAGTCTTCGAACTGGCCGCGGAGGCAGACGTCCTCTGCAGCCTCGGCCACACCGACTTCGTGGAGCTGTTGCCGCTCTGCACGCTCGCGAAGGAGATGGGTGTCAAGACCCTGCTCGACCATCCGCTGCTCGAGCTGAACAAGCTGCTGATCGAGGAGATGAAGCAGCTTGCCGACCTGGGAACTTACGTCGGCACCTACTGCCAGCCGATGATCCCGTCCCTCTACCAGCCCGTTTGCGATCCCTTCGAGACGGTCGACACGATTCGCGAGGTCGGCGCCGACCGCTGTGTGGCCGGCAGCGACTTTGGCCAGGTGCTCCACGTGAACACCGTTGAGGGGATGCGAATCTTCATCCGCGCGCTGCTCGGTTTCGGGATCCCTGCCGAGGACGTTCGAAAGATTCTCGTCGACAACCCCACGAAGCTGCTCGGGCTCGAGCCGTTGGACGCGTGAGGTGTGAGCAAGCTCGCATCGCTCGAGGAGTCGGCGGCGAGCGTCGAGGACGGGAGCCACATCGCCTTCGGCGGGTTCGCGATAACGCGCTGCGTCGTTGCCGTGGCCCACGCCCTGGTGCGTGCCCGCCGGCGAGACCTCACGCTCAGTCAGGTGGTCGGCGGGTTTGACACGGACCTGCTCGTCGGAGGAGGGTGCGTGACGCGACTCGCCTACTCGGGCGGATCGCTCGATCGGTTCGGTTCGCTGCACGCCGTCAACCGGGCGATCCTCGAGCACGAGATCGACGCCGAGGAGTATTCGAGCCTCGCGCTGACCCTGCGCCTCCATGCAGGAGGGTTGGGACTGCCGTTCATTCCCACCCGCTCGATGCTCGGCTCAGATCTGATCGCCGATTTCGCTGACAACAGTGACGCGGTGCGGACAGGGAGCGATCCATTCACAGGCGCAACGGTTGCGCTGCTCGCCCCGCTGCGCCCCGATGTCGCATTCATCCATGTCGATGTGGCAGACGAGGCGGGCAATGCGACGATCGGCGGACCGACGTGGGGCATGCGCGAAACCGCGTTTGCCGCCAAGCGCACGGTGCTGCTTACCGAGGCGGTCGTTGCGGTCGGCGCGATCGACCCCAACTCCGTGGCGATTCCAGCGCCGGTCGTAAGCTCGGTGATCCACGCTCCGTCGGGAGCCTTCCCGACCGCCGTCGTCGGTCGCTACGACTACAACCGCGAGCACCTGACGGCGTATGCCGCAGCCAGCAAGGCCGGCGGTTCTGCCTACGCCGAGTTCCTTGACGAGTACGTCTTCGCCGTCAACTCGCACGCCGAGTATCTGGCGCTTGCCGGCGGGGAGCCCAGCGCATGAGCGCGTGGACTCCCCGCGAGATGATGGTCGTAGCGGCCTCGCACGAGATCGCCGACGGTGAGCTGATCCTGGTCGGGCTGGGCGTTCCCCAGATCGCCGCGCTGTTGGCAAAGGCAACACACGCCCCGGATGTCACCCTCGCGCTGGAACTCGGCGTGATCGCCGCTCATCCGACCGAGTCGGCCATGGGAATCGCCGATCCACGGATGTGGCAAGGCGCCCAGGCGGTGTGCGGCATGATCGACGTGCTCGGCTACCTGCTTCACGGCGGGCGGGTCACAATGGGCATCCTCGGAGCGCTGGAAGTCGATACGGCAGGAAGCGCCAACTCGTCGGTCATCACCCAGAACGACGGGACCAAGCGACGCTTCACCGGTTCGGGAGGCGCGAATGACATCGCATCTCTCGCAGGACGGGTCATGATCGTGATGAGTCATGACCCGCGGAAGTTCAGGGACCGGGTGGAGTTCTTGACGAGCCCCGGTCGCCGCGTGAACGGCGGGCCCCGAGCCGCGGCCGGTCTGTCCGGGCTGGGGACCGCGAGCATCGTCACGGACCGCGCTGTGATCGACGTCGATGACGACGGACTGCGACTGCGGAGCGTGCACCCTGGCGAAGACGCGGCCGCCGTGGTCGCCGACACGCCGGTGGCGCTGAGGTCTGACGGCGTGGTCGAGGCGCCGCCACCATCCTCGAACGAACTCCGTCTGATTCGCGAGGAGTTCGACACACAGGGCTGGTACACGAGCTGAGGGCGCCGGCGCGCACTGCGGTTTGACGCTGGCCGCACCCACTGCGGCCGCCCCATCGAAGGCCACGCCGCGGAATGATCATGTAGCAGGTGCGGCAGGCATGATGTCGGCCTGAGCGCTGCATGTCGCCAACCCACCGCGAGGAGGACAAGCCGATGTCGTCACCACCGCGACGAATCGTCACCGGGCACGACGCGACCGGCCGGTCGGTGATCGCTTCCGATGGCCCTGCGCCGGTTTCCCGGACGGTCGCGGACGGCGCAACCTTCCACGAGATCTGGAGCACGGCGGCGATGCCTGTGCCGGTTACTCCGCGCTGCAAACCGAGTATTCGCTTTGGACGCGCGATCTCGAGCGGGAGATCCTGCCGACCATTCGTGAGCTGGGCATCGGACTCGTCGCCTACAGCCCGCTCGGCCGTGGCTTTCTCACCGGAACGATCAGTTCCGTCGAGGCCCTCGACGAAAGCGACTTTCGTCGGATCGCGCCTCGCTTCCAGCAGCTCGACGCCAATCGCAGCTTCGTCGACGCAGTGACGGAGCTCGCCGCTGCGCGCGATGTGACACCCGCCCAGGTGGCGCTCGCCTGGGTGCTCGCCCAGGGGGCAGACATCGTGCCGATTCCGGGCACGACCAAGCCTCATCGCGTCGAAGAAAACGTGGCTGCAGCGGAACTCGCCCTGAGCGTCGACGAGCTGGCCAGGCTGGACACTGCTGCTCCGGTCGGCGCCGCTGTCGGCGACCGCTACCCGACAGCGATGATGCGCGCGCTGGACGGCTGACCGCTCCGTGGACGGGGTCCCGCTGCCGCGCGGAACGGCCGGTTCGCCTAGGGATCCTCAGCAACGCTCCCGGGATAGGAGACGCGACCCGCTCATGGCCGTTCCTCGACCATGCGATTTGTCAGGGCGCCGAGCCCGGTGATTTCGACCGTCAGCTCGTCCCCATCCTTGAGCAACACCTTGGGTTCACGCCTGAACCCGACGCCCGCCGGTGTGCCGGTGAGGATCACATCCCCGGCGTCGAGCGTCGTGAACTCGGAGATCGTCGCGATGATCGTCGGGACATCGAAGATCATCCGGCCGGTATTGCTGTCCTGCATCAGTTCGCCGTTCAGAGTCAGCCGGACAGCGAGATCGCTCAGTTCCCCCACCTCGTCGATCGTGACCAGGTAGGGACCGATCGGCGTAGCGGCGTCCCACGCCTTCCCCTGCAGCCATTGATGGGTCTTGTACTGGTAGTCGCGCATCGTGATGTCGTTGGCGATCGTCACTCCGGCGAGGTGGTCGAGCGCCTCCGTGGCGGGAATCCGCCGTCCGGGTCGACCGATTACGAGCGCCAACTCGGCCTCGAAGTCGACGGCACTCGATTCCGGCGGGATCGGAATGTCGGCGCCGGCCGCCGCCAGGCTGCTCGCCCACTTCGTGAACAGCACCGGGTAGGTCGGTTCCTCGCGCCCGCTCTCCTCGACGTGCGCGCGATAGTTGAGGCCGAGGCAGATGATGCGGTGAGGATTCGGGATCACCGGGCGCCAGCTCAGGTCTGACTCCGAGACGACGGTCTGCGCGCGCGCTGCGTCATCGATGAGCGGCTGAAAGGGCGTCTCAGGGCCAAGCTCCGCCCCGTCACGGACGAGCAACAACTGGCCGTCGCGCTCCACCACGACGGCCGGCTTGCCGGCGTTCAGAACCGACGCAATACGCATGTCGCAAACCTCCGTGCCTGGTTACAGTCGAGTCGCGGGGACTGTATTGCGTTGGCGAGAGCCCACAGCTCTCCGTGGCCGGCTTCAGCGGCCTTCCACCGCCATCGTCAGGCGACCGATGCCGCTGACGGTGAGCACGATTTCGTCCCCGGGCTTAATCTCACCGACGCCATCGGGAGTCCCGGTCGCGATGACGTCCCCTGGCAGCAGCGTCATAACGTCCGAGTAGAGCTCCACCAGTCGTGGGACGTCATAGATCAAGTCACGGGTGTTGGCTCGCTGGCGCAGTTCGCCGTTGACGCTCAGCTCGAATTCGATCTCGGCCGGGTCTGCGACCTCATCGGCGGTGACGATCGCCGGGCCGATCGGCGTGAAGGTGTCAAAGCTCTTGCGGTAGGACCGATCCTCGGGCCCGCGCATCGTGATGTCCAGCAGCGGCACGAAGCCGAACACGTGGTCCCATGCGCGCACCCGTGGCACGCGTGAGGCGGTAGCACCGATCACCACGCCCACCTCGGCCTCGTGATCGAAGCGGCGGTCTGGGAATGGGAGCCGGATCGGCTGATCGGGTCCGATCACCGACGACGACGCTTTGATGAACCCGGCGTAGGTCTCGATCGCCTGTATCGTCGCCCCCGGGTACACGCCGTTCTCCCCGCCCATCTCGGCCTGGTGGCGTCGATAGTTGACCGGCGCGGCGGCGATCGTACGTGGGGCCGGCAGGGGGGCACGCACCGTCACATCGGCGAGCGCGAGCGCCGGCCCGGCGGCGACTGCCGCCGCAACCGCTCCCCGCAGGCGTGGCCAGGCGGCTATGAGCGCAGGCATGCGCTGCTCGGCCACCACGCTCGCGGCGAGCAGGCCTGTCACGTCCACGACCGTCCCCTCGCCGGTTCCCGCCGCCACTCGCAGGTCTTGCAGTGAATACAGATGCATCGGGGCCGTTGCGCCGCGTCAAGTCAGCAGCAGTCCGCCATTGATGTGGTAGGTCTGACCCGTGATCCAGGCGGCGTCGTCCGAGAGCAGGAACGTGACCAGGGCGGCGATGTCCTGCGGCTCGCCGAGCCGCGGGCTCGCCATCCCGGCGAGCACGGCCTCCTTCCAGCCCGATCGCTGCTCGGCCAGAACCGTTTCTGTAAGCGTCAGCGCCGGCGCGACAGAGTTTGCCCGCACCCCCTCGCTGCCCCAGCGGCGGGCGACGTGCCTAATCAGAGCGTTGGTTCCGGCTTTGGCGACGCCGTAACTGACCTTCTGCAGGTCGCCGTTGAAGGCGTTGACCGAAGAGGTGGCGACGATCGCCCCACCGCCACCTCGCAGCATCTGCGGAACGGCGTGGCGGACAGCCCGCAGGCAGCCGGACAGACTGACGTTGATTGTCCGATCCCAGACCTCGTCGGGCACATCGACCGCGTCGGTGTCCCGGCCGAAGTTGTGCTCGGAGAGGTCCGCTGCGTTGTAGTGCAGTCCGTCCAGGCGGCCATAAAGTTCGACGGCTGTTGCAACCAGGTCACGAACCGATTGGTCGTCGGTTGCGTCGAAGCGCACGGCTTGGACGTCATGTCCTCGTTCGCGCAGTCGAGCGGCGGTGTGCTCGGCACCCTCGTAGTTGATGTCGCCGATCACGACCCGGGCACCTTCCTGCGCCGCCCGCGTCGCCGTTGCGGCGCCGATACCCGCAGCACCCGCCGCCACGAGGACGACCTTGTCTTCCAGCCGACCTGCTTGCCGTGCCTCCACGTTGCCTCCTCGCTCCAATCCAACAAAAAACGTACTGCTATGGGGAACGTGATTCTATGTTTCGGAAGAGGGGCGTCAAGATGGATTGCTGCCTTGACGCAAAGGCTGGTGTTCCGGAAGATAGATCCATGTTCTGTGGGGACCAGATACCCAGCCAGCCGGTCGGCCCTGGGAGCGATCGCTGACGGCCGGGCCTGAGCAGGAATTCCTGGTCGTCGGCGGCGGCATCGGCGGGCTGGCTGCAGCGCTTGCGCTTGCCCGCGAGGGCAGGCGCGTACGGGTCCTCGAAGCCGCTCCCGAATTCGGCGAAATCGGCGCCGGCATCCAGTTGGCTCCAAACGCCACGAGGGTTCTGGCGCGCTTCGACCTGCTTCCGGCAGTACTCGAGTGCTCGGTGCTCCCGAGCTCCCTCGTGTCGATGGACGCCATCAGCGGGGAGCGACTCAGCTCGGTCGATCTCGGGCCGCCCTTCCGCGAGCGATATGGAGCGCCCTATGTCGTCCTCCACCGCAGCGACCTGCACTCGATCCTGCTCGATGCCTGCCGACGACAGGACGGCATTGCACTCGAGGTCAACAGGCGGGTTTTGAGCCTCGACCCCGGCGAGGCAAGGCCCCGCGTGCGCTGCGCCGATGGCTCGGCTTACGACGCCTGTGCAGTGATCGGAGCCGACGGCCTGCGCTCAGTCGTGCGCCGGCTTCTCAGCGAGGATGAGCCGGTGCTGTCCGGATATGTGGCGTACCGGGGGGCGATCTCAGTCGCCGATGCGCACCTGCACGAGCTCCAGGACAGCATGGTGTACTGGTGGGGTCCGGAACTGCATCTCGTGCAGTACAAGGTTCGCCGCGGGGAGCTCTACAACCAGGTCGGGGTCTTGCGCAGTCAAGATCTCGAGAGCGGCGAGACCGGGTCCGCGGCGGAGCTCGATCATCATTTCGGGCAGTGCTGTGAGACGGTTCGGCGCGGCGCGGCGCTGCTGGAGCGCAGCATGCGCTGGCTGATGATCGACCGAGATCCGCTCGCCAACTGGTCGCACGGGCCGATCACGCTGCTGGGCGACGCTGCGCATCCGATGCTCCAATACCTGGCGCAGGGCGGCTGCCAAGCTTTGGAGGACGCTCTTTTCCTGGCCGCGATGGTGGCGAACCACGACGACATCGGCGAGGCCTTCACCGCATACCAAGAGGCTCGCATCCCACGTACTGCCGCTGTTCAGACCGCCGCGAGGATCCTTGGCGAGCTGATCCACCTCGAAGGCGTCGGTGCCACGCTGCGCAACGACCTGCTGGCAGCCCACGAGGCCGATGACTACGAGGCCTTTGACTGGCTGTACGCTGGCGACGCCGACGGCTCCAGCCGCAGCGCCGCGTCTCTCTTCCGACGCGGCGCCGACCTGCTTGACGCGTCCCGGCGCAGCCGCTAGCTTGTTCTGTGCTGCGGATTCCAGTTATCACCAGCGGACGCAGCCGGCGCTAAACGCGAGGAGCACGATGAGCACGATCCAGCAGACTGACCGCCTCGAGGAGCTGTACCGCGACATGACGCGG
>Ga0181525_10003336_pt1 | contig 12775 bp, 7 predicted proteins | sample PEATcosm2014_Bin_48_FD_121100 | JGI IMG/M metagenome (GOLD analysis project Ga0181525, IMG submission 121100) | Peatland microbial communities from MTU Mesocosm Facility, Houghton, MI, USA - PEATcosm2014_Bin06_10_metaG | ecosystem: Environmental > Terrestrial > Soil > Wetlands > Peat | place... | reverse complement strand
TCGTCGCCGGCAATGTCGTGAAGGACGGTGTGCCAGAGCACTGAGATTTTCGGGTTCTGGTAGAGCCGTTCCTGCAAGATGCGCTCGGCGCGGAAACTGTCGCGCCGGTGCACGACCGTGACCTTGCTGGCGAAATTGGTGAGAAACAGCGCTTCTTCGACCGCGGTGTTGCCGCCGCCGATCACCAGCACTTCCTTGTTGCGATAGAAAAAGCCGTCGCAGGTGGCGCAGGCGGAAACGCCATAGCCGCGGAATTTCTGCTCACCGGGCAGCTCAAGCCAGCGCGCCTGGGCGCCGGTCGCGAGCACAAGTGCGTCGGCGAAGTAGATATCGCCGGAATCGCATTCAAGGCGGAACGGCCGACGCTGAAGGTCGACCTTGTTGACATGATCGGTGACGAACTTGGTGCCGACATGGGCTGCCTGCTTTTGCATCTGCTCCATGAGCCAAGGGCCTTGGATCACGTCGGCAAAGCCCGGGTAGTTCTCGACGTCGGTCGTCACCGTGAGTTGGCCGCCGGGCGCGATCCCTTGGATCAAGATTGGATCGAGCATGGCGCGGGCGGCATAGATTGCCGCCGTATAACCGGCAGGTCCGGATCCGATAATCGCGATCTTGGCGTGGATGGTGTTAGGCACCGGCTTAAACCCGATCATTACGGCATGTTTTGAGGGGTCGGCCTGGCCAGCACCCCCCGGTGACAACAGCCAATCTATGTAGGGATTCTGCGGAGCCATGCAAGATACGCAACCCGGCATGCCCGCTGGCGCCGCTCGGCGCCATGCCCGCACTCAGGTCCCGGCCTTCGGCCGGGACGCGGCGTTACCGCCATTCCACCTTCATGACTTCATAGGCCTTGGCGCCGCCGGGTGTGACCACCTCGACCTGTGCGCCTTTCTTCTTGCCGACCAGCGCGCGGGCCAATGGCGAGGTGATGGAAATCTTGCCCTTCTTGGCATCCGCCTCGGGCTCGCCGACGATCTGCCACACCGCCTTTTTGTCGGTATCCTCGTCGATCAGCGTCACGGTCGCGCCGAACGTAATCGTGTCTCCGGAAAGTTTTGACACGTCAATGACTTCAGCGCGCGCAATCTTATCCTCGAGCTCGGCGATGCGGCCTTCGTTGAGCGACTGGGATTCCTTTGCCGCATGATATTCGGCGTTCTCCGAAAGGTCGCCGTGGGTGCGCGCATCGGTGATCTGCTGAATGATGCGAGGCCGCTCCACCTGCTGGCAGTGCTTGAGCTCGGACTCGAGCGCCGAGTAGCCTTCCGCAGTCATCGGTATCTTGTCCATCGCTCTCAGACCTCCCAGTACGTGGCTGCAGAGTCAAAAATTCCGGTCGCGGGGCCAAGGCATCGGCCGGCCACGCGACAGGAAAAGCTGGCTCTACACGCGCCTACGCTGCGGCTGCCCGGATGCGCGATCAGACCCGGCCACAAAATAGCTTTGCAGCGCACACACTTCGAGGTCGCCCCCGAGATAGGCCCGAATGCCCTGCGCTGCGGCGACGGCCCCAGAAAGAGTGGTGTAGTACGGCACTTTATGCAAGAGGGCTGCGCGCCGGAGCGAGCGGCTGTCGGCCAGCGCCGTGGCCCCCTCTGTGGTATTGAAAACGAGTTGGACTTCGCCGTTTTTGATGGCGTCGACGATATGCGGACGGCCCTCGGCGACCTTATTGATCTTGACCGCCGCAACCCCCTGCTCGGCAAGGTAACGTTGGGTGCCGGACGTGGCGAGGATCCGGAAGCCCAGTCCGGCGAGGAGCCGGATAGCCTCCAGGATACGCGCCTTGTCGATGTCTTTGACGGAAACGAACACCGTGCCGGTTTTCGGCAGACGGGTACCGCCGCCAAGCTGACTTTTGACGAAAGCGACATTGTAGTCGCGGTCGATCCCCATTACTTCGCCGGTCGATTTCATTTCTGGACCGAGCACGGTATCGACAGCGGGGCCGAAACGCGCGAACGGGAACACCGCCTCCTTGACGCCGACATGCGTTGCGGCGCCGGGTTCGAACCGCTGTGGTTTGAGATTGAAACTCGCAAGCCGCTCGCCCGCCATGATCCGCGCCGCGATCTTGGCGGCCGGGATGCCGATCACCTTGGCGACGAACGGCACCGTGCGCGACGCGCGCGGATTGACCTCGAGCACATAGATGTCGCCGTCCTTGATGGCGTATTGCGCGTTCATCAGACCGCCGACCTTGAGCGCAAGCGCCAGCGCCCGGGTCTGCCGGTCGAGTTCGCCGATCACCTCGGCCGAAAGATTGTGCGGCGGCAATGAGCAGGCGCTGTCGCCGGAATGGATGCCGGCTTCCTCGATGTGCTCCATGATGCCGGCGATGTAGGTGTCCTTGCCGTCGGCCAGGCAATCGACGTCGACCTCGACCGCGTCGGTGAGATAGCGGTCGATCAGGAGCGGCCGTTTCTCCGAGACCGCGAATTCCGACGGCCGGTCGAGATCGGCGGCCAGCCGCGCGACGTAGCGCTCGAGCTGATGGGTGTCGTGCACGATCTCCATGGCGCGGCCGCCGAGCACGTAGGACGGCCGGATTACGATCGGATAGCCGACCGATTCGGCGATGGCGCGGGCTTTTTCCGGTGAGGTGGCGATGCCGCTCTTGGGCTGGCGCAGCTTGAGCCGATCGAGCAGTTGCTTGAAACGATCGCGGTCCTCGGCAAGGTCGATGGCGTCGGGCGAGGTGCCGAGGATCGGCACGTGCGCCTTCTCCAAGGTTTCGGCGAGCTTGAGTGGCGTTTGCCCGCCGAATTGCACGATGACGCCGTGCAGCGTTCCATGGCCGCGCTCGATATCGATGATCTCGATCACGTCCTCGGTGGTGAGCGGCTCGAAATACAGACGATCGGACGTATCGTAATCCGTCGACACCGTCTCCGGATTGCAATTGATCATGATGGTTTCGTAGCCGACTTCCTTGAGCGCGAAGCAGGCATGGCAACAGCAATAATCGAATTCGATGCCTTGGCCGATGCGGTTTGGGCCGCCGCCGAGGATGATGACTTTCTTTTTGTCCGACGGCAGCGCCTCATTGGCGGCGCGCCCGGCGAAAGGCACTTCGTAGGTCGAATACATGTAAGCCGTCGGCGAGGCGAATTCGGCGGCGCAAGTGTCGATGCGTTTGAAGATCGGCCGCACACCGAGGCCGCGGCGGGCTTTTGAAACCTCGTCGGTCGCAAGCCCGGTGAGCTTGCCGAGCCGCGCGTCGGAAAATCCCATCGCCTTGAGCCGGCGCAACGCGCTCGCCGTCGTCGGCAGGCCTTTGGCGCGGATCTCCGCTTCCATCTCGATGATGGCGCGGATTTGCGCCAGGAACCACGGATCGATCCGGCAGGCGGTGTGAATGTCGGTATCGCTCATGCCGAGCCGCATCGCCTGCGCTACTTTCAGCAGGCCATCGGGTGACGGCGTGCCGAGCGCGGCGCGGATCGCGTTCTTGTCGTCGCCCTGATCAAGACCGGGAATGGCGATCTCATCTAATCCGGTGAGGCCGGTTTCCAGCGAGCGCAGTGCCTTCTGCAGGCTTTCCGCGAAAGTGCGGCCGATCGCCATCGCCTCGCCGACCGATTTCATCGAGGTGGTCAGCACCGGCTCGGCGCCGGGAAATTTCTCGAAGGCAAAGCGCGGCACTTTGGTGACGATGTAATCGATCGTCGGCTCAAACGAAGCCGGCGTAGCGCCGCCGGTAATGTCGTTGAGGATCTCGTCGAGCGTGTAACCGATGGCGAGCTTGGCCGCGACCTTGGCGATGGGAAAGCCGGTCGCCTTCGAAGCCAGCGCCGACGAGCGCGACACCCGCGGATTCATCTCGATGATGACCAGCCGGCCATCCGCCGGATTGACGGCGAATTGCACGTTGGAACCGCCGGTCTCGACGCCGATCTCGCGCAACACCGCGATCGAGGCGTCGCGCATGATTTGATATTCCTTGTCGGTCAGCGTAAGCGCCGGCGCTATCGTGATCGAATCGCCGGTATGCACGCCCATTGGATCGATGTTCTCGATCGAGCAGACGATGATGCAATTGTCGGCCTTGTCGCGCACCACCTCCATCTCGAATTCTTTCCAGCCGAGCACCGACTCCTCGATCAGCACTTCGCTGGTCGGCGAGGCGTCGATGCCGCGTTCGACGATTTCGATGAACTCGGCCCTGTTATAGGCAATGCCGCCGCCGGTGCCGCCGAGCGTGAACGAAGGCCGGATGATGGCGGGAAGCCCGATATCGTCGAGCGCTTGGAGCGCCTGGATCAGCGTCTTGATCTGATGCGAGCGCGGCGTCGACAGCCCGATCTTGGTCATCGCGTCGCGAAACAGCTTGCGATCTTCGGCCTTGTCGATGGCGTCGGCGGTGGCGCCGATCATCTGCACGCCGAATTTTTCCAGAACGCCCATTTTGCGCAGCGACAGCGCGGTGTTGAGCGCGGTCTGCCCGCCCATGGTCGGCAAGAGCGCGTCCGGGCGTTCCTTCTCGATGATCTTGGCGACAATCTCCGGCGTGATCGGCTCGATATAGGTCGCGTCCGCCAAATCCGGGTCGGTCATGATGGTCGCCGGATTGGAATTGACCAGGACGACGCGATAGCCCTCCTCCTTGAGGGCCTTGCAGGCTTGCGTTCCGGAATAATCGAACTCGCAGGCCTGGCCGATCACGATCGGACCCGCGCCAATAATCAGGATCGAGGAAATGTCGGTCCGTTTGGGCATCGCTTCCGCATTGTGAGGCACAAAAAAAGAGCGCCCTCAGGCGCGCCGGCGCCGGGGCTCGGCCCCGCGCGAGGGCGTCTTAGACCAGATTCGACGGGGAGGGAAGGGCGGCTAGGGTCTGGTGGAAAACGCAGACTCGTAAGCCTTGCTTCGGCTTATTGCCGCTTTGACGCACGCATCATCCCGACAAATCGCTCGAACAGATAATGGCTGTCACTCGGGCCGGGCGAGGCTTCGGGATGGTATTGCACCGAGAACACCGGCCGGTCTTTGAGCGCAAGTCCGCAATTGGAACCGTCGAACAACGAGACGTGGGTCTCGACGGCATTGCCCGGCAGCGTCGCGCGGTCGACGGCAAAGCCGTGATTCATCGACGTGATCTCGACCTTGCCGGTGGTGAGATCTTTCACCGGATGATTGGCGCCATGATGGCCTTGATGCATTTTCACGGTCTTGGCGCCGACCGCAAGGCCGAGCATCTGGTGACCGAGACAAATGCCGAAGACGGGCTTTTTTTCCATCAGCGCGCGGATCACCGGCACCGCATATTCGCCGGTCGCGGCCGGATCGCCCGGGCCGTTGGAGAGAAAGACGCCGTCGGGATCGAGCGCCAGAATGTCGGCAGCCGACGTTGTCGCCGGCACCACCGTCACCTTGCAGGCGTTGCCGGCAAGCTGGCGCAGAATATTGCGCTTGATACCGTAATCGATAGCGACGACGTTGAACTCGGCAGGCAAGCTCGTGCCATTTTGCCGGCCATAGCCTTCACCCCAGCGCCACGGCGTTTCGTCCCAGGTGAAACGCTGGCCGGTCGTCACCATCGGCACGAGATCCATGCCGACGAGTCCGGGCCAGGCTTTCGCCTCGCGCTTGAGCGCATCGATGTCGAAGCGCCCGGAGGGCTCGTGCGCGATAACCGCGTTCGGCATGCCCTTCTCGCGGATCAGCGCGGTAAGCGCGCGGGTATCGAGGCCGGCGAGCCCGATGACGCCGCGGCTTTTCAGCCAGGCGTCGAGATTCCGCGTGGCGCGATAGTTCGACGGCGGCGTGATCGCCGAATGTAGCACGATGCCGCGCGCGCCCGGCGTCGCCGCGAGATTGACGGTCTCGACGTCTTCGTCGTTGGTGCCGACATTGCCGATATGGGGAAAGGTGAAGGTGATGATCTGTCCGGCATAGGACGGATCGGTGAGGATCTCCTGATAGCCGGTCATCGCGGTATTGAAGCAGACCTCGCCGACGGCGTTGCCGGTGGCGCCGAAACCAATGCCTTTGAGCACGGTGCCGTCCGCGAGCACAAGGAGCGCCGTCGGCTTGGGGTCGTCCCAGAGGGATTTGGTCGGCGGAGTCTTCGGTTGTGTCAACATCGGCAAGGGCCTACATCATGCGCATCATTTAGTCTTGCGCCGGGCTCACGGGACCGGCCGATCCCGCAATCTTGAGAGGCCTTAGCCGTGTTGCGCGACGATATCAACAGCGCCTTGAAGGAAGCGATGAAATCCGGCCAGGCACGCCGCGTTTCGACGCTCCGGCTCGTCAATGCCGCGGTTCTCCAGCGCGAGACCAGTGGCGCCGAGCGGCTCACGCTGAGCGATGCCGAGATTCGCGACGTGATGGGCAAGATGATCAAGCAGCGCCAGGAATCGTTCGAGATCTACGAGAAGGCCGGCCGCGCCGAACTTGCCGCCCAGGAGCGCGAAGAGATCGAAATCATCTCGGCCTATTTGCCCAAGCAAATGTCCGACCTCGACGCCGCGAGCGCGATTTCGGCGCTGATCAAGGAGATCGAGGCCGAGACGCTCAAAGACATGGGCCGCACCATGGCGGCACTTAAGCAGCGCTTCGCCGGGCGGATGGATTTCGGCAAGGCCGGCGCGCAGGTCAAGAAACTCCTCGGCGGCGGGTGACGCTCATGTCGTCGTGTCTTGTGCGCGGCGTGCGCAGCATCGATCTGGTCGCCACCAATCTCGAAGAGGCAAGCCGCTTTTACGAGAATGTCTGGCGCCTCGAACCGGTAGAGGCGCGTAACGACTCGCGTTATTTCCGCGGCACCTCGCGCTATCATCACTTGCTCGGTCTGCGTTACGGCCCGCAGCCGGCGGTCGTGCGTATCGTGTTCGATGTTGCCGACCGGGATTCCGTCGATGCGCTGCATCGGAAAATCTCAGCGGCCGGAGCGAAACCCGGCGCGCCGGCAAAACTGAGCACGCCCGGCGGCGGTTATGGCTTCGGCTGCAAGGATCCGGAAGGGCGCAACCTCGCTTTCGTCTGCGACGTTGCCGACGATGCCGGCGAGGAGAAACCCGATCGGCCGCGCAAAATCACCCACGTCAATCTCAATGTCCGCGACTTCGATGCAAGTCTGGGCTTCTTTACCGGTGTGCTGGGCTTCCGTCTCATCGACGACAACGCGCCGCTATGGTTCCTGCATTGCGCCAACACCGATCACCATTCGATCGTCTTCGCCAAGACCGGTCTGCCGACGCTCAATCACATAGCCTTCGAAATGCCGGACTCCGATTCGGTTATGCGCGGCATCGGCCGTTTGAAGGATAACGGTTATCCGGTCGAGTGGGGGCCGGGCCGCCACGGGGCCGGCAACAATGTTTTCGGCTATTTTTGCGGGCCCGACGAGGTGCCGTTGGAATACACGGCTGAAGTGGCTCAGATCGACGACACCTATCAGCCCCGGTCGTCGGACTACTGGAAATTCCCGCCCAACCGCTCCGATCAATGGGGCATCACGCAACCGCGCTCGGCGCGCTATTATCGCGTCCAGCGGCTGTTCGGCTTCACCGCCGACGGCGACCGCCTCGCCTGAACGCCAACACGGGGAGAACGTCAGTGCGCCGCTCATTCTTGTTCTTGATCGCAACGATTTTTGCGTTTGCCGCGGCCACGTTCGGCGCCGCCGCGCAGGAGTCTTGGCCGACCCGCCCGATCCGCGCGCTCACCACCGCGAGCCCCGGCGGCATCAGCGATGTCTTCATGCGCGCGCTCGGCGACAAACTCGGCGCCCGGCTCGGCAAGCCGATCGTGGTCGAGAATCGGCCGGGCGGCATGCAGAATATCGGCGCGCGGGCGTGTCAGGATTCCACGCCGGACGGCTATACGATCTGCATCATCAATGCCGATCCGATCATCTACAATCAGTTCCTGATCAAGGACATGCCGTTCGATCCGGTGCATGGCTTGCAGCCGATCACCAAGCTGTTCGATCTGATCCATGTTTTGGTGGTGAATTCCAATCTGAAAGTGAAGAACGTCGACGAGCTGGTCGCGCTGTCGAAATCGAAGTCCGGCACGCTGTCCTATGTAACACCCGGCGCGCCGATGGTGCTCTACATGGAGACGCTGAAAAAAGATCGCGGCGCCGATTGGGTGCGCGTGCCGTTCAAAGGCGGCGGCGAAGCCGTCAACGCCATCCTCTCGGGCTCGACGCCGATCGGCCTGATCGGCGAAGGCAATGTCATCGGCCAGATCAAGGCCGGCACCATGACCCCGCTCGTGATGATGAACAACATCCGTTCGCCGAATTTCCCGTCGACGCCGACGTTGGAACAGACCGGCTATCACGGCCCGCCGTCGCGCGGCTGGTACGGCCTGTTCGCTCCGGCCGGCACGCCGCGGCCGATCGTCGACCGTATCGCCAAGGAAGTCGCCGCCATCGTCGCCGATCCGGATTTTGTGCGGACGCAGCTGAAGGATAAGAGTCTCGTCGGCGGCACCGATACGCCCGACGAATTTGCCAAGCAGATCGCCGACGACCGCGTGGTGGCCGAGCAGGTGGTCAAAGCGGCCGGTATGGGGCCGGAGTGATCAGGCCCGCTTCTTGCGCTTCTGCTGCATATAGGAGCGCAGCACCGCATTGATGCGGCGCTGATAGCCGGCGCCTTCATTCTTGGCGGCCGCGCCTCGAAGCCCTGTGGATAACTAGGACAAGCCGCGCCCGCCTTGCCGCGCGGCCGGTCCGCCCTATCTTCGCGCCACATCCGCGCTACGCTGCCGAATCACCATGCGCTTTACCCCGCAATTCCTCGACGAGCTGCGCGCGCGGCTTCCGGTTTCGGAGGTCGTGGGCAAACGGGTGAAATTGCGCAAGGCGGGGCGGGAATGGAAGGCGTTGTCGCCGTTCAACCAGGAGAAAACGCCGTCGTTCTTCGTCAATGATCAGAAGGCGATGTGGTTCGATTTCTCCTCGGGCAAGAACGGCAACATTTTCGACTTCATCATGCTCACGGAGGGTGTGACCTTCCCGGAAGCCGTCGAGCGGCTGGCGGCGCAGGCCGGCGTGCCGTTGCCGGTGATGACGCGCGAGGCGGCGGCCCACGAGGAGCGGCGCAAGACGCTGCACGACATCGTCGAGCTTGCCGCCAAGTTCTTCGAGGCGACACTTGCTTCGCGTCATGGCGCCCGCGGCCGCGGCTACCTGCTCGACCGTGGCCTGCATGCCGCGACGCAGCTCAAATTCCGCATTGGTTATGCGCCGGGCGAGCAATACGCCCTCAAGGAGCATCTGGGGGCTGCAAAGGTCTCGGCCGAGGACATGATCGAGGCCGGCCTCCTTGTCGCCGGCGAAGACATTCCGGTGCCTTACGACCGCTTCCGCGACCGCGTTATGTTTCCGATCAGCGATTGGCGCGGCCGCGTCATCGCCTTTGGCGGCCGTGCGCTCGATAAGGACGTATCCGCCAAATATCTCAATTCGCCGGAGACGCCGCTCTTTCACAAAGGCGGGACGCTCTACAACATCGCCAGTGCGCGCAAGGCCGCGCACGAGGGTTCGCCCCTTATCGCGGTCGAAGGTTATATCGACGTCATCGCCATGGTAACGGCGGGCTTTGAGGCGACGGTCGCGCCGCTCGGCACCGCGCTCACCGCCGATCAGCTCGGTTTGATGTGGCGGATGGCCGACGAGCCGATTCTATGCTTCGACGGCGACGACGCCGGCCGCCGCGCCGCCTATCGCGCGATCGATGCGGCATTGCCGCTTTTGAAACCTGGCAAGAGCCTCAAATTCGCGACGCTGCCGGACGGTCAGGATCCCGACGATCTCGCCCGTTCCGGCGGCCACGAGGCCATTGAGGATGTGCTCGGCGGAGCGCGGCCGCTCGCGCATATGCTGTGGGCGCGCGAGAGCGAGGCCGGGCCGAGTGATACGCCGGAGCGGCGCGCCGCGCTCGAAGCGCGCATCGGCGAAGTGACGGGAGCGATCGCCGACGAGGCAGTGCGCCGCTACTACAAGCAGGATTTTTCCGCGCGCTTGCGCCAAATGTTCGCGCCGCAGACATTCGCGTCGAAAGACTTTTCGGCGCGGCGGCGCAACTTCAACGACAAGGGTTTTGAAGGCAGGCCACGCCGCGGCGGCGACGCCAATCGCTTGACGGCGCCGGTGCCGAGAAGCGACGAAGCCTATGTGGCAGCGAGTCCTCAACTGGCCGCAAGCCCGCTGCATCGCGGCCACCGCGCAGCGATCCCGCGCCGAGAGGCGCTGATCCTGCAAGCCGCGATGAATCATCCTTGGCTGCTTCACGACCACCTCGAGGAACTCGCCGAGGCGGAGTTCCGGCATGCCGATACGCAAAAGCTCAAAAGCGCCCTGATCGATGTCTTCGCCCATCACTTCGCCGAGGATTTTACCCAAGGAACTGGAAATGATGGCGAGGGCGAGCGTTCCGCGCTTGCGGCCGAGCTCAACCGCCGGGGTTTTGCCGATTTGCTCGGCCGTATCGAACGCACCATCACCACGCTCTCGGTCTGGGGTTCCCAGCCGCGAGCCGCCCGAGACGATGTTTTGCAGACCTGGAAGCAGCTTGTCGCCTTGCATCGGCAATGGCATTCCCTAACTAGGGAACTGAAGGACGCGGAGACGGCGCTGGGCCAGGACAATACCGAAGCGAACTACGCGCGTTTGCGCGACGTCAAAGCTCGGTTGTCCTCGCTCGATGGAACCGAGGCCCTGATCGAGGGCTTCGGCGCTTCGTCGGGCCGGGCCTCGCGGTCGCTCTAGTCTCTCGCCTCCCCTTAAAAGGGGGAGGTACGGAGTTGCGGCTCTGTTCTTGGGCTGTCGGCGAGGGATCGAGGGATAAGGTCGCCCTCGCTCTTGTGGTTAGTCGGAGCTTAACGGAGTTCCGACAGATTCGGCCTCGATTCGGGTGGCGCGCGCCGGGATTTCCGGCTGGCGCTGCCCTTTTTGGCCGTCGGCGGCTGCCGGAGGCCCAACAACAGGGACTAAGGGGCCGCGGCCCGGTCCCGGCGTCAGATTTCCCTGGGGTGTGAGACTCACGCCATAGGGTAGGGGACTAGTGACGCGCCCAGTCAGGCGCGCCCTTGGAGACAGAGCATGGCATCGAAAAGTGTAGCCACCAAGATCGTCGCGAGTAAGCCCAAAGCGGCCGCGCCGAAGGACTCCGACGCGCCGGAGAAGGACACTCCGGAAACGCCCGATGCCCCGCTGCCGGTGCTCGATCTCTCCGACGCTGCCGTCAAGAAGATGATCAAGCAGGCCAAGAAGCGCGGCTACGTCACCTATGAGCAGCTCAATGCCGTCATGCCGTCCGAGGAGGTGACCTCCGAGAAGATCGAGGACGTGCTGGCGATGATGAACGAGATGGGCATCAACGTCGTCGAGACCGAGGAAGCCGAGACCGAAGGCGAAGAAGCCGCCGACGAGGCTGAGGAAGAAGAGACCGAGTCCGAATCCGGCGAGATCGTCGCGGTCACGCCCAAGACGCCGGCCAAGTCCGAAGCCAAGGAGCCGTCCGAACGCACCGACGATCCGGTGCGGATGTATCTGCGCGAGATGGGTTCTGTCGAACTTTTGTCGCGGGAAGGCGAGATCGCCATCGCCAAGCGCATCGAGGCCGGCCGCGAGGCGATGATCGCCGGCCTCTGCGAGAGCCCGCTCACCTTTCAGGCCGTCATCATCTGGCGCGACGAATTGAACGAGGGCAAGGTTTTCCTCCGCGACATCATCGACCTGGAAGCGACCTATGCCGGCCCCGACGCCAAGAACGTGGTGCCGGCGGTGCCGCCCGGCGATGGCGGAGCCGCGGCCGCTGCAGCCGGCGTGCCGGGCTTCATGCCGCAACCTTCGCAGCCGCCGCAGGCGGTCGCGCCGCCGTCGGCGCCGCCCGCCGCGACGCCGTTCAAGCCGCAGGCCGGCAATGGCGCCGCCGCGGCCGACGGCGAGGAGAATCTCGAAGCGGCTTTGGCCGAGGCCGATCTCGACGAGGACGACCTGGAAAACTCCATGTCGCTTGCGGCCATCGAGGCCGAGCTCAAGCCCAAGGTGCTGGAGACCTTCGACAAGATCGCCGACTCGTTCAAGCGTCTGCGCCGCCTGCAGGACCAGGACATCGAGAAGCGGCTCTCCAACGAGAAGCTGTCGCCCGGGCAGGAGCGCAAGTATCGCAAGTTCAAGGAAGACATCATCCAGGAGGTGAAGTCGCTCCGCTTGAACCAGGCGCGCATCGATGCGCTGGTCGAACAGCTCTACGACATCAACAAGCGCCTCGTCGGCCACGAGGGCCGGCTGATGCGGCTTTCCGAAAGCCACGGCGTCGTCCGCGAGGACTTCCTGCGCAACTACCAGGGCCAGGAGCTTAATCCGCAGTGGCTCAACCGCGTGTCGAAGCTTTCCGCCAAGGGCTGGAAGAGTTTCGTCTCCCGCGACAAGGACCGCATCAAGGAACTGCGCGGGCAAATTCACGCGCTTGCGACCGAGACTGGTCTCGAGATCGGCGAGTTCCGCAAGATCGTGCACATGGTGCAGAAGGGCGAGCGCGAGGCGCGCCAGGCGAAGAAGGAAATGGTGGAGGCCAATCTGCGCCTCGTCATCTCCATCGCCAAGAAATACACCAACCGCGGCCTGCAATTCCTCGATCTGATCCAGGAAGGCAACATCGGCCTGATGAAGGCGGTCGATAAGTTCGAGTATCGCCGCGGTTACAAGTTCTCGACCTATGCGACGTGGTGGATCAGGCAGGCGATCACCCGCTCGATCGCCGATCAGGCGCGCACCATCCGCATCCCCGTGCACATGATCGAG
>Ga0181525_10003335_pt1 | contig 12784 bp, 10 predicted proteins | sample PEATcosm2014_Bin_48_FD_121100 | JGI IMG/M metagenome (GOLD analysis project Ga0181525, IMG submission 121100) | Peatland microbial communities from MTU Mesocosm Facility, Houghton, MI, USA - PEATcosm2014_Bin06_10_metaG | ecosystem: Environmental > Terrestrial > Soil > Wetlands > Peat | place... | reverse complement strand
CGCCTGGGCGGACCGGATCCTAGACGCCACCGCTGGGCCCGACCAGGCTCCGACCGAGTCCGCCCAGTCGCTGTGGCTGTACACCATCGTCCACCAGGCCGGCCTGCAGCAGGACGCAGGCCAGCTAGACCGGGCCGCTCAGGCCTACCGCCTTGCCCTGGCCTACCTACACGACCAGCCCGCGACCAACTGGACTCGCGGGAACATCGGTGTCATCAACCATCGGCTCGGCATGATCACGCAGGACCGAGGGCGCCTGGATGAGGCGGAGGACTGGTACCGCAGGTCCCTGGCCATCAATGAGGAGCTTCGCGACCGCCCTCGCATGGCGCTTACCTACGGGCAACTCGGTACCATCGCAAAGAATCGCGGGCGGCTGGATGAGGCAGAGGACTGGTACCGCCAAACCCTGGCCATCAGCGAGGAGCTTCGCGACCGCCCTCGCATAGCGATCACTTACCACCAGCTCGGCCTGACGGCGCAGGCCCGGGGGCGGCTGGATGAGGCGGAGGACTGGTACCGCAGGTCCCTGGCCATCAACGAGGAGCTCGGCGACCGCCCCAGTATGGCGCTCACCTATCACGGTCTTGGCATCGTTGCCCGAGGTCGCAGGCGGTTGAGTGAGGCTGAAGGGTGGTGCCGCAAAGCCCTCACCATCCAAGAGGAGTTCGGCAACCGGCCCGGTATGGCGCGCCTCTACCACGAGCTAGGCATGATCGCGCAGGCCCGGGGGCGGCTGGATGAGGCGCAGGACTGGTACCGCAAATCCCTGGCCATCAAAGAGGAACTCGGCGACCGCCCTGTTATGGCGATCACCTACCACCAGCTCGGCATGACGGCGCAGGCCCGGGGGCGGCTGGATGAGGCGCAGAACTGGTACCGCAAATCCCTCGCCATCAAAGAGGAGTTCGGCGACCGCCCCGGCATGGCGAGCACCTACCACCAGCTGGGCATGACCGCGCAGGACCGAGGAAGGCTGGATGAGGCCGAGGCTTGGTACCGCAAGTCCCTCGCCATCAAAGAGGAGCTCGACAACCTGCCCGGCACGGCGCTCACCTACGCGCAACTCGGCCTGCTCGCCGAAGAGCGTGCCCAGCCGAGAGTGGCCTTGGCGTGGAACGTCCGGTGCGTGACCCTGTTCGACGAGTTCCCCAGCCCGCTGACCGGCACCGGGCCGTCCGCCCTCGCCCGGCTTGCCCACGAGCTGGGCACGCCCGCCCTGGAGGAAGCCTGGCGGGAGGTCACCGGTCGGCCCCTGCCGCAGTAGGTCCGCGACTACGTCACCAGCCAGCCCGACGAAGCCGCGGAAGCCCGCACCTAGCCGGACGAGCGAGCCCCGGACGGCGCGCTGCCGGGCTGCCCCGGTGAGCGCGGGAGCGGGGGCGCTGGCGGTCGGAGCCGCGGACGTTCGGGGCCCGGTCTGTGGGCCACGACTGTCCGCGGGCTGACCGCCCGCCCCCGATCCCGCCCCGCCGAAAAGAAGTCACCCGAACGGAAGCGGGTTTATCCGCCCCCGTTCGGATGACTGGGGTTGAATGCCGGCCGGATCGCGGTCAGCCGAAGAAGACCTCGGATTCGGCGTAGCGGTCCGGGGGGACGAGCTTGAGCTCGCGGGTGGCCTCGATTAGCGGGACGCGGACGATCTCGGTGCCGCGCAGCGCCACCATGGCGCCGAAGTCCTCGTCGTGTACCGCCGCGACGGCGTGCAGGCCGAAGCGGGTGGCGAGCACCCGGTCGAAGGCCGTCGGGGTGCCGCCGCGCTGGATGTGGCCGAGCACCGTGCAGCGGGCCTCCTTGCCGGTCCGCTTCTCGATCTCGGCGGCGAGGTACTGGCCCACGCCGCCGAGCCGGACGTGGCCGAACGCGTCGAGCTGGCCGGACTGGAGGGACTCCTCCTCGTGCAGCGGGTGCGCGCCCTCGGCGACGACGACGATCGGCGCGTACCTGGTCTGGAACCGGTGCTCCACGTAGCCGATGACCTTGTCGATGTCGAACGGGCGCTCGGGGATGAGGATGACGTTCGCCCCGCCCGCCAGGCCCGCGTGCAGCGCGATCCACCCCGCGTGACGGCCCATGACCTCGACGATCAGCGCCCGGTGGTGGCTCTCCGCCGTGGTGTGCAGGCGGTCGATGGCCTCCATCGCGATGTTCACCGCGGTGTCGAAGCCGAACGTGAAGTCGGTCGCCCCGAGGTCGTTGTCAATGGTCTTCGGCACGCCGACGACGGGAATGCCCTCGCTGTTCAGCCGGGCCGCGACCCCGAGCGTGTCCTCGCCGCCGATCACCACCAGGGCGTCCACGCCAAGGCCCGTCATGTTGTCCTTGATCCGCTCGACGCCGCTGCGGCCCGGTCCCGTTTCCTTGAACGGGTTCGTCCGCGACGAGCCGAGGATCGTGCCGCCGCGGGGCAAGATGCCGCGCACCGCGCTGACGTCCAGCGGCATCGTGTCGGCTTCGAGCGGCCCTCGCCAGCCGTCACGGAACCCGACGAACTCCAGTCCGTACTCTTGAACTCCCCGCCGTACCACCGCGCGGATCACCGCGTTCAGCCCCGGGCAGTCGCCGCCGCCGGTAAGCACTCCCACTCGCATAGGGGAAAGCCTAGTCGTCAGGAAGGCTCGTGCAATCCGGCCGGCGGAATGCGAGCCGATGCAATCGTTAACATTGATGAATCCGTTGCTCGCGGGTCCGCCTGCGGCGGCTCTCCGGCCGGCAACGGCTCCGCCGGCGGCAGCGGGTCCCCCGCCTGCAGCCGCTCCTTCGCCTGCTGGGCATAGACATTGACGTATTCCTGGCCGCCGAGCTTGGCGATCTCGGCGATGATCTCGTCCGTGACCGCGCGCAGCGCCTCACGGTCCGTCTCCCTGCCGTAATACCCGGAGAAGTCCATCGGCTTGCCGAAGATCACCCCCGGCCTTAGGCCGAACCGGGGGCTGTGCGAGCCGGGCGGCAGGAACTCGAAGGTGTGCATCATCGCGCACGGCACGACGGGCGCCCGGGACTCGAGCGCCAGCCGGGCCACCCCGGTGCGGCCACGGTACAGACGCCCGTCAGGCGAGCGCGTGCCCTCGGGGTAGATGCCGAGGACGTTGCCCGCCGCCAGGACGCGCAGCCCCGAGCGCAGCGCGCGCTCGCTGGCCTCGCCGCCTGTCCGGTCGATCGGGATCTGCCCGACGCCGCTGAAGAACGCCCGGCTTACCAGGCCCTTGAGGCCCTTGCCGGTGAAGTACTCGGACTTGGCGAGGAACACCACCTTGCGCGGCAGCGGCAGCGGCCCGAAGAAGTGGTCGGCGAACGACAGGTGGTTGCTCGCCAAGATGACCGGCCCGCGGCGCGGCACGTTCCGCCGTCCACGCGACCACGGCCGGAACACCAGCCAGAGCGACACGCCAAGCGTGTACTTCGTTACCCAGTAGAACACGGTTACATCGTCGCACGTCCCAGGAAATCTATGGGACGATGCATTGGTGTCGTCAATACCACCTGAGCAGGGCGCGGCTGACACCGCGCCGTTCACCGCCGACGGCGGCCCGGTCGGGGTGCTCGTGCTGCACGGGTTCACCGGATCGCCGCGCACCGTCCGGCCGTGGGCCGAGCATCTCGCCGCGGCGGGGCTGACCGTGCGGGCGCCGCTGCTCCCCGGGCACGGCGGGACCTGGCAGGAACTCGCCAAGACCGGGTGGAAGGACTGGTACGCGGCCGCCGAGCGGGCGTTCACGGAGCTCTCCGCCCGCTGTGACCAGGTGTTCGTCGCCGGGATCTCGATGGGCGGCTGCCTGTCGCTTCGGCTGGCGGAGACGCAGGGCGACCGGGTAAGCGGTCTCGTGCTCGTGAACCCGTCGCTGGCAGGCGACAGCCCGCTGATCCCGTTCACGCCGGTGCTGAAGTACCTGGTCCGGTCGATCCCGTCGATCGGCGGCGACATCAAGAAGCCGGACGCGCAGGAAGGGGCGTCGAAGCGGACCCCGGTCGCGTCCGTCGCGACGCTGCCCGCGATGTGGAGGACGACGGTCGCGGAACTCTCGTCGGTGACCCAGCCGGTGCTCGTGTACCGCTCGACCGAGGACCACGTGGTGGGACCGCGCAGCACGGAGGTCCTGACCGCCGCGCTGCCTGCCGCGGAGGTGCGCCCGCTCGCCAACAGTTACCACGTCGCGACGCTTGACAACGACGCTCCTGAGATCTTCGATGGCACTCTGGCATTCGTCCAGAAGCACAGCATCGAGCGCCAAAACGGGTAAGACTTAAAAGGTGAGCATTCCGCGACCCACGCAGCATCGGTCCCGCCGGGGTGATCCCGGCCCGATGGCGGCGTGCCCTGTCGCGGCGGGGCGACGGGGACGCGGCGTGGCCGCAGTGGCCCCGCGGGTCGTCCACGCGGAAGAGACGGTGCAGGTGACAGGGGTACCCCGGAGTCCTGGTCCGCGCGGTGCGGGCCGATATGATGGCGGTTTCTGCCATCGGCCCGCACCGCGCGGACATCGGGGGGTACGGGGGGTCGCCCCCCCGGGAGATAACGGCATTGGCTGAGGGGGACGTGCCGGGCGGGAGCGCGACGGGCGGAGACGGCGACGAAGCCGTCTGGCTGGACCTGGTCGCCCGGTTTGAGGCGCCCTCACCCGCCCCCGAGGAGGCGCCCTGGCCGGACCGGGAAGACCTGGCGGGCCCGGTGCACGTCACCCCGCCGGCCATGCCGCCCACCCTGCCGGAGGCGCTGCCCAGGGAGCCGCCGACCAACCCGAGCGGGCTGCCCGGGCTGCCCGTGCTCGGCGGCCCGCCCGCGCTGCCCGGCCAGCCCGCCAAGGGCACGGCGGTGCCGGACCAGCCGTGGCCGCCGCTCGGCGCCGGGGCCGGCCCGCGGGACCTGCCGTCCACCGACGATGCCGCCGATGACCACTACGTTCCGCCGGTGCCGCCGCCGCTGCCCAGACTCGACCCGGTGACCAAGGGTGCCTGGCTCGCGCTATTCGGCGGTCCGCTCTACCTCCTCATCAGCGACGCCGCCGGCGCGACCATCTCCGGGCTGGCCGCCTTCCTCGCGGTCGCCGCGTTCGTCGGCGGCTTCGTCGTCATCGTGCTCCGCATGGACAACGGTCGGCCACCCGATTCCGGGTCCGACGACGACGGTGCTGTGGTCTGAGTCCCCGGCACCCGGCTGGCCCGCTGGCTGGTCATCCGGCCGCCCGCCGGGCCTGCCCGCGGTGCGCGATGCGTCCGGCGGCCGCTGCGAGGCCCGCATAGCCGCGTCGAACAGGCCGAACGCGTCCCTGGTCAGCCCGGCCAGGGTGTCCGTCACCCCGGCGAACTGGCCGCCAAGGTTGGCGTTTGACCCGCCCGAGTCACGGTACTTGCGAGCCGCACGGCAAATGGGGCACCACTGGCACTCCGGCGGCTCGTCCGTCAGTTCCTCGGTGGTCGCGGTGTCCCAGACGTCGCCTTGCTTGGCGCTTTTGCCGCCGCCGACCGTGGACCTCACCCGGGACGCCACGTCCCGGCCGATGCTCTTGGCGCCCGTCCTCATCAGCCAGCGCTGGAAATCACCAATGGGATCGCTGCCCGGATCAGTGCTCATACAGGCAGACTAGCTCTACCGCGGCATTAAAGCTCCACCACGAAGGGGACGCGCGTCGCACGGAAGTGCCCCACGTTGACGCACTCGGTGCGGCCGACGCGTACGCGGCGCGCCAGCGGGTTGTGCACGTGGCCGAACAAGGCGTACCTCGGCTGGGTCTGCCGGATCAGGTCGAGCAGCGCGTCCGAGCCGGTCTCCATGCGGCGCGCCTTCACGTCATAGAGCAGCTCGGGGACGGCAGGCGGTATGTGCGTGCAGATCACGTCCACCGCGCCGATCGCGTCGAGCTTGGCGGCGTACTCCGGCGGCGGCACCTCGTTCGGCGTGCGGTACGGGGACACCAGCCCGGCGCCGACGAATCCGAACGTGACTCCGCCGACCACCGCGCGGCCGCCGTCGAGCACGTGGTGCCCCGGCTTGCGGTAGGTGTCCCACAGCCGCGGGACGTCCACGTTGCCGTAGGTGAGGTAGGCGGGCTCGGCGAGGGCCCCGAACAGGGCGGCGTACTGCTTCCTGATCGCCTCCTCGGTGAGGGTGCGCAGGTCGGTGCCGCGCTCGGCGGCCAGGCGGGACGCGATCCCGGCGGTGAGCCGCCTGGCCTCGTCAAACCGGTGCGCGGTGCGCAGCCCGATGTACTCCCGGGCGTGCTCCGCTCCATAGATATCTGCGAATATTCCCTGGCTATGGTCTACGTAGTCGAGAAAGAGAAGCATGTCGCCGAGGCAGATCAGCATGTCCGCGCCCTCGCCTGCCGCCGCGAGCGCGTCGGCCGTTCCGTGCACGTCACTTACTACGTGGACCCTCATGGGATAAAACATAGACTCGGACTGACGAACTCATCTCATCCGAAGGCGGCCCCAGGCCCGCCCGACCTCCCAGGAGAAGGCTGGATGAACCGGGTTCGCGAAGAAACGGAGAGGTCCTTGCGCGAGTACAGCATTCCTGCCCTGGCGGAGATCCCCGCGAACGCCAACGCGGCACACGCCGTGACGCGCCGCGCGGCGGAGCAGCCGAGCGCCGTCGTGCTGCGCCGCAAGTCGGCCGACGGCACCTGGGGCGACGTCACCGCCAGCCAGTTCAGGGACGAGGTGCACGCCCTCGCCAAGGGGTTCATCGCGGCCGGCGTGCAGGCCGGCGACCGCGTGGCGCTCATGTCGCACACCAGGTACGAGTGGACGCTCATCGACTACGCGCTGTGGACCGCCGGCGCGGTCGTGGTGCCGATCTACGAGACCTCCTCGGCCGAGCAGGCCGAGTGGATCCTGGCCAACTCCGAAGCTAGCGCAGTCATTGCAGAAAACGATGGTTTTGCCAGGCTGATCGGCGGGGCGCGGGACCGGCTGCCCGCCCTTGAGCACCTCTGGCTGCTCGAGTCCGACCTGCCCGCGCTGACCGCCGCCGGAGCCGGGGAGAGCGATGAGACGGTGGCCGAGCGCACCGGGTCGCGCGGCGCCGCCGACATCGCCACCGTCATCTACACCTCGGGCACCACCGGGCGCCCCAAGGGGTGCGAGCTCACCCACGGGAACCTGCTCGCGGCCGTCAGGAACGCGTTCATGGGGCCGCTGTCAGCGATCCACACCGCCGAAGCGGCCTCCACGCTGCTGTTCCTGCCGCTCGCGCACGTTTTCGCCCGGGTTATCGAGGTCGGCACCCTGGAGGCCGGCATCGTGCTCGGGCACTGCAGCGACATGGCCGACCTGCTGCCCGACCTCGCGTCGTTCCAGCCGACGTTCGTGCTCGCGGTGCCGCGCGTGTTCGAGAAGGTCTACAACGGCGCGGAGGCCAGGGCCCTGGCCGAGGGCAAGGGCAAGATCTTCGCCCGCGCCACCCAGACCGCCGTGCTTTACAGTCACGCGCTCGACTCAGGAGGGCCAGGCCTGCGCCTGCGGGCCGAGCACGCCCTGTTCGACCGGCTGGTCTACGGCAAGCTCCGCGCCGCGCTCGGCGGCCGGGCCGAGTGGGCGATCTCCGGCGGCGCGGCGCTCGCGCCGCGGCTCGGTCACTTCTTCCGCGGCATCGGTGTCGCCGTCCTCGAGGGGTACGGGCTGACCGAGACCACCGCGCCGGTATCGGTGAACCGGCCCGAGCGGCAGAAGATCGGCTCGGTGGGCCAGCCGATCCCCGGCGTCGCGGTGCGGATCGCCGACGACGGTGAAGTGCTCACCCGGGGCGCGTCAATCTTCCCCGCCTACTGGCGGGACGAGACGGCGACCAAGGACGCCTTCACCGCCGACGGCTGGTACGCCACCGGCGACATCGGCGAGCTCGACGACGAGGGATTCCTGACCATCACCGGCAGGAAGAAGGAGATCATCGTCACCGCGGGCGGCAAGAACGTCGCCCCCGCCGTGCTCGAGGACCGGATGCGGATGCACGCCCTGGTCTCGCAGTGCATGGTGGTCGGCGACGGGCGGCCGTTCGTCGGGGTGCTCGTGACCATCGACCCGGAGGCGTTCGGGCCATGGAAGGGCAGGCACGGCAAGCCCGCCGATGCCACCGTGGCGGACCTGCGGGACGACCCGGACCTGAATGCCGAGGTCCAGGCGGCCGTGGACGACGCGAACAAGGCGGTGTCCCGGGCGGAGTCGATCAGGAAGTTCCGGATACTCGACGGTGACTTCACCCAGGAGCAGGGGCACCTGTCCGCCAAGCTCGGCATCAAGCGCGCGGTGCTCGCGAAGGAGTTCGCCGCCGACATCGAGGCGCTGTACTCCTAGCGACTCCGGGCGAGTAATTCCGAGGGCCCGGCGGCGCGGAACGGCCGCTCGGCGTGAGCATCGCTGGTGCCGACCGGGCATGGGTCACCCGTCGATGAGGGCGCGCAGCCGGGAGGCGGTGAGGTCCCAGTTCCACTCGCGCTCGACCCAGGCGCGGCCCTTCTCGCCCATCGCCCTGGCGTGCGCCGGGTCGAGCAGCAGTGCGGTCAGGCGGTCCGCCAGGGCCTGGACGTCGCGGCCGCCGACCACGTAGCCGGTCTCACCGTCCAGGATCGCGTCCGGTGCGCCGCCCGAGTCCCCGCCGACGACCGGCAGGCCGGCCGCCGACGCCTCCAGGTAAACGATGCCGAGGCCTTCCACGTCCAGGCCGGCCCGCCTGGTGCGGCACGGCATCGCGAAGACATCCCCCGCCGCGTAGTGGGCGAGAAGCTCCCCCTGCGGGACCGGGCCGGTGAAGTACACCGAAGGGCGGCCGCCCACCGCCGTTTCCCGTGCGGCTTCGGTGCCCGGCGTGGTGCCCGTCCCGGCGGTCCCTGGTGCGGCGCTGTCGCGGGACGGCCAGGTGGCCAGCCCGAGGCGCCTGGACATCTCCTGAACGGCGGCTGCGTGCTTGCCGCCGCCGACGATCAGCAGGGCAGCCTCGGGAACCCCGGCGAGCACGGACGGCCAGGCCCGTACCAGCGTGTCCTGGCCCTTGCGGGCGACGATGCGGGACACGCAGACCACCACGGGGCGGTCCGCGAGGCCGTAGCGGTTCCTGACCGCCTGGCGGCCGTCGGGGTCGGGGCGGAAGGCGGCGGCGTCCACGCCGGGGTGCAGCCGGGCCATCCGGGCGGCGGCGGCCGGCGTGAACGCGCCGGCGACGCGGACCCTGAAGTACTCGCCCAGGTAGGTCACGACGTCGGTCTCGTCGCCAATGCGCCGCAGCAGCTGCCTGGCGCCCGGCAGCGCGGCCCAGCCTGCCTCGTGCCCGTGGGTGATCGCGATGGCCCGCCGCACGCCCGCCTTGCGAAGCGCCGGCGTGATGAGCCCAAGGGGTGCCGAGGCGCCGAAGACAACCACCTCGGCCCGCCGCGACCTGGCGAGCTCCGCAGCCCGTCGGCGCACGCTAGGACCGCCGATCATCAGCGAGGTCGGGTGCCTGACCACCTCGAACGGCTGCGCGGCGTCGAACGCGGCGTCGCCCGCCCACCTGGGTGCGTAAACGGTGAGCTTGTCCGGGTCGAGTCGCAGTGCCAGCTCATGAACGAACGACTGGATACCGCCCTGCCGGGGCGGGAAGTCGTTGGTAACGATCAAGGTACGTCGCATCGCGCCTGCCAGTTTAGATGGGAGCCGTCCAACCGGGCGCTCTGGTGCGGGCCGGCGGGCCTGATAAGATCGCGGTTTTTGCGATCAGGCCCGGCGGCACGCACATCGGGGGTACGGGGGGTCGTCCCCCGGAAGATAACGGCCTGGCGGCGCCGTCGAAGGTGCTTGCGTACCAGGAGTCGTTCATCGAGAGCTCGCGGATCGGCTGGCCCGGCGACGGGGCGTCGATGATCATCCCGTTGCCCACGTACACGGCGACGTGCCCGATGCCGTCGTAGTACAGCAGGTCGCCCGGCTGGATGTCGGACTCGGCGATGTGCGGCAGCGCCGCCCACTGCTCGTAGGTGTCGCGCGGGATCGTGATGCCCGCCGCCGCCCACGCCCGCATCGCCAGGCCGGAGCAGTCGAAGCCGAGGCTGCACGGGCCGGTCGCGCCGTAGACGTACGCGCAGCCGAGCTGCTTGAACACGAAGGCGACCGCCGTGTCCGCCTGGGTCCCCGTCGGGCCGGCGTAGACGGCGTTGGTGATGCCGCCGCCGCTGCTGACGGTCTTTTGCTGCACCTGGGCCAGCTCGGTGCCGGTCAGCGAGCTGAGTATCGACTTCTGCTTGGACAGCAGCGTCGCGATGTGGTCCTTCGTCTTGCCCATCTGCCCGGCGAGCTGCGCGATGCCCTGCTCGGTGCGCTGCTGCTCCTGCTGCACCGCGGTCAGCTGGGTGGCGTCGGCCAGGAAGGCCTGGGTCTCCATGTTCCGTGTCCCGGCGACCTGCACGATGAGCGACGCCTGGGCGAGGACCTGGGCCGGGTCGCCCGAGGTCAGCAGGCCGGCCAGCGACGTGGAGGCGGAGTCCTCGTAGGCGGAGTCGGCGATCTGCACGACCAGTTTCCTGGCCGCCAGGTAGCTGGCCTGCTCGCGGTACAGCTGCTTGTTCACCTGCGACAGCCGGGCCTTCGCGGCGGTGAGCTGCTCCTCCGCCTGGTCGTACTGCTGGTTCGCCTTGTTGAACTGGCCGGTGAGGGTGTTGATCGTCGCCTGCACCTGGGTAATGCTCGGCTGCGGCTGCGCGCCGGCGGCCTGGGTGACCACCACGGCGAGCCCGCCCGCCAGCAGCAGGGCCACGCCGGCCGCGAGGATACCCCGGGTCTTGCCTGAGCGCGTACGCAGCCTGACCCTCATGTCCCCTCACCGTGCCGACAGCAGAATGACCGTGTAACGCTATTGAGTCAGGAATGCGACATCAACCTAGTTGCGGCAATTGTGACCATTGGGTAATCGGCTGGCCCAGGCCGCCGACGGGCGCGCCTGGGCAGGAATGTCGGTGCACCGCCGTACCGTGGTGCTCATGGCTGACGTTGCTGTGCCCGCGCCCGGCATCCGGTCCGCCCCGCTGGCCAGCCTCGACTTCACGATCGTGGACGTCGAGACCACCGGATGGGCGCCGGATGAGGCCGGCATCACCGAGGTCGGCGCGGTGCGCGTGCACGACGGCCGGGTGGTCGCCGAGTACAGCTCGCTGGTCAACCCGGGAACACCCGTTCCCGCGGCGATCACCGAGCTGACCGGGATCAGCGACCAGATGCTCGCCTCCGCGCCGCCGATCGCCGCGGTGCTGCCCGGCCTGCTCGCCTTCGCGGAAGGCAGCGTGATCGCCGCGCACAACGCGCCGTTCGACCTCGGCTTCCTGACGGCCGCGTGCTCCGGCATGGGACGCGCCTGGCCCGCCTTCGAGGTACTCGACACCGTGCGGCTCGCCAGGCACCTGATGGCCACGCCGCAGGAGGTACCGGACAGGAAGCTGGCCACCCTGGCCAGCTTCTTCGAGACGCCGGTGCGGCCGTCGCACCGGGCGCTCGACGACGCGCGCGCCACCGCCGCCGTCCTCGGGCGGCTGCTTGCCCGGCTGGCCGACCGGGAGGGGATCGGCACGCTCGACGAGCTGGACGCCTGGCTGGCCGTCCGCGACGCGGAGGCGGCCGCCAGGCGCCCGCTGCCCGCCAGGGCTAGCCGTCACGGCTGGACGGCCACCGTGGGCGCGGCACGGGCCGCTGCGGGCCGGCTGGCCCGGTTCCTGCGCGCCGCGCTGAGCGGCACGAGAGCATCCCCCCGGGGATAACCGCGCTAAGCCGGGGATATGGTAAGCCGCGATATCCGCTCTGCTGACCGGGAGGCAGCCTGTGGTCACCGCCATCGTCTTGCTCAAGGCCGAGATTCACCGCATCCCAGAGGTCGCGCAGGCCATCGCGCAGCTCCCGTCGGTCAGCGAGGTGTACTCGATCACCGGGGACTACGACCTGATGGCGATCGTCCGGGTCCGCGCGCACGACGAGCTCGCGGACGCCATCCCTGGCGGGCTCAACAAGGTGGACGGCGTCACCGCGACGCAGACGCACGTCGCGTTCCGCACCTACTCCCGCCATGACCTGGAGGCCGCCTTCTCGCTCGGGCTGGCGGAGTAGCTTCGCGCGGTAGCGTCCAGGATCGGGCGAAGCACGCGCACGTTCTGGCTCGCCGGCGGCGGCAAGCGGCGGTAATCCCGCCGCCGCGGAACCGGCCGCGGCGGCGGACCGCGCGGCGAAGCCGAACGGCAACGCGAAAGCGCCCCGGTGCCATGGCACCGGGGCGCTTTCTGTTGGCTGGCGGTGGCTAGTGCTCCTCGTGGGCGCCGATCGCGGCGCGCTCGCCGCCCTCGAGCTCGCCGTGGCCGTTGCCGTGGCCGTTGCCGTGCGCCTCGGGGACCGCGACGGTCTCGGTGAACGCGCGGTTAGCGAGCGCGCGGGCCCGGCCGAGCGGCCCGCGGGCGGCCGGCTGCGGCACGCCGTTGGCGTCCGTCTCCATCGGCGCCGGAAGTGCCGCGGGCACGCGCTTGGACTCGATGACCGCGCGCTCCTCCTCGGTGAGCGGGCGTTCCTCCTCGATGAACTCACCGCTCGGGAGCTGGCGGATGATGCCGATCTCCACGCCGTGCACGAGCATGTTGGCGTCCTTGCGCTGCAGGCCCAGGCAGATCCGTTTCGTCGCGAAGTACGCGCCGATGGGCACCACGAAGATCGCGACGCGCGCGATCCAGGTAATCGTGTACAGCGGGACCTGGAACCGGTCGGCGAGGATGTCGTTGGCGCCCTCCGCCCACATGATGCCGTAGAAGCACAGCACCGCCACGCCGACAGCGGTGCGCACCGG
>Ga0181525_10003334_pt1 | contig 12784 bp, 7 predicted proteins | sample PEATcosm2014_Bin_48_FD_121100 | JGI IMG/M metagenome (GOLD analysis project Ga0181525, IMG submission 121100) | Peatland microbial communities from MTU Mesocosm Facility, Houghton, MI, USA - PEATcosm2014_Bin06_10_metaG | ecosystem: Environmental > Terrestrial > Soil > Wetlands > Peat | place... | reverse complement strand
GGTCTCGCCTGGTGGCAGCAGATCTTTGTGCTTATCCGATGGATGCACCTGGATTGAGAGCATTTCACACGCGTCGAGATACTTCAGCAGCAGCGGGAAGCGGCAGAAACGCCCACTCAGCCTCCCCATCAACTCCTCGGAAGACTGATCCATCAATTGACTGATGGTTTGCCCTTTGAGCGCTCCGTTGGCAACGCGACTCGGATGGTCGTTGCGGTCGCTCAGTATCCATGCCTCTCCGACAGGGCCGTTCGGGAGCGGCGCAGTGAGCAGATCACCCAGACGCCTGCCGCCCCAGAGCCGGTACTGATAGATTGGCTCGAATTGCAGGGGATACAGATGTATTTGACTCATGCCGTGTCTGTATTCCCTGCTCACCACAATCCGGTGCGATGGACCAGCCTGTAATACTGCGTTATTAATCTCGTATGTTCATTTCCAGTAATTGTTATCTGTGGCGCAGATACGGAAATCCCAGGTCGTCGCTTAACACGAAGACACTGATAGCCACAAGCATGAGAATCAGGCCAATCCAAAAACGCCAATCATGGTGCGCGCGCCGCCAGTAAGGCCGGTCGTCCCGCTCAAGGCTGACGCGATCCGTTCGCTCGATCGGGTGATGCGGCGGCTTATTCTCGCTCATTGGGGCCCCATGTTTGTGATGCCTGCTTGATCCGCGGTTCCGGTCGAGTGGCGTTCGATTTCATAATGGGATGGCCGCCGGACACGAGGTGATGGGAAGTTCCGCCCTACGCAACACGGACGAGGATTACACATTCGGCATGCAATCCTCGTCCTTGTACCAGCAAACGTCCTGCATACCTCTCCGGCGGCTGCAGGGTGCGTGCTAATTCCCTTCCCTGACCAACGACCGTTTACCGGGTCTCCCGACGGAGCGCCCGTTCAAACCTATCTGCAACCGCAGGAGCCTTGAATTCGCCGGTTAGAATCTCACGATTTGTCGAGTCGCGGCCGTAGAGTTCCCGGTTGGTGTCCCCGTCCGGACGAAGCGTCGCGCCTTCCAGCGAAATGCCCGCAAACAGGCCGCTAGAACGTGAATACGACAGCATTTCCGCGTTCATCATGGCATCGGTTTCAGCGCTCACGTCTCTGCCAATCGGACCCGCCGCCGCGGTTGCATCGCCGCCGATCGTAAACTTGTCGGACAACAGGTGCCGCATTCCGCCGTCGTTCATCACCAGCAATATAACGTCGGTCTCCGAAGCGCCAATCTGAAACCCGACGCTTCCACCCTCAACGATCATTCCAGCCGGCGCGCCCCAGTTGCCATCGTGTTGGCACACAGCGAAGCCACGGCCATACTTGGCGCCGAAGACGAACCCGGCCTTTTTCATGCCTGGCACGACAACCACGCAGCGAGCCTTGTTGAGGAGATCGTGAGGGATCCCTCTATCGTCGGCCCTCATCATGTCTTTCAGGGTCTCGGCCGAAGCGTCCAGCCTGTCATCGACTTTGGCTTCTCTTTCTGCCGCGAAAGCCGCAGTGCTCATCGAACCCGCAATTGCCAAAATGGCCACGAGTGTTCTTCGCATGTATAGTTCTCCTCTTCGGCTTAGTAGTTAGCACTGCAGGTTCCAATGTGGCGAAGGGCAGGTTGCGTGGGCCTCTCGTCGCAACACAGTCTCGAGACGCGGGTCAGGTGATGGCGCGCCCTCGGCCCAACAGGCTGTTCACCTTGCGGGGAGTCCGGGACAAACGCGATGCCGAAAATACCGGAAGGCGGGGCACCCAGCGGTAATTGGCGTCGCTATACGCAAGGCGCAAGCCGGCCGGGAAAGCGTGCAAAATCTGTCGCCTGGTATGCACTTATTGCCGTGCGCCCAGTAACAATGTGGTCCGTAGCCACGATTCGCGGCGAAATCCGGCGTACCCATGCGTGCTTCGAGTTCTTACGGCCGGCCAGTCGGATGGTTTGCCAGACTCGCTCCCGTTGGCAGCTATCAGGCTTCGTGTGAGGCGGACTGTTGACCCGGTGACCTGCCGAGTAATTTTTCCAGCGGCGCCCTCATCGGCCATGAACGTGCTCCCCGCAGAGTGGGCCATGGTTTCCGTTGGGTACGACCGCGCGCTTGCCGTGCGGCGGCCGTTCTGGCACCGTCCTCGGGAGTTGCCAGGAAACAGAGCCGTGGCTTTAGGACGAAAAGACCGGGTGGCCAGTTGAAAGGAAGAGGTAGTTCAAAAGAGCCGGAGCCAGAAAGCTCAAGAGGGTGGCGTGACGGAAGGGCGACGTCGCACAGCGAAGTTGTCATTGGCGCTCGCATTGCGAATACGCTTCCACGGACGCAACACCATGCACAATGAACACCGGAAAGCCGACGAGCGGTATGGACCTGCGGTACAAGCCGATCGCGCTGCTGCTGAATGTCACGGGAAAGGCGCTGACGTGGCGGAACGGCCGCGTTCGGACCGAACAATCGGGATGCACGCTCTGCTTGTGCTGCTGCTCATAGCGAATCTGGTGGTCTTGGCCGAGCCAGCAAAGGCGCAACCGTTGCCCGATTCCGGCACGGCTGCGAGCATTGTCACGGGCCAGACTGCGGCGCAGCCAGGCCAGGTTTACACGCGCCCAACACAGAAGATTAAGCTCCGCAACTACCTCTTCGACGCATTCGGCCCGTACCCGATCATCGGCGCAGCCTTCGCGGCCGGCATTAGCCAAGCCCATGACGCACCGCCAGAGTGGAAGCAAGGCGCTTCGGGTTACTTCAGGCGATACGAATCTATCTTCGCAATCGCGGCGGTTAGCACGACAACGCGTTATGCGCTGGCGCAGGCCCTGAAGGAAGACACGCTGTACTACCGCTGCGACTGCAAGGGCGTGTTTCCGCGCCTGAGGCATGCCGTGATTTCGACCTTTACGGCACGACGCGGCGACGACGGGCACCTGGTCTTCTCTGTCCCTGGTCTGGTTGCGCCGTATGCGGGTTCGATGACGGCCATCTATGGCTGGTACCCCGGCCGCTACGACGCCAAGGATGCGTTCCGCATCGGCAACCTAAACCTGCTGGCACACGTGGGGGGGAACATCGCTCTCGAGTTCATCTATAGCGGGCCCCGCTCGTTCCTTTCCCGCATGCACTTAAACAATGAGCACGGCGTGCCCAATCCGGGGTCGAATCCATGATCGATAGGACATCCAGCGCGGCTGCCGTCATAGAGCCCCCACTTCCATGGCTAAGGGCCGTGTTCGCCTCCCCGTCAGGGAGACCCTCGAAGAACCTGATAACAGGATTTCTCGAGTGGTTCGGCGATCTGGGTATATTTTTCTGGCACGTTGTGCGGGCAGCGGTGACGCCGCCGTTTGAATTCCGCGAATTGTTTCGCCAACTGGACGAGGTCGGATCAAAGTCGCTGCCGCTGGTCGCTTTGGCGGGGGCGGCTATTGGGGTTGTCCTTTCGATGGAAACCCGCTACAGCCTGACTAGATTTGGCGCCAAATCCCTGCTTCCGGCCGCCATCGCGTTCTCTGTGATACACGACATCGGACCCATCATTACGGGTCTAGTAGCGAGCGGCCGGGTGGGCGCCGGTATTGGCGCCGAGCTGGCGTCGATGAAAGTGACCAACCAGATCGATGCCATCGAGGCATCCGCGGTGAACCCTTACAGGCTGCTGGCGGCAACCCGCATCCTGGCTTGCATCCTCATGCTGCCTCTGCTGACGCTGGCTGCAGACTTCTGCGCTTTGCTGATGGGATGGGTTGCGATGACACTGGTTGAGCCCATCTCGTTACAGCAGTTCCTCAATAGCGGCCTCAAGGGCACGGGCTTCAACGATTTCCTGCCGCCTACGTTCAAGACCGCTGTGTTTGGCCTGATCATTGGCCTGATCGCCTGTTTCCAGGGAATGCGGACAAAGGGAGGCGCCGAAGGTGTAGGTCGTGCGGCGACCAGCTCGGTAGTCTTGTCCTCGCTGTTCGTGATCCTGGTTGATGTTGTCCTCGTGAAGGTCATTATCATCTTGTTCCCGTAACCGCACTAAATAAACAGCTGGATAACAGATATGACCACAACCCTTCAAATTGCGACGCAGCGCGGACAAGCCTCGGAGGATAGCAACGCGCCGGCCATCGCCGTCGAGGACCTGTATAAGTCCTTCGGCAGCCAGAAGGTCTTGAACGGGATAAGCCTGACCGTCAACCGAGGCGAGACTCTGGCGGTGCTGGGGCGCAGCGGCACCGGCAAGAGCGTATTGCTGAGGATCATCATCGGCCTGGAAAAGCCCGACTCGGGATCGGTTCGGATCCACGGCGAAGGCATCGCCGGCCTGGCGCTCGACCAGCTCGGCGAGATAAGGAAAAAAATCGGCTTCCTGTTTCAGCAGGCCGCGCTTTACGACTCCCTCACCGTCGAGCAGAACGTGGCTTTTCCGCTCGAGCACCATCGGAGGGAAATGACGAGTTCCGATCGGAGCCAGCGGGTGAAGGAGTTGCTGGCTGAAGTGGGCATGGCGGGGGGCGGCCTTGAGAAGATGCCTTCGGATCTCTCGGGTGGAATGCAGAAACGAATAGCGCTGGCGCGCGCGCTCACTTTAGAGCCGGATATTCTGCTGCTCGACGAGCCCACGGCTGGACTCGACCCCATCAGTTCCGCGGAGATCTGCGATTTGATTCTCAAGCTCCAGAAAGAGCACCACATGGCGTCTATCGTGGTGACTCACGATCTGGTCAGCGCGAAGACCATTGCGAACCGGATCGCCCTGCTCAATGCGGGGAACGTGGTGATCGATGGCACGTTTGAAGAACTTCAGAACAGCAACGTCGAGTTTGTCAAGGATTTTCTAAAGCATTCTTAGGAGAACATATGTCGAGAGCGGCGCGGGTAGGAGCGTTCATCGTAGTAGCACTGGCAATTCTGGCCGCCGGTGTCTTCATTATCGGCAGTAAGCAGTATCTTTTCAGCTCCACTTACAGATTGAAGGCGCAGTTTGACAATGTGGCAGGGTTGGATAACGGAGCCGACGTGCGGGTGGGCGGGGTTCACAGCGGAACTGTGCGCGCCATCGAGCTGCCTCACAAGCCAGGCGAAAGAGTCACGGTGGTGATGGATCTCGAAAGGTCGACGCACGAGATCATCAAGCGAGACTCGGTAGCCTCAATTGAGACAGAGGGGTTGTTGGGCAACCAATATCTGGCAATCTCTTTCGGATCCGCTGGGACAGCCGATGTCCGAAACGGCGATACCATTTCGAGCCAGCCGCCCCTCGAGATGTCAGATTTGCTCAAGAAGGCGAGCGGAATTCTGGATACCAGCCAGCAAGCCATCCAGAACGCCACCGGCGCCACGGAGCATCTTAATTCGATCAGCGCCAAGATCGATAGCGGCCAGGGAACCGTAGGAGCGCTGGTTAACGACAAGCAGCTCTATACGAACCTGGATCAGACGACGGTCGCCCTGCATGACACGGTGGCCCATGCGCAGGAAGGCGTCACCGACTTCCAGGAGAACATGGAAGCCTTGAAGCACAACTTCTTCCTGCGCGGATATTACAAGAGCCGCGGCTACGAGGATTCCGCCGCACTGGCAAAGAATGAAGTCGAACGGCTACCGCAGGGGACTCCAATTAAGGAATTCACTTACTCGGCCAAGCAGCTTTTCGACAAGCAGGAGTCGGCCAAACTGAAGAACCAGAAATCTCTAAATGCTGTCGGCGAGTTCCTGGCTAATCACCAGTTCGGGTTTGCGGTGATCGAGGCATCCACCGGCATGGAAGGCGATACCCAAAAGGACATGGTGCTAACTCAAGCGCGGGCCATGGTTGTACGCGAGTATGTGGTCACGAACTTTGAATTCGATGATAGTGAGCTCGGAACGCTGGGGATGGGCAAGCAGAAGGATGGGGCTTCGGGTGGCGACTGGGGTACGGTGAGGATTCTTATCTATCCAGTCGGAACCGAGGCTCCTCCTAACAAGCAACAAGCGCAGAATGGGGAATCAACCAAAACCAGCTCAAACCTTCCGGCTCAAACGCCCGCGTCCACAACATCGGGACTTAAGCCCTAGTTAGCGCCATAGCTGCTGGACGAGAGAGTACAAGTCCAAGTAGGGGGCCTGTTGCGCTCCCGGTACAGCACTATGCAATATAGTGAACGCAACATAGAAGAGGACAACGGTCCTTGCAATTTTCATCATGTATTTGTTCTCAAGTTCATTGTTGTCTTGCCTTCACTCTTAGGACAACAACCGGCCGTACCGGTATCTACTGAACTCGCTGAGGGTAAGGGCGTTGACAAGAGAGCGCGTAAAGCAAGTCAGGGCATTTAGGGGCCAGATTAGTAGCATTACCACTCCAACTTTTCTCGATGCATGTTCAGCCGCGCGGTCCGTTCCAGGCTGAAACCCGACAAAACCTGCGGGTGGTCCGGGCAAGCCTGGCAGTCGGCCTGCTAACTCTCAGATTTTCTTGTGCGTGCCCCGGATTTTCGTTCGCCCGCTGAGGCAATAACGGCGGCGACACAGCGGGTCAATGCGTAATGCAGCTAACGTAAGCTCGCTGGCGAACGGAATTTAGATTACTCAGGTATGGGAAAGGCTGGTAAGCCAACGCTTGGTGATAAGTACTGACGGTACTTGAAGCATCGGGCTGTCTAAGTACTAGCCCGCATTTCTCAAGCGGGCTTATTGGCTGATCGTGTGGCGGCGGGCACGAGTGTCCGCGCCACCTCATCAATTGTGGGGCGGGTATTAGCTTTCGTGGGAGGCTTCGGCCGTTACGACATCCCGTTCAGGCAAGGCCGACAAACCGAACTGAGGACGCTTTTCGGCGCGGGGAAGCCATGCTTCGATCTTGAGGCGCAGGCCCTCGGCCAATACAGGTTTGCTGAGGTAGTCGTCCATGCCCGCCGCCAGGCAACGATCGCGATCGGTCTGCATGGCTGCGGCAGTCATGGCGATGATCGGCGTGTGGCGCCCAATGGCGGCTTCGAGCCGGCGAATCTCTGCAGTCGCTTCGTAGCCATCCATGACAGGCATGTGGCAATCCATGAAGACCAGATCAATCTGCAGCTCGCGGAGCTTGTCGACCGCCTCTTGACCGTTTTCCGCAATCTCGACCTCGAAGCCCTGCTTTCTGAGTAAGAGGACAGCGAGTCTTTGGTTAATGGCGTTGTCTTCAGCAACGAGAACGCGACGGGGGCCAGCCGCGCGCGCCGGCGGGGCCTTATCTGTGGAGACGGGCTCGCAGTGCGCGATAACAGGCGGGGGCGGCGGGGCTTGGGCGGTAACCGCTTCTGCGGCCGGAGTCCCGGTAACTGAGGCGGAAAGCCTGGCTGCGGAGGATGAGTTGTCGCTAAGAGCGAAAGAGAGTGCCTTGGTTAGGCGCGACAAGCGGACGGGCTTCACCAGGCATTCCGCGAAAGTGTTCCCCTGCCTTTGCCGGTTGCCGGCGGCGCCCGTCAGGAAGATGATGCGAGTGAGTGCGAGCAGGGCGCTGGAATTAATCCTTTCGACCAAAGACTCCGCGCCGTGAGTGGCGAAGTCCTCTTCGAGAATTACGATTGAGAAAGGATCTCCCGCGGATCTTGCGCGCTCGAGCAACCCGATGGCCCGCTCGGCTGCGTCTCCGGCATCGTTTGAGGCGGCCAGGGCGTAATTGCGAACACCCAGAGTGGTCAATTGCTCGCATAGGACACGGCCGCTGAATTCGCTGCCAACCACCACCAGAACGCGAGCTTCAATGGGGCCTGAATCAGGGTGCGATGGGAGATGTTCCGGGATGTCGAGAGTTAATGTAAACCAGAAGGTGGACCCCCGGCCTGGCGTGCTCTCGAAGCCGATCTCGCCGCCCATCAGCTCGATCAGTTGCTTGCTGATGGCAAGGCCCAGCCCTGTGCCGCCAAACTTGCGCGTGGTGGAGGTGTCACCCTGGCTGAATTTTTCGAATAGCTGCCCCTGAGTGGATTCAGGAATGCCGACCCCCGTGTCGGCAACCGAGAAACGGATGGTCGAGGTAGTGGAGGTCCGACCGATGCGTTCGGCCTGGATGACAACTTGCCCGGACTCTGTGAATTTCACTGCATTGCCAGTGAGATTCAGCAGCACTTGACGGATGCGGCCGGCGTCGCCCACCAGCCAGCGATCGGTACCCGGCACATGACGCACAATGATCTCGAAACCCTTCTCGGCGGCGCTGGTGCCCAATAAATCGCCGGTCTCACCCAGCACGTGTTCCAGATCGAAAGGCGCCGGATCGATGCGCAGCTTTCCGGCTTCGATCTTCGAGATGTCGAGAATGTCATTCAGAACGGTGAGCAGGACCTCGCTGGAATGCGCGATAGTTACCACCTGTTCGCGTTGTTCGGCATCGAGCGGCGTATCGAGCAGCAGTGACGCCATACCCAGAACGCCATTCATGGGGGTGCGGATTTCATGGCTCATATTCGCCAGAAAGTCCGTTTTCGCCTGGTTTGCGGCGGCCGCGGCCTCCAGCGCTTTGGCAAGATCGGCAGTGCGTTCGGCGGCTAGCGAGTCAGCACGGGCGCGAGTGGATTGCAAACTGCCGACCAGGCCGGCCAAGGCGAGGGGGAGCACGGCGAAGCTGAATCCGAGCCAGGCCGAGGGAGAGTCCGCAGCCGTCAGATAGTTGCCGTTGCGGCTCCAACCGAGAGTAAAGGTGTGCTCCGCCAACTCGAGCTGGGTGGTAAGGTCGAAACGCTTGGCGGGAGCTTTTCCGGAATGATAAATGATGTGTTCGGCGCTTGGCTGGTTGGAGTCGAACGCGTCGAGCTTGATCAGGCTTGCCTCTGTTCCTAGAACGCCATTCAGGAAGGTCTCCGGGACAATTGAGGCGTAGACCCAGGCCTCGAGCGCGGCGCGGCGCTGGGCCGGCGTCAGCGTGGGAGCGCCGGGGCGATAGACCGGGACGAATATCAGAAATCCGGGACTAGGGCCCTTTGAGGAGGGGACAAGCTCGCGGGATGTAAGGGTGATTTCGCCAGAGTCGCGAGCCTTTTCGGCGGCGGCGAGGCGCGCCGGGTTAGAAGCGAGCAAGTCCGGCCGCGGGTCACCAGAGGTAGCGGCGATCCATCCCAGCGTGCCGATGCCTGGATAGCTCTCGGCGGCGAAGAGCGAGCTGACGTATGCGTTCCATTGTTCCGGCGCGGGCAATCCGCTGGCTGCCACAAAGCTCGCGCTGCCCTGGAGCACGGCGACGTATGTGTCCACGCGCCGCTGAATGCCATCAGAGCCAATCGAAACCAACGAACGGAAGCGCTCGTCGAAGAGCGCTTTCTGCCCATGATCGACTACCGCGAACACCCACCCGCCGAGCGCCCATCCGACGAGCAGCACGGCGGTGGGCAAAGCCGTGGCTCCTGCCGGACGGAACAAAGGCAGCAGCAAAGCGGCCAATTGGACAGCGGACAGGAAGAGGACGAGGTTAATCAGGTTTTCGTTGAGCGAGCCGCCCGTAAACGGGCCGTTGCCGAGCGTTGTTCCCCAGATAGCGAAGCCGCAGATGACGAGCCCGGCGAGTCTTGCGGTGCCCGGGCCGCACCAGAATGCGATCCAAAGCAACATCGGGAAGACGACAAAAAGCCACGAGGCGCCGGCCGAAGTGGCCAGGATCCAACACACGGCGGCAACGGCGCCGATGCCGGTTATGTGGCTCAGCCTGATTCCGGGAAACGGTTCATCGCGCTCCTCAAGGCGCAATCCAATCGAGAGCAGCACAGGCAGCACCGTCAAAGCGCCGAGAAAGTCGCCGGCCAGCCAAGTCAGGAAGGCATCGCCCGAGAAAGCCTTCTGTAGCGATGCGACGCCGATCGCGGCGCCAATCCAGGGCGCAACGAGAGCGGCGAGCATAATGCCCAGGGGCTCGGCAATTTCCTTCAAACGATGGCGCATTGCCAGAGCACGGCGAAGAATGGCGGCGCCGGCCCAGGCTTCGGCCAGGTCGCCGACAGCCATTACAACGATTGCAACCGGGCGGGCGGGGCTGAGGAGATTCCCGGCGATCGCGGCCAAAAGAAGCGCCGGCCAAATGCGGTTGCCGAACAAAAGCATGGCGGCGATTCCCACGCCCGCAGCAGGCCAGACGGGTGAAATATTGCCGTTCTCGCTGGCAAGCAGCTCGCCCAATTCGTGGGCGGCGAAATAAATGACGGCTGTGGCAACGTACCGCTGCCAGGTGCTCAGCCGGCACGAGCCAAGGCCACCGGACGGTTTGTCGAGACTGAACGCGGGAAATCTCACTGCGAGTATGCGAGGGCTTAGCGGCCCAAACGGCCTCCGATTTTTTTTGTGAACTATGCCTTGAAGATCAGCACCCCCAAATACATTGCAATTGTCGTACTAACTTCTCGTATGGAAATCAATGATTTAAAGACCGAATTCCTAGTGCGCTGTGAACGGGGGTATACAGGCACGCGTTGGACGTAATATGAGGGTTTCAAAAGAGAGGCGGGCAGTTTACCGGATGAAGAACCCGACAGCCGAATGCAGTGCACCGCTGGCAGGTCGATCGGCGGCGTGGCGTTGAAACGCTAATTCCGGAAGTCTCGAAATGGTGCTGGAGGAGAGGGTCGAACTCTCATGCCCAGTGAAGGGCGCGGGATTTTGAGTCCCGTGCGTCTGCCAGTTCCGCCACTCCAGCGTTAGCAAAAAACGCGCAAGCGTTTTTCGATTCCTCAGTATAACAACCGGAAGATCTCATTCCGTGCCGTTGCCGCGCATCGCGCCAAGGCGCTAATCGAGGACGCGCACCAGGTGGTCGGGGCAAGCCTGTTCGGACAAACGAAGCAGTCGCTGCGGCAGGTCCATGCCGAACTTCGCCAGGAATGGAAGCATGGAATATAGCCGCTCTTGCAGGTGCCGGTGCGGGTAGACAGTGTCGATCAGGGTGTCGGCCTCCTGCTGTGCGCGCTTGTCTCTTCGAAGACGCTCACGCGCTGTCTTGCGTTCGAGCTTCTCGAGTTGGTAAAGAATCTTGGCCTGCGACTTCCGGGCGGAAGCTTCCAAAGTCGGGTCGAAACCCGTAAGCTTGCCGCGGAGACCTTCGAGCATCGATTGGGCCGCCGTTCGCGCGTCGCGAAATTGTTCGGTGAGCCCAGAGGGCACGAGGCGGGCCGCAATACGCTCGCGCACCCGGTCCCTAGGGTCGAACAAATCGGTCAACTCCAGGCCGTAACGGTCCGCCAACTCTGCCACATGCCGGTCGAGCAACGTCCAGCTCTGGCGGGGAACCAGCACCGGCATCCTGCCGAGCATCTGGTCGTAAATCACCCGCGATTGCGCGAGGTAGGCCACTTCCGCGGGTCCGCCAACGTCGGCTACGGTCGGCAGCAGATAATCCTGCATCACCGGGCGCAGCAGGGCGTTGGGCGAAAGATCCTCGCCACGGGCCGACAACTGATCCAGCGTGTATTCACGTTCCTTGGTTGCAAAGTTTCCGTTGCGAAGCCGGAGCGCCAGGCGGCGTCCATTATCGAGCAAGAAAAGAAGCGAGGAATCGGTTTCCAGATTGACTTGGGAATGATAGCCGGCTTCCGCCAGCTCGCGATCGCGCTCAAACAAGCTGGCACGCATGGCCGGCAGCCGTTTCATCGCCTCCACCAGGAAAGGCGCCATTAGGCTCCGCAGCGGGGGGAGCAGCGGATCGACGACAACCACGCCGAGTCCGTCCATAATCTGCCGGAACAACTCGAGGAAGCATTCGCCGAATGCGGCGCCGGGCCGATAGCAGCGCTCGACCAGCGCCACCACCTCGTCGGCAAAGGGCAGCCCTTCCAACCCGCGGCGCAACTCGGAGAATGGCAGTTCTGGCAGCGGAATTCGCCCCACCGGCCGGCTTCCATTTTCCGCGTGCACTTCCAGCTTTGTGGGCTTCCCAGCCTGGTTGAACACCCAGGCGTAGGCCACTTCCTCGAGGTCGTGATCTTCAGTTGCCGCCCAGAAAACCGGAACGGCATCGATTCCGCGCGCGGTGAGCTGGCGAGCCATGCGGACCGCGGTCAGCGCCTTATACAGGGTATAGACGGGACCGCCAAACAAACCGACTTGCTGTCCGGTGACTACCGCGAGAGTATTCGGTTTCGCCAGGCGCTGGAGGCCTTCCGAGCCAGGATTAATGGCGCTTAGCGCCTCCACCACCTGCCGGCGCCGCTCCTCCGGGTACTGGACTCGCGCCGCGGCAGCGTCAAAGGATCGATCTTCAAAAGGTGGGTATGCGAAAAAGCGGTCAACTCGCTCGAAATGGTAGAGGTAATCGGCAAAAAGCGCGCTCGTGCCGGGGATGACGTCATGTCGAACGCACGCAATTTCCATGGTGTTGAGTATTAGCGACAGAGTCTCATGCCGGGAACCAAGGCGCCGGGGCGAGTAGACGCTCCAGGCAAACGTTTAAGTGATGATTCGATCCGCTTCAAAGTTACCAGATGTTGCGGCCCGAAGCGTTGTTAACAGAGGATGTGGCCGGAGGCGAGCCCGATGCGTCAGCTTGGGGCTAATGCGTTTAAACGAAATAGCCCCAAGCTGACGCATGGGGCTTCCCGCATGGTTTACTTGGTAAAGAGGATATGACCGATCAGGAGTTTCAAACTCGCGCCGATCAGGCGCTCACGACGCTTTACCAGAAGCTGGTCGCCGCCTCGAGCGAGCATGAATTCGAGCCCGATTTCAATGCCGGCGCCCTCACTGTCGAATTTGAGGAGCCGAAGGCTAAGTTCGTGGTGAGTCCCAATTCGCCCGTCCGCCAGATCTGGATCTCGGCGCACTCGAAGAGCTACAAGCTGGATTGGAGCGATGGCGATAAAACCTTTGTCCTCGCG